>RCNC010003587.1_pt1 | contig 10137 bp, 12 predicted proteins | sample 2041301 | NCBI WGS metagenome assembly RCNC01 (sample SAMN09708231, study PRJNA481090) | Marine sediment metagenome, whole genome shotgun sequencing project. | biome: marine sediment; feature: ocean; material: sediment; isolation source: Sewage treatment plant 13A marine sediment (STP13A) ... | reverse complement strand
ACCCGGGTTTAGCCCCGGGGTGCCGCCGGTAAGCGGGTTTGTATCCGTCCGCGACTGGGCTGATCCATTTCATTGGAGCGACTGAATACTGTCAACTCTGTGATCGTATACGCTATATCCAAATTGACAATATTTGTCATATATTGCCATACTATCAACATGACAGTTGTCGGGAGAATGATATGGCTACTATGAATATTTCGGTACCAGACCCTATGAAGGATTGGGTTCAGACCCAGGTTGATGAAGGTAAATACGCCAGTTCCAGCGATTACGTGCGTGATCTTATCCGAAAGGATCAACAGCAACGGGATAAGCTTGCCGCACTCCAGGCCGCGATCACTCTGGGTATTGAGAGTGGCCAGGCCGGGGAGCTCGATATCAAATCCATCAAACGTAAGGCCAAACGGCTGGCAGGGCTTGAATCGCTATAATGCCCCGAATCATCAAGCAGACGCTGGTTGAACAGGATTTAATCGAGATTTGGCTGTATACCTTCAAAGAGTGGGGAGAGCAGCAAGCCGACATGCAAAAAGCCGGTCGCACTTACCGCGATAGCTAGCCACTACGGGCAACCCCCGGTGTGATAATCACCCCGGGGACCACTGCAGTAACTGTAAAATATTTCTTGAATACTCCATGGAGGCGCTATGCCTGGAAACTTATCACTTGAGACATTAAAAAAACAGGTGAACGAAGGAACCATCGACACGGTGATCGCCGCCCTACCGGATATGCAGGGACGACTGATGGGCAAACGCTTCCAGGCCGAATTTTTTATTGCTAGCGCCTGGGAAGAAACCCATTGTTGTAATTACCTGTTAGCCACTGACTTGGAGATGGAAACGGTAGAGGGCTATGCCTCCACTGGCTGGTCCTCTGGCTACGGTGATTACACCATGAAACCGGATTTAAGCACTCTCAGGGTCATCCCCTGGCTGGAGGGAACCGCATTGGTACTCTGTGATGTCCTGGATCATAAAACCCATGCGCCGGTACCACACGCGCCCCGCAGCGTGCTGAAAAAGCAGTTGGCGCGACTCGATAAGCATGGTTTAACGACTGCGATCGCCACCGAGCTGGAGTTTTTTGTTTTCCGAGAGAGTTTTGAAGACTTGCGTGATCAGCGTTACCAGGACATGACCTTAAGTAGCGCCTACAACGAGGATTACCATATCTTCCAGACCACCAAGGAAGAAAGCCTGATGCGGAAAATTCGCACCGGCTTACAAGGTGCCGGTATCAATGTTGAGAATACCAAGGGCGAAGCCAGCGCTGGCCAGGCGGAAGTGAATGTCTGCTATTGTGAAGCCCTGGAGATGGCCGACAACCATGTGCTGGTGAAAAACTCGGTCAAGGAAATCGCCTTTCTCAATGGCAACGCCATTTCCTTTATGGCCAAGTGGGACACCGATGCGGCAGGCTCATCCAGTCATATTCACCAGTCACTTCGCAAGAAAGACGGCACCCCGATCTTTTTTGACCCCGCTGCACAATACGGCATGTCACAGACCATGCAACACTACCTGGCCGGCTTGCTCACCTACGCTGATGACACCACCTATTTTCTCGCGCCGTATATTAATTCCTACAAACGTTTCTGTGACGCCACATTTGCCCCCACCAAGGCCATCTGGTCGATTGACAATCGCACGGCCGGCTATCGTATTGTTGCACCGGACTCCGAGTCGGTTCGGGTCGAATGCCGAGTCGGTGGCTCAGACCTTAATCCCTACTTGGCTATTGCTGGTCAGTTGGCCGCAGGCCTGAAAGGCATAGAAGAAAAACTTAGCCTTGAAGAAGCCTTCTCGGGGAATGCCTACCAGGCTGAAGGCGTCAGGGAAATTCCACGCACACTGCGGGCGGCAACCATCGCCTTAAGTAATTCCAGCATGCTGCGCGAAGCCATGGGTGATGAGGTTATCGATCACTACGTCAGGGCCGCCGAATGGGAACAGGAAGATTTTGACCACAAGGTGACCGACTACGAAAGAGCACGTGGATTCGAGAGGGCGTAAGCCACCGCTGCACGAGCGCAGTGCCTTAGTGCTGGCGGGTGTTAATGCGCTAGGTGAGATGAACGATGAGATGAACGATGAGACGAACGATGAGATTGTCACTGAACAGGCGTGGCAGATGGGCGGCTTATCGATCCTAGGCTTGCACAACCTGACCCGCCCCATGTCTATTCATTTCAAAAAATCATGACATCTTCAAAGGCTTAACATGACAGTATCCATGAACTGGTCCTATCCCACCTCGATTCGCTTCGGCGCGGGTAGAATTTCTGAAATCGCCGACGCCTGCATGGTCGCGGGTATATCAAAACCTCTATTGATTACTGATCGAGGACTGGCCGAATTACCGATGACCCAAGCCACCCTCGATCACCTGTACACAGCCGGACTGGGGCGCGCCTTATTCTCCGACGTTGACCCCAACCCCAATGAACTCAATTTAGCGGCGGGACTCAAGCACTATCAACAAGGAGGTCATGATGGCGTCATCGCCTTTGGCGGCGGCTCCGGGCTGGATCTAGGCAAGCTGGTGGCCTTTATGTCGGGCCAACAACGACCCGTGTGGGATTTCGAAGACGTCGGTGACTGGTGGACACGAGCCGACGTCGATGGCATCGCCCCCATTGTAGCTGTACCAACCACCGCCGGTACCGGCGCAGAAGTCGGCCGCGCCGGCGTCATCACCAACTCGCTCAGCCACGAAAAGAAAATTATCTTTCATCCCAGGATCCTGCCCTGCCAGGTGATTTGCGATCCCGAACTGACTGTCAGCATGCCGCCAGCGATTACCGCCGGCACTGGCCTGGATGCCTTTGCCCATTGCCTCGAAGCCTACTGTTCCCCTCACTACCACCCCATGAGCCAGGGTATTGCCATCGAAGGCATGCGGCTGGTGAAAGAGAATTTGCCCAAGGTCTATCAGGAAGGTGATGACATCGAGGCACGAGGCCATATGATGTCGGCAGCAATGATGGGAGCCACGGCTTTTCAAAAGGGCCTGGGCGCCATCCATGCGATCTCACACCCGATTGGTGCCCTCTACAACACACATCACGGCACCACCAACGCCGTGGTGATGCCCGCGGTGGTAGCCTTTAATCGACCTGCCATCGAAGAGCCTATCCGCCGACTGGCTAACTATCTGGATATTAGCGGTGGCTTTGATGGCTTTCTGGATTTTCTGGTCGAGTTAAACGTCACCCTGAATATTCCAAAAAATCTCACAGAGCTCGGCGTCATTGACCCCAACCTTGATGCCCTGGCCGCCGCCGCCCTCGCCGACCCAAGCGGTAGTGGTAACCCAATTGAAATGACTCTGGAAAACACACGGCAGCTACTGGAAATATTATGCGGGCGATGCGACCCTGGATGATTAGTCACTAACATACCTTCAATTGCTAACAGGATTGGTTGCCCCGCCGTTTGTGCGGGGCTTCGTCGCTGCGCTCCTCGGTGGAGCGCGACAGAGCGCAACTAAGCACGATGATGTCGGAAAGGGTTTACGCATACATTGCTGTAGATATCATGTATATTGACACTTATAATGCAATGTAATGCATAGCATCATAGAGGATATACAAGATGGGCATGACCAGTGTAAGAATGCCTGATGAACTGCTAGAGCAGCTCCAGGAAACAGCAGAAAAGCTCAGGAGGTCGAAAGGCTGGATAATCAATGACGCGGTGAGGGAGTACCTCGTCAAAGAGGAGCGTAAGTCTCGGATGCTGGAAGACACCCGCGAAGCCCTGGCCGATATCAAGGCTGGACGAGTTGTGGATGGCGCCGATGTCATCGATTGGCTGGATTCCTGGGGTAAGGACAACGAGAAAACGCCTCCTGCGTTATGAAACTGCTGTTCACCCATAGTGCACAAAGAGATTTGATGCGCCTGCGAGATTTTATAGCTGAAAACAATCCACAAGCCGCCAGGCAAATAAGCCGGCGTCTGGTATCTTCCATTAATCGCTTGGCCGATCAACCAGAGATGGGAGTTGACGTGGAAGAGTTGCCCGGCACACAAGACCTCATAACCGGCGATTACATTGTGCGATACGCGGTGCTAGAAGAGGATGTTTACATCCTGCGCATCTGGCACGGCAAGGAAGATCATTAAAGTGTGCGTCGAACGGACACGTTCTTTCGACCGAGGCACACTACCGAGGGACGCGCAGTATTGTCTCCGATTACTGAAAAAACTGCGTCAGACCCATGTGGTTTACCTGCGAGTTTAGTCAGTTTTCAATCTGGCTGGCTGCGTACTCCCCTGGAAAGCACCATGCTGGGCGATTTACCAAAACGCTCGCTCGAGATGATATGGCTCCACTTCCAACACCAGCTCGAGCAACTAGGTAGGGCTGGCCAACTGTTCAGCATAAAAGGCCTTGAGCTCTTTCTTCTGCACCTTGCCCGTGGCCCCGGTGGGCAGCGGGTCGTTGCGTGTCCAGATTTTTGTCGGCACCTTATAGGCGGCGAGGTGAGTGGCGACGAACTGCTGCAAGGCCTGCTCGGATACCGTGCCATTCGGCCCCAGCTGGACTACGGCACCGACCTCTTCGCCCAACACCTCATCGGGCAGGCCAAACACACAGGCCATTATCACAGCGGGGTGCTCCGACAGCGCCGACTCCACTTCGGCGCAGTATATGTTCTCACCGCCACGGATAATCATGTCCTTGAGCCGGTCAACCAGGTAGATAAAGCCCTGCTCATCGATTTTTCCCAGGTCGCCGGTATGAAACCAACCGTCTGTAAACGCCGCCGCCGTGGCTTCCGGTTGCTGCCAATAGCCCTTCACCACATTGGGACCGCGCACCCACAGTTCACCCAATTCCCCGGCCGCAAGCTGTGCGCCGGCTTCATTGACGACCTTGACGTCACATACCGGTGCTGCGGGCCCCACGCTGTCTGGTTTTTCGGCGTAGTCCTGTCTGCTATTGGTGGCGATACCCGCCGAGGTCTCGGTAATGCCCCAGCCGTTGGAGGCGCCCACGGCCGGCATAACCGCCTTGATTCTGCGCAGCAGGTCCGGCGGTGCTGGCGCGCCGCCGTAACCAATATTCGTGACTGTGGACAAGTCCCGCTGCTCGGTCTCGTTGACATCCAGTAGCTGCCTGACCATGGTAGGCACGCCGCTGAAGATATTGATCTTTTCCTGCTCAATCAGTTGCAGGCCTGCAACCGGCTCCCATTTGTGCATCATCACCAGTTTGCCACCATTGCTGAAGATGCCCAGCATCATGCCGTGGCAGCCGGTCACGTGGAACAGGGGGACTGTCAGCAGAGCGACCCGTGGTGTCTTCTTCAGGGCCATCAGGTCGAGCAGGGTGCTGCCACTGCGCAACATGCCCTGCACTCCGCTATAGGGCATGGTGAGAGCGGCGCTACAAAAGTTCCGGTGCGTGCCCAGCGTTCCCTTGGGGAATCCCGTAGTGCCCGAGGTATAAAACAGGGTGGCATTGTCTTCAGGGTTGAGCGACAGAGCAGGCAATCGCAGGGTATCGGGCGCATCCTGCCACAAGGTGTCGATGGCCGTTGCATTTTCGACGGCCGTGTCACACCGCACCGCCACGATGTGTTGCAGTGGCAGGGATGAGGCTATGGATCGCAGTCTCTCCAAGCGCTCTGCGTCGGCAAAAACCAGCTTGGTACCAGAATCAGTCAATCCGTATTCGAGCTCCTCGCTGGTCCACCAGGCGTTCAACGGCACCACCACTGCGCCGGCCGCTGCCGCCGCCCAGAAGGCTATTGACCACTCCGGGTAATTGCGCATCGCGATCGCCACCCGGTCACCTTTGACGATTCCAAAACGCTCGATGAGTTGCTGTGCCACCGCCGCTACCCTTCGATAGTGTTCGGCAAAGCTGAGGCGCTCGTCCATATAGACTATGAAAGTGCTATCACCGTACTGGCGGCTGTTTTCAACCACCGCTGCCATGGAGGGAGCCGCATTTTTCCAGCTGCGCAGGCTGCGGCCTTCGACCTCGACTTGCTCGATCTCAAAAGGTAGGCCGGGCGAGCCCAGTACGGTTCTGATCTCTTCGATGGAGGGCCGGGAAGCCAGTTTCGGAAACCGTTTGTGAATCTCCGACTTGATCAAAAAAACCAGCAATTTCAGCGATGAATGCATTCTATTCCCCGTTGTGTTTGCACCTGGATAAGTGCTATGGCAGCAAAGTGGTGTGCCCCTAGCGCTTTTTATCCGCCTGCATTTTGGCCTTTAGATCGGCAAAGGGATTGTGGGTAGCCGCCACAGGGGCGGTATCTGTAGTACTGCCATAGCGCACCAGATTCACAAATTTAGTGTGCTCCTCATCGTGGCAGTAGATACACAACAGCTCCCAGTTACTGCCGTCAGTAGGGTTATTGTCGTGATTATGGTCAACATGGTGAACGGTAAGTTCGGACAGGCCCGCGCGGCTAAACTCCCGGGCACAGCGCCCACAAATCCATGGGTAGAGCTTGATCGCCTGCTCTCGATAGCCTTGGGCGCGCTTGGTATTGTATGCCAACTGTTCTGCGCGGACTTGCTCGTACTTGCTGGAGGTCTTCTTTTCCATGGGTATCACCAATAGCGCCTGGACGTTGATAAACAGAGCACCCTGAGATTCCGGGTTGTCGTGGCGCTCTATTCGAAGAAGCTGGCGGCCTTCGCCTTAATCTCCTCGGCCTTATCTTCGCCTGCGTCCGCCAATTCTTTCAGGTAAGCCTGTCCCTCAGCCATCTTGTCCTTGATATCGTTAACCTGGGCCAGGAGCTGCTCCTCAAGGTCGGCTCCCGCCACGTCCGCTTCTGCCTTGGCCTTCTTTGCCTTGGCTTTCGCTTGGGCTGCTTCGAGCTGCTGGTCATATGCAGCGATTTGCTTTTCAACTTTCTCTTTCAATAGATCTATCAGACTCATTGCACGCTTCTCCTTTGGTCGAATTGCGCGCCAATTCTAACCCATTAAAATAACGACTGTATTGCGCTAGCTCAAGCCAGTACAGATATGTTCCAGGATGCAAGCCAGTACACTGGCACTAATACATAGACTGAACGTGGTCAGATCGAGCTGAATCTGGTACACCCTTCCATCTCTTTTTATATTATCGTCACTGCTTTGGAAAACCCCACATGATCCAAATCATCGAATTTTCAATTAGGCAAACTTACCACCCCCCATTTGGCCGCAGGGCGTTCCACTTCGGCTATGTCTAGTTTACGCTGTCAAAGTGTGGTTAATTTGACGAATGTACTAGAGGACAGGAATTTCATGCTTGAGAAATCAGAAGATCTCAGAACCTATGAGGGTGCGGTGGCAATTGTTACCGGGGGAGCCTCGGGTATAGGAAAGGCATTAGGACAGGAGCTGGCTGCGCGCGGTTGCGAAGTTGTTCTCGCTGACCTGCAGTTGGACATGGCGACGGAGGTCGCGGCAAAAATCTGCGAGCAAGGAGGCAAGGCAACCGCTTGCGCCCTGGATGTTACTGATGCGGACGCGGTGGAACTACTAGTGAAAAACACTTTCGAGCGCTGTCAGCGACTGGACTATATGTTCAATAATGCCGGTATTGCCCTAAACGGCAAGTTCGAGGACTTCGAGTTGAAGCACTGGCGCAATACGATCGACATAAACCTTATGGGCGTGGTGTATGGCGTTCGAGCGGCACACAAGTTTATGTCGAAACAGGGCTTTGGTCATATAATCAATACAGCCTCCTTTGCAGGCATCTTTCCGTGGCCGACAACGATTGCATACACCGCCAGCAAACACGCCATCGTAGGTATGAGCACTGCCTTGCGGGCTGAACTCGCCGGCACCGGTATTCAAGTGAGCGTCTTGTGCCCGGGCACGATTATGACGCCCATGATAGAAAAAGGCGCGTCTCCGGAGCGGTGGGTGGGAACCTACTCCACGGAAAAACTTGAAACCTTTTTTAAGGGCGCGAGTGGTATGGAGCCCGACGTATTCTCCAGCAAGGCTTTAGATCAAGTTGCAAAAAACAAACCGATCATAGTTCTACCCGCAAGCTACAAAATGCTCTGGTGGATTAACCGGGTTTCGCCCACTCTGGCGATGGGACTGTCCCAGAAGATATACGGTGCAATTCTAAAACGAATATCAGATTAGGGAATGTCTCTCTCCCAAGCAGACCCGCTACAAACCGAAAACGTTCATCCTTCGGTTTATACTCACGCCAGTGAATTTGAATGGCACGGTTGAATCATAACGCCCTATGGGTCGTTATGCGCCTGGCGCGATTCGAAGCGGGCTTCCATAGGCCAATACGACCCCAACACTGATAGTCCTCAGCTTATTCTGAGAGAACTTTTGAATTAGTTAAGCAGGCAAAGTATGGACCATAAACCCACCCACTCATGTGGATGGGTGTGTTAAATCGACTTTATTGGAAGAGATGAGCGGTTTGGTGGGCAGGGGCACGCACCTGCGTATATAGCTGCCCGGAATTCTATCCCGTCATTTCTTCAAGTTCCAGGCCCCGTGTTTCGTGCACCATTTTGAATACAAAAACAGCAGACAGACAGGCAAACAAGGCGTAGATACCATAGGCGCCGAACAGGCCAATAGACGTCAACATTACCGGGAAGCTCATAGTAATAAGGAAGTTGACACCCCACTGACTCAGGCCGGCTATTGCGAGGCCGGAGCCGCGGATCTGGTTGGGGAACATTTCGCCCAGCATCACCCACATAACGGGTCCCCAGGAGCCATTGAAAATCATGACATAAGCATTAGCTGCCAGCAGGGCGAGAACACCCATGTTGTCAGACAGCGTTAACTGACCATCAACCTGGGTTGCGGTAGAAAAGGCGAATGCCATTAAACCGAGTGTTAAAGCCATGCCCAGAGAACCCACCCATAAGATTGGCTTCCGCCCTACTCTATCAACCAACGCTATGGTCACCAGACAAGCGGCAATGCTAACCGCCCCTGATATCACGTTGATCAACAAGGCATCAGATTCCGAGAAGCCGACTGCTTGCCAGAGCACAGCGCCGTAGTAAAAAACCACGTTGATGCCGACAAGCTGCTGAAAAGACGCCAGGCCAATACCTACCCAGACAATTCTTCTGACTTTTCCTGTAGCGCCATCGAGCAAATCACTCAATTTGGGGCGATGATGGTCAGCTGCCAGAGAGTCAAAAATTTCATCAACTTTGTCTTGTGCTGACGCCGCTCCATAGAGACGGCTCATCACGATAAACGCCCGATCTTTCTTTCCTGAGGCAACTAGATATCGGGGACTCTCGGGAATGAACAGCAAAGCCACAAAGAAAATAGCCGCTGGAAAAATTTCAATCCAGAACATCCAGCGCCAGGTCTGATAGCCCATCCAGAATTCGGCAGTTGATGATCCAGCGATATCGGCCAGGAAAAAGTTACTGAGAAAAGCGACGAATAGACCGCCAATAATCGCTATCTGTTGAATGGTTGTTAAACGCCCGCGGTACTCGGCAGGTGCAATCTCACTGATATACGCTGGCGCCATTACGCTGGCAGCGCCCACTGCCAGACCACCCAGTATTCGATAAATAATGAACTCACCAGAACTAATAGCGGCACCTGAACCCCAGGCACTAATAAGAAAAAGAACTGAGGAGACAAGCAATAAACTGCGGCGCCCGTAAACATCCGCCAATCGTCCCGCAAAAAATGCACCGGCTGCACAGCCCAATAGCATCGAGGCCACATTGAACCCAGTTCCCACGCTGTCCGAATTAAATGCCTGTTGCAGCCCATCGACGGTGCCATTGATTACACCGCTATCGAACCCGAACAGGAAGCCACCAATAGTGGCGACGCAGCTGATGACTATCACGAGGCCAAAATTGACCGTTGAATTTGCATTACCGTTATTCATTTTTTATCCTTCTTGTATCGATATCACAAAGATTTTTGATCCCCTGGCTGCAGCGAGTAGCCGTGCCAGCTCAATGCTAATCACAGATTCTGCCCCAACTGCCGGCTCCTGTCTTTATCGGGTTGCACTCATTTAAACCACCACTCGAGCGCACGAACAACGGAGCCGTGATACCAGGGCACAGGGGGATCCTCCTCGGGAACCTGGTAGCGCTCACGCAAGGCAGCGAGGCGCTTCTTGAGGTCATCCTGGATATCCT
>RCNC010003586.1_pt1 | contig 10137 bp, 7 predicted proteins | sample 2041301 | NCBI WGS metagenome assembly RCNC01 (sample SAMN09708231, study PRJNA481090) | Marine sediment metagenome, whole genome shotgun sequencing project. | biome: marine sediment; feature: ocean; material: sediment; isolation source: Sewage treatment plant 13A marine sediment (STP13A) ... | reverse complement strand
ATGAAGCAGACCAAAGGGTACTTTGGTCGCAGAAAAAATGTCTGGACGGTTTCCAAGAATGCATATGAGAAAGGTCTCAGCTATGCATATCGTGACCGTCGTAAGAAGAAAGCCGAGTTCAGGGCTCTCTGGATCCAGCGAATCAACGCTGCAGTACGTGAATACGATATGTCCTATTCTGAATTTATGGGAAAACTGAGTAAAGCGGACATTGAAATCAACCGAAAAGTACTTGCCGATCTTGCCATGAACGATCCTAAGGCCTTTGAAGCCATCGTGAAGAAAGTTCAGTAAGACCTGTTCAGAATCTCATTATAAGGCTGCTCCTGATCATAGGAGCAGCTTTTTTTTTATCTTGTTCTTATGAATTTTGCATTGATCGGATATGGGAAAATGGGCAGAACCATCGAGGTCCTGGGAACGAAACAGGGTTACTCCTTCCCTGTAATCATTGATATTCACAATCATGAACAGCTGAGTTCCGATGGCCTGAAGGGGATTGACGCAGCCATCGAGTTCTCAACTCCTGCTACGGCTCCTGGCAATATCAGGGAGTGTATCGATTTGGGGGTGCCGGTGGTTACGGGAACTACCGGATGGAATGAGAATATCCCTGAATTAGAAGCCTACTGCAAGGCGAAAGACGGCACCCTGTTTTATGCCAGTAATTTTTCAGTAGGGGTCAATATCCTCTTTGCCCTGAATCGTAGACTTGCTGAGATCATGGATCAGTTTCCTGAATATAAAGTCTCCATAAACGAAGTGCATCATGTGCATAAAAAGGATTCTCCCAGTGGTACTGCCATTAGCCTGGCCCAACAGATCCTGAAACTGAACAGGCAGTTCAGCAAGTGGCATTTAAAGGAGAATGATGAAAATGCAGAAGAAGTTACAGGTCAGCTTCCCATTGAAGCCATCCGCAAGGGTGAGGTCAAGGGTCAACACAGCATTCATTATGAATCCGAGTTGGACTCCATCACGCTCAGTCACGATGCATATACCAGAGATGCCTTTGCGGCAGGAGCACTTCTGGCTGCAGCATTTATTTCAAACAAGAAAGGTGTTTTTGGAATGCAGGATCTTCTAAAATTTTAAGAGGATGGATCGCATAGCATGGAGGTACCTTGCCTTTTTCTTATCAGGGCTCTTCTGGTCCATGATTGTAATCTGGATTGGTCTAAGCTTCCTGCTTCCGCTTAATTTGATTCTCTTCGATATTTTTATTACCCGAAAGATCGACTGGACCCTTCGTAGCTATGGATTACCGCGACACCTGCAATCGTCCATCGAATGGATTTCGGTTGTACTGCTTGCTCTGATTTGCTCCTTCTCCATCAAAGTACTGCTGGTGGAGACCTATAAGATCCCCACCCCCTCCATGGAGGAGACCTTACTGGCCGGAGATTATATTTTTGTCAGTAAACTTGCCTATGGCCCCAGACTCCCCGAAACCCCACTGGCCATCCCCTTCTACCACAACAAACTACCTTCTGGTAAAAAATCTTACTCTGAGAAACTTAAAATGCCGCATAAAAGGCTCTCAGGTTTCTCCAGTGTGAAGAGAGGAGATATTATTGTTTTCAATTTCCCGGAGGGCGATACCATGGTGGTAGAGTATCCGGGACAGAACTATTACTCCCTGGTAAGACAGTATGGAAGAGACTACATTTTATCCGAATTTGATATCATTACCCACCCGGTGGATAAAAGGGAGAATTACATCAAACGGTGTATTGCCCTACCGGGCGATACCCTGCTTATTGCGGAAGGAAAGGTCCGGGTGAATGGTAGCCTCAGGTCCGAGCTGCCTCTTCAAAAATTTAAATACTATGTTACCACCAGGGGGGAGCCCCTGCCTGATCCCCTGCTCGATTCGTTAAATATCCTTAAATCCGCAGTCACATATAATCCGATCAACTCCTTGCACGTTTTATATCTGGCTAAGGAGAATGTTGAATCATTGAGATCTTTCCCACAGGTGAGAAGCATCAGCAGATATACAGAACCCACCCTCTCCTTTCAGAACCAGGAGATATTTCCCCACGACAATCATTACCGGTGGACCGGGGACAACTTTGGTCCGCTTCAGATTCCAAAGCGTGGAGATAGCATCCTTATCGACCAGCTGAATCTGCCCATCTATCAGCGTATTATCGAAATATATGAGCAGAACGAGCTGAGCGTAAAAGATGGGGTGATCCATATCAACGGGGAAGCCACCTCTTCGTATGTTTTTCAGATGGATTACTACTTTGTGATGGGAGACAACCATCACAATTCGGCCGATTCCAGGTACTGGGGATTTGTCCCGGAGGACCACCTCCTTGGCAAGGCAGTTGTAGTCTGGTTCTCCATCAAACCAGATACCCCGTTCATTGGTGGTTTAAGAAAAGAACGTATCTTTAGGTCCATAAAATAAAAAGCGCAATGAATATCAGTAAATTATTGAAAAACAAATACTTAACGTTCGGAATTGCCGTCTTCGTCTATATTCTTTTTGTGATCTGGTTGAAGAATTTCTGGTTCCTTCTGGGGATACCTGTGATATACGATATTTATGTGAGTAAAAAGGTAAACTGGTCATTCTGGAAAAGCAGGAAGAAAAAGAACAATGTGGTCGTTGAGTGGCTCGACGCACTTATTTTTGCTGTGGTTGCAGTATCATTAATCAATATTTTCCTTTTTCAAAACTACAAAATCCCAACCCCCTCCATGGAGGGTAGTCTTTTGGTTGGCGACCACCTCTATGTGAGCAAGACTGCATACGGCCCCAGAACACCCAACACTCCTCTGGCAGTGCCCTTCCTGCCCAATACCGTGCTGGGAGGTAAATCTTACCTGGAATGGATTGAGCGGCCATATAAACGATTGAAAGGATTTAGTACGGTTAAGAGAGACGATATTGTGGTCTTCAACTTCCCCGCTTCCGATACAGTGGCCCTGGAGAAATCGGATCATAAGTTGTATGCCAGGGGCAATTTTGACTATTTCGACCTGGTACGCGACGAGTCCTACAACCTGATGCTGGCAGACCAGGACCGTAACAATCGCACACGCCCCATGAGGGTATACGAAGATTATGTACGTAAGCAAATTGCAGAAAAATATGATGTGGAAACCCGGCCGGTGGACCGGCGGGATAACTACATCAAGCGCTGCGTTGCCATTCACGGTGAGACCCTGAAAGTGATCAATAACGAGGTATATGTAAACGGAGAAAAGCAGAAAGCGTTTGAAGGAATCCAGCGCTGGTACAGAGTAAGAACCAATGGGACACCCATCAATCCACGCTCTTTGGAACCATATGGAATTGGAAAGGCCGCTGCAGATGTAAGGAACAATCCCAATTATACCTTTCCCATAAGCACTGCCAATGCTGAAAAAATCTCTACCCTTCCGGGCATCGTCAGTGTTGAACCCGTCAACTTGTTTACCGAGGGGCAATATGACAGGGATATCTTTCCACACGATGAGCGCTACTCGTGGAACCTGGAGTACTTTGGTCCTCTTACCATTCCGGAAAAGGGAATGCGTGTGGATCTGAATATGGAGACCCTGCCTCTCTACAGGCGGATTATTGAGGCCTACGAGGGAAACAAGCTGGAAGTAAAAGACGGACAGGTGTACATCAACGGCGAAGCAATGTCCTCGTACACCTTCCAGATGAACTACTACTTTATGATGGGCGACAACCGGCATAATTCGGCCGACTCCAGGTTCTGGGGATTTGTTCCAGAGGATCATGTTATTGGAAAACCCCGCCTGATCTGGCTCAGCATGGATAAAGAATACGGTGGAATCCGCTGGAACAGGATGTTCCGCATTGTCAGGGCCAGCAGGTAGATTACCTTCCAGTGATTTTCCCGGCTCTCTATAACGGACCCCTAAACTATTACGCCCGACTGGTAAGACAAAAAGAGCTTGTCCTGGAGCAGTTTGACAGCTATTCCAAGCAAAGCTTCAGGAACCGCTGTATGATCATGGGGCCCAACGGGGTGATTACCCTGTCCATACCAGTAAGCAGGGAGCGTGGGGTGAAGACCCTGTTCAAGGATATACGAATAGATTACGATTCTAACTGGAACAAGATTCACTGGCGCAGCCTGGTAGCTTCTTATGCTTCATCGCCTTTTTTTGAGTATCTGGCCGATGAAATCAATCCCTTTTACCAAAAGAGGTTTGAATTTTTAATCGATCTGAATCAACAGTTGATGGAGCATACCCTCGCTTCTTTGGGACTGAAAATCAATATTAGCTCTTCGCAAGCTTTCACTCCCATAAGGTCGGAGGAGGATCCCAGGCAATTTATCCATCCCAAAAAGGACCAGGCGGTAGCAGATCCCGGTTTCCTCCCCTTGGAGTATCACCAGGTCTTCTCCGACCGCCAGGGCTTCCGGCCCAACCTGAGCATTCTTGATCTGATCTTCAACCTGGGTCCGGAGTCACTATCATACCTGCATGCTTGTCTCAGAACTTGTAGCCCACAGTAACCATGACGTTATTGCCAGTGATTTCGTTGATAGACACTTCACTGTATCCTGGTTCGTAGGAGTACATTCCATATACGTCAGTCTTGTTGGAACGGGAGTAGCTGATATCGAAATAGCCCATTCTGCTGCGGACACCTAAGCCAGCCGAATAGACCCACATCTCTGCATTGTTATTGGTATCGGTATAGGGACTACCATAAAACTGAGCCCCTCCACGCAGATATAAGGTGCTAAAGCGAAGCTCCACCCCTGCCATTAAGTTACTGACTGACTTGAGGTTCTGACTGATCTGGGTATTTTCATCAAAAAATCTATAATCATAGGCTTTCAGAGAGGAAGAGGAGTAATCCACATACTCATAACCCAGGGATATGGTTGCTACTTTGGCAAGGATCAAGGACGCATTGGCATCGATCCTCAAAGGGGTTTTTAACTCGTAATCGTAGATTCCATTGGGTGATGCTTTAAAGGCATCCGGAATCCCTGAGCCACTGTCCCAGTAGGAATACATATCTGTATATTTCTCATCGGTAAGATAGTAGTAGGTGGGCAGATGAAAGGAGGCACCTATTCTCAGCATCTGAATGGGTCTCAGAATCATTCCGACACGGCCTGTTAATCCCCATCCCCTGGTGCTGTTAAATTCTCTGAACCGAAAACTATCGAAATCAAGTACATGATTGTCGTAATCTGTTTCGGTATGGTAGATATCTTCATAGTACCTGACCGCATGAATCCCAAAAGTAGCTCCAAAATAGAGGAGGTTGCCGAAATTGAAGGCTCCGGAAAACGAATACTCCCCGATATAGCCATATTCACGCGAAGTACGGCTAAGTTGCTGACCGTAGCCATCGAGCTGCATGTCGTGCCAGAATGATCCTGCTGTTGAATCATAGGGCATCAGGTAGGTGTCAAAGGCCAGTTGCTCATAATAAGGACTCAGATTGCCGGGGTCTGCATTGGCATGCCAGGTAAAATCGTCCAGCATGGAGCTGTTGTCGTTGATCCCATGCATAACAGTATTCTTATTGAAATTGACGAGAGTATTGTATCCAAATCCAAAAGCTGTACCCACAATCCCACTCTTCTTACTTGAACTCCTGGCATTGACCATGCCCATACTTGCCAGGTTAAACCTGAATTGCGAGTCCTCAACGCTGGATCCCATAAAATCTGACCTGGTATCGACCCAGTAGAATGAAGGGGTCACAGAGAGTTCTGAAGAGCGATAGAAAGCGAGTCCTGCCGGGTTGGTCACCATTGAGGTGAGATCGGCACCCAGTGCGCCAATGGCCCCTCCCTGGGCTGCATACCTGGCTGTCCCAAATGGAAAGTACTGGGAATATCGTAGTGCCTGCGTCTCGTTCTGGGCATTCATGCTGAGAATAGCGCCCATGAGTAGCATGGCTATAAATGATAACTTTTTCATAGCAAAATCATTTTTTGGTTCTTAGGAAACCAGGATCCTGCTGGATCCTGGAGTTGAATGACAGTCTAACGTCTCGATGAACCACCAGAAGACCTGGAGCCTCCTGAACTACCTGAGCTTCTAGAGCCTCCTGAACTTCCTGAGCTTCTAGAGCCACCTGAACTTCCTGAGCTCCGGCTTACTGAACCACCTGAGCTTCTAGAGCCTCCTGAACTACGGCTTACCGATCCACTGGAACGGCTACCTGATGAGCTGCTCGGGCGACTGTAAGAAGTACTCTTGCGACTTGAGCTGCTTGGGCGGCTGACTGTACCACTGCTGCGGTTTGAGCCACTTGGGCGGCTAATTGTGCTGCTCCGGGCTGGTGATGAACTTGAGCGATTGTAGGTGGCCGGAGTACGCTGCTGTGTATTGGACTGCTGATAGCTCCTGTTTTGTGTGGCCGCCTTATTGTAATTCGACGACGAGCTTGTGCGCGGCTTGCTGTAACTGGGAGTATAGGCTCCCCTTTGGTTATTTGAACTGCTGTTCCGCGGCTGGGCAGTGATCGCCTGTGAGGTCCTGGTGGTCCTTACGGTACCATTGCTGTTCCGTTGCATGGCATTTGTTCTTTGTGCAGCAGTGTTGGTATTAGACCTTACCTGCCTTTGAGCGGCAGTGTTCGAATTGCTTCTTACCTGCCTTTGAGCGGCAGTACTCGAACCGTTTCTTACCTGTCTCTGGGCTGCAGTGTTGCTCATGCTTGCATTGGTGCGTTTGGCAGCTGTTGATCCTGCTGACGCGGTACGGCTTCTGTACCTGGGATCGCCAGTTGTGGATCCCTTGGCGCTACCAGTAGTCTCCTTGGATCGAGAAGCATATCCGTATGAATGTCTGCTATCCATCCTGCCATATCGGTAGTAGGTCTCAGGATAATAGCCACCTGAACCATAGTATCCATTGTAATATCCATGGTTGTATCCGGCCCCATAAGAACCTCCGTAGTATCCGCCGTAGTACCCTCCTCCATAACCCCAGGAACACCAGGGATCATAATATCCGCCGTAGCCGTAACCATAACCACAATAGGGACGATAGGGATACCCATATGAGAAGCCCATTCCCCATCCCGGGTATCCAAATCCCATGCTAATACCCCAGCTAAAGGCACTTCCTGTATAGAAGTTCATACCGGTGTAGTAGGGATCATAGTAATTCCAACCAGAATAGTTATCCGAAAACCTCCTCAAATTGGAAGAGTAGTAATAGTCATTGGGATCGGTATAGTAATTATTATTGATAATAACAGGGGCACCCTCCAGGCCATACTGTCCCAGGGTATCATACTCAATATACTGTTCTGAGTAAAGTGCCTCACTTCCCTCCGGAGCGTAATATTCTCCGAGCATGTCTGCTTCCTGCTGTAACTTGTATACTTCATAGTCACTCAGGTTCTCATCTGTTGTAGCCACGGACTTGGTGTAGCTTTGCTCCTGGTTCATGGCTTGTGCATACATCGCATCCTGTGATGTTACGACAGGCTCCTGTGCAACTGCAGTTGTTGTTTGATTCGCTTTTGCATTGGGATTGTAGTAAACATCATCGTAATCTGTAGCTGCAGTCTGCTTTGAGGAACTGCAGGATGCCAGAACGATGGCGGCACTGATTATGGCAAGTGATAAAGTTTTCATAATATTTCCTCCCGGTATTTTGTGCATCTGTGTTTTGCTATTAGAGAAACAAAGTTCGTGCCAAAACAGTCAATCACACCTGCCTATTGCATGCAATATAATAAATAATATAAAACTCACCATTCACTTGTGGAACGTGTCATCTGGTGCATTGAGTAATTGTATAGTGGAATGCGTCGGGGGCTGTAGGTGTTTCCCATTCTAGGATTATCGTCCTGAGTATAAATCCAGAGTTCATTGAGATCCCAGAGGATAATCTCATCGCGGGCATCTCCGGTAAGATCTGTGGCCAGGTAGTAAGATACCGGGTGATCATCAGCTGGAAAAGCCACTGAAAGCTGGCCCTCTCCATCAAACAATCCTCCACTTATGGTATCTGCAGAGCTAATGAAAAATTCCTCCCCGTCTCCTTTCCAATTTACAGTTTGACACCTGAACACACCCGATTCCGGAAGGAAACTGGTCCTGACCATTCCATTGGCATCCATTACATGAGTCAGGCCCTTGCTTCCCCATCTGTTGGAAGTAATGACTTCCAACCCGGGTAAATCTGTATCCAGATCGGCTATACCGATGTGACTTACATGGCCAAGAATATTCTGCTTCAAAAGGTGTCCTTCAAAGTCATAATAAAGCAATCCCCAGTCACCAGCTGCATAAACCAGGCAAGGGATAGTCTGCTCTCCCACAATCATCTCATACACAGAAACCCCATTACATTGATCCTCAATATATGCACCCACATCGTAGATAAGCTCTCCACCGGGATTGATGACCGAATAGCCCATTAAGACCTCGTGTCGGCCATCTTTGTCCATATCATATACCATGGGTTGGGATCCCGAAGTGGTCTCTTGTTCCCAGATCAGCTCTCCTTTTTCATTCAGGGCCACCAGCTTTTGTTCACGGTCCGAAAGCAAGATGCAGTTGTCCCGGCCCACACCCATCAGGTCTCCAAAAATCATTGATCTAAACTCGCCTGATCCGGGGATTTTGGTTCTCCTGATCTGCTTTCCGGTCCTCCCATCAAGAGTATAAATCCGGCCCTTTTTCACAAAGATAACTTCGCGCGATCCATCTCCATCCAGATCATGGATCTGTACCGGCAACTCCACACCGGAGCACCCATCCGGTTTAAGCAGATGGCCATATTGCCACAATAACTCACCATCCAGGTTAATAACAGAAACCGATCCAAGCTCAGATCCTGAAGCATCTGGCCTGACAAATACAATCTCCTTGTTTCCGTCGCCATTCAGGTCGCCCAATCTGATATTCTGGTTGGTCCCAAATTCCCCTGTATCAAACTTCTTCCAACGCACCATCTCCGGATGATTGCTCTGGTGAATTTCTGATCGCCTACTAAGCTGCCTCTCTCTTCTTGAAAGATTTCGCTGTTCGCTGCTAAGTAGTTTTACCCCCACGCTGTGAAACTTTGCCGGCAGGTCGGAGATCAATCCTATTTTGCCCGAAAGGGCAAGAGGAGCAAGATTCTCTACACGCATAATGATGGAATCATTCAGAATGGTCGTGACCCCTTTCCTTCGAACTGTAATAGTTGCATTTAATCTTTCACCAGGACTCCATACCAGGGGTCTGATAGCCAATGTAGTTTCAATGGGCCTTAGCGGTGTAACAGATTGCTCTATATGTTTCAAGGTAACTGTATTCCCCTCAATACCGAAATAATAGAAATCAGCCGGATGCTTGTAGGCGAATACCACACCGCATTTATCAAATTTAGCCTGCGGGGTAAATCCCACATCGATTGTATAGTCACTCCATAAATTCTCTCCTGCCACAATCATGGGATGAGTCACCAGGCTCAGAGGGGAATTTTTATCATTCAGATTTGTGAAGGTCTGGGCCAAATAATTCTCTCCACCCTCGTTTCGAACAACCCAGGCCCTGTCGAAACCATCCTGCCTGAGTGCTGAAGGCACACTCCAACTTCCCAATTTTCCACGAAGGGCATCATAGCAAATGGAAGGATCGGACGAGTCAAAATGGGGACGGTCTCCTGGCTCAAGTAGCTGGAAATCATCAGTAAAAACTGTGGTCTGTTTCACATTACCGGAACAGGAGGAGATCAATATCAGAAAGGCAATCTGTATGAACCTTGAATTAAAAAGCTCTCTAATCATTCCTTAGATTTACTTTTTGTAAATATACATTATATTTACGTTTGGAAGGAAGAAACCAGAATGCACCTTAGATTAACCCTAATATTTCTGATTTTCTGTCAATTACTCAATGCACAGAAACCAGTTATACTGTCTGACTTTGTTCAGGAGATTGCCATTTCTGACTTGCAGTTGCAATATCTGGAGGATCCAAATTGCACAACAACCCCCCAGGAGCTGTTTGCAGGGATGATGGACCATCAGTTCAGGTCAGTTGATTTTAGCAACCCTGATCCTGCATTAAGGCAAAACACAATCGGGAGTTGTTTCTGGTTTCGCTTCTATTTCTTAAACCGGTCCACACGCCAGTTTTCTTTCCACCTTCAACCTAACGATATCTCAGAATTCGATGAGTACAGGTTGTA
>RCNC010003585.1_pt1 | contig 10138 bp, 8 predicted proteins | sample 2041301 | NCBI WGS metagenome assembly RCNC01 (sample SAMN09708231, study PRJNA481090) | Marine sediment metagenome, whole genome shotgun sequencing project. | biome: marine sediment; feature: ocean; material: sediment; isolation source: Sewage treatment plant 13A marine sediment (STP13A) ... | reverse complement strand
GGTAAAACAACTTCTGCACGCTGTTCCCCAAGCCAACCCCCAGCCATTCACCACGCCCAAAGGCAATGAGCGACTGGGTCAGTTGGAAGCCCGTGTCGAAGGGGTCCGCCCAGGGGTCGGTGTAGGCAGTAAGGCGCTTCACCCGGTAGGGTTCGCTGACCACCAATACCAACAATGCGGCCAATGCCCCCAGCGTGACGATCAGGAAGTGACCCAGCTTGACGCCGGCAAGGAACAACATGCCAAAGGCCGTTGCGGCAACGATGACGGTGGCGCCGAAATCCGGCTCGATCATCAATAGCAGGGTAGTGGCAAACAACACGGCCATGGGTTTCAAAAAACCCTGCCACTGGTGCCTGACTTCGTGTTCGCGGCGCACCATATAGCCCGCCAGATACACCACCACCGCCAGTTTGGCGAATTCTGAAGGCTGTATTGTGAAGGCCCCCAGGGGCAACCAACGCTGGCTGCCGTTGACCTCGCGACCAATACCGGGAATCAGCACCAGTATCAACAGGGCCAGGGCGATAAACAGCCAGGCCCACCCTGTATCAAACCAGAACTGTGGCTTGATGCAGTAAACGACGACAGCCACAGTAACCGCAGCGACCAGGTAAATAAGGTGACGCTGAGTGTGATACCAGGCGTTCTGGTAATGCCAGTCTGCGTATTCGATCGATGCCGAACTGATGGCCACCAGCCCAACCAACAACAAAGCCAGCGCCAGCAACACCATGGGCATATCCGGGGCAGTGAAATCGGGGGCAGTGTTACGGGCTGTACTCACTCCCCAACCTCCCCAATATCCGCCACCGCTGCGCAAAAAGCTTCGCCACGCGCCACGTAGCCACTGAACATATCGAAGCTGGCACAGGCCGGTGACAGCAGCACGCAGTCGCCAGGTAACGCTTGCTCCAAGGCCAGCCCCACTGCCTCTTGCATGGAGGAGGCATGAACCACCGGCACACTTTGCGCCAGCGCCTGTTCCAGCAATGCAGCATCCTCACCCAGCAACACCAACAATTTGCAATGGGTCTGCACCGCCTGGCGCAACTGCGAAAAATCGGCACCCTTGCTTTGGCCACCGGCGATTAGCAGTATATCCCGCGTTCCCCCCAGGCCTTCCAGCGCGGCTTCGGTGGCGCCGACATTGGTGCCCTTGGAATCATTGACAAAGCGCACACCGCGCAACTCAGCAACCAGTTCACAGCGATGCGGCAACCCCTTGAAGGAACGCAAGGTAGCTAGCATCACGTCCATGGGCAGACCGACGCTGTTTCCCAGGGCCAGAGCTGCGAGGGCGTTGGCCATATTGTGCCTGCCGACCAGTCCCATCTGGGCAACCGGCAGTAGATTCTCAAAGCCGTGACAGAGGAATTCGACACCCTCTTCCATGCGCAGGCCAAAGCCTCCCAACTCCGGCTCTGCCATACGCCAACTGACAACTTCCACGTCCGCAGGGACCAGTGGAATGGTGAGCCGATCATCGCGATTTACCACAGCGGTTTTACAACCGTGGAAGATGCGGTGTTTGGCCCGGTGGTAGCCAGGCATATTGCCGTGCCGGTCGAGGTGGTCTGCACTGATGTTCAGTACGGTGGCAACGGCCAGCTCCAGCGCGCCCGCACGCTCCAGTTGAAAACTCGATAGCTCCAGGACATAGAGATCGCGCTCCGGCGCCAGTAGATCCAGTGCCGGGGTACCGAGGTTGCCACCCACGCCAACGTCCAGTTTGGTGTCCCGCGCCATCTGGCCCAGCAACTCGGTGACCGTGGACTTGGCATTGGAACCGGTAATACCGATCACTGGCGCCCGGGCCTCGCGCACAAAAAGGTCGATATCACCGACAATGACTGCACCCGCGGCAAGGGCCGCCAGCACAATCGGCGCATCCATGGCGATGCCGGGGCTGACCACTACCTCGCTGGCGCCCGCAAACAACTCCTCCGGGTAATCGCCAGCAAACACTCGTACATCTGGCATTTCACTGCGCAGCTGTTCTATACCGGGCGGCTCGCTACGCGTATCCACCACGGCAAACGGCAAACCCCGGGCATGGAAATAGCGCGCACAGGACAAGCCGGTGGCGCCTAAACCTACCACTACCCGATTTTCACTGCTGGCTATTAATGCTGGAGCCACTTTCATTCCCACTTAACGCAACTTCAATGTCGCCAGCCCGAACAGGACCAGCATGACTGTAATAATCCAGAAGCGCACGATTACCCGCGGCTCCGGCCATCCCTTCAATTCAAAATGGTGATGTATCGGCGCCATGCGGAAAATCCGCTTGCCCGTCAATTTGAACGAGGCTACCTGCAGAATCACCGACACAGTTTCCAGTACAAAAATGCCTCCCATGATGAAGAACACAATTTCATGGCGGGTAATAACAGCAACAGTACCAAGGCCTGCACCCAGGGCCAGGGCGCCCACATCTCCCATAAATACCTGCGCGGGGTAGGTGTTGAACCACAGGAAACCGAGGCCTGCGCCAGCCATGGCGCCGCAAAAAACAGCCAACTCACCGCTGCCTGCCACATAGGGAATGTGCAGATACTCCGCGAAGTCCACCCGACCGGTGAGGTAGGCAATGATGCCCAGGGCGGCCCCCACCATCACCGTGGGCAGTATCGCCAATCCATCGAGGCCGTCTGTCAGATTCACGGCGTTACTGGCACCCACGATGACAAAGTAAGTCAGCACAATGAAAAACGGCCCCATACTCCAGGCAAAATCCTTGAAGAACGGAACATAGAGTTCGGTGGTGACAGGGGTATCGAAGGCAAAATACAGGTAAAGGGCCGCGGCGAGGCCGGCGACTGACTGCCACAAATACTTCCAGCGCGCCGGCAGTCCGCGCGAATCCTTTTCCACCACCTTGCGATAATCGTCGACCCAGCCCACCGCACCAAAAACCGCCGTTACCAACAGCGCAATCCACAGGTAGTCATTACTGAGGTCGCCCCACAACAGGCTGGCGGCGGCGATAGCGACCAGCAACAGGGCACCACCCATGGTCGGGGTACCGGATTTGCTCAGGTGGCTTTGAGGACCATCATCGCGCACTGCCTGCCCGACCTGGTGATAGTTGAGACGGCGAATCATCGTTGGGCCAACCAACAGGGATATGGCCAAAGCCGTGCCTGCGGCCAGGATGCCACGCAGTGTCAGGTACTGGAACACCCGGAACCCGCTTTCAAACTGGGTGAGGTACTCTGCCAACAATAGCAACATTACCCAGCCCTCCCCTTCTCGTCATCCGCCAGCAACGCCTGCAATATCAGCTCCATGCCAGCGCTGCGCGATCCTTTCACCAGCACCGTATCTGCAGGCTCAAACTGCTGCTGCAAGCTACTCAACGCCGCATCGCGGTCAGGGAAGAAACTGCCACCCTCGCCAAAAGCATCCACACAGATTTCCAGTTCGGGGCCCACACCCCAGAGCCGATCAATACCGGCGGCGCGGGCATGTTGACCCATTTCACGATGCAGTACCGCGCTGTCTGCGCCCAACTCACGCATCGCTCCCAACACCAGGGTACGGCGCCCCGGACAGGCAGCCAGCAGCTCGATGGCCGCGCGAACGGAACCGGGATTGGCGTTATAGCAGTCGTCAATAACAGTACAACCACGGGGCGAGCGCAAGGCACGCAGACGACCATCCACCGGCTGTAAAGACTCCAGGCCATCGCGGATCTCGGTCAGTGACAAGTTGCAGGCCAAGCCTACCGCCACTGCCGCTAGCGCGTTGGCGACATTGTGCACCCCGGGCAAGGCCAGCCTTACGGCTATCTCACCCGCGGGCGTAGAGACGGTAAACCCGACACCCTCGACGCCCTTTGTTTGAATATCCTTGGCAGTAATGGCGGCAGGCTGCTCCACTGCAAAATCCAGCACAGTCGCCGCACCGGCACGCTTGCGCCACTGCCGGGCCCAGGCCTGGTCGGCGTTAATAACGGCACAATCGCCCTCACCCAGGCGATCAAATATCTCACCCTTGGCCGCCGCCACACCCTCCACGCTGCCGAAACCCTCCAGGTGGGCCGGCATGGCATTGAGCAACAGGGCCACAGTGGGACAACCGAGCTCGCACAACCAGGCGATATCTCCCGCCCGGGCTGCGCCCATTTCTACTACGGCGAATTCGACACCGGGATGGAGACGCAGAAGTGTCAGGGGCACACCAATCTCATTGTTGAAGTTGCCCTGCGTGGCCAGCGTTTCACCGCGCCGGGACAACACCGCGTGCACCATATTTTTAACCGTGGTTTTGCCACTGCTGCCGGTGATAGCCACCAGCGGTCCCTTATAAAGCTGTCGGTTATAGCCCCCCAGTAGTCCCAGGGCCTGCTGTGTGTCCGCTACCCGCAACTGCGGCAACGAGCTCGCTACTGAGCTGCTGACCAAAACCGCAGCGGCACCAGAGCCTTCCAGCCCCGCCACATAGTCATGCCCGTCGAAATTCTCCCCGTTCAGGGCGACGAAAAGATCACCCTCTTGCAGGCTGCGACTGTCAGTAGAAACACCGAGAATTTCACGGTCTGCTCCGTGCAATTGAGCCGCCAGTGGCGCTTGCAGTTCTGCCAGGGATATCGGACGCATCACTCAGCCGCCCTCATTGCCAGAGCGTCGCGGACCTGCGCCTCATCACTGAAGTGCCGGCGCTCCCCATCCACCAGCTGGTATGTCTCATGACCTTTACCGGCGATCACCACACAATCACCGGCAACCGCCTCGCTCACAGCAGCCTGGATTGCCTCGGCACGGTCTACCACCAGGGCGTAATCGCCGCTGCAACCGGACTCAACGTCGCGCATAATTTCCAGCGGATCTTCACTGCGTGGGTTGTCACTGGTAACCACCACCCGATCGGAGCAGTGACATGCCACCCGCCCCATCAGCTGCCGCTTTTCCCTGTCCCGATCACCACCGCAACCGAACACCGTAACCAGGGCACCACTGACGTGGGGCCGCAGGGCCTGTAGGACCTGCTCCAGGGCATCCGGGGTATGCGCGTAATCAACAACTAACTGTAAGCCCAGGTCATTGGCGATTGCCTGCATGCGACCGGCCACCGGTTGCAGCTGGGCAACCGCCTCCAGCACAGCGATCAGGTCTTCCCCGGCCAATACCAGCGCTGTAACAGCGGCGGCGAGGTTGGCCAGGTTGAAGTCGCCGGGCAGCGGGCTTGAAAACTCGCCACTACCCCAGGGGCTGTGCAACTCACCGCGCACGCCACCGGCATGAAATTTCGCATGCTCTACGCGCACGTCGGCGGGCGCGCCACTGGCTGAATAGGTCAGCACGCGGGTATCTTCCAGCACCGCTGCCTGTACCTGGGCGGCAAACTCATCATCAATGTTGATGACCGCATGGCGCAGGTCTGCAGTGGAAAATAACTGTAATTTGGCGCGACCATAGGCATCCATGCTGCCGTGGTAGTCCAGGTGATCGTGCGAAAGATTGGTATAAACAGCGGTCTCAAAATCGATGCCGTTGACGCGGCCCTGCACCAGCGCATGGGAGGAGACCTCCATGCTCACCGCGTAAACACCCTGCCGGCGCCACTGTGCCAATTGCCGCTGCAGTTCCAGCGGGTCGGGCGTGGTATTAACGGAGGTGCTTACTTCATTTCCCAGTGAAGCCCCCAGAGTACCAATCACTCCGCAAGGCTTGCCCAGTGCACGTACCAACTGTGCAATCAATTGGCTGGTTGTGGTCTTACCGTTTGTTCCGGTCACGCCTACCATGTGCATGTCGCGACTGGGGTAGCGGTAAAACCTGGCGGCCATCGAGCCCGCTTCCAGACGCAACTCAGGCAGCTCCACCAACGGCACGGGAATCTCATCAACAAACCCCGCTACCGGTGCCTCCGCAACCACTGCGGCAGCACCGTTGGCAACCGCCTGCTCAATAAACTGGCGGCCGTCATGTTGCTCCCCCGGCATGGCCAGAAACACGTCCCCTGAACGAACTCTGCGGCTGTCCAGTTGCATGCCACTGATCATGATGTCGGCTAGAGCAGGGTTGTCACTACCGAGTAATTCCGGCAAGGGCATAGAAGGCACAGCACCCTCACTGACCGCCAACATCACGCTGACCCTCCAGGTGCCGGTGTAGCCACCTTTTCCAGCTTGCCCAGCTGTGATGGCGGCACATTGAGAATCCGCAGGGCGCCCTCGGTGACTGTGGAAAATACCGGGGCCGCGGCTGAGCCACCACCGTAGTTCTTCCCCTGGGGCTCGTTGATTACCACCACAGTGACAATGCGCGGATCATTCACCGGTGCAATGCCTGCGAACAGGGCCACGTACTGGTCTTTTATATAACCTTCGGGGCCAACCTTGTGCACCGTACCGGTCTTGCCACCCACCTGGTAGCCGGGAATTCGCGCCTTGCGCGCGGTGCCATGCTCACCGGTTACAGCGTGCAGTATGTCGAGCACCTGTGAAGCAGTCCGCGCGGAAATCACCCTGTCGCCCTCGGGCAATTCCCCCTCCAGGGCCAGCATGGAAACCGGCTGCTGCACACCACCATTGGCAAATACCGTATAAGCACTGGCTAATTGCAGCGGTGATGCGGTTATGCCATAACCAAAGGCCAGGGACACTTTTTCCGTCGCGTGCCAGCGCGGCCGGGTGGGGAGGCGTCCGGCGCTTTCACCGGGAAAACCTGTGCCGGGGGGCCGACCAATACCGAAGCGGTTGAACACTTCCCAAATAGGCTCATGCCCAAGGTCCAGTGCCATTTTGGTCACCCCAACCTGGCTGGACTTCTGGATTACCCGCGTCACGGTGATTTCGCCGTAATCACGCGGATCCACATACACCTTGCGACCTACCCGGATTCGACCGGGCGAAGTATCAATCATGGTATTGGGGGTATAGTGACCGCTTTCCAGAGCCGCGACCAGGGTGAACGCCTTCATGGTAGAGCCGGGCTCATACACATCAGTCATTGCCCTGTTGCGCATGGCGGCAGCTTTGACGCCCTTGCGGCTGTTGGGGTTGTAGACCGGATAGTTAACCATGGCCAGCACCTCACCGGTGTGGCTGTCGATGGTCACTATTGAACCGGAGGTGGCACCCAGGGAGGTAACAGCGCGCTGCAGCTCCCTGTGCTGCAGGGTTTGCAGGCGCAGGTCGATACTGAGTGTAAGATCCCTACCGGGGCGGGCCGATTCCAGCACACCTATATCGCGCACCACCTCGCCATGCAGGTCCTTGATGTATCTTTTCTTGCCGGGCGCACCTTGCAACCACTCGTTATAGGCCAGTTCCAGCCCCGCGATCCCCTGGCCGTCAAGATTGGTAAAACCCACCAACTGGGCAGCGACCTCCCCCGCAGGATAGAACCGGCGATACTCGCGCTCACCGTGAACCCCTTCAAAGCGCTTTTCCAGCACCGCCCTGGCCTCCACCGGAACCCAGTGGCGGCGCAGGTACATAAACTGCTTGCTGTCATAGCGTGCCAGCTTGTCCTGTAATTCCTGCAAGTCCATTCCCAGCGCCTGCGCCAGTTCCCCATGGCGCTCGGACAGCTTGAGTACCTGGGGATTAGCCCAGATTGAAACCACTGGCGTGCTCACCGCCAGCGGTTCGCCACGACGATCCGATATCACGCCCCGATACGCCGGTATCTCCGCCGTGCGCACTGAGCGCATCGCCCCCTGGCTTTGTAAAAACTCGCGCCCATGCTCCATATCGAGAATCTGTAGCGACAGCACCCGTCCCACCAACAGCGCGAGCAATGAGCAGAGAACGCCCACCAATACAAAAAAACGCCAGCTGGACACAGCTTGCTTGCTGGCGCGTTTCACTGTAATGCCACCTTGAATTTGGCTAGGTCCGGTGCCTGCATACCAAGGTCAGCGCGAGCGACCTTCTCGACCCGATGATGTGAAGCCCAGGTGCTTTGCTCCAGCAACAGGCGACTGTAGTCCTCCTGCAAATACCACTGGGATGACTCCAGGTCCTGCAGCTGTGCATACAGGGCGCGGCATGCGTGCGTGGAATGAATGATCAAAAACGCGGACAGCAGCAGCAGCACCAGCGCAACCAGGCTGCACCAGACCAGCTCCAGGCCCGCCCGCTCTTCACGTTGCACCACGGCCGCACTTACCATTCCACTTCTGGCCACACTATTCACCCGGATTTAGAATTAACTTATTTTTTCCGCGACGCGCATCACTGCGCTACGTGCCCTGACATTTCCCGCCACTTCATCCGCACTCGCTTTGACCGCTTTGCTCACCAGCCGCATGCGACGGTTGAGCGCGCTGTCCAGCACCGGCACGCCCGGGGGGATTTTTTCGCCCCGGGACATATCGCGCATGTAACGCTTTACCAATCTATCCTCGAGAGAGTGAAAACTAATCACCACCAGTCGACCACCAACGCGCAACATATCCAGCGCGCCTGCCAGCAACTCCTGAAGATCTTCAAGCTCCCGGTTAATCTTGATGCGAATCGCCTGGAAGGAACGTGTTGCCGGGTGCTTATGCTTTTCCCAGCGGGGATTTGCCTCACTCACAACCTTGGCCAGTTGGGCGGTAGTTTCCAACGGCGATTCCTCACGTGCGGCAATGATCGCCGCAGCGATGCGACGGGAAAAACGCTCCTCGCCATACTCTTTCAACACCGCCGCGATATCTCCCTCTTCCGCGTAGGACAGCCACTGTGCGGCTGTTTCACCACTGGTGGTATCCATACGCATATCCAGTGGGCCATCCTGGGAAAAACTGAAGCCTCTGTCACTCTCATCCAGTTGGGGACTGGAAACCCCGAGATCAAGTAAAATGCCATCTACTGCATCGATCCCCATCCCATGCAGTAGATGGGGAAGCTCAGCGAACGACCCGTGAAAAAACTCAAACCGGGGTTCACTCCCTCCTAACTCTTGCGCTGCAATGGCAGCGGCAGGATCTTTATCTACAGCCAGCAAATGGCCACTCGCATCGAGTTGCTCCAGCAGGTAGCGACTGTGCCCACCGCGGCCGAAGGTGCCATCCACATAAAACCCACTGGCCTCGGTTACCAGGGCATCAACTGCCTCTCGCAGCAGAACTGTCTGATGCATATTGCCCTCCTACAGTTTCAGGGCTATCAATTCGTCGGGCATCTCGTCCTGCGCTCCCGAATCGAGCAGGGCCTGGTCGCGCTCAGCCAACCACAGATCCTCAGACCACAATTCCAGCTTATTGCCCTGCCCCACCAGTACCAGCTTCTTCTCCAGCTGCGCATAATCGCGCAAGGGCTGCGGCAGTAACACGCGTCCGCTGCCGTCCAGCTCCAGATCCGTGGCATAGCCCAACACCAATCGTTGAAAACGCTTTACCGCAGGCTTGAGTGCTGGCAGGCTTTGAATATCTTGTTCTATTCGCTCCCATTCGGGGAGAGGGTAGATAATCAGGCAGGAGGATTGGGTATCAATAGTCACTACGATTTGTCCGGCACACCGGGACTGCAATGGCTCGCGCTGGCGCGACGGCATAGCCAGTCGTCCCTTCGCATCCATATTGATGTGCTGTACTCCTCGGAACACGACAGTTCTCCCCACTCTCCTGGCTTTTTCCCACAAAAAGCCAAAAATTCCCACATAACGCCACTTTTCAACACTATAGGACTGACACCGAGAAAGAGTCAAGCAAGGTCCGGGAAAAAACGTTGTAATTTCAGTCAATTAGAGTGACTTGAGCAGGTAAACTCCGGGAAATTCCTTAAGAAAACAGCCCAGTAAATCCTTATCCTAAGGATCTACTTTAAGTTACAGGCTATTTATCTATTTAGAACAAGGATTTTTAGATTAAAAAGGAATAAGAAGGACTTCCAGTGCAGGCTCTCACAAAATCAGCATGGGCGTTACGCGGAAACTGCAGGAAAGACATGATTACTTCCCGCGTAGAAACGGGCAGTAATCATGCTGAAAAAAGGTGAGTCGGTCGATAAGCCGGGTTCTGTCGTGGACGATCATTCATCTGCGACAGGTGTCACCACCTGCCTGTAGCGACCTACCCGAATCCACTGCGGGCCACAGCTGACGGATTCCTATTTGGTCTTGCTCCGAGTGGGGTTTACCATCGCCACGCCTGTTACCAGCCGCGCGGTGCGCTCTTACCGCACCTTTTCACCCTTACC
>RCNC010003584.1_pt1 | contig 10138 bp, 8 predicted proteins | sample 2041301 | NCBI WGS metagenome assembly RCNC01 (sample SAMN09708231, study PRJNA481090) | Marine sediment metagenome, whole genome shotgun sequencing project. | biome: marine sediment; feature: ocean; material: sediment; isolation source: Sewage treatment plant 13A marine sediment (STP13A) ... | reverse complement strand
GGTCCACTTAAGGGCCTGTAGTTCGAACCGCAAGTGGACCCTGCGGACCAGACAGCGGCTTCAGCGCACCGTAGCTTGTACCCGAAATACCAAAGCGCCGGCGCCAAAGAACATGCCTGTAGACGTTTACACCTCTGCCGAAACTAGCGGCTAAGCTCTCCACACCGGCGTTCCGATTTCTCCCATATGCGCAAGTAACCCTCGGCAGATTTAAACAAGGGTTTCAGTTCTTCGTCACTGACCCCATCGCATCGCACATCTTCAATAAGCTCCGCATTACTATTTTCCCTTTTCCTGAGCGTACTTTTATGGCGTCAAATCAGACTAAATATTGAACCAGGGCGCAATCATAAAGTTCAACGGACCTTCATATTTCAGTATGTGTATGGGCCGGGGTTCGACAAAACGCGCCCAATGGGTCTGGTCATCAATGCTGGCATCTTCTGCTGGTATATTTCTTACCGGGGCGTCAATCATGTTGGCGTCGTAGTAGGTTCGATCACAAATTCCGTTGCGCCAGTAGATGAAATCATTGGCCGCAATCCACTCGGTGGCGATCCGGGCCAGGGCATGGCTTTCTTTCAAATTCAAGGTAGAGCTGAACAACTGCTCTTCATTGGAAGCCACTACCGTCTGCACCTCTGTCGTGGACATGCTGTGCTCCACCCGACCTTTTTTGGTAATAACATCAACAGGGTCCATTGAGTACTCGCTGGAACGCGCCTCCAACACCATGTAGCGTGGCGTGCCCTCGCTGTCGCAGATATAGGTGGACCACTCCGCCCTGATGCCCCGTGTTATGCCGCTCACCTCGTAGACATTCAGGGTCAGTATCCACTCGGGGTCTTCATCTTCCAGAATCTGTATGGGGCAGGGAACCAGGCCCTCGGCCAAATTGATGTAGCGTATAAATTCTTGCTGGCATTCAGGCCGAACACGAAAGTTAAAATACACCGAACAGGGATTCTCTTTCACCGTGAAGGGAATTGACGGGTGCTCCTTACCGAGCAGGATCAGCACAGCATCCCGTAAGGCGAACTGGAAATACAAAAAGCGCTTTAAAATTTTCCGGCCGCTTCTGGAGGTACTGGTATCGGCTAGCATGTTATACGACTCCCTCTGTTGCCATCGCTGGCTGCTGTGCATTGATAGCCCGGCTGTAAAGCGTCTTATCCACATTACCGCCACTGAGCACGACCGCGACCTGCCCGCCCGCGTTCAGGGCTTTTTCCTTGAGTAGCGCCGCCAGTGGGGCAGCACCCGCTCCTTCAGCAATATTATGGGTGTCACTGAAGTAAATGGCCATGGCAGCGAGAATATCGTCATCATCCACTGCGACTATACGCTCTACTTGTCCCAGCATCATGTCCAGCGCCTCGGGGTTTGGTACGCGCACGGCCAGCCCATCTGCCAGGGTGTTGGCCGTGGGCGTTGAGCGGCAGGCACCTGCGGCCAGGGACTGCGCGTAACAATCTGCCGCGCTGGACACAACACCGATAATCTCGGTCTTTAGACCCAGTGCATTCCTGGCACAGATCAAGCCACAGATTCCAGAACCCAGGCCAATTGGCACATACACCCGCTCAAGGTCAGGCTGGCAGCGAAACAGTTCCAGACCGTAGCTGGCGACACCAGAAACAAGGTCCAGGTGAAATGATGGGATACGATGCAGGCCTTGCTCAAGGGCGAGCTGCTGCGCGTGGGGCAGGGCCTCATTAAAATCCGCCCCATGAACTACCAGTTCCGCGCCCAGGGCTGTCATTGCGCGATTCTTGTCGGGGTTGTTATTCTCGGGTACCACCACCACGCTGGATAAGCCAAACTTGCCGGCGGCAAAGGCGATACTCTGTCCATGGTTACCACGGGTGGCGGTCACCAGGCCCCTGGTGCCCGGCTCACGCCCGCGCACGCGGCTCAGGTAAACCAGGCCTCCGCGAACCTTGAAAGCGCCAGTGGGATTGTGATTCTCATGTTTGACCCACACCCGGCAGCCACAGCGCGCGTTCAGCAGTGGCCACTCCAGTTGAGGGGAAGCAGGCATGTAATTATAGACGAGCGCGGCGGCTTCATCGAGCTCGCCAAGGTCTGGCAGAATCATGGTGTCCAGTCTCGCAGTGGGCGAGACGATAGTAAACCCCAGCTCTTACTCCCGGTAAAGAACGATCAGGGCATGGACAGGATGTCACACTCCAGCCTGTCTACTACCTTCTCTACTGTGTTGCCGTTTATCAGCGCCGAAATGCCCGAGCGTGCCGCATTGCCGACAATCACCAGGCCGGCATTCAACTCCCGGGCATTTTCGACAATAACATCCTCCGGTTCACCCAACTGGATGTGAATCTTGTCGCTTTCTACGCCGCAGGTTCTGATCAAGGCATTGCGATCCGGAAAGGAAGACAAATCCTTGTGGGCATTGATGAAGTGCACTTCAGCGTGGTCGTTGTCCATCACCTGCTGGCTGAAGTTGATAATCCGCTGGTTCAAATCCTCATACGGCTCGTTGGCTGCGCGAATATCGATGGCCGCCAACACTCTGCGGCTGGCCTGGTCAGTGTCTTCCTTAACCAGCATCACCGGGCACAGGCATTCGCGTATCAAGGTCCAGTCCGACGTACGGTTGAGCATGCGTTGGGTCGAACTGTGCCGATAGGACGATTTCAGCACAACATCCGCGCTGTTGCGCAGTGATGCGCGCACCACCGCCTGATACCAGTCCTTATCCCACTCCACCTCGGTGGCAACTTCCAGGCCATTGGCCCTCAATGGCGCAACTGCGACGTTCAGTATCTCTCTCTGCTGCTCGATCAGGACCTTCACGTCCTGTGATTTCCCTGCGGACTTGCCCAGATCGGAGTAAATACAGGCAAAAACATGCAGCGCGCTACCTGTTTCGCCTGCAATCAGTGCCGCCCGCTCCAGAGCAGGCTGCTCCTGCCGGGTGGGGTCGAATACTACAAACAAGTTTTTGAATTCCATTGTCCAGCTCCCATTAACGTCCCTTCTCTACTGCTTATACCGGTATTTTTTAGAATCAGCATTCTAAAAACCGAGTTTTCTACACATTTTTTGCAAAGTAGACGACTTTTATCAGCATTGGAGGCCTGACAGGCAGCCGCGAGGGGTAGAAGGAGGAAGATAAACGCCTGAAACTCTGGTGCTCAGGCGCGAAAGAACCGTGTTGCGGTACTCATCCAAGGGGTAGCAGCCCCCTGCCTGGCTCATAGGTGGGTGCAATGAGCCTGTATTTCAGGAGTCGATGCTGGCCTCGCCCTCAAGTTTTTCATACGCCTTGCACTCGGGGGTTTCCATGCCCTGCGGATCCTGCATCATCTCGCAGGACAAGTCCTCCATGCTGCGCATACAGGCCAAGGCGGGTTGATAGAGCGGATGACCGGCAGCCACCTCGTCCATGGTATCGCGCATATCCGCGCACATGTTATCGAGCATGGGTTCCATCATCTGGCGTACTTCAGGCGTGAGGTCCTCCTCCGCCACCTGTGTCATGGCGCAGGATTTTACCTTTTCGCAGAGTTTCGTGGCCGCTGTAGTCAGGTCATCGGAATGGGCCGGCAGCGTCACTACAAGGCCCAGAATAAAAAAATATGCGCTTCGTTTTAGCATAGCTATTCCCCCATTAACGTGTGCTGAGGATAACCTGAATTGTCCTGCACAGGAAAGTTTCTTGCGCCAGTTTTTGATTCACCGCAAAAGCGCACAAGCTTTACCGGCACCAGGATTGCCACCCGCCGTTCTTGAAAAAACTCATGGGGCAAGTCACCGCCAGCCATCCCCTGAAGAGTCTTCAGGGGATGAGATGTGAACTTTTTCACAGAACGCAATCTTTGATTGACCCCTGCAACTGGCGGGCGCAGTATTACCGGCTGCCAAAAGTACAACCCGAATAATCAACGTACAAGTGACAACAATGACCACTTTGTTCATGCAACAGGCGAGTTACGACAAGCGACACGGTTCGATTACCGTGAAGCCGGTCTGCCTGTGGGCAAACAAATTGGTTTAGGACGCACTTGAGATAGATACTCTTTAAAAAAAGGCCTCCGAGAACCCTGATTCCGGAGGCCTTTTTTTATACCTATCAAAAATGCCTCCACTTTTCAGGGTCCCCGGACACAAAGGGACAAGAAAGGTGAACAGGTCATTACACAACAACATACGCACCATCTACCTGCTGGGATTCTTCCACAGCTTTATGGTGGTCATTCCCGTATTCGTGCCCTTGTTGCAGGGTTACGGGCTGTCCATGAGCCAGGTATTACAAACCCAGGCACTGTTCGCGCTGACCATCGCCCTGTGTGAAGTCCCCTCCGGTTACATGGCCGACATGTGGGGCCGACGCCGGGCAATCCTGATTGGTTCTTCGCTCAATGCGGTAGGTTTTATTTCCCTGCTATGGGCGGACAGCTTCGTGGACTTCCTGCTTTACGAGATTATTCTCGGCGTGGGCTTCAGCCTGATTTCCGGTGCCGACCTCGCCCTGCTGTATGACACAGAAGTCTACCTGCAGGAGCGCGGGCTGCCCGGCGGGGCTGGTGCCGGTAAATCCCTCAGCCGCCTGATCGCAGTTGAAGCGGCCGCCTCTGGCTTTGCCGGGATCACTGCCAGTGTCTTGTTACTGTGGTCCATGGACGGCGTGGTGATAGTACAGGCCCTCACCGGCTTGATGCCGCTGCTATTGGCATTCGCACTGGTGGAGGTCCCGCGTCCTGTTGCAAACACCAGTGCGCGGGGCAACGCCCGGCATATCATGGAGTTACTGCTTTTCGGTAAGCCAGTGGTGCTGTGGACCGCCTTTGCCATTACGGTGTTCGGCTTGCTGGCTGTCTACGTGTTCTGGACGTACCAGAAGTACTGGGAGATCCAGGGTGTACCGGTGGCAAGCTACGGCTATATCTGGGCGGCCTTCGCGCTGACCGTGAGCATCGCGGCGCGCTATGCCAGCAACCTGGAACAGTACCTGGGCACCCGGCGAGTGCTGTACCTGGTCGGTGTGTTACCGCTACTCGGGCTGCTCGGGATGGCACTGGGCTCCGGCTGGATCGGCGTTATGTTTGGCTTCGCGTTGCAGATTTCACGGGGCATCACCATGAGCCTGTTTTACGAAGCCTTGAATCGCCGGGTACCCGGGGATTTTCGTGCCACTGTAAACTCACTGGTGAGCCTGTGCGTCCGCGCCGTGTTTATCGTTACAGGGCCATTGCTCGGTTACGCCCTGGATCGGCTGGGGGTGGAATCCACCCTGTTATTGCTGGCGGCAGTCTTCGTTCCACTGATTGCAGTGGTGCTGATACCGCTGGTGATACGCATCCGACGCGAAGAAGATAGCAATACTCCCCAGGCTGCTCCCGCTAATTAAAGCGGGGGCAGCCTGCCTCATACAAGGTTAAATAACATGGCTTTACGTTAACCAGGCTTTCATTTCAGGTTAAACTGGGCAGCAGGAGGCAAGGCCATGTCCAACAGCAGCGACGCGTTTGCAATCGCGGCACCCACAATATTCGACGGTGAACGGTTCCTGCACGACCACTGCGTGATCCTGCGGGGAACTTCTATCGAGCAAATCCTGCCGCGGGCGGAATGTCCCACAGGGCTGGCAGTCGAGCAGTTGCACGAAGGCACCCTCGCCCCGGGATTCATTGACTTGCAGGTCAATGGCGGTGGCGACGTCATGTTGCACAATGCGCCCTGCCTGGAGACTGTCGAGCAGATGCAGTTGGCTCATCGCGCCCTGGGCACCACCTCCCTGCTGCCGACCGTACTGAGCGACACCGCGGAAATACAACGGGCTGCCGCCGACGCCGTGGGGGAAGCTCGCCAAGGCGGCAATCGCGGTATCGCCGGAATTCATATCGAGGGCCCGTACTTCAACGTAGCGAAGCGCGGCGCCCATCACCAGGACCGGATCAGGTCGCCGCAGCCCACAGATATAGACTGGCTGTGCACCTTACAGTCACTCCCTGTAATGGTCACACTCGCTCCGGAGCAGGTGTCAGGCGAGTATATCGAACAGCTCGCCAGCAGCGGTATCCTGGTCTGCGCCGGCCACACCAGCGCCAGCTACGAAGAAATCGCTGTTGCTGCACAACGTGGCCTGCAAGGCGTTACCCACCTGTTCAACGCTATGAGTCCATTGACAGCGCGGCAACCCGGCGCAGTGGGTGCCGCCCTGGATATCGACGATTTGTGGGCTGGCATCATCGCCGATGGCCACCATGTACATCCGGCGGCTATCCGCCTGGCGCTGGCGGCCAAACCCGAGGGCAAGCTGGTGTTGGTGAGCGACGCCATGGCCACCGTCGGTGGCCAGAAAACCAGTTTCGAACTGTACGGTGAGACCATCAGCGAACGCGATGGTCGCCTGCTCAACGCCCAGGGCGCATTGGCCGGCAGTGCCATCGGCATGATCGACGCGGTTCGCTACTGCCACAGGGAGGCCGGCATAGCACTCGAGGAGTGCCTGCGCATGGCATCCCTCTACCCCGCCACCATTCTCAAAAGAGAGTCTGAGTTGGGGCGCATTGCCGCTGGTCACCGCGCCGACCTGGTTCATTTCGACTATAGTTTATCTGTGCGTGGCACCTGGCTGGCCGGGCAGTATATGCCCCATAAACAAGAGACCGCGTAACTGGGTTATTGACGCCAGCATGCGCCCACGTATGCTGGTAGCGAAGAATAAGCCTGCAATGGAGAATTAGTATGCAACAGTTATCCGGACAGGACGCCATGTTCCTGCACGCCGAATTGGACGGACTGCCCCAGCACATTGGCGGCGTAAGCATTTATGACCAGTCTACTGCACCGGGCGGCAAGGTGCGCTTCAAGCAGATCCTGGCCATGCTGGAGGACCGCGTGCACCTGTCCCCCATCTTCCGGCGCAAGCTCGCCTTTGTACCCTATGGCCTGGGCCGGCCCTACTGGGCGGAAGATCCCGACTTTGATATGGAGTACCACGTAAGGCATATCGCTCTACCCAAACCGGGTGACTGGCGTCAACTTTGCATACTGGCGGCCCGTATTCACTCCCAGCCCCTGCGACGTGACAAGCCCATGTGGGAGATGTACGTCATCGAAGGCCTGAACAACGTAGAGGGTTATCCGCCCAACTGTTTTGCCGTGCTGTTAAAGGTTCACCACTGCGCGATGGACGGTGCCACCGGCACCCAGTTTATGAATATTGTGCACGACCTCGACACCGAAACCCGGGATGTGGGCAGCGCCCCCCCCTGGGTGGTGGAACGTCCTTCCAGGGCCAGGATGCTGGGGCGGGCCTACCTCGATGTCTGGAGCAAACCGGGCCAGGTCGTGGATATGCTGAAGCAGGCTGGCCCGGCTTTCATGCGCATTCGCCAGGGCAAGAAGGATGAGCACTTTCACAGCCTGGAAGACAAACAAAGTACACGTTTCCAGGGCAAGATTTCCAGGCACCGGGTAGTCGAGGCCCGCAAGTTCGACTTCGAGGAAATACGCGCCATCAAGAACACCCAGCCCGGCAGCACAGTAAACGATGTAATGCTGACCATCGTGGCCGGAGGCATGCGCAAATACCTGGACAGTAAGAACGAATTGCCGCAACAGTCCCTGGTGACCGGTTGCCCGATCGACGTTCGCTCACCGGAAGAGCGCGCTGCCGGCGGCAATATGGTGGGGTTTATGATGGTGGGCCTGCGCACCGACATCGCCGACCCCTGCGAGCGACTGGCAGCGGTGCACGAAGAAACACAGTCTGCCAAGGCCTACGCGGAGGCACTGGGACCGCGATTTGCCGTGGACCTGACCGACGTGATGCCCGGCAATGTCCTGTCCCTGGCGATTCGCACCGCCAGCGCCACCGGTCTGGCCGAAGCCAGCGTCATGTTCAACACCATCGTAACCAATGTTCCCGGGGCGCCTTTCCAGCTGTACCTGTGCGGTGCGGCGTTGGTGGATTCAATCAGCCTCGGGCCCCTGCTGCCAAACGTGGGACTGTTTCACATCGTATACAGCTCTGTGCAGGAGAAGAAAGGTTCGATCAACCTGTCATTTACTGCCTGCCGGGATATGCTGCCGGACCCGGGTTTCTACGCCGATTGCCTGCAGGAGTCGTTTGAGGAACTGCGCGCGGGTGCGCTGCAAGGGAAAAAGAAGCGTCGCCGCAAGGCGGGCTAGGTAGCTCAGGTCAACCAGCGCTGTAGCAGCTGGTGCACATTGACCCTGGCCTTGAGCCGGCTGGCCAGCATGAACATACCGCCGACCTTGCGATGGAAGAAAACCGCATCCGAGGGCGGCGCTTTCCAGAAATCACGGAAATTGCTGACCTCCTCCGCCAATGCTGACATATTGCGCGCCATGTCGGAGCGGGCGAAATCATAAGCGACATCCTGGCACAAAGGCTCCATGGCCAGCATAAGAAGCTCCAATACCAGCTCCCGGTATTCCGTATTGTCATCACCCATCACGTATCCCAGTCGCTGCGCTGCCGCGGCCATCTTCTCTGAATCACCGGCAATCGCTGCCGCGGCCATCTTCTTGTAGTTGTTGGCAAAGGCCGCCTTGAAGCGTCGGGTCGCCCCGAAATCCAGCAATATAATTTCCCCGGTGGCAGCGCGATACTGGTAATTCGCAAAATTGGGGTCTGTCTGCACCATCCTCAATTCGAACAACTCCATCAACATCAACTCAATAAGAGTAGACATAACGCGATCACGTTCTTCCTGGGGCTGGTCGATAACGGCGTCTATAGGGCTGCCGCTGACATAGGTCATGGCCAGCACATTGCGGTGGGTTAGTTCAGGCAGCACCTGCGGCACCACGAAGCGCTCATCCTCGCGCAACAGGTCGCCAAAGGCCTCGAGGAATTTCGCCTCCTTGTGATAATCCGCCTCGTCCCTGAGCTGCTCCTTGGCGTCTTCCAGCAGCGGCTGGATATCCAGGCCCTCCGGCAGCAGGCCAGAAAGGCGCAGCAGGCTGGCAATATTATCGACATCACTGTCGATACTTTCGGCCACCCCCGGATACTGCACTTTCAACACGATCTCCCGCCCATCCGGCGACAGCGTTTTATGTACCTGCCCTATCGAAGCGGCCGCCAGCGGTTTGCTGTCAAAGCCATAGAACAGGCTTTCCCAATCGGCACCATAGGCGTCACTCATCGCCCGCTGTAATTGCTGTGCCGGCATATACCTGGCGTCATCCCGCAGGCGACCCAGGATATCCGCGAGCTCCCGTGGCAGGAACTCGCCGGTATCCATAGAGAGGATTTGCCCCACTTTCATGGCGGCGCCGCGCATGGTTGCAAGTTGCTCCGCTACACGGCGGGCGTTCGCCGGTGTCAGCAACATGTCCCGGGCAGTGGGGCGCTTACCGGCACGCAACTGACGTGTTCCCTCCGCTACCATGCCACCGGCCACACCGCTGGCCATACGCGCCATGCGAGCAAAGCGACCCGCCCGGGATGTGGGTATGGATTTCTCGCGGTCGTCCTTGTCTTTACGCTTTCGAGCCACTGCTTTCCCGCTTCCGCCAGCGGCGGATATGAGACTCGACCATTTCGTTGGCGTTGAACTCGGCTTCCAGTACCGCAATGAAATTAAACAGGCCGGTAAGCTTGCGCGCGATCAGGGCGAAATCCCGCGAGGGCGTGGTGAAGTGACGACTGGTAGCGGACAACGCGGCCTCCTTACCCGCGCGGCGCATCAGCTGCGATTTGGCCCAGCAGTACTCGCCTTTGCTATTGAGGTATTCCGCCGGCAACTGCGCAGGCGGGCGCAGGGGTTCCAGCAAATGCCGGCAGAAATCTGCGAACATCTTGCGCCCCTCTTCGCTGGCATCCTCTTGCAAGCAGCCCAGCCCGATCAATCCTTCGGTCAGTGCCGGCATATCCTCCCGCTGCCCCGCATCAATAGTATTGCGCAGGTGAAGCAGGAATTCTTCGGAGCACTCCAGAACGGCCCCAAAATCAATTAACACCAGCTCATCACAGGTGACCTTTTTACGCCGGTCATCGAGTCGCAGCAGGTAATTGCCAAAATTGGGATCGGTCTGCAGCAGTCCCCATTCATAGAGTTCGTAAAAAAACAGTTCCAGCGCGCCCCGGGCAAGAGCATTGCGGCGCTCCAGTGAAAGTTTGGCCACATCCGGGTCA
>RCNC010003583.1_pt1 | contig 10138 bp, 7 predicted proteins | sample 2041301 | NCBI WGS metagenome assembly RCNC01 (sample SAMN09708231, study PRJNA481090) | Marine sediment metagenome, whole genome shotgun sequencing project. | biome: marine sediment; feature: ocean; material: sediment; isolation source: Sewage treatment plant 13A marine sediment (STP13A) ... | reverse complement strand
TCTGAACGAAAAGTCCGTTCAGACACAATTTTGAATGTTTAATTTTAAATGTTGAATTGGGAAAAGGAACAACTTCAATATGTTAATAACTACAACCCTGAATGGAGAAAACAATTTTCGGGGTTTTCGTTCAGGCACTAGATAAGCAGAAAAAGTTAACCTTTATTATTATTATGTTCCATTGCAGCAAAATAATTGAAAGCCGCCAGTTTAATGAGGCCTTTTGTCAATCTGGGTTTTATACGTTGGTACGCTGAAGCATTTACAATCTGCTCGAGTATGTCTCTTGGATGGCAGCTTCTGAACGGGCGTTTTTCATGAAAATAGTTCATAATTAAATAATCTACCATGGCGTCATCATATTCTATGTCATATTTGGGTGCCATAAACTTCATGATGTGCCGAAACTTTTCTTCTGATGGATCCTTGAGTTTGACTTTATAGGGTATCCGTCTTAAAAAAGCCTCATCTAACAATTCTTTTGGATCTATGTTGGTGCAAAAAATAAGCAGCTCATCAAATGGGACTTGAAATTTAATCCCGTTGGACAGGGTCAGAAAATCGATTCGCTTTTCCAGAGGAAGAATCCATCGGTTCAACAAATCCCGTGGACTGATCCGCTGACGGCCAAAATCATCAACCACAAAGGTGCCACAATTGGCTTTCATCTGGAGGGGAGCTTCTGAGATTTTGGTCTGTGGATTGTACTTGATTCCCAAGGAATCCAAATCCATTTCTCCACCAACGATAACGGCCGGCCGCTCGACTTTAATCCAACGTCTGTCGTATTGATGCCCTTTATCCTCGACAGCATTGTGCCACTGGGGGTCGTAGAATTTCAACAATTCACCGCCGATAAGCAGTGTTTTGGGTATATAAATGGCATCTTTAAAGCATTTGTGAATTCTCTTGGCAATTGATGTTTTACCGTTTCCCGGTGCACCATACAAGAACACGCCTCTGCCCGAGTTAATTGCCGGTCCCAATGTATAAAAGACATATTGTTCCAGCACCAAATCATGGAATGCATCTTGTAATTCTTCAAGCCCCGGATTTTCTTTTTGAATAGATTGGCTCTCAACACTTTTTAAATATTCGGTGAAAGGAACTGGAGCAGAGCCAACGTAGGCAGAAGATTCAACACCTATGATAGCTTTTGTTCGTCCCTGCTCTGTCAGCATGTAGACAAAATCATTCATACCGGAATCGGATTTGTAGGCCAGAAATAGTTGTTGTTTTAAGTCCAACAGGATGTGTTCAATTGATTTGAACGGAAGACAGATTTCACCGGCAATTTGTCTACCGGTCAGTACTCCCCGACTATGTAGGAGTTTAAAGATAAGATCTTCAATAAGCTTCTCGTTGAGTCCGGTTTGTTTTAGATTTTCAGGGGCAGGAGGTTTAAACTTTCTTTTTGATGTCTCCTCGATGGAAATAACCGTCATATCTTGGTGTGCGAAGCTCATGTTTGATTCCTTTTAAATTTTACTATCTATTTTTCCACAAGCGCCTGATTTCTAAATTTGCAGCTTGGTGAACAGGGGATAACCTGTTTACTATAATGAGATATTTGCTGCTTTCTTATAAAAGGACGGTGAAAACGAGTAATACGGATCAGTGTCTACTGGCAATAACAAGACGTCTGCAAGGAACATTTCATCTTTTTTATGTTGACAATCCAAACAGGCCCAATATTCCCATTGAAGTTCGACAGCATAATCCAAACAATTTCGATAATAAGGGCAAAAAACATTTTTATCGCCTTTGGTGTAAACTGGATTTTGATTATGATCCATTGCTTGACTCCCTATTTGCATTTCATTCGACACAAATTCCGATCAGTTATATAGTTTCAAATATCTTAAAATGTTGGTTTCCCATTTTGCGATGATCATTTAAAATGTATAGGAGTTTCTTTATTTGGGGTCTCAACAATCCTATTGTCTTCTATCCTTCCCTAAATGCCGTTTTTTAAGCTCGTTGCACATCATGTTTTTATATATTTTATACAGATGTTGAAGTTGGGTGGCACTTAATTGCATTAATACCTATTGATTACAAAGAGTTTCCCAAACATGGTTTATAGTTATAGCAGAAATCATGCCAAATCCTTTTGACACCTTGAAAAACTTAGAAATCATAGAAATTCAGATAGTTAGCTTAAATAGACAAATTGCACACTAAAAGTATTTGACAATATTTGACAATAATCTTGCTTTTTTTGACTGTTTTTACAATATGTTGGGTAATATTAAGAGAAAGGTAAATCTTAAAAGTATAAAAGGATAGACCAACTGGTTTGAAGTGGTTAATAGAAGATAATTGAAACATTATTATGAAGCATAATGTGCTCATATTGGTGTCTGGGCTGGTAGATTTAAGGTTCCATAATCTTATACACACTTTACTTCAAACCAATTTAGTAATTGATATCAAATCGAAACATTGGAATTTTTGGACTTCAAAAAATTTATGTCCAAGGCAGAGTTTTTAAATAAGAACGAATACTTGAAACACGCAATGCTATCTTCAGAATAAAAAAAGCAGGTTCATTTCTGATCCTGCTTTTCCCCCTTGAAAGCTTCTTTTGTTTCAAGGCATCATCCAGTTCGATGAGCCATCACTCTGATTGAGCGTGGAGTCTTATGAACCCGGATGTTTTCTTAATACATACTATCCCCATTTTTAATATCAAGGCTTCCCTAAATGCCGTTATTAAGCTCGGTGCTTATCAAATTTGTTATATATATACGTGACCGAGAACTAAGATGCACGTGCACCAGAGAAGCCATTTATTTATTAAGTTGCTCTATCAAACTCCCTTCTAAATTATGACCTTTGGAGGTCCTTTCCTATAACATTTATGCCAAGTTAGAGGGTTAACAAAAGTTTTTGTCCCGGGTGAATTACAGAGCTATCGTTCAGATTGTTCAACAGACGGATCTTTTGCACAGTTAAATCGTGCCGACGGCTGATGCTGTAAAGTGTTTCACCAGCTCTGACAGTGTGATAACGCTTATTCGTGGTTTTCTTGGATACCTTTGAAGATTTGGAAGATTCAGCTTTCTGGGCTTTTTCCTCGGCCATCTTTTTCGCCAAAGTCTTATGTGTTTCATTACCTTTCAGGTTTTTAATGTAGCTATTATTCTTCCATTGACCCACATATTTTCTACCACCAAAATAAGTAAGCGTTCCTTGCCCATTCATCTGACCATTCTTCCATTGTCCCACATATTTACTACCATCAGGATAAATATAAGTTCCTTGCCCATGCTTCTGAGCATCTTTAAATTGTCCTATATATTTACTACCGTCAGGATAAATATACGTTCCTTGCCCATGCCTCTGATTATTCTTCCATTGCCCCACATATTTACTACCATCAAGATAGGTAATCGTTCCTTGCCCATCTAACCTGCTGTTTTTCCATTGGCCTTTATATTTAACGCCATCAGAATACTTATAAGTTCCTTGCCCATTCTCACAATTACCTTCTGTACACTGGGCAAAGGCACTTGCTGAAAAAATAGAAATAATAAATAACAGGGATAATATTAGGTGTTTCATCACACACCTCCTAATATAAATTAAGAATGGATTGTTGGATATGTTTTTTAGACTACCAACAGGGCAGCTATGACCCGTTGGAGCACGATGTGCACATTTTAATTGGGAACTCCATAGTAGCGACCATCGAATTAAAGTCAAATTATTGAAGCCTTATTCATTATAAGATATTCTTTAATTTTCTTTAAAGCGCTTTTGCTTATTTGATCAAATTTTAGAAGAACATCCTTGGGCGAAATGTATAATAATTAGCTTATAATTTATTGTTAGTGTCAAGTAAAATTATACTTAACTTATATATAATTTTATTGAATTAGAATATATTGTAGATTTTTAAAGTAAATTACCATATATTGTGCATCCATAAATCATAAAATTGAGTAAAATTAGGACTGTTCTGTTACGTTTCCTATTTAAGTACCTCTAAACAGCCAATCTGCGAGGCTTATAGAATTTCTCTAAATTCCGTGGATTTTTGGAACAGCTCTCTGATAAATCGTTCCCCTGATGTGTATCCCTTTCAGTCGTTGTATGAACTTTTTGGAAAGTTCCGATGAAATCCTGTGTTCAAAAACATCCCCGTCCGGGGTTATTCCTCTTATTTTTCCATCTTTTAAAAACATCTGAAGAAGCTTTATTCCGGTTTCCATCCGGTCTTCCGGATTCCAAATCCGCCCATTATTCATTGAAGCGCCGGAAATGTTAACACCTTTGTCTTTTAGAAGTTTTATAAAATTAAGGATTCTTCCCAACCTGAGAAGGGTAACCGATTCTATCCTGGTGGTGGTGTGTGATAAAGGCAAAGCGCTGGAGCGCATGAGAGAAAATGTATCGGGAAGTATATTAAGTCGCGAACATAATTCAAAGTCCTTGCTGCCGGGAGCCGGGTAGAAAACGGATACTCCGGAAAGCACTCTTTTTTGGGCGAGAAAAATCAGGTCTGACAGGGAATCCTCTGCACTTTGGAACGGGGCCCCGACAATCACATACCCAACGGCGTTAAGACTGTATTTTTCTGCAAGAACAAGCACGTTGTCAAAAGCTTCCCGAACATCAGGTCTGTTGAACCGCCTGAGCTGTGCCTCGGATATCGAGCCCAATGATAAGTTCAGGGTCTTGAAACCGGCTGCTTGCATGGCACACACCAACGCCTCATCCAGGGTAGTTGGAAGAAGTCCGTTCATGGCTCTGAGTTCCAGTCCGAAGCCGTGGAAACGGTGTTTTATTTCATCCAGAAGGTGGAGGAACCATTTTTTGTCCAGAGAAAGATTTTCATCTTCAAATTCGATAAAGCCGGCGTTAAATCGGGTTACGGCCATTTCGATTTCTTTTACTACGGATGTTACGCTTCTTCGCCGGTAGGGCACATGGGATGATGCACCCACGGCACAGTATGTGCACTTCATGGGGCATCCCCGGCTGGCGATGATCACGGCACTTCCTTTGGCACCCCGTTTGTAAAAATGTTGCTTTATCAGATGGGTTGCAGGCAAAGGAAAATGATCCAGGGCAATCATTTTGGCGGGGTCATTGAGTTGAAGGGTTCCGTCGTCTTTGCGAAAAACAATCCCGGGTATTGAAGCATAATCGGTTCCTGTTTTGAGTGCCCTGGCAAGTCGCGGCATGGATACCTCGCCTTCTCCCCGCAAAACAAAATCAACCGCTTTATTCTCCATAACACTGATGGGCAGGGAGCTGGGATGGTGACCGCCCAGTACGATTTGGCATTCAGTATGAAATTTCTTGACGGACGCCGCGACGCTTAAAGCAACTTCAACGTAGGGCGTAAACAGGGCGGAAATTCCAACCAGAAACGCTCCGGAATCCTTGGCAATTTTGCCGATATATTCGAAACTATACCCAAAATGTCGATAATGATGAAACAGCCCAAAAGGAGATCGATCCGGCTTTGGGTAATATTCTCGGAGATAATTCATTTCCTGCGGAAGGTCGATGATTCGGGATTTGGAAGTGGCAAGCCCGTCAAAGATTTCCACTGAGAACCCCTCTTCAAGAAGAACTGAAGAAATACATGCAAGCCCGTAAGGAATCGTTCTTTTTGATGTAAGATAAAAATCCCTCACAGGCGGCTGTATAAGAAGAACGTCGGTCATTGTTGCTTACCCCGAGGGACGCGGTCATTATGTTGCGAGTTTACTTGTGTTGCAAGTTTTGGATATACTTCCTTTTAAATATCAAAAATATATTTTCTTTGAATTTAATTCTTATACTTGAGTTGTCATCAGAATACAAAAGAAATTCTTAGGGGATCATGTGTCATAACCCCCTAAATAAGGAATTGGCAAGTTATGTTGTCAGGTTCTGAGTTCAATTAAATAACTGCTGTCATGATGTTAGTTCACACCTTCAATTTCAAGTAATTCATGATTCAGGCAATCAACCTTCTATTTTTGCAAGCCTTGTCTGGTTCAATATGTTGTGTTTCCGATTAACACCCCAATAATCTGCAATAGATTTAAAAAATGCATGATTCTGGAATGTTATCTTCAATTTTCACCAATAATTCGCTGGACTGGATAGGTTAGAAGCGAAACGCTCTATATTCGCTTTTTTATTTTACATTCAACTCCAACAAATTGACATATCCGGTTACACCTTTATCAGTCTCCATTAAGGTCTTGACAAAGGGAAGTACCTACGATATATTGTCTTAGATCCTACCCAACTTCAACAAACTATAATAAACCATGAGATGGTCTAACGGCCTCCAAAGGTTATATTTAAAAAAGGGAGTTAGGGGTGGCATCTAAAAGGCTTCTCGGGTGTGCGTGCATCTTTTCGGGAGGGAATAACGGCATCTTAGGGGGTCATCGTATTGGCAGGGTCATTCAAAAATGGTCCTGCTTTTTCATTTTTGATACCACAATGTTGTTATTTCAAGCCTAAAATCTTTTCAGATATCATAATGCCTGCTAAATTATTTGTAGCCCAAATACTGGCCAGGTATATGTTGTATGTGAAAAATGGGCAGGAAAAGTGCTGCCCGATATCCCGGTAATCCGCTTTTATCGTTCCGGTCTTATCCAAGCCGAATCATTGCAGGTCAAAGTTAGTTAGTGTCCATCCACGGATATAACTATTTGTAATACATAAAAAAAGCGCATTTTGTAGTGGACTTTTTATTCCTTTTGTAGTATATGAAAAAGCAACAACAATTTGATATATTTACAAAATAGGAAAAGGAGCCAACCACAAAATGCGCAAAAAATGGGAACAACAAATGCCCTTGATGCCGCCTAAAATCGATCATCCCCAAGCCAATGAGTTGGAAGCCATCAGCCGCATCATCAACAGTGGACCTACCATCTGTGATCATGTGATGCAAGATCTTTGTAAAGGACGCCCTACTGTCCGAAGTGGCGCGAAAGGTATGAGTGCCGATCAGGTCCTGCGTGTGGCCATTGTTAAATCGCTTTTCGGCTTCACTTATAAAGAACTGGCATTTCATATAGTCGATTCTCAAAGTGTCCAACGGTTTTGCCAAATTGGCATTGCCGATAAGGGTTTTAAAAAGTCGGTACTCAACAAAAACATAAAGGCCCTGTCTGAAAAGACATGGCAGGCCGTCAACCAAGAGCTGATCGGCTATGCCAATGACCGGAAAATAGAAAAAGGTCGACAGGTGCGTATCGATTGTACCGTTGTAGAAAGCAATATCCATCCGCCTTCCGATTCCAGCCTGTTGTGGGATTCCGTGCGGGTGTTGACCCGACTATTGCACCGTGCAAAAGACAACTACGGATTACGTCAACTTCACTTTCAAGACCATCGACGTCGTGCTAAAAAACGTATGGTGGCGATCCAATACGCCAAGAACAACAAAGCACGAAAGCCGCTGTACAAAGATCTACTCAAAGTAAGCCGCCAGTGCATCGGCTACGCCCATTCGGCTATAGACCTGATAAGCGCATCTCCGGCCAGCCTGTCGATGATGATGCTTTCCTGCGACCTCAAACAGTTTGCCAAGCTCGCCCAACAGGTCGTTGATCAGACCGAGCACCGTGTTATCAATGGCGAAAAAGTGCCGGCTACTGAGAAAATCGTGTCATTGTTTGAGCCGCACACGGATATCATAGTCAAAGACCGCCGGGAAACATTCTACGGCCATAAAGTGTGTCTAACCGGTGGCGCTTCGAATTTAATTGTCGATTGTTTCATTACCGACGGTAATCCTGCTGACAGCACATTAACTGAAACGATGCTGAACAGGCAAAATGAAATCTACGGTCGTTACCCGCTTAAAGTTGCTCTTGATGGCGGTTTTGCTTCAAAAGATAATTTGAACGCCGCCAAGGGCATGAAAATTAAAGATGTTTGTTTTGCCAAAAAACGAGGCCTTAAAGTACAAGACATGTGTCGCAGCCAATGGGTTTACAATCGTCTGCGGCGCTTTCGGGCCGGTATAGAATCCGGCATATCATGGATCAAAAGATGTTTTGGTTTTGCCCGGTGTACTTGGAAAGGGCTACGATCCTTTAAAAGTTATGTCTGGTCCTCTATTGTATCAGCCAACTTGCTGACGATTGCTCGGAAGCAGTTGGCATAGTAGTAAAATAAGCTACGGTTTAGTCTCCACAGGGAGAAGTATATCTAAAATCGGCAATTTTGAGCATATGCTCAATTTCGGAACGAATTCGATCCCGACTCTGTACTATCTTGGGCCGGCGTTTTATTTTGACCTGTCGCTCGACAGCAAATTTGCCGATTTATGGACGGACACTAATTAGTATTTCAAAATAGAATCCAACATAAGACCTCACTATTTCCCATTTTTTGCCAGTACAACATGTTGTGCTTCCTCAAAACTGATCCGTGCCCGCACTTGGAATTCCTGTGCGCACAATTTGGATTTACAGATCCCAGGTATGGGTGACAGTATTTATTTGTTGACAAAATCGACACTTTGAGATACATGTATAAATAATGCGATACAAAAATAGGAAGGAGTAAACCTATGCCTTTAAGCTTAAGGATACCATCAAAAAAGGAAGAGATGATTAAAAAAGCCGCCGCAAAAGCAGGGAAAACAAAGTCAGCATATATTATAGATGCTGTGGATGAAAAATTAGGATTGGTAAAGAAGCGCGAAAATGTAATTCGGGAACTTGCAGGGTGGCTTTCCAAGGACGAGGCAGAGGAATTGAGAAAAGCGACCGAGGTTTTCAGCCAAATAAATAATGGGGATTGGGTTTGAAACTTGTACTGGATACTAATGTTTACAGTGACTATGCTGAAGGATTGCCTCAAACGGTTGATTTTATGGCTACTTATGGCGAATTCATTTATTTGCCCTCTGTGGTTCTCGGAGAACTCTATTTTGGGTTTATGAAAGGCAGGAGGCAACAATTTAACGAGAAAAAACTGCAGCAATTTATCGGTCATTTAAGCGTGGAAATCATTAATGTGAATGCGGATGTTGCTAGAAAATACGCCATTATATACTTATCGTTACAAAAAAAGGGCACCAAAATACCGTTAAATGATGTATGGATTGCGGCATCCTGTATGGAAGTTGGAGGAATACTGCTGACAAGAGATAAGCATTTCAAGGTGGTGGATCAAATAGAGACAGTTATCCTTGGCTGAAACGCATTTCCTCTTTCATCCTTTGATAATAATGCTCGTCATGAAAAATCTTCCTGCTTCGTCAGGTAGTTGGCCTGGGTGACCCCCACTTGACATGGGCTGCGCAATCCGGGATATCGTCCCATAAAATCATAACATCCCTCTGTAGCATCATTTAATCTTCATGCCGTCATTTTTCATTGAAAAAAAAGGGAATTGATCAAGGGCGTAGCCCTGATTTGGTTGGAGGCGGTCTGATAAGGTTCCAGGGAGGCTGGTCAGTTCCGCTTCTATGGGGCCAATTATTCGAAAAATCGGCTTTGAAAACGGATTTTTCATGACATCTGTGATAAACTTATTTTTAGTCGGTTTTTTCTATATTATCATGAAAAAGTTTTCCCGTATAAAGGCAAAAAGTCCAATTGGCATTTAACGTGGCTATTTAATTGAGAATCTACCTGTCATTCGACCGAAACGGGTTAAGATCCATTTAACCGTCCGGTAAAATCCAACGTTAACACTTGATTCAAGGATTCTGCTATTATACTTAAGTTTTTATAGCTTCAGCAAAAAATGTAATATGTCTGCATTTCTTTGCATAAGATGGCTTTTCAAAGTGAAATCGAATTTTCAAATGAGTTTTAATTATGCGAATTATTCTTGTTAACCCGAATCCCATGATGCCACCGGTAACTCCGGTATCTCTGGACTATCTTGAATCCGCATGTAGTGATGCCGGAATAGAAGTTGATTTGGTTGATTGTCCCGTTGAACCGGATTGGAGTAAAAGACTTTCGGATGTTTTGGCAGAGAAACCGATCCTGGTCGGTGTTACTGTCCGTAATATAGATGATTCCTATTTCGCCAGCAGGGATTTTTCCCTTCGACGAATAATACCGGTTCTGGAGGAAATAAAAAGGACAACACAAGCGCCAATTTGCCTTGGTGGAGTCGGTTTTTCAATTTTTCCCTATGAAGTCATGGA
>RCNC010003582.1_pt1 | contig 10140 bp, 7 predicted proteins | sample 2041301 | NCBI WGS metagenome assembly RCNC01 (sample SAMN09708231, study PRJNA481090) | Marine sediment metagenome, whole genome shotgun sequencing project. | biome: marine sediment; feature: ocean; material: sediment; isolation source: Sewage treatment plant 13A marine sediment (STP13A) ... | reverse complement strand
CCGGCGATTGCGGTTTTCACTAACGGCGAGTTGGCAACCGAAAGCGCGTGTGTCTTTGCCTCTGCATCGCTGGTTGCGCCCGTCACTTTGATCTCGACGAATTTGGTCGCGCCTTCACCGTCCCGCACAACTTGATGCGCCAGACGCAGCATCACCTCGTGCAGGGCCGCCCGGAAGCTCTCAGACTTTGTGGCGTCGGCACCAGAGGCGCCGGTAGCGGCCACCAAGAGGGAGTCTGACGTGGATGTATCGCTGTCTACGGTGATGCAGTTGAACGTCGTTTCGTTCAGCGTGGACACCAGAGATTGCAGCGCGGCCTGATCAACCAATGCATCGGTGAAAATATAGACAAGCATGGTCGCCATATCAGGCGCGATCATCCCGGACCCTTTAGCAATGCCTGCAATTGAGACTGTGGTGCCATCAATCTCGGTTTGCGCAAAGGCCCCCTTTGGGAACGTGTCGGTGGTCATGATCGCCAGTGCGGCGTCTTTGATCTTGTCTGAATCTTGGGCCGCAGAGAGATCGTCAAGAACATCGATGATGCGATCATGGGCAAGCGGTTCACCAATCACCCCTGTTGAGGCGGTGAAAACGCGGTTTTCGGGGACCGATGCCACAGCAGACACCGCTTGAGTGATGGCGCGCACCGACGCGGTGCCGTGGCGGCCAGTGAAGGCGTTGGCATTCCCCGAATTGACCAAAAAGGCCGCGCCCCCAGACGCCTCGCCCCCCAGTTTGGCCTGACAATCTAGCACCGGCGCTGAACGGGTTGACGAGCGGGTGAAGACTCCGGCAATTGACGTCCCCGGACGCAGGACGGCCAGCATCACATCGCCGCGCCCGTGGTATTTGACGCCAGCGGCTGCGGCGGCAAAGGTGACACCGTCGATCAACGGTAGGTCAGGAAATGTCGCCGGAGCCAGTGGCGAAAGCGGCGCAGGTTCTGCCACGGATTCAATTCTCCAACATGTCTAGCGCCTTGAGCAGGGCAGGATTCAACCCGGCTTCGCCGGACCGATCAATTGCTGCAGCGCTGGTCACATCTTCGATCATGGCCTCAAATATGGCTTGCTGAATTTGACTAACAATTTCTTCGCGCGCTTCTTCGAGGCTGGGTGCAGGCTTTTTGCGTGTGTCGTTCAGCTTGATGACATGCCAGCCGAATTGAGTTTGGATCGGGTCGGAGATAGTGCCAACCTCCATTGCAACTGCAGCGGCCTCAAACTCGGGCACCATCGCGCCAGTTCCAAACCATCCCAGTGATCCACCGCTGGGTCCGGACGGGCCAGTGGATTTTTCCTTAGCGGTTTCAGCAAAATCAGCGCCACCATCCAGCGTGGTTTTGACCGCAGCAGCCTCCTCCTCGGTTTCAAGCAGAATATGGGAGGCGTCAAATTCCTCGCCTGCATCCACATTTGCATATTGCGTGTCGTATATTTCTTTAACTGCCGCTTCATTCAGCGCCCCTGCTAGCGCGCTTTCAACCGCTTCACCTGCCATCAATGAGCGGCGTTCGTTTTCCAACGCCAGCGTGACCCGGTTGGGAGGTTCAGTTGTCACGCTTTGCGCCAAGGCGGTTTGCTGGATAAGTTGATCAAGAATACCTTTGAATAGCACGTCGTCCGCCATCTGATTATACTGCTCTGACAACGAGGCGCGCGCCACAATCATGTGACCAAGAGTTATCTCGGTTCCGTTTACGGTGGCTATAACAGTGTCGGCTGTCGGCGTATCTTGTGCCGTTGCCGGAAGCGCCATTGAGCACAGCAACGCAAGCGTCGACAGAGTCTTGAGGTATTTTTGCATTCTTTTGTCCTATCTGGGGGCCGCATCGCCTCTGATCGGGCGCCGCGACGTTGACACTGTTTGACGGGAACCTTACATCGCCTCAAGGCTTTGCGGAGCCGTCTTCCATCCCAGTATCTATGGGCTGTGCGCGGGGCGGGCAAGTGGATGCCGCACAAGAACACGACTTATCGGCTGGAGAACGCATGCTGGGTTTCGGAACCATTTCAAAAAAGGTCTTTGGCACGCCAAATGACCGCAAAATCAAGGCGACGCGCCCTCTGGTGGATCAAATAAACGCGCTGGAGCCGGAATTCGAAAAACTTCCGGATGAAGGTCTGATCGAAAAAACCGCCGAATTGAAACATCGGGCAACGTCCGGCGAGAGTCTGGACGAACTGCTGCCAGAAGCCTTTGCAAACTGCCGAGAAGCCGCCCGGCGGGCGCTGGGCCTGCATGCTTATGACGTGCAGTTGATGGGCGGGATTTTCCTGCATCAGGGCAATATCGCAGAAATGAAAACGGGCGAGGGTAAGACCCTTGTGGCAACTTTTCCAGCTTATCTGAATGCGCTGGCCGGGAAAGGCGTGCACATCGTTACGGTCAACGACTATCTGGTCAAACGTGATGCAGAGTGGATGGGCAAGGTCTTTACAGCACTTGGTCTGACAACCGGAGCCATCTATCCGCAGCAGGCCGAAAATGAAAAACACGCGGCATATGCCTGCGATGTCACCTATGCGACCAATAATGAGCTTGGCTTTGATTACCTGCGGAGCAATATGAAGTCTGACTTGAAGGAAATGTATCAGCGTGATCATTACTTCGCGATTGTGGATGAGGTCGATTCGATCCTGATTGATGAGGCGCGCACGCCGCTGATCATCTCTGGTCCGTCAGAGGACCGATCTGAGCTTTATGTGACCATAGATGCTTTGATCCCGACACTGACTGCAGAACACTACGATCTGGACGAAAAAACACGCAATGTGACGTTTACCGACGCGGGGAACGAGTTCCTTGAGCAGGAGCTGGCAGAGCGTGAACTGTTGGGCGAAGGTCACAGCCTTTATGATCCTGAAAGCACGACAATTGTGCACCACGTAAATCAGGGGCTTCGCGCGCACGCGCTTTTTCAGAAAGACAAAGACTACATCGTTCGCGACGGCGAGGTGGTGTTGATTGATGAGTTTACCGGCCGGATGATGGCAGGCCGCCGCCTGTCTGACGGGCTTCATCAGGCGATCGAAGCCAAAGAAGGCTGCGATATCAAACCCGAGAATGTCACACTCGCCTCTGTCACTTTTCAGAATTATTTCCGGCTGTATGAAAAGTTGTCAGGCATGACCGGTACGGCCCTGACCGAAGCGGAAGAGTTTCAGGAGATCTACGGTCTGGGTGTTGTTGAAGTTCCCACCAACCGCCCAATTGCGCGAATAGATGAGGATGATGCAGTCTACCGAACCGCAGAGGAAAAATATGAGGCGATGATCGTTTCGATCAAAGAGTGCCATGAACGTGGCCAGCCGGTTCTTGTCGGGACGACGTCTATTGAAAAATCTGAAATGATCAGTGAGATGCTCAAGGCCGAGGCAATTGCGCACAACGTCTTGAACGCCCGCCAGCACGAACAGGAAGCCAAGATTGTCGGCGATGCGGGCAAGTTTGCAGCAGTAACAATAGCGACAAACATGGCTGGCCGCGGGACAGATATCCAGTTGGGCGGGAACGTCGAAATGGAAGTGCTCGAGGCACTGAGTACAAACACCGAGGCAGATCCGGAAGAGTTGCGTGCAGAGATTGAGGCAAATCATGCGGGCGAAAAGGAAAACGTGATCAAGGCCGGCGGGCTTTTTGTTCTCGCCTCTGAGCGGCATGAAAGCCGCCGGATCGACAATCAGCTTCGCGGCCGGTCGGGTCGCCAGGGCGACCCTGGAAAAACGGCCTTCTACCTCAGCCTTGAAGACGACTTGATGCGTATATTTGGCGGCGAGAGGCTGGACAAATTGCTTGGAACGCTTGGGATGAAGGAGGGTGAGGCAATTGTGCACCCTTGGGTCAATAAGTCGCTGGAGCGCGCGCAGGCCAAAGTCGAAGGCCGCAATTTTGACAATCGAAAACAAATCCTCAAATTCGACGACGTGATGAACGAGCAGCGCAAAGTCATTTTTTCGCAACGCCGCGAAATCATGGAAGCAGAAGACCTATCAGAAATCACCCGCGACATGCGCCATGAGGTCATTGATGATCTGATACATCAGCATATGCCGCCAAAAACCTACGCCGACCAATGGGACACTGAAGGTTTGCATACGCAGGTTATTGAGCAATTGGGCGTTGACTTGCCTGTCGCTGATTGGGCCAACGAAGATGGCGTCGACGACAATGACATCACCGAACGTTTGGTCACTGAGACCGACGAATTCATGGCCAAGAAAGCGGTAGCATTTGGTCCTGAAAACATGCGCCTGATTGAAAAGCAAATATTGCTGCAGACAATTGACTCCAAATGGCGTGAGCATCTTCTGACACTTGAGCACCTTCGCTCGGTGGTTGGATTTCGCAGCTACGCGCAGCGTGACCCGTTAAACGAGTATAAGAATGAATCTTTCCAGCTGTTCGAGGGTATGCTGGATGGTTTGCGCGAAGATGTGACCCAGATACTTGGCAACGCAAGACCACGTACGCCTGAAGAGCAAAAGGCATTGCTTGAAATGATTGCGGCGCAGCAGGCCCAAACTGTTGCAGCAGGAGCAAGTGCGCGACCAGAGCCAATCCCTGAAGAAGCCGCAGAAGGATTCGTCGAGGACGATCAGACCACCTGGGGCAATCCCGGCCGGAATGACAAATGCCCCTGCGGGACCGGCAAGAAATTCAAACACTGCCACGGCCGTTTCGCGTGATCTGACCGGGCGTTGCGACGCCCGGCGCCTTTTTCCTGCCTGAATGACTCCCTTCTGCGGCCATAACTCGGCCCCTTTTGTTCGTCATTCCTGACCCTGCCCAAACCTTGGGGGGATGGAAAACATTATGTCTTATTTGAGTAAATTTGCATTGGCGGGAGGCACATTGGCCTGCGCGGTCGGAGTTGGCTTTATAATGCAAAGTTCTGAAACAGCGAAAAACAGATATCGATCGCCGGCCGCAGCAGAGAAAACCTCTGTTCAGCCGCTTGCATCTGAAGCTGAACAGAAACCCGAAACTGAAACCACACCTGTTCGCGAAGAGGCGATGCTTGAGATCAAGTCGATGGCGCTCACCTCGGCTTTGCCAGAGAGTATTGTTGGGATAGGCCAGAAACTTTCGTTGCAAACTGCGCCTAAGGTTTGCGAAATCAGCGTAACTGCCCAATCCGTGGTTGCGGCAATGGTGCGGATTTCAATGAAAGCACCGTGTCTTGGGAACGAGCCGGTCACTGTGCATCACAGCGGTATGATGTTCACCGAAACCACTGCCGCAGACGGGTCGTTGAAAGTGTTGGTTCCAGCGCTTACACAAAACGCGTTTTTCATGCTGGCATTTGCCAATGGTGACGGTACGTCTGTGCAGGCGACTGTAGATGGTCTTGAGTTTTATGATCGTGTTGTGGTGCAGTGGAAGGGCAATCCAGGTTTTGAGTTGCATGCCCGCGAGTTTGGGTCCGATTACGGCGGAAATGGGCACGTGTGGGCAAATGCCGCCCGTAATATGAGCGTGGCGGCAAAAGGCGAAGGTGGTTTTTTGACCCACGTTGGGGACGTAAATGCATCTGACCCGCTCGTCGCAGAGGTCTATACGTTCCCAACAGGAACGGCACACAAGGCCGGCTCCATCGCGTTGAGCGTTGAAGCCGAAGTCACTGCAGCCAATTGCGGCCGGGAAATTCATGCTCAGTCACTGGAAATGCGGGGCCGCAGCAGCTTGAAAAGTCAGGATCTGACCCTGTCAGTACCAAATTGCAACGCGATCGGCGACTTTCTGGTGTTGAATAATCTTCTAGAAGACCTGAAAGTCGCAAGTAACTAATTTGCGGCGTTGGGACTGATCTATGTCATTACGATGCGCGGTGGTTCTCGCCGCGCTTTTTCTTATCTGGGATACAAACACTGCGTTGGCGCAGGACGTCACGTTGACGTCCCCTGATGGTGCGGTTGAAATTAGCGGTGACCTTCTGGGTTTTGACGGTGAGTTTTATCGACTGGATACGATCTACGGCGAACTGACGGTGGATGGATCCGGCGTCCTTTGTGATGGCCCGGGCTGTCCGAACCTGAATGATTTTGTTGCTGAACTGGCTATCTCTGGGTCTTCGACAATGGGTGAAGTCCTGATGCCTGCTCTGGTTGAGGCCTTTGCCCTGCGCAGCGGCTACCGGATTGAGCGTGAATCCATTGACGAAACCCGGTTTGTTTATGTCCTGATCGACGCGACAAGCGGTAAATCCGTGGGCCGATTCACCTTTCGGGTCAGCAACACGGATGAAGGTTTTGCAGATCTTCTTGCCAATGAAGCTGACATAGTGATGGCGCTGCGTGAGATACGCCCAAACGAGCGCGACCGCGCCAGAGAAGCTGGGATGGGAGACATGACTGGTCAAAATCGTAGCCGGGTCTTGGCGCTGGATGCGGTGGTGCCCATTGTTTCACCTGGGAACCCGGTGCGCACGATATCTACTCCCAATCTAGCTTCTGTTTTTGCCGGACGAATCATCAACTGGTCCGATTTGGGTGGCCCTGATGCGCCTATCGCGCTGCACCTGCCGGCAGCCGGTTCCGGGTTAAGCCAAGCGGTGGAAGATCGGTTGATGCAGCCAGCAAATGCGCAAGTCTCGCCAGCTGTGACGCGTCATACCCTAAGTGGTGCCTTGGCCGGAGCAGTCATGTCGGACCCGTTTGCGCTGGGCATGGCCAGCTTTGCGGAAACCGGCAACGCTCAGGTTTTGACCCTGACCGGTGATTGTGGATTTTCGCTGAGCGCGACCAGACGGTCGATCAAGACCGAGGATTATCCGCTGACGTCGCCCATGTTCCTGTATCTCCCCGCGCGGCGATTGCCAAAGCTGGCACGAGAGTTTCTGACCTATACCCGCGGGCCAACCGCGCAGATTGTGATTCGGCGCACGGGGTTTGTTGACCAGACGCCAGAAGAAATTGAGATCAATGCACAGGGCGACCGTTTTGCAAATGCAATTTCTGTGACCGGTGATGACAACCGCCTCGAGCAGTTGCAGCGCATGATAGAAGTTCTGTCGCCGATGAAGCGGTTAACCACGTCATTCCGATTCGAAGCTGGGTCAGTGAGATTGGATGCCCAGTCGAGATCCAACGTCGAGCAGTTGGCAACATCGCTAGAGGCCGGCCAATATGATGCGCGCAGAATCATTTTTGCTGGGTTTAGCGATGGCGACGGGCCATCGGCAGGGAATAGGGCGATTGCCAAACGCCGGGCCGAAGCAGTGCGCAAGGCGGTGATTGCCGCTGCCCAGACCGCCAATCTGCACCGGGTCACTCTGGATGTAGATGCTTTTGGCGAAACAATGCCAATGGCGTGCGACGACAGCGATTGGGGTCGCCAGGTGAATCGGCGGGTCGAAGTCTGGGTGCGGTAGGCAGGGGAAAAGTCCTGTCTTTGACCGGCAAGACCTCAACACATGAAAAGTCAGATTAACCCTTCAGTTTTGAAGCTGAGTTCGCGTGATTTTCCGATGATCAGGTGGTCATGCAATGTGAGGCCCAAGGCATCAGCCGCAGCCGCGATCTGAGCGGTCATTGTGATATCAGACTCCGACGGTGTTGGATCCCCTGAGGGGTGGTTATGCACCAAGATCAATGCTGAAGCGTTGAGCTCCAGTGCCCGTTTAGCCACCTCGCGCGGATAAACGGGGACGTGATCTACGGTGCCTTTGGCCTGTTCTTCGTCTGCAATCAAGGTGTTTTTGCGATCCAGATACAAAACCCGGAACTGTTCGGTTTCCCGGTGCGCCATAACGGTGTGACAATAGTCCAGTACAGCGTCCCAACTGGAAATCACATGACGGTCGATCACGCGGCTGCGCGCCATGCGATGGGCGGATGCCTCGATTATCTTGAGCTCGGTTATGACCGCATCACCTACGCCCTTGATGGCGCGCAGGCGTTCGGCTGGCGCCGTCAAGACGCGATTGAAATCACCAAATTCACCAATAAGCAGGTCAGCAAGCGGCTTTACATCTTGCCGCGGAATGGCACGGAAAAGAACAAGTTCTAGCAGTTCATAATCGGGCAGGGCCTGTGCCCCCCCCGACATAAATCGCGCCCTCAGGCGTTTGCGATGATCAGAAATGTAGGACGGTAGCCGTCCAATTGGCAGAGCGATCGGCGTCGCCTCATCTATCAAGAAGGGCAATTGTTGATCGGCGAAAGAAGCTGGGTGTTGGGACATGGGCAGAGCCTGCAGTCCACGAGTTATCATTCAGTTAACGATGTTACGAAAGAGAGTGCACGCCACTCTGGAAAATTTTCTTCAGGTTTACCGTGCCAGACACAGCAGTGCGCAAAATCGGTTCTAGTCGCAAACAGGTTCGGTAATGGGAGGGATCGAGAGCCTCGATACTCGATGCCTGCGTTGGCTGTCAAACCCGAGCGGCGCATTTGATAGGCTCGGGCTGTTCAGAGGGATAGGAGTTGAGGGAATAGACAGTTAGCCTGATCGGGGATTCAATGTTAATGCGCAAGCGCCGCAATACAGATTACGGTCAGGGGCGCTTTGATGAATTGGGCTATTTCTGTTCACCACACGCAACGGTTCCATCGCGGGTCTCAGCAACGGGAAAGACATGTTTTATGCCGAAAAGATCATGATTACGCGTGAAAATCAGCTCTCCTCCATGCACCGACATAACATCAAGGCCGAAGATATCATCAATCGTAGCGGTGGTGATCTTATCATTGAGCTCTACGCGCCTGATGAGGACGGCGGAATTGATCGCGAAAGTGTGGTGACGGTGCCGAGTGACGCAACTCAGATGACGCTTGTAGCTGGGGGATACTTGCGCCTGATACCAAGTCAAAGCGTCACTTTGATGCCCGGGATCTGGCACGCGTTTTGGGCGGAAAAAGGCGACTGCCTTGTCGGCGAAGTATCAACGGTTAACGACGATCGGACAGACAATGTCTTTGAGATGCCAATCGGTCGATTCTCAGAAATAGCTGAGGATGTTTATCCACTGCATTTGCTGGTGTCTGATTATGAAGTGTGACTGCGCAGATTACGCCAATCAATTCAGTCGGTAAATCCTGTTTGACGGTTTCAAGCTGGATGAAGGCAGGGGCAAAGGTGGCAGCATGCTGGTCGTCGGCTGTGCCGGTGGTGTTGGGCGGGCGGCAGTTGATGGGGATCGCGTCGGTGGGTCGGCCCGACGAGTACGCTGCGCTGAACATGTTATTTCCAGATCTGAGTAACCCATGTCGCGCTCGATCTACATTTGACTGGAGCTGATTTAGAAAGAGCGATGAAACACTTGGATGAGGAAGTAGTGCCAAGCTTTGCAGATTAAGGACGTAAGCCACGAAAAAAAGCTATTCACATTACCGGGTCGACAGACGGATTCGGTCTTGAAACGGCAAAGATGCTGGCTGCTAACAGCCACCGCTTCTTGCTGCTTGGACGGAACTGGCACAGGAACTGCCCGATTGCCCGGTCGTTGTGGCGGTGAATCCCGGCTCTCTGCTCGCCAGCAAGATGGTGAAAGTGGGCTTTGGTGTCGCGGGCAACGGCATTCGAATCGGTGCGGAGGTTTTATGTCGCGCAGCGCTGTCAGATGACTTCGCGTCGGCCTCGGGCAAGTATTGTTGACAACAATGCGGGTCAGTTCGCCGTGCCTCACGACCACGCGTTTGATAGATCAATGTGCCAACAGGTTGTTGCGTCAATTAAACAGGTATTAGTTGGTCCGAATCGCTGAGAACGGACTTAAAAACACATCTTTTTCAGATCAAATCAATCTGTGCGGGAAAACACCGACAGCGGTTTTGGGGTGCAGGCAGCGTGAGCCCGGATTTGCCCCGACACAGCAGATCGACAGAATATTTTCGAGCGGACAAAGAAAAAGGCCGGATGAAACATCCGGCCCAAATTCTCTCTGTGATGGGCGGGTTTTTAGCCCTTCATCGAGTCCCAGAACGATTTAACCGAAGAAAAGAAGCTGCTGGATTCCGGATTGTTGTTCTCTGACAGGTCTTCAAATTCCTTGAGCAGTTCTTTTTGACGGCTGGTCAGGTTTACCGGGGTTTCAACGGCCAGTTCGATAAACATGTCGCCCACACCACCGCCACGTAAGGCAGGCATGCCTTTGCTGCGCAGGCGCATTTGTCGGCCCGATTGGCTGCCAGACGG
>RCNC010003581.1_pt1 | contig 10142 bp, 14 predicted proteins | sample 2041301 | NCBI WGS metagenome assembly RCNC01 (sample SAMN09708231, study PRJNA481090) | Marine sediment metagenome, whole genome shotgun sequencing project. | biome: marine sediment; feature: ocean; material: sediment; isolation source: Sewage treatment plant 13A marine sediment (STP13A) ... | reverse complement strand
GTGAATTCCGGATTTGGAATTGAGGCCGGTTGGGGCAGATTTGTGCCTGGAATTCCGCATTTGAGTCCTGAATAGGCAGTATGCCGGGTTTTAACTGCACGAATAATTTGAGGCCGTGCCCAAAATGGAGTAGAATGGTGTCAACATTTGGCCAGTAGGTGGGACTATGCGTTTGGATTTACTATCCTCCCAAGGAACAGTTCCAGCAGGGCCGCGCCGCCGACTTCGATCCGGGACCGTTTTGCCAGCCTGCTGCGACCCACTCCGCCGGGCGACGATTGACCGCTTGCACGGGCCGGCTTGCATCAGCTGAAACTAGGTGTCAAATGGTGGTGGATGGGGATAAAAACACATCGTTTTCCAGGAAACTGACACTTGTGCCCTAAGAGTAAACTGTGAGGATACTCTTAGGGCACATTCAGTTAGTACAAATCCCTCTTCGTTCTACCGTACCAGTAGCAGCTTCCGGGTTTGCAGAACTTCCCCGGTACGAAGCCGGGCAAAATAAACACCGCTACCGAGTTGGCGGCCCTTGCTATCGGTTCCAACCCAGGTTACAGAATGACTTCCGGCAGCAAAAACCTGGTTGGTCAGAACGGTGACCAATCTTCCGCGCAGATCGTAGATGCCCAGCTCAACATGAGCGGCTGCAGGCAGCGAGAAGCCGATGCTTGTGCGCGGATTGAATGGATTGGGCCAAACCCCGGTCAGACCAATGATCTCGGGTGCCCCTCCATCGGAAACCGTCGACAACCCTTGCGCGGCTATGGCCCAAATTTCAACATCATCGATGTTCCAGCCGCAGTATTGCCAGCCAACGTCGGTGCTGCCCATTGTCCAGCGCAAGTAAACTGTTTCCTGCCCGTCGGCCACCGCCGACAGGTCCAATTCCATGGCCTGCCATGAAGTGTCCGTAATTTCGGCGAGATTGGTCCACACGGTAGTCCAGTTCACGCCGTCATTGCTGACCCGAATGTATGCATGATCAAATTCCGGACCTTCGACGCCTAACCAGCGCTGGAATCGCAGCCCCACGCTGTACAACTGTGAACAATCGATGGCAGCGCTAGTAAGATGCCGCTCGGGCAGATCGTTGGGGTAGTCTCCGTTGAGGTTGAACCCATAAATATTGGTGCCGGTATAGCCGCTGATCGGATCCGGTCCGCCATACTGGCCTCCCTGTCCAGTAGGCTGTCCAAAGGCCCACAAGTTCTCAGTGGACCAGCCGGGATCCGTGTCGAAGCTCCAAGTCAACTGCTGCTCGACCTCGCCAACGGCCAAAACGACTTGGCGTGTGGTATCACCAGCGTGGTCGGTCAGGTTGGAAAAGATGACATCACAGTAGTAGGCGCCACTGACCAGATTTGCAGCGTCTTGCTCAACCACCACAACATTGATCTGACCAAATTCACCGCCGGCCAGTTCGCCGGCCAGAACACCTTCCAGGGTTAACCAATCTACTTGGGGTGAGAGTTCAACTTGGTACTGGATGGAGCCGATTCCCCGGTATTCAAAATCATAAGTTCCGAAGGAGGGGTTGAAGGGACCTCCGACCGGACCTTCAGAGCGGAATTCTTCGTCGGGTGTCACTTTTAGTCCACGATCCACCGTCAGCACTTTGATGCAAAAGTTGGCAGTGCCAGGGAAGTTCGGATCATCATAATCCTGCAAGTCGGTCCAGCCATTTCCATTCCAGTAGTAGCTTTCACCGGCAGAGGCAGTGGACTCCACAATGGTCCGGTAACTCGCTCCCAACAACACCGGCACATCGCTGGTGCGATCGTATGGCTGACCACCGAAGGACAATTCCAGACTGACGAAAAAATCATCTCCCAAGGTCAGGTCCACCGGTGTATCCAGATCGACAGTATGAAAACCAGTGAACTCAATGGTGCCGGTCATGGTGGAGACCGGATCGGAGAGTTCACCATCGGTGAACTGATCGTGAATAGAGACAGTGTAGGTTACTCCGTCCTCAGCAGTGAAAAAGTTGACGGCCCTAATAAGGGCCGCCTCCTCGGCCACGAAGGCGTTGAAGGCAAAGTCACAGTCGGTCATCGTGTCTCGCCAACCGTGGTAGTCGTGATAATAGACATTGTCATAGCGCATCGGTTCGACGTCCTGTAGGGAAATTGCTCCCATTTGGGGTTCCTGGCAACACCACTTGTCGTAGTACGAGATCCAGAAATATCCTTCCTCGCCCCATGCTGCTCCCCAACTGTTCTTGCACAGCCAAGCCCCACTTTCACGGGCCTGGGTCACGTGGTTGTCGTCCCAACCTGCAATGGAGATGGCATGATTGGGCAGCATCTCACTGTCTGGTGGCTGGTAGTGGTTGACGCCAGACAAGAAAGCTGGGTCATAGGCCATGCAGGTGCCCATAACCCCTTCGCTCATTATTTTTTCCTTGATCAGATCCATGCGTCCAAAGTCGGTGCCCATGACGTACCATTCGATATCCCGTGGGTAGAAATAGTGGTAATTCTCCTGGTGCCGGTCCGGTGGAGAATCGTAGGATTGACCATCAATGTTTCGGACTGCTCCTTCCCCACGGGTCAGGTAAGCGGAGGACACGCGATAATCTCCGCCCTGATGGGTTGTCAAGCCGCTGCCTGAAGGGGGGTCAATGTCGTCGTTGTTGTGCTGGTTGAATCCGTTCCACCAGTCCAGGTGGTATTCAGCCAAGTTCGGCACACCTGTCTCGCCGGCATCAGACCAGGCACCGGTCATCAGCAGGTTGCCTTCCATGGCTGACATGGCCCCGAAAGTCCAGCAGGTTCCCCCGGACTGGCTTTTGACCGGAGTGACGTAATTGACTCCATCCACATCGCGCAAGTCGAAGGCGGCAGGTGGGTCCGCTTTCGCCATAGGGGAATGAAGAAAAGCAACCAGAACAAGTGCGAAAAGGAGAAAACCTGGATTGAGATAATTCTTTGGGTCAGTTTGCATGACATCCCTCCGGCCAGAGTGCTTTTGGAAAGAGAAAACTGATAATTGAAAACACTTTACCATAAAAGTGTGCTCGGGGGTAGGCTGTACGTAGCAAGTGGAGTTATTCCTGAATTCTGCCATCCGTTTTACAAATAAAAACGTTTAATTGAGACACGGAGGGGGCTGTTTGTGATTTATCCCTATTATGCAAAACAACCCATCTTTCTATCATGGTTCCATAAGGGGAAATCTATTTGGAAACAAGGAGGGGATTGACCTGCAACGAAGAGTAATCTGTGCCGACGGCACCTGGAACCGACCTGAAAAAAACCTAAAAAAAGACTTTCCAACCAACGTATTGCGGATATCCCGAGCCATCAAACCGAAATGCAAAAACAATAGGGTATAGTAAATTCAAACGCATAGCCCCCCCTTTGGGCCGAATGTTGACACCATTCTACTCCGGTACAGTTTCAATTAATTCGTGCAGCTAAAATCCGGAAATCCCTGCTTACAGTTCTCTGGTGCTCGCCCTCTACAAGCGGGGTTGGGTGCGGGCGACTTCGGGCACGGTGCGCATCGATTGAGCGGGGCGGGGCCCACCGAAGCCGAAGGCCAGTGTCAGCAGTGAGAACAGGTCATGGGCATCGCCGAGCCCACGACGTAATGCCGCCCTGGAACCTGATCAATTTACCAATTGGCTGGCGGACACCCGCTCGTGTATTCTTCCCACCGGGGAGAATCTACCGAAATGCCTCTCCTGTTTCCTACTCCATGGTATCATCGCGGGCTCCGGCCCGATCCGACCACTGTCGGTGTGATCTGAGAGGCGGTCACGGTCATGAAACTCTTGTTCCTGGGAGCCATGGTGGCGGGCGTGGTATTCCTGATCGCCTTCGGCAATTCCAACCCGTCCCTGCGGCGGGCCTTCCCGATCATCCTGCTTGGAACCGCGCTGATCTTCTTCGGGATCACGGCGGTCTGCCTGCTCTTTCCCTTCTTCAGCCATGCCGAGGGCCGCTTCCTGCCGATGCTGCTGGCGTTCTTTCCCGGGTGCATCGGCTTGGTGGCCGTGGCCGACTCCTTCCTGGTGGTTGCCGGGGAACGATTGCACACGGCGTCCCGGCCGTGCTGGGCGATTTCTGGTGTCGGGGATTTACCGCCGGACCCGTCGGCTGCAGCCCAGCTGAGCGCCTACCCCAATCCCTTCAATCCCCGCATCGAGATCGCCTTCGAACTGGACAGAGCGCAGCCTGTGAGCCTGGAAGTGTACGACCTGGCCGGGCGCAAGGTGACTGATCTGGCAGCGGGAGAATATGCCTCCGCATCTCACCGGGTTTTCTGGGACGGAAACGATTCGCAAGGACGAGCGGCGGCGGACGGAGGCTATTTCGTGCTGCTTCGGGGAGACCGCGATATGCAGTCGTTGAAGATCACGCTGGTGCGATAGGGCAGCCCAGGGGCTGCAATGTGGGGTCCAACTGTATCCATCTTTTGGGACCATTTGTTGACATTGTCTGATCCACCCAACCGTGCTTATTTTACCGGTTTGTTAAAAAAGTCTAGGTATTTTTGTACCGGGGTTGAAATGAAAAAAATCACACGCTACCTGGAAAATCCCCTTCAGGAGGATCTCAACAAAAACCGGTCGCCAAACCTCCCTGGGGTGGGTGATGTTTTGTAAGCTTAAGCGAATTAACAACATAGTGTTAGCGGGGGGCCGTCCGGGGGGGTAGTGAGCTAATTTACCCGGGCTTACAGGGGTATTAAAACCCGGCGGGCAGGCTATTCATGATACCACTTGGCCTGTAACCTGCGTCTGTTTCCCTTGAGCATGACTATTTTTCGTATTCTGTCAGGAACCGACTGAACCTCCGACCGTCCTGCCGGCCCGGGCACCACCCCAGATGGATCTGGATTTTGACCAGATTGCAGAGGCGAATGAGTGGCCGGACATGGACCAGACTGCCGGGGCAGCAGACGAAACCTGGAACTGAATCACACCAGAGAAAGTAAGCAGGGATTTCCGGATTGGAACCGCTACGCGATCCCGCCTTCGGCGATAACGGCAGTGAAAACGGTTGGAGCCGAGATGTGCCTGAAATTCAGTATTTGAGGCCCGATTTGAAAGTTTACCGGATTTTAGCTGGACGAATTAATTGAAACTGTGCCCAGAATGGAATAGAACGGTGTAAACATTCGGTCAAAAGGGGGGAACTATGCGTTTGAAATGCCTATCCTCTCAAGATGTTGCTGATGATGATCCGCGAGGTTGCAGGCTGATGTGAGCTGACAATGGGTCACCATCGACTGGAGGGAACCACCAGCCGTATCCGCCGTGAACTCAAGACCGTCTGGGTCATGATCGAGCTCTACTGCCGCGGCCACCATACGGCAGACGGCAGCCTGTGCAGTGACTGCCAGGAGTTATGGGATTACACGCGGATGCGAGTAGGACGCTGCCCATTCGGAACGGCCAAGCCGACCTGCGTCAATTGTGCTGTGCATTGCTTCAAGCGGGAGATGCGAGACCGGATACGGGTTGTGATGCGATACGCCGGCCCGAAGATGCCCACCCGGCATCCCGTCTTGAGCATCTTCCATGTCATCGACGGCAAACGCCCGACGCCCACAAAGACGAAGGGGAGTCGGCCCGGTAGCTGACACCCGCGAATCAGTGCTTCCGCCTGTCCCCATGTCCGAGATCATCAAAAGCCCTAGAAAACTACGACAAGATCGCCAAGGACTTCATCACCCCTGCGGAGGCGAAAGCCCCGGAACACAAGGCTACGAGGCTTTCTTTATGTGAGCACCGTCTGTCTCGACGGTGTGAACTGGAGGGCCACGAGTTAGTAACCGAACCCTCCATGGCTCCCCGGTCGTTACAGCCAGCGCACCATCAATGCTCGAGTTCCTCCTCTGGAGTTACAGTACGTTATGCAGCAGTCCCGCAGCGGGTTCAGGTACAAAACGCTCGAAGAAGCGCTCGTCGAGCGGGCGAATAGGCAGAAGAAGAGGGTTCCCGAGAACCCAATCCATGTCGCCCGGCAGTACCTCGGTGAGTACGAGAACGGGCATGGCATGACATACCGCGGTATCGCTCGGAAGTTCGGAGTGAGCCAGGCCGAGGTCTGCTACCACGTCGCACTGGTCAAGCGGCTGCCCGCGGGGTTCGTAGCCTGGCTGGAGCGGTGCGATGATCCCAAGGTGCTGCAGGTGTGCACAGAAAGAAGGCTGCGACCAATTACAAGGTTACGGAGTCACGCTGAGCGGTCACGAGCTGTCGATGCACTACCTCTTGTTCCTGCGGCATCAACATTGATCAGGTCCACTCCCCCGGCCTAACACCGGTGAAGCCTTTCGGAGTCTTCACTTGATCGGGAAACTGGCACTTCTTTAGTAGAGATGGTCTGATTTTCAACGAGGCTTGAGCGGCCCCTTCGAGGTCTACGGAGTATCTCGCAGGTGGGAAAGCCACAATAACTCTCTGGTATTGCTGGTCCCTGATATATTCGATGGGCCTCAAGTAGTCGCTATCTGCGGATACGATAACGGCCGTATCTATGGATTTTTCAAAAACGTCTTTCAGCAGATCGGTCACAAGATTCACGTCAGTCATCTTCTCTTTTGCAACGTCGTGCTTGTTCCGCTGTGCCGCCCGTTTCGTCGACATCGCATCCTCCTTCGTTTCTAAAATCACGAGACAGGCTTACGATATCCATCCAAATTTACGCAACGGTGACCGGCTGGACGGTTACTCTTGATCCACCACCCCAAAGAGGCAAATTTCGGCTTATGAATGCAGCGCTGACGGCAAGACGGCACAAAGCCGCCGTCGAGCCCGAACGAAAGAGGCCTTTTATTTTGCCTAAAGGTGTCTCCATAATGGCCGAAGATTTACACTGCTACCGTGCCAATCAAGTTCTGACTTTCCTGCCATAGTCTCTCTTTGTAGGCCTTGTCGAAGCTCAGGCTCAGAGGTTTCTTTTTGTTGAAAAGCTTTCCAGTGATTCCATCTACTTCCGGGGAGGAGCAGACGTAAATGCCCGTTTTGCACTCTTTGCTCATGAAGGGGGAGGTAACCGTATCCAGGAGCTTCCCCCACCTGGGCATGTTCGCCATCAGGTCGGAGCGAACGGGGCCGGGATTAAAGGAGTTGACGTCGATCCCCCTGGAAGCAAATTTTTCAGAAAGGATTTCTGTCAATACTGTCTTGGCATGAATTGCCGTAATTGCCGTGCGGAAGCTCTTATAATTTCGTGAGAAATCCAGGTCATCAAAATCTAGACTGGCTTTTAGTACAAAGGAAACAACCCCAGCGACATTGGCGATTTTTCCGTGGAGGGCTTTTTCCAACAGGGGGGCCAACTCTGTAGAGAGCACCAAAGCACTCAGGTAATTAACAGCAAAAGTCTTTTCAAAACCCTCGTCGGTTATTTGCCTGGTCGGCATCAACACGCCAGCAATATTGGCCAGCAAATCCAATTCACTATGATTTTCGGAAAACTGTCTGGCAAAGTTTTTTACCTCTTTGATGTTGCTCAGATCCAGTTGCGCGAATTCGGCGTTCCCGGGACTTTGGGCATCTAGCATCGACTCGACCGCCTTGCCTTTTTCCGGGTTCCTGCCAATGAAATATACTTTGTAATTTTGTTGCAGCAGGGCTTTCGCTATGGAGAGTCCTATTCCTGAGGTTCCTCCGGATATTAATGCTGTTTTCATGTTCCTTCGCCTCCTTATTCCTGTTCAGTTGAGTTACGAACCGTTGTCTGTATTTGCTTAGCCGATCAGCGATTCTGCGGCCTGCCGCGCGGCTCGGAACGGCCAGGTGTCTCGGTAGATTCGACTCGTGGTCATGGCCCCCTCGACCAGCAGGAAGAGCGCATTAGAAACCCCATCGACGTCCAACTGTGCGTATTTCTTCGAGCTGTTTTTCAGGGCGGTTACAGTCTCTCGGATATCACCCTTGATGTGGTCCTTTTTGTCTACGACCGCTTCCTGGTGCAGGTGATGCTCCTCCATCGAAAGTTCTGCGGTCAGGTTCTGCATGGGGCAGCCCTGGAAATTTGATTTGACGAATTGCGCCTCGATGAAATCGAAAAGACCGAGCAGCGCCTCACGGGGCCTCGTTCTGTCAGTTAAAACCGACTCGCAACCGCATTGGGACAAGCGACCGATTTCCTGAAGATAGGCCAAAGCCAGCTCATTTTTGGACGAGAAATGTTCGTAGAAACTGGCCTTGGCGACTTTTGCCTCTTTGATAATCTGATTTATGCCGGTGGCCCGGTAACCCTGCTGATAGAACAGTTGCTGGGCCGTTGCCAAAATTCTCTCACGCGGGGAGTTCTTGCTCTTTTGTGTCGTCATGACTCGTTCTCCTGGTGTGGTCCCGTTGCTCCTTGAGGGTTACGCGTAGCCGAAGCGCAGCGAGAACTTTGCAAGCCGGCCGAGAGCCTTTTTGTCCACGACTTCCCAGCCCAGCGTGTCTGCCAATCGATCTAATATGTTGAACACAAATGCCACGTGAAGGGCGTCGTCGAGCGCCTCGTGCGAAACTCCCGCCGCGAAAACCGCACCGGCGTGTTTTGCGGTGACCTCTTCGGGGGTCAGCGTGACGCGCTTCAAAAAGCCCAGCGTTGCGCGCAGTTGTTCAGAGATAGGGGCGCTTTTATAGTCCTCCAAGACTTTGGCGGTGATGTCATTGCCGATCGCTTTGTCCGCAACTGCGGAATGGGCACCCAGTCAGAAGGGACACTGATTGACTTTTGATACAAACGCCGCCATCAGCTCCCTCTCCCCGACGGACCACGCAGAGGGGCCGCGCATGATCTGCTGGCTGAGCTTGCCAAAGGGGGTCCCGAAAAACTCGCGCCGGTACAGCATGGTGCGCGGCCCATCCAGCTTCTTCGTGCGCAGCGCCATCCTCATCATGCCAAGCATGAGGCGCTCCTTGAAACGGTGTCCGCCTTGAATCTTTTCGAGTCTCATTTCGCCTCCTCGGCGGCCCTCAGGCCTGCCACTACGCGCTGCTGTGCGGCTCCTATGCACGCGCTCAAGATGACTTCGAAGATTTCGTCCTCGCTGTTGTCGGCCCGGGCCGCATCGATGTCTTCATCGACGACTTTGTAGGAGTGTTGGTGGATTTTCTGGACGAGATCCGCCAGAGGCGCGGGTAGTTCTTCGCCGTTGGCGGCAGCGCGCCGCAATTCGACCCGAGATTGAGCCTTGGACTCCAAGATGTGGTGGACAAACGCTTCCCTCTCCTGGGAGAGTCTACCAACGGTCCCCTTCCTCGAGTTCTGTGCCCCTGTGGCAAAGTCGGTTTCTTTTGCATTTGAAGTTGTCATCGTTTGTCCTTTCCTGTGTTACCAAAACCATAAGACAGACCAGTCTGTCTGTCAAGCCCATCCGGAGCGACGGGTGATACCTTTGTGGCGATGAGTCCCGTTGATGATCAGTGACGAATCGTCCAGACCCTGTTCCATCGTGTCACAAAAAACGCCGTCTACTCTGCCTTGAGCCTGCCCTGACCCCTCGATTCTAAAGTAGACCGTCACTAGCACAGTCCTCGAACAGGTTGCCATCACGGATATAGCGTCGAACCATCCTCTCTGACCGATGCCCGGTCGTAGCCATGATTATTCGTGCCCACCGGAAGTTGTCAGTGGCCTGCTTGGGGTTTTCCTGCGGGCAGTGGAAACTACAGTGCGCCAGCGCAGTCCTGCTGCCCCTGCTGGTTCCAGATTTGGGGCAGTCGCTTTTGTCCACCGCTTCGGCAGTTATCTCAACTCCCACGTCCATTACCATGTACTGGTAACTGATGGTGTTTTTTCCGCCGGCCAGGATGGTCAGGCCGAGTTTTATCCCGCACTTGATCTTGATGATGATGATTTTCTCGCAGTTCAGAAAAAGATGCGCAAACGCGGCCTGCGCTGGTTGCATCGGCACGGCCATCTTGATGATCTTGCCGTCCACACCATGGACAATGCAGACCACGCCGGCGGTTGGTCTGTTGATGCCTCGGTCACAATTCCTGCTTGGGATCGCAATGGCCTGGAACAGCTGGTTCGGTACTGCGCCAGACCGCCAATGAGTCAGCAACGGCTCGGCAGGTTGAACGATGAAACACTGGCGTATTCGTTACGAAAGCCAACTATTGATGGCAGGGAACAGGTCGCCAAACCTCCCTGGGCTTGGCGACCGGTTAGAAA
>RCNC010003579.1_pt1 | contig 10143 bp, 7 predicted proteins | sample 2041301 | NCBI WGS metagenome assembly RCNC01 (sample SAMN09708231, study PRJNA481090) | Marine sediment metagenome, whole genome shotgun sequencing project. | biome: marine sediment; feature: ocean; material: sediment; isolation source: Sewage treatment plant 13A marine sediment (STP13A) ... | reverse complement strand
ATGCCAGCTTCCTGGATCTGGCTGGCGAGGAACTCGGTGACCTCGGTGTTGACCGAGCAGATCAGGGTGTCCTCGATAGGATCGTAGACATCCTCCGCCGCCACGCGACCCACAACGCGGTCCCGCAGCTGCTCAAGGATCTCTCCGCCTTCGGTGATCGCCGAGACCTCAATCCCGTTTTCGGTGCCGCAGTCGTGCTCGACCACGATCACGTCCTGCGACACGTCGACAAGCCGCCTGGTCAGATAACCCGAGTCGGCGGTCTTGAGGGCGGTATCGGCAAGACCCTTGCGCGCACCGTGGGTGGAAATGAAGTACTGCAACACCGACAATCCTTCTCGGAAGTTGGCGGTGATGGGAGTTTCCATGATCTCGCCAGAGGGCTTGGCCATCAAGCCACGCATACCGGCGAGCTGCCGTACCTGCTCGCGCGATCCGCGAGCGCCGGAGTCGGCCATCATGAAGATCGGGTTGAACTCGCCGGTCTCAACGTCAACCGATGACATCTGTTTGAACATTTCCTTGGCCACGGTTTCGGTCACGCGGTGCCAGATGTCGATGATCTTGTTGTGTCGCTCACCGGCGGTGATCAGACCCTTGCGCCGCTGGTCCTCGACCAGATCGACTTCCTCGTAGGCCTCGACGAGTTTGGCGGCCTTGGTCTCGGGAATCACCATGTCGTTGCTGGACAGCGAAAGACCGGAACGGGTGGCGTACTCGAAACCGATTTCCTTGAGGTTGTCGAGCAGAATCACGGTGGGCTCGTGACCGACCTTCATGAATGAAAAGGCAACCAGGTTCTGCAGACCCTTTTTGCGCAACTGGCCGTTGATAAAGGGCATTTCCTCTGGCAGGCGCATGTTGAAGAGCACCCGGCCGACCGTGGTCTCGAGCAGCATGTTCTCGACCTCGATCATGTCCGAGTGCAGCATGTCCTGGCTGCCACCCTGCGCCACGAGATCGATCAACCGACCCGAAAACCGGAGCTGGATCGGAGCCTGGGTGCTCACGACACCTGCGTTGTACGCGAGAAAAACATCTTCGGGTGAAGCGAAGGTCTTCCCACCACCCTTGGCCATGTAGTTCTCGGTCGTCAGATAGTAGATCCCGATCACCATGTCCTGCGAGGGCACTGCCAGTGGCCGGCCGCTGGCAGGCGACAGGATATTACGGGACGACATCATGAGAATGTGGGCCTCGAGCTGTGCCTTGGGCGACAACGGCACGTGGACGGCCATCTGGTCACCGTCGAAGTCGGCGTTGTAGGCCGCACACACCAACGGGTGGATCTTGATTGCCTTGCCCTCGACCAGAACCGGCTCGAAGGCCTGAATGCCGAGGCGGTGGAGCGTCGGCGCACGATTGAGAAGCACCGGATGCTCTTTGATGACCGTTTCGAGCGCATCCCAGACTTCGGGTGTCTGCAACTCAACGAGCTCTTTGGCCATCTTGATGGTCGTGGCGAGCTCGAGCTTCTCCAGCTCGCGATACACGAAAGGCTTGAAGAGCTCCAACGCCATTTTCTTGGGCAACCCGCACTGGTGAAGTTTCAGCTCCGGTCCGACAACGATCACCGACCGGCCCGAGTAGTCGACACGTTTGCCGAGCAGATTCTGGCGGAACCGGCCCTGCTTGCCCTTGAGGTTGTCAGACAGCGATTTGAGAGGGCGATTGTTGGAGCCCTTGATGACGCGACCGCGACGGCCGTTATCAAACAACGCGTCCACCGCTTCCTGCAGCATGCGTTTCTCGTTGCGCACGATGACCTCGGGCGCCCGCAGATCGAGCAGCTTTTTGAGGCGATTGTTGCGGTTGATGACTCGGCGGTAGAGGTCGTTGAGATCCGAAGTCGCGAAACGGCCGCCATCGAGGGGCACCAGCGGCCGCAGCTCCGGCGGCAGCACCGGAATCACTTCGAGGATCATCCACTCCGGGCGATTGCCCGAACGCCGCAGGGCCTCCACCAGCTTGAGACGCTTGGCCGCCTTCTGACGGCGCATGATGGCGGTCTCGGTCCGCATGACCATGCGCAACTCGGCCGCCATCTCGTCGAGATCGAGACGTTCGAGGTGGGTACGAACCGCCTCCGCGCCCATCTGGGCGACAAAGGCCTCGCCATAGTCTTCCTTGGCCTGGCGGTACTCCTCCTCGGTGAGAACCTGTTGGTCTTCGAGCTCCGTGTCGCCGGGGTCAACCACAATATAGGCCTCGAAGTAGAGCACCCGTTCGAGCGATCGCATGGTCATATCGAGCAGGAGACCGATGCGCGACGGCAGACCTTTGAAGAACCACACGTGAGAAACCGGCGCCGCCAACTCGATGTGGCCCATGCGTTCACGGCGCACTTTCGACTTGGTGACTTCGACCCCGCACTTGTCACACACCACGCCGCGGTACTTCATCCGCTTGTACTTGCCGCACAAACACTCCCAGTCGGTGACCGGGCCAAAGATCTTGGCGCAGAAGAGACCATCACGTTCGGGTTTGAATGTCCGATAGTTGATTGTCTCCGGTTTGATGACTTCGCCGTGGGACCACGAACGGATCTTCTCCGGACTCGCAAGACCCAATCGAATGGCATTGAAATCGTTGAGGGGCTTGGGCTTCTCGAAGAAGCTACGGACCTCGCTCAGGCTCGAACGCTCCATAATCAAACCCCTTCTTTACTCGTCGTCCTGCTGCAGCAGCTCGACATCGAGGCCAAGCGCCTGCAGCTCGCGAACCAATACGTTGAATGACTCTGGCAATCCTGGCTCCTCGGGCACCTGGCCCTTGACGATCGCTTCATAGACCTTCGCCCGACCCTCGACGTCATCCGACTTGACGGTCAAAAGCTCCTGCAGGGTGTGCGCCGCGCCAAATGCCTCGAGCGCCCAAACCTCCATTTCACCGAGTCGCTGACCGCCGAACTGCGCCTTACCGCCCAACGGCTGCTGGGTGATCAACGAGTACGGACCGATCGAACGAGCATGGATCTTGTCGTCCACGAGGTGGCTGAGCTTGAGCATGTAGATGTAACCGACGGTCACTCTTTGTTCGAATTCTTCGCCCGTCACACCGTCGTAGAGGAGGCTCTTGCCGTCCTCGGGCAGGCCGGCCTTTTCCAGCATCTCCCGGATCTCGTCCTCGTTGGCACCCTCGAAGACGGGCGTCGCAAACGTCATCCCGAGTTCGTGACCGGCCCATCCGAGGTGGGTCTCGAGGATCTGTCCGACGTTCATTCGCGACGGTACCCCGAGCGGGTTGAGGATGATCTCCGTCGGCGTTCCGTCCGGCATGAACGGCATGTCCTCTTCCGGCAGGGTCTGCGAAATCACACCCTTGTTGCCGTGGCGGCCCGCCATCTTGTCGCCGACCTGAAGCTTGCGCTTCATGGCGATAAAGACCTTGACTTGCTTGATCACACCCGGCGGCAGATCGTCGCCTTGCTGCAGCAGCTCAACCCGCTCCTGGTTGAGCTGGTTGAGAACCTCGACCTGCGATTCCGCCTGACGGATGATCAGACGCACCTTGTCGAGGAGGGCCGCCTTTTTGAGCGGCAGGCTCTTGATCTGGGCGATCTTGAGGCGTCTCAAGGCGTCCGCCGTGATCTTCCCGTTTTTCTTGACGAGAACGTCGCCGCCTTTTCGCACCTCGACCTGTTCAGACACCATCGACCCGGTGAGCAACCGCTCGATTTTGGAATCGCGGACCTCGAGGATGATTCGCTTCTCGTCCTCGGAGTTCGTGCGGATGCGCTCGATCTCGTCGTTCTCGATGGTGAGTTGGCGGGAGTCCTTCTCAACGCCCTTACGGGCAAAGATCTGCACACCGACCACCACGCCTTCGATTCCAGGAGCGCATCGAAGGGAGGCGTCGCGGACATCGCCGGCCTTTTCGCCGAAGATCGCCCGCAGGAGTTTTTCTTCCGGCGTCAGCTGTGTCTCACCCTTGGGTGTGACCTTGCCAACGAGAATCGATCCCTGGCGGACCTGCGCACCGACGTGGATGATGCCCGCCTCGTCGAGATGGGCCAGCGCGGACTCCGAAACGTTCGGGATGTCCCGCGTGATCTCCTCGGGGCCAAGCTTGGTGTCCCGGGCCGAGGTCTCGAATTCTTCAATGTGGATGGAGGTGTATTTGTCGTCTTTCACCAGAGCCTGCGACACCACGATGGCGTCCTCGAAGTTGTAGCCACGCCACGGCATGAAGGCCACGAGCACGTTGTGGCCCAATGCCAGCTCACCCTGCTGCGTATTGGGCCCGTCGGCAAGGACCTGGCCCTTGACAACCTGCTGGCCCTCTTCGACGAGCGGTTTCTGGTTGATCGACGTGTTCTGGTTGGAACGCCTGAACTTGGTGAGCTGGTAGATATCGGCGCCAAACTCTCCCTCGCTGTCGTCCTCGACCCGGACGATGATGCGCTGGCAGTCCACCTTGTCGACAACCCCCGCGCGACGGCAGACAACCACCGCACCGGAGTCCTGGGCGACCACCGATTCCATGCCGGTCCCGACCACAGGGGCTTCGGGACGGACCAGGGGCACGGCCTGACGCTGCATGTTCGAGCCCATCAACGCACGATTCGCATCGTCGTGTTCGAGGAACGGAATCAGCGACGCCGCCACCGACACCACCTGCCGTGGCGACACGTCGATAAAATCGATGTCGCCGCGGTCGAGGACCAGGAACTCGCCACCGGAACGGGCAATGACCTTGTGGTCTACCAACGCACCCTTTTTGTTGACTCGCGCGTTGGCCTGAGCGATGTTGAGGTTTTCCTCTTCCCAGGCCGGAAGGTAAAAGGCGTAGGGCGCGCCCCATGCTTCAGTCGTCTTTGTGCGCGATCTGCGAATGGTGGCGTTTGTCTTTTCAAACTCCTCGCGGGTCACGACCTCACCGAGTTTGTACCCACTGTCGCCGACCTGGGTGATCTGGACATGGTCGAGCACCTTGCCCTTCTCCACCTTCTTGTACGGCGATTCGATGTAGCCCATCGGGTTGAGCCGTGCGAAGCACGACAACGATGAGATGAGACCGATGTTGGGGCCCTCAGGGGTTTCAATGGGGCAGATTCGGCCGTAGTGGGTCGAGTGGACGTCCCGCACCTCAAACCCGGCGCGTTCACGCGAGAGACCGCCAGGGCCAAGCGCCGACAGGCGCCTCTTGTGAGTCACCTCGGACAACGGGTTGGTCTGATCCATGAACTGGGAAAGCTGGGACGAGCCGAAGAACTCGTCCACCGACGCCATCACAGGCTTCGAGTTCACGAGGTCCCGCGGCATCGCCGAGTCGATGTCCGGGTGAATCGACATCTTCTCCTTGATCGCCCGCTCCATGCGAACCAGACCGATACGGAACTGGTTCTCCATCAGTTCGCCCACCGTCCGCACTCGGCGGTTGGCCAGCGAGTCGATATCGTCCACGCGACCGAGATCCCGGTGGAGCCTGAGGAGGTAGCGCGCCAGTTGCATGAAGTCGTCGACATCGAGGGTGCGCCGTTCCGGGTCCTTGTCGAGACCCAGTTTGGCGTTGAACTTGAATCGACCGACCCGCGAAAGATCGTACTTCCGTTCGTCGAAAAACAGCCCGTTGAAGAGGGTTGTCGCCGACTCGTCGGTCGGCGGATCGCCGGGCCGCTGGCGACGATAGATCTCCATCCGAGCGCCCATCTGCGAGGTTGTTGAGTCCTTCTCGAGCGTCTGGTGGAGAATCTCACCCACCGCGTCCCACTCCGGGAAAGCGAGGCTGATGACGTCGATGCCGGCCTCCTCAGCCTGGGCGAGCACGTCATCGGTCACCCGGGCGTTGGCGGCGACGACGACCTCACCGGTTTCTTGATCAACCAGGTCGTCAACGACGATCGCTCCGATCAGGTCCTCTCGCGACACCGCGACCTTGGCCGGCTTGGCAATGGTCTTGCCCTGCAGCCGTTTTTCCATCGCCTTGTCGAGGGTGAGCCCACAGAATAGGGTCGGCTCCGCGACCTTGCGGAAACGCAGGGCCTTTTGGCGCTCGATCTCGACATCGAGGATTCGTGAATCGAGGTGCAGCGTCGCGGACCCCTTGCTGGCGCCCTTGGAGCCGATACGCACATCGAATACAGTATGGAAACCGCGCAGAATCTGGCTGTTGGTCTCGAGCTCAGGGCTGAGGGCACGAAGGAACACCGTTCCCGGCAGGCGCCGTTTGCGGTCGATGCGGACCCACAGGATCTGCTTGGTGTCGTACTCAAACTCGATCCAGGAACCACGGTAGGGGACCACCTTGGCGAGATAGTCGTTGGGACCTTCGAGCGTGAAGAACACCCCTGGAGAGCGGTGAAGCTGCGAGACGATGACTCGCTCGGTACCGTTGATGATGAAGGTGCCGGTGTCGGTCATCAGCGGCATCTCGCCAAAGTAGAGCTCTTCCTCTTTGACGTCGCGAACCTGCCGGCTGCCGTCCTCTTCAGTGTCGAATGTGACAAGCCTGAATGTCAGACGCACCGGCACCGAATAGGTCATTCCGCGCTCGCGACACTCCTCGGCGGAAAACGGCAGACGCAGCCCGACCGAGGTGCCGCACACGCCGCAGGTCTCGATCCGATTCTTGTTCGCCTTGCCGCAGTGCGGACAGACGACGGAATCTTCGTGTGGATCACCCGCCTTGAAGCTACCGCCGCAGAAATCACAGGAGAGCCGCAAATGGTGCAGTCCCTGGAGCCGTCCACAACGACAGGTCCAGTTCCCGATCTCATAGCGAACGAACTGCAATTCGCAGGTCTCGCGGAAATCGGTGAATGGAAAGATGGAAGAAAGCACTGATTGGAGGCCGAACTGCAGACGCTCCTCCGGCAGGAGGTCCATCTGGAGAAAACCCTCGTACGACGATCTCTGCACCTGAATCATGTTCGGGAGCGGAATCGTTGACAGGTGTTTTGAGAAGCTCAGCCGCCCATTGGGGCTCGTGGTCATGAACGTACCCTTTCGACAAATAGCGACACGGGGAGACGCACTCTCCCCGTATCTTCAAGTTATGGCTTCTTGCAGCCGGGAACCGAAAGTCGCGTTCTGCGTTACTTGATCTCCATCTGCGCACCGGCTTCTTCGAACTTCTTCTTGACCACTTCGGCTTCTTCCTTGTTGATGCCCTCTTTGACCTTGGCCGGGGCGCTTTCAACGAGATCCTTCGCCTCCTTGAGGCCAAGCGACGTCACTTCGCGAACCACCTTGATGACATTGATCTTCTTGTCACCAAAAGAGTTCAGCACAACGTCGAACTCGGTCTGCTCTTCGGCCACCTCTGCGGGCGCGCCCGCAACTGCGCCGGCCATCATCATGGGGGCCGCCGCCGAGACACCGAACTCGTCCTCGAGAGCCTTGACGAGCTCGTTGAGCTCGAGCACAGTCATCTCTTTGATCTGCTCCATCATTTTCTCTGTCTGAGCCATCGTTCTGATCCTCCTTAGGATTCTTGATCTTCTTTTTGTTCAGCGATTTGCGCCAGCACGCTCGCGAATTGCTGCACCGGCGTGTTCAAGGCCACAGCCAGGCGACGAATCGGCGACTGCAGCAGCATCAGCAGCTTGGCCACCAGTTCCTCGCGTGACGGCAGATCCGCGATCTTCTCCGCTTCAACTCCCTCGAGGACCTGGCCCTCGAGAAACGCTTTTTCAAAACTCAGTTCCGGGTGCTTCTTGATAAAGCCTTTGAGCACCTTGGCCAGCTCGACGCCGTCACCAGCGGTGTAGGCGAGAACCTTGGGTCCGGTCAGAAACGGCGTGAGGACTTCCTTGTCGGTCCCCGTGATCGCCAACCGGGCGACTGAGTTCTTTACCACCCTGTACGTGGAATCCGTGTTCCTGACTTCCGACCGGAGGATGTTGACATCGTTGACCTTGAGGCCTCGATTGTCAAGGAGGAACATCGTTTTCACTTCGGCCAGGTTGTCGCGAAGCTGCTGCGACTGTTCGAGTTTTTGCTCCTTGGTGAGCATTCTTCCTCCTACTTCATGTCGAGGCTGACCAGATCGATCTGGACGCCCGGCCCCATGGTCGAACACATATAAATGGTGTGGACGTACTTGCCCTTGGCGGTTGACGGTTTGGCTTTCTGAACGGCATCGAGCAGGCTGCGAGTGTTCTCTACGAGGTTTTCGTGTGTAAAGCTCACCTTGCCCACCGGCGCGTGAATGATCGCCGTCTTGTCGACCCGGAACTCCACCTTACCGGCTTTGATGTCAGTGACCGCCGGTCCCACAGCAGTTGTCACCGTTCCCGATTTCGGGTTCGGCATCATCCCGCGCGGACCGAGGACCCGCCCGACCTTCGACAAGCTCCGCATCATGTCCGGCGTCGCAACGATGGCGTCCGTGTCGAGCCATCCCCCCTGGATCTTCTCGACCGCCTGGTCCCCGGAAAGCACGAGGTCGGCGCCTGCCTCTTCGGCCTCTTTTTGTGCGGGGCCTTCGCAGACCACCAACACCCGCAAGCTCTTGCCGGTTCCATGGGGAAGGACCACCGTGCCGCGCACCATCTGATCGGCGTGCCGCGGGTTCACCCCGAGGCGCAACGCGATCTCGATGGTTTCGTCAAAACCGGCGTAGGCACTCTCCTGAACCAGACCGACGGCTTCTTCGAGAGGATACGGCCTCCGTTCGATCTTGCCCGCGGCTTCACGATACTTCTTACCTTTGTGTGTCATCGAATACCCCCTCAGCCTGTGATCTCGATACCCATTGAGCGTGCGGTACCGAGAATCGTGTTGACCGCGGAAGCGAGCGAATCCGCGTTGAGGTCGGGCATCTTGGTCTTGGCGATCTCTTTCACCTGGTTCATCGACACCGTACCGACCTTGAGGCGATTCGGCTCACCCGAGCCCTTGTCCAAACCTGCAGCCTTACACAGCAGGAAGGACGCCGGCGGGGTCTTGGTGATGAACGAGTAGGTTCGATCGGCGTAGACCGTGATGACGACCGGGATAATAATGCCCTGGTCCTTCTGCGTCCGCGCGTTGAACGCCTTGCAGAAGTCCATGATGTTCAGACCGTGCTGCCCCAGCGCCGGACCTACGGGAGGGGCCGGTGTGGCCTGTCCGCCCGACAGCTGAAGTTTGATCTCTCCTATGACTTTCTTGGCCATCGCTGCTCCTAAACGAGTTTCTGCACTTGGCGAAACTCCATCTCGACGGGAGTCTCACGACCAAAGATCGTGACCATTACCTTGAGCGTCGAACGATCGAGGTTGACCTCTTCAACGACACCGTTGAACGAGGCAAATGGTCCATCCGTGATTCGGATGCGCTCACCTTTGTCATACATTTCCGTGGGTCTCGGCTTCTCCTGGGTCGCCACCGTTTGGTGCAGGATCTGATTGACCTCTTCTTCGGTCAAAGGTGTAGGCTTTTTGCCAGCACCCACAAACCCCGTCACCTTCGGTGTGTTGCGAACCAGATGCCAGGCGTCGTCGGTCATTTCCATTTCGACCAGCACGTAGCCCGGAAAGAATTTTCGCCGGACTTCCCGCTTCTTGCCGTTCTTGACCTCGATCACCGTCTCGGTGGGCACCTCGATCTCGCCGAAGAACTCCTCCATCCCGAGCGCTTCAATGCGCTGTTCGAGAGTTTTCTCCACGCGATCCTCGAAACCCGAGTACGTGTGGATGATGTACCACTGTTTGGCCATGAACTGAAGCTCCTAAGAGAAGACCTTGAAAATTTCGAAAAGCTCATTTCTCAACACCAGAAAAATCAGATCGCAGAGGTACAGGTAGATCCCGAAGATGAATGAGGCAATCACCACGACGGTTGTCGTGTTGATGACCTCCTGCCTCGAGGGCCATGTGACCTTTTTGGTCTCGACCACGACCTCTGAGAGAAAAGTTTTGAGACGCGTCCACCACTGCATGTCGTCGACTCCAGTCGAACGAGTTTGGCAGGCCAGGAGGGACTCGAACCCCCAACAACCGGTTTTGGAGACCGGGACTCTGCCAATTGAGCTACTGGCCTGTACGAAAGAATCGAACGCACCACACCCCGGAGAAGGCGCTGATACGGCGCCCTTGATCGGGATGAGTGCTACCGCGAGGCAACAAGCCCTACTCCAGAATGTCCGTGATCGAACCGGCGCCGACGGTACGGCCGCCCTCTCGGATGGCGAAGCGCAAGCCCTTCTCCATCGCGATCG
>RCNC010010772.1_pt1 | contig 10146 bp, 12 predicted proteins | sample 2041301 | NCBI WGS metagenome assembly RCNC01 (sample SAMN09708231, study PRJNA481090) | Marine sediment metagenome, whole genome shotgun sequencing project. | biome: marine sediment; feature: ocean; material: sediment; isolation source: Sewage treatment plant 13A marine sediment (STP13A) ... | reverse complement strand
GCTTTCTTTGAGTAAATCTATCGCCGCAATAGTTGAACCACCGGTAGCGAGCATCGGATCAATAATGATGCAGGTGCCACCTTTGGTCTGCGTCGGTAAGCGTTGATAGTAACTAACCGGCTGCTTGGTTTCTTCGTCGCGGTACAGGCCGACAAAACCGACCCTGGCCGTCGGCACCAGCTCCAGTATTCCCTCCAGCATGCCGACGCCGGCACGCAAGATCGGAACGACGACAAGGTCTGTATCAATTTTCTGGCATTTCGCCATGGCGAGCGGAGTCTGTACATCAACCTCTTTCGTCCGTATGTGTTTGAGCGCTTCGTAGCAGACGAATTTTGTAATTTCAGTTGCGAGTTCCCGAAAACGTTTATGACCCGTTTCGACGTCACGAATGATGGCGAGCTTGTGTTGCACGCATGGATGATCGATTTCTTCGTGCATGAAATTTACTCCGTTATTGTCTTTTGTGAGTTGTTGGACCAAATCGCAAATTCGGTACCGGCCGGATCCGCGAAGTGAAATCGTCTGCCGCCAGGAAAAGCAAATATCTCCTGGCTGATTGTTGCACCGAGCTCTTTGACGCGCTCGTAATCTCGTTCGAGGTCTTCGCTGAAGAATACGATCAGCACACCGCTGGCTGGCGCCGGTTCTTCAGATCGACGGATGCCGCCTGTAAGTCGGCCATCGTCGAAACTGAAGTAGTCCGGGCCGTATTCTGTAAATTCCCAGCCATACAGGGCCACGAAAAATTCGCGGGTTTTTTCCAGGTCGGTTACAGGTATTTCAACATAGTCAATTCGCTTTTCAACACTCATGGTATCAACCCCTCTGGTTTACGACCCTTTTAGTCTGAGAATTGGCCGCTCCGCATCGAACACGACCACACCGAACTCCTGGAACTCACGCCAGTCAACGATCGATTGCATCGGGGTTTCGGCCATGGGTCTCTCAGATTCTCAGCGCATCTAGTTAAACGTCCGACTAACCCACTCACCGATCAGGTGGGATAGCACGACAACAAGGATGGCGATGCCCAAATGCTCCGCCACAATCAGGACGGGCGACGCCTTTTGTACACGTGCCAGGAAATAGCTCAATACGATAATAACCAGCATGCCCCACAGCAGGGATGCAATAACGGCCTGGTCCAGTGGCAACAGCAAGAGCGGCACGGCGAAACTTATCGCAAAAATGAATTTGTTCAGAAACGTCGAAATGGTCGCCGACCAAATATGTTGTGTCGTAGCGTTCGGATTCGCTTCTTCTGCAAGGTGAATGCCAAGCGCATCCGACATGGCGTCGGCGACAGCGATGACGAAAATACCGCCCAGAACTGCCGTCATTGAGTGCGTGCCGGCGTTCAGGCCGGTAATCAGCCCGAGAGTCGTTATGACACCGGAAGTCGCACCGAAGAACAGTCCTGTTCGTGCCCCATCGCTCTTGAAGAATTCCATCAAACCCTCGAGCTAGTTGTCCAGTTGTATAGCGTAAATGGCAACGTCATCGTCATCGCCGGGAAGACGGTGCATTCTCTCAAACTGCAGGCCCAATTTCTCGATAAGTGCGACAGATGCGGCGTTGTCGGTCGAGACGACTGCTGTTAGTCGTTTCAGCTGTATGTCCGTCTTCGCGTGCCGAACTACGGCACTCGCTGCCTCGTACGCATAGCCCTTGCGCCAGTGCCGGGGCAGGATCGAAAAGCCGATGTCCGGTTCGTCAAGGCCTTCCCTGCGAAACAGGCCGCACACACCAACCGGGGTGTCATCAGCGAGCAGCGCCACCCGAAATGGCCCGTAGCCGTAGTCCGAAAAGAGCTTCAACGCGCCTTCCTCCAGCGCTATGCGCGCTGCGTTTAGCGTACGAATACCGCGGTCACCGACATAGCGGATAAAAGCCGGGTCGTTCCATACAGCCAGCATTAGCTCAGCATCATCTAAAGTCAGCTGGCGCAAAGACAGTCTCTGTGTCTGCAATTGTTGATTCTCACACATCGGCTCGCACGCGCTGCCTGCGTTCCAACCACGACTGCTCGTCCATGTGTCCCCGCTCCATTATTGCTTTTTGTCCGACCCCGGTATGCCGTCGAAGAAATCGACAAGACCTGTTTCCAGCGAGTATTCGGCGCCGACGATTATCAGGCCTTCGTCGCGTTCAAGATCTTGTAAAATGTCTGAGCCACGGCGCATCTGTTGCGACGACGTTCGAACGTTAGCGCGAACCGCTTTTTGGACTATGGCGTCTGTGTCATGGCCGAGCCGCTGATCCAACAAGGGTTCAATTGAAGGTCGGATGAAGTCGACTATCGAACGCAGATTGGGTGAACGATCTTCGCTCGGGGTTTGCAGTTGCTCGAGCGTCGCGTGGATTGCCCCACACTGCGAGTGGCCCAATATGACCACAAGGCGCGTGCCAAATGTCGTTGCTGCGAATTCAACACTACCGATCTGGGAAGGCGCAACAATATTGCCCGCGACGCGGATGACAAACAAATCTCCAAGACCCTGGTCGAATACAATCTCTGCCGGCACGCGCGAGTCTGAGCATCCGAGAATAATGGCGAAGGGTTCCTGGCCGGCGGCAACCTCGGCCGGCCGTACCTGTGTCTTTGCATCGGCGCCGCGCGTATTCGCGACGAAGCGACGATTCCCTTCGCGCAGTCGATCCAGTGCTTCCAGTGCTGAAACCATGGAAATTCCGTCAATAGTCGTTCAGGAGGAACTCACAATAGCAGGGACTCTGTGAGCTGTGAATATCGCTGTCAAACCCTTGCCTGCCAACAGGTGTACAAAAATTGTTGCACGGATCCCCCAGGCGTTTTGTGCTCTTCGAGATCCTGAGCTTGTAACTCAAAGGCCGGTTCGAGCAAGCCAGACAGCTCTTCTGTCGAGTAGCGCTGCACCGGCAGACCGCTGCAACGTTCCGGACCATCCGGACCGAACGTAGCCAGGATCACATGCCCACCCGGTTCGACGGCCTTTAGTAGCAGGTCAGCATAGTGTCGCTGTTGGTTCTTCTCGGTAAGGAAATGGAACACCGCACGATCGTGCCAGAGTTTGAAGGATCGGTTCGGCTCAAAGTGAAGGATATCCTGCTCAATCCATGTGACCTTTTTTGCGGCATCGCCGAGTCGAGCACGAGACCGCTCCAGCGCTGCAGAGGCAATGTCGAGAACGGTGACGTCGCTATAGCCGCTATCGAGCAGGTTATCGACTAGCGTAGAAGCGCCTCCGCCGACATCAATAATCGCCCCACCAGACTCAACGCCTGTCGCCGCGATCATTTGCAGGGACGGCTGCGATGCCCCCTGATACCAGGACACTTCGGTGGGATCCTTGCTTGAATAAACGTGTTCCCAATGCAACTTGCGCGATTCGCTCAAGCGGCGGCTCCTGTGGCCAGGGTGTTAGCCTAGTTTTCTAATTCCGATCGCATCGCGAATCTGCGCCATGTAGGGCATGGCAACTTCGCGAGCGCGATCAGCGCCTTTGATTAATTCCTGCTCGACAATAGCCGGATCTGCTATCAAGCGCTCATACTCGTTCCGCACCGGCTTAATGTGATCATTGATGTACTCGAATAGCAGCTGTTTCATCTCTCCCCAGCCGATGCCGTCCGCATAACGCTTTGCGATGTCACTGGTTTCATCTGCCGTGGCAAAGGCCTTGAAAATATCGTAGAGCGTGCTGCCTTCGATGTCCTTGGGCTCTCCCGGCTCGAGGCTATTTGTCTTGATTTTCATGATGAGCTTCCTGAGGCGCTTCTCATCGGCAAACAACGGGATCGTGTTGTTGTAACTCTTGCTCATCTTGCGACCATCCAGACCCGCCAGAACAGCCGTGTCGTCGCCGATAACAGCCTCGGGCAGCACCAGAACATCGCCGTAATGGTGATTAAAGCGCTGCGCAATATCGCGCGCCATTTCAACATGCTGCTTTTGGTCGCGACCGACTGGCACCTTGGTCGCCTTGAACATCAGAATATCGGCCGCCATTAGAATCGGATAGCTATAGAGCGCCATCGTGATGCCTTTGTCGGGGTCTTTATTGCCGCTCTCTTCATTGGCGGCGACGGCTGCCTTGTAAGAATGCGCCCTGTTCATCAGGCCTTTCGCAGTCATGCTCGTCAAAACCCAGGTCAGCTCGGTAATTTCGGGAATGTCCGACTGCCGGTAGAAAATGGCATGCTCAGTGTCGAGGCCGAGAGCCATCCAGGCGGCAGATATCTCCAGTGTCGATCGGCTGACTTTGTCCGGATCCTCGTTCTTGGCCAATGCGTGAAAGTCAGCAAGAAAATAATAATTCTTCACAGACAGGTCTTTGCTTGCCGCGATACACGGTCGAATTGCGCCAACGTAGTTGCCGATATGCGGCGTGCCGGTTGTGGTAATACCGGTGAGATAAACGTCCTGAGTCATGCCCTTAATAGCCTGCTGCCTGTCCGTCCTTGCGGACCTCCGAGGCGCCATAATACACGCCCTGATCCGAATCACGCATGATCGCCTGATAGCCGCCAAAGCTACCATCGCTCGGGCCCAGAGTGTGGCCCATGGCTTCGAGCGCCTTGCGCGTTTTTTCGCTTATGCTGGTCTCAAGGTGCACGACACCGCCGTCCATCATCACCTCACCCGTCGGTTGGGATGACCGCTTGTGATTGACTCGTGCTGCATCGCCCGCTTCCTGCAGGTTCATGCCAAAGTCGAGCATATTGATGACGATCTGTGCGTGTCCCTGCGGCTGCATTGAACCTCCCATGACACCGAAACTGATCATGATAAACGCCGGAATAATCGTATGAAACGGCCGCTTGCCCGGCTCAACGACATTGGCATGGTTGTTATCAAGCGAGAACAGGTTCGCCCGGTTCTGCAGCACGAAGCCGAGGTCGCCTGGTGTCATACCCGAGCCCATGCCGCAGTAATTGCTCTGGATTAGCGACACCATGTTGCCATCGTTATCGGCGACCGCCAGGTAAACGGTATCGCCACTCTCCAGTTTCGCGTCACCCGCCGGATACGCCAGCGCTGCCTTATCGGCTGAGAGTAGTTCGCGTCTAATGTCGGCATAGTCCTTCGAGACCAGCACATCGACAGGAACGTTTCTGAAATTCATATCAGCGTAAAAGTGTGCCCGATCCTCGTAGGCAAGCTTCTTTGCTTCGACCAGCGTGTGAATGTATTCCGCACTGCCAAATCCCATCGACTTGATGTCGAAGCCTTCGAGAATATTCAAGATCTGCAACGCGGCGATACCTTGTCCGTTAGGCGGTAATTCACAGACATCCCAGCCACGATAGTTTGTCGAAACCGGCGTCACCCATTCGGACGTATGGGCGGCGAGATCTTCGTAGCGCAACAGCCCGTCCTGCTCTCTCATATACGTATCGATTTGGCGTGCGATTTTGCCTTTGTAAAAGGCATCGCGACCACCTGCAGCGATCGCCTCCAGCGTATTCGCCAATCGCGGGTTGCGGAATATTTCTCCTTTCCTGGGCAGTCGCCCTTCGGGCAAATAAGTGTCTGAAAACCCTGGGTATTCACGCAGATTACTGGCGCAATCTTGCATTTCGCTCGCGATAAGTTCCGACAATGGAAATCCGTTTCTCGCATAGATCACGGCGGGCGCAAGCAGCTCTTGCATGGCCAATCGACCGTAACGATCATGGAGCTTGAACCAGCCGTCGACCGCACCAGGCACACTTACGGGTAACGCTCCATACTGTGGCACTGCGTCAATGCCGTGTTTCTCGAAATACTCCAATGTCATCAACGCTGGCGCACGGCCGGACGCATTCAGGCCGACCAGTTCTTTTTTTTCTGCGTCCCAGACGATAGCGAAGAGATCGCCACCAATTCCACTTCCCGTCGGCTCCATCAATCCGAGCGCCGCATTTGCGGCGATAGCCGCATCGACAGCGTGTCCGCCGGACTTCAGGATATCCAAAGCGATTTGTGTCGCTAACGGCTGGCTGGTCGCCGCCATTGCATGCGGCGCAATAACCTCCGATCGGGACGTGAATGCTCGCCCGGTCAGGCGGTCATAACCCGGTTCCGATTCTGCCAAGAGTATGCTCCAGAAAATATCGCGCCATCGTTGATCAACCTTGCTGTTCTACTTGCGAAGGCTGCGTGGAAGGCAACCAGCAAATCATGATGCCTAGATTGTACGGCGATTGAAACACGGTATGATGCCATGCAATGACTGATAACTACTCTCTCTTGAACCAGGACCTCCACGAGCTATATTCACGCCACGTTGAGGCTGTATGCGCGCGACATGATCACGCGATGGAGAACTCCGGCGCCAGTCACGCGATCATCTTTTCGGGCAACCCGAAGTACGCCTTTCTCGACGATATGCCTTACCCGTTCAATGCCAACCCGCATTTTCTTAGTTGGGTGCCCCTGACGGAATTGCCACTTTCGTACATCGTCTACACGCCGGGCGAAAAGCCCTTGCTGATTTATTATCAGCCACATGACTACTGGCACGTTGTGCCGGGGGAACCCGACGGCTTCTGGGTCGAGCAATTCGACGTTCGAATTGTAAGCAGCACCGATGACGTTGCTCAGCACCTGCCCGAGGCTCGCGACAAGTGCATCCTGATCGGCGACATCGACGACGACGCACTGGCATTTGGTATCGATCGCATTAACCCAAGCAGCGCGACGAATATCCTGCACTACGCGCGCGCCATCAAAACTGAGTATGAATTAGCGTGTTTGCGCCTGGCGTCGCGCCGCGGCGTCACGGGTCATATTGCCGCAGAAGCGGCGTTCCGCGAAGGCCGGTCGGAGTTCGATATCCACCAAGCCTACTGTAAAGCCGTCAGTCACACCGACTCGGAACTACCGTACGGCAATATTGTTGCGTTGAACAACCACAGTTCGGTACTGCATTACACAGACTTCGAACGCAAACCACCCGAAACTTACAGGTCGTTCCTGATCGACGCCGGCGCGCGGGTACACGGTTACGCATCCGACATCACGCGTACCTACGCATACGACGACGAGAGATTCGCTGAGCTCGTCGAGCGCATGGACAGGCTGCAGCTCGACATCATCCAGAAGATCGGCATAGGGCTTGATTACGGCAGCCTGCATGTTGACACGCATCGAATGATTGCCGGCTTGCTCGTCGATGCGGGTATCGCAACAGGCGATGCGGACACCTTGCTCTCGACTGGCGTGACGTCGGCTTTCTTCCCGCATGGCCTCGGTCACCTCCTCGGTATTCAGGTGCATGACATCGGCGGTTTCATGGTGGATGAGTCGGGTAACTTTCTTGACCCTCCGAGCGGCCATCCCTTCCTCAGGCTTACACGCACGCTCGAAGAAAACATGGTCTTTACCATCGAACCCGGCGTGTATGTCATCGATATGCTGCTGGAGAATTTGCGCGGCACCTCGGCTGAGAGTCACGTCAACTGGGATAGCGTTGACTGGTTGCGCCCATTTGGTGGAGTTCGCATTGAGGACAACGTCAGAGTGACCTCCACCGGCACTGAGAATATGACCCGCGATGCATTTGCTGCTATTGCCTAGCTTGCGCCTTTAGCTTGCGTTTGACTCTGGCGCCCTTGCGTTCGAAAAAGGGGCGCACGCGCGGGCTTAACCACGGAAACAGATACATCAGGGTGGTTAACAAGCCGCTAATCGCTGGAATGGACTTTTCGCGCTGGTCGTTGCCACAAAGGTCGAGAATCGCCTGAGCAACCTCCTCTGCGGTGCTAATCGGTTGTGAAAATGTCAGGTCAGAAACGTCGTCGATATCTGACATGATAAAACCCGTATCGATGGGCCCGGGCGACACGACTGCTATTTTGATACCGTCACCTCTAAGCTCCTCGTACAAGGCGTAGGTAAATGCACGCAGACCCGACTTGCTGGCTGAATACGTAGCACTATTCGGCACAGGCGCACGACCTGCCAGTGATCCGACGTTGATAATGGCACCGCCACCGGCATCTCTCAGATACGGTAACGCCAGCCGGCTCAACATGATTGGTGCTTTCAGGTTGACGTCGATCATTCTTCCCATATCGACAGCATCCACCGTTTCGGCAGGACCACGCTTGTGGTAGCCCGCGTTATTGACAAGCACGTCAACGCGGCCGAATTCGAATTGTGCTTTCTTGAAAAGATCGGCGCATGCAGTTGCATCGCATACGTCCATGACGAAAATCTCGACCTTGGTCTTGTCGCGAAGTTCTTCGGCAATAGCATCCAGATTTTTCTTTCCGCGTGCGACGAGCAGGAGATTTGCACCGGCATCAGCGAACATTCGCGCGGTCGCGGCACCGACGCCCTCGGATCCGCCCGTAATAATCACGGTTTTGTCTTTGAAGATCATGTGCGGAGTTTAGCAGGACGAACTGGCGGGGTTATGAGATAACTTCTAGAAACCGATATAGCCCTTGATCCTCTTCCATAGCGAGGACTCCCATCCGTACACGTCAAGTACGTCCGGGTCGAGCGCGGCTACCGGCATGGTCGTATCCGGCGCAATGGTCTCGTTAGCAGCGATAATATCCTCAGGTCGAAGTTCCAGTTTGCCGGTCTTGCGATCACGAGCTTCCGTTAGACCGTCCACAGCAAGACTGAGGTACGGCAGCACCTCGTCGTCAACGATGTCATCGAGAAAGACAGCATCGGGGTCGAAGGCATCCTTCGACAGAATGACGCAATTGTCAGGATCGAAATTGGCTTTGTCGTTACTAATGGCTCTCGTCCGTTATCGGAAGAACACCAGATTAATGCGGATTGTCGTCTCAAGCTGTGAAATGACTCACAAGACCTGAATTTGCCCATTTCCCTCGTTTTTCAATGAATTACAACGCTCATTCCCCCAGAATCGCCTTTTTCGAGGCGTTCGGGATAAACTGTGCGGTTCTACAAAGTGGAATGACGTCGAAGCTCTGAACATCATGCGAAAAACCGTACTCTTTGTTATCACTCTTGCCCTGATTGCCCTATTAACGGCTTGCGACGATCAGCCGGATAAAGGCAGACAGGGCGCCTGGGGTGGCGCAATCAAGGTCGTAACGCAGAAGGTCGAGCTGCAGGCGGTGGTCGATGAAATCCAGGCACTTGGGACCGCTAACGCCAACGAATCCATCGAAATTCAGCCACGCGTATCCAGCCTTGTTGAACGCATAGTGTTCAAGGAGGGTCAACTTGTTGACAAGGGTGACCTGCTGGTTGAACTGGAGAACAGCGAGATCGTCGCCGGTTTGGCGCTGGCCGAAGCATCGTTGTCCGAAAGTCGAAGCCTGTACAGCCGCAGTAAGTCGCTGGCCAACACGCAGGCGATTTCAGTATCCAACCTCGAGCAATTACTTGCCCAGGTTCAGGTTGACGAGGCACAGGTCGAAGCCGCAAAGGCTCGCCTGTCTAATACGGTAATTCGCGCACCATTTTCAGGCAGGATCGGACTTCGGCGCGTCAGTCCAGGCAGTTTCGTGAGTAACTCCACGATCATCACAACGCTGGATGACGTGAGCACAATCAAACTCGATTTCTCGGTGCCCGAGACTTTTTTGACCGTTCTGTCGGAGGGCATGAAGATCACTGCTGATAGTCTGGTTTATCCCGACCGTATTTTCAGTGGCAGCGTTGCAAGTATCGATACCCGGTTAGATCCGGTTACTCGCGCTGTGCAGGTTCGCGCCATCATTTCGAACAGTGACGGGGCGCTCAAACCTGGCATGTTCATGTCAGTCGACCTGCAACGTGAGCGTGGCAACCAGTTGCTGGCACCAGAGCAATCCATCGTTCCGGAAGGAACTCGTCAATATGTGTACGTCGTCGCAGATGGTGTCGCCGAAAAGCGAGCCGTACAACTCGGGCGGAGGATTCCCGGGTTTGTAGTCATCAGCAGTGGCCTTGAAGCTGGTGAAGCGATCATCACCGAAGGAACGCACAAAGTCCGGGACGGATCGCAGGTTGAGGAGCCCGGCACCGTTTCCGCGCAAGGAAACGTGCGGCCGGACAACACGTAGGCCAGCCGCATGCTGATATCCGATTTATCTGTTCGACGCCCGGTTTTTGCGGCCGTTATTTCCCTTATTCTGATCCTCATCGGGCTAATGTCGGTGCGCAGCATGACGGTTCGCGAGTACCCGGCGATAGAGCGCCCTATCGTGTCC
>RCNC010003575.1_pt1 | contig 10147 bp, 10 predicted proteins | sample 2041301 | NCBI WGS metagenome assembly RCNC01 (sample SAMN09708231, study PRJNA481090) | Marine sediment metagenome, whole genome shotgun sequencing project. | biome: marine sediment; feature: ocean; material: sediment; isolation source: Sewage treatment plant 13A marine sediment (STP13A) ... | reverse complement strand
TTGAAACAAGTTTTGGATCGCTCTGGGCGGATGTGCTGCACAGTGGTGCGGTACCGACAAGAATTGGTTGGCGCTTTTAATACTAATACGTGAGCGTCCTCTGAACCCGACCTTGGGCCGGAAAGCGGACCTTGGTGGAGGCCGCAGCGAAAGTCTGCATTGAGTCCACATTACCGTTTTTCTGTAGCGCAGCAAATATCCGGTTCGACGAAATTTACAAAACGGTGCGCCCCGATCGGAAATCTCAAGCAGGTGATAATTATTAAGGTGCGGGCCAGGACAGCCATGCCGCCCTGTAAAGGGGCACATCGCCGAGCGCTGCAGGGATCGAACATGGAAACAAGCTACAAATCTGCGTCGGTCAAGACGTCTTCGATATCGACTGCCTCGTTGGGCTGCATTCCTCGCAAAATGGCGATAAGGCGGCAGCAGTCCAGTACATTTTCAAGCAACATTTGCGGTTAATTCCTTGTAGATTTCGAGAGCGCCAACAACAGCGGCTTGCTCGCCACCATCTCGCACGGTCAAGTCAAAAATATCTGCAACTCGGTGATACCGCGCATTCAAGCCGTCGTTGCCCACGATGCCAATCGTGTCGCCAAGTTTTAACAATCCACCGTCCTTGGCTTGGCGAAACTCATTCCCTATCAACAGGCCAGACAGATAACTCAACATATCACATGACGCGAGTTGGCCCGCCAACATTCCTGTGCGCACTGAGAAGAGTTGCGTCAAAAATGATGTATCTGGCCCCTCACAGTCGTGCGCGACTTTGGCACCTCGGTCGAACGCTTCGGAATTTTCGGCAGCGCTGCCGCCACCCGAAGCCTTAGCGATAAACGAGTGCTGGGACATCAATGCAAATATCTCACCTGTGACAAATGTTTGAAACCCTTGGATACGGCCAGCGTTGACTGTGGACCATTTACTGTGGGTTCCAGGCAAGACGACTGTTGACGCATCGGCCAACCCGAACCCGACAATCTGGGTTTCTTCCCCCCTCATAACATCTGGGAAAGGCATGCGGGTTTTGTCGGTGATGCCAGCAAAGAAAAATAAGTCCGATCCATTTGACAGCGTGCGACGAACAACCCCCGCAGCGAGGTCTTTGGGTGTCGCGGGGCAAGGCACGTATGGCACCTCGATCCAGCCATTTTTACTGGTGATCATACCAAGGGCAATGACTGGAAGGGGGCCGTGTTCCGTAAGCCACGGATCAATTGCGGCGACCAATTCAGGTTCAAACGCTTTGTCTTTGATGAACTGAATACCCTTATCATTTTCCATCTCGGCGATGATGCGACCTGACGTGTCCGTCAGCGTGGCCCGAAGGGATGTGGTTCCCCAATCAACGATAATGATCATTTCCATCTGTGTTGGCTGCTGGTTCATTCCAAAGTCCTATCTGGCGTTTCGCTCGGTTTAATCTGCCCTTGCGTTAAGGGTATTTTCTGAATAGTGTCAAATAGTGATTACTAGTCTTATAATATGGACCCACCTGAAGATGTCAGAAAAACTCGCCGGAATCCTCCCCGTTCTTCCAACGCCCTTTACTGCTGCCGGTGATGTTGATCTTGGTGCGATGCCTGGACTTGTGCGCTATGCATGTGATGCTGGCGTGGGCGGGGTGGTCTTTCCCGGCTTTGCGAGCGAAGTAGAGCATCTGTCGGCGCAAGAGCGTCAGGCGTTGCTTGAGGTCGTTGTTAACGCTGCGGCAGGCGATGTGCCTGTGGTCGCGGGGGCCAGTGCCGAAACACCAGAGCAAGTCGTTGCGCATGGCCGCATCGCAGGTGACTTGGGCGTCACATGGCTGATGATTCAGCCGCCCAAATCGCTCGGCTCCAGGCTCGAAGACGTAACGGCTTTCTTTGCCGAAGTCGTCTACGGCTTGCCTGGGATGCGCATCATCTTGCAAAATGCACCCGCCCCACGCGGTTTAGACCTGTCGCCAGCTACAATTCTCGCGTTGGCTGAGGCATTCCCTCAGATCGCCTATGTAAAAGAAGAGACTCTGCCTGCTGGTCCTGCGATCAGCTTTATCTTGGAGAGCAAACCAACCCACCTGCTTGGTGTGATTGGTGGCGGCGGCGCGCGCTATATTCTTGATGAATATGAGCGTGGCGCATGTGCCGCGATGCCTGCGTTGGAAATTGCTGGCGAACACGTCTCGCTTGATAAGGCCTGGCGCGAAGGCGATCGTCAGGCTGCGCGTGATATTTACGTGAAAACGTTGCCGCTTTTGACCCTACAGGCGGTTTATCGGATGCGATTGACCAAACATACGATGATGCGCCGGGGTTTGATGAGCAATGCAATTGTCCGCGCGCCCACGGCAGAATTGGACGCGCTGGCCATGGCTGACATCGACGCCAATTTGACCGAGCTTGGGATTATCCCAGCACATTCCGCTTAGGGACCTTTGAATGCCTGACGTCGTCAAATCAGTTGAAGCGTTCACGCTGACACTCCCTCGGGACACGCCATATCTTGGCGCGGCCCGTGCGGGCGAAGAACCCAATGAAAAGGGGTACTTCGTTCGCAAGGGCAACCGAACGGTTTATCCGATTTTTGATCGCTCAATCGTTGTGCGTATTGAGACGTTGAATGGCGTGGTCGGTTGGGGTGAAACCTATGGCCTCGTGGCTCCTGGTGCAGTCGGTGCGATCATTAGTGATCTGCTGGCCGACTTTGCGATCGGACGCGACCCGAGCGATCCATCAACGATTTATGACGATCTGTATGACCTGATGCGCGTTCGCGGGTATGGTGGTGGTTTCTATGTGGATGCCCTTGCCGCAATCGATATCGCAATGTGGGATATTGCAGGCAAGCAAGCCGGAGTATCGGTGACCGACCTTTTGGGCGGTGCGCAACATGCAACCATTGCCGCCTACATTTCGGGTTTGCCTGAACCGACACAGCAAAAACGTGCGGCCTTAGCCGTGCAGTGGCAGGACCGTGGATTTAACGCCTTCAAATTCGCGGCGCCGGTGGCCGATGATGGCCCTGCTGCCGAATTGCAATCACTGCGCGATGCGCTTGGACCTGACGCCCTGATAGCCGCTGACATGCATTGGAACCAAACAGCTGAAGAGGCGATTGGCCTGATCAAAGCAATGGAACCGCACGGTCTCTGGTTTGCTGAAGCACCTGTTCGCACCGAAGATATTGCGGGCCTGTCGCTGGTTTGCAAAGCCAGCGGCAGCCCCATCGCGGTCGGGGAAGAATGGCGCACCCATCACGACATGCTTCACCGGGTCGATCAGTGCAACATAGCGATTGTGCAGCCCGAAATGGGGCACAAGGGGATCACCAACTTTATGCGGATCGGCAAGATCGCACATGAGCGTAATATCGATCTGATCCCCCACGCCACCATCGGTACGGGTATCTTTCTTGCCGCCAGCCTGTGCGCGAGTGCGGCGCTAAAAGCGACAACCTACCACGAATTCCAACATTCAATCTTTGAGCCGAACCGCGTGCTGTTGCGCAGCAACATGGATTGCAAGGCGGGGGCTTATACCCTGCCAACCGGTCTCGGCTTGGGGGTGGAACTGACGCCAGCAGCGATAGGTCTTCTAGAGCCCTTACGTTGCTAAAAATGCCCCATCCGATCGGGGCATCAACACATTGTTAAAATGAGGAGATACGACAATGAACATCACAACCAAGCTACTGTCGACACTAGCGCTTTGCACCGCTGCATTGGGTGCGCAAGCTGAAACACTCACGCTTGTGAATTCAGACGCGATCGATTCCCAGATGGACCGCATGAACATCCACTTCAAAGGACTTGTCGAAGAACGGTCTGGCGGCGAGATTGAGGTCAATTACATCACCGGTACGCAGTTGGGCACTCCGCCACAGGTTATGGACCAAATGTCCACGGGATCTGTTGATGCGCTGGGGACGGCTGGATCATGGCTTTCGGCCTACGCACCTGACACGCAGATTATGACATGGGGCTTTACGTTCCGCGACAGCGATCACGTTTTTGATTTCTTTCGCAGCGAATTGTTTCAAGAACTGACCGCAGACATGCGTGACGAAGCACGTATCCGCGTTTTGTCAGGTGGCCCGACAGAGCCACGTATCGCATTTATGGTTGACGAGCTGCCAGCAGACGGAAGCTTTGAAGCTCGTAAAATGCGCATTCCACAAATCCCGTCCTACCTGCAGCTTTGGACATCTTTGGGCGCGCAGCCAACACAAGTCGCGTGGGGCGAAGTTTATCTTGGGCTTAGCACGGGCGTTGTAGACGGTGCAGAAGGCCCACCAACAGCTGCGATTTCGCAACGCTTCCATGAGGTTGCATCCAATGTCTACATGACGAACCATGTTTGGGCCTCTTCTGCGATCATGATCAACGAAGACAAGTTCCAAAGCATGTCACCTGAGCATCAGGCCATTCTGATCGCTGCCGCTGCGGATGCTGCAACCTTTGCGTATGATGATGCAACGTCGCGTCGCGACGAGGTTTTGGACCAAATGCGCGAAGGCGGTGCGACGATCCGCGAATATGACACGACAGCGCTTCAAGCTGCTGCACGTGCGGCAGTCGCGACCGCAGAGGCCGAAGGCCTGTGGAGCGAAGGCCTGTTCGATATGGTACAAGCCCAGTAACCAAATAAATGGGTTGGGCAGTTTTTGCCCGACCCTCACCACTCAGCGATCCACGTACAACCGCGTGGCCCAGCCCGCAAGACAACTGCGTGGCCCAGCCACGACACCAAAGGTCAGCCATGCAAAACGCATTGAAAAAATTCATAGACATCCAAGGGCGCATCGAGATGGGTTTGAGCATGGCTTTGCTGATGGTCATCATTGGAACGATATCATTCCAGATTATAGCCCGTTACGTTTTCAATGCGCCGGTGCCTTGGATGGAGGAATTGGTGACTATCCTCTTTATACTGCTGACGCTTTTAGCCGCGGCAGTCGCCACAAAAGAAAAACGCCATATCCTTGTCGATCTCTTCCCTCGGGGGCGAGTATCACGCGCCTTGGGTGTCCTGATGTCAATCCTGACCATCGTAACTCTCATTGTGTTGATCGCCCATATCGGCCCGATCCTGAAGGTTGAGTTGCGACGCACAACCATTTCATTGCCGAACAATTTTCCAATCGCGTTCTATAACTCGATCCCGCTTATCTACTGTTTTTGCTCGATCATATTGGCGACCGCCTACGATGTGATTTTTGAGCGCAAAGACGAACAAGAGGCATTGGTCTAACAATGGAAGCCCTCCTCCTGCTCGCCATTCTGTTCGGTTTGATCTTTCTGCGCATGCCGGTTCCCTTTGCCATGTTAACGGCGGCGATGATTTTTATTGCCACGCAAACCTTTTTGGGTGGCTCGCCGATTTTTTCAGCGGCAGGCATTCGGATCATCCCGCAGCGTATGACACCGTCACTGGAAAGCTTCCCGCTTTTGGCGATCCCCCTGTTTGTTTTTGCGGGAAATTTACTGAATGTATCGGGCATCGCTGATCGCATCTTTACCTTTGCAAAATCGTTGGTCGCACATATTCACGGTGGGCTTGCGCATGTGAACATCCTCGCTTCAATCGTGTTTTCCGGTATGTCCGGTGTTGCCGCTGCTGATGCAGCAGGCTTGGGTGCGATTGAAATCAAAGCCATGGAAAAGGCTGGCTTCAGCAAACCGTTCAGCGCGGCAGTCACCGCGTCATCCTCGATTATTGGGCCGATTATTCCGCCAAGTGTGATCATGGTTATCTATGCCGTATTATCCGGTGAATCGATTGCCAAACTGTTTTTGGCAGGGATTGTCCCCGGTTTATTCTTGGGCTTTGTCTTGATGGTCCTGATCTATGTTCTGGCCGTCACCAAGCGCATCGATGCCCCCGTAACACCGCGAGCCAGCTTTCGCGAAGTGACCTGCTCCGCATGGCGCGCGCTACCCGGGTTACTCGCACCGCTATTGCTGGTTGTCGGACTGTTATCTGGAGTCGCGACACCGACCGAATTAGGTGCGATTGTTACAGTCTATGCAATCGTCCTTGGCTTTCTCATGCGAGAGCTGACTCTTTCGGCTCTGATCGAAGCGGCACGCAGCACCGTCTACACCATTGGTGCGTTGGTTTTCATTCTAGCGTGTGCCGCCCCAATCTCTTGGTTGATTTCTGTGTTGAATGTTCCTGAGACGTTGCAAGTTGCGCTGCTAACAATTTCAGATAACCCAATCATCCTGCTGTTGATGATTAACGTAATGCTGTTGATCGCAGGCTTGGTAATGGAAACGACCGCAATAATGTTGATCGCCGTGCCAACGCTGTGGCCATTAATTGGAACACTCGGCATGGACCCGACGCAGTTCGGTGTGATGTTGATCTTCAATCTTCTGATTGGAGCGATCACCCCGCCGTTTGGTGTGATCTTGTTCATCATGATGGACGTCGCCAAAATCTCGTACGGATCGCTGGTGCGGGCTATGATCCCGTTCTACATCCCGATTGTCATCACATTACTGGTCATCACATTCGTGCCCGCCGTCACGTTATTCTTGCCTGAATTGCTGACTGGGAAATAAAGCGCAGTGATGGTTCGCGGAAACACGGGTTGCCCTTACCAAATGCGAACGACACTGTATCACCTGATGATATAATAAAAATTATTTGGAGCAATCTCTTTGTTAACGCGTGACGCTCCAAAAAATGTGCCTGATGGTGCCGCGGCTTTGGCCAAGGGGTTGACCCTTTTGGACATCATTGCAGATGCGGATACGCCGTTGCGGTTCGCAGAACTTATGCAGCGATCAAAGCTGCCAAAACCTACGTTTGCAAGGATATTAAAGACGCTGATTGCTTTTGGGCTTGTGCGCCAAAACAAGGATGAAGGCACATATGTTTTGGGCGGTCGCTTCCTTGAATTATCGCACCGTGTTTGGGACTCCTTTGATCTAAACGCAGTGGCGATCCCGGAGCTTGAAAAGCTCTGCCTTGATTTAAGTGAAAGTATCGCCCTGAGCAAAATTGACCAAGGTCAGTTGCTATATCTTGAAGAACGCTCTGGTGCAGGATTAGCCGTCAAGGTTGAGGCGGGTCAGCGATCACCGCTTCATTGCACCAGTGCTGGTAAGGCGCTGCTAGCGTTTCAGGACCCATCAGAAACACGACGGTTTCTGGAGCAGGATAAACTTGAGCGCTTTACGGCCGCGACGATCACGGATGCTGACGCCTTGAACGCGGACCTAACGCTGACACGCGCACGAGGCTATGCAATCTCATTCGAGGAACACCTGCCTGGTGTAAACTCGGTCGCCGTTGCAATTGGTGGCCCCGATGGCACGCCACTCGGCGCGCTGGCCGTTCTGGCCCCTTCATCGCGCATGGATGAAACCAATATCCACCCTATCGGACGAGACTTAATTGCCGCCGCGCGCCGCATTACGGGTTCTGCAGGTGCTGTCGCTATTAATTCTCGCCCGCAACCCCGTACGGCTCAAAGTCATCGCGCGTCTGGATTAAACTGTGTTCTGCCATGGGGCGCGCAACTGGGCGAGGCACCGGTTTGGCATCCTGTTGAGCAACGCCTTTACTGGGTCGATATTCTTCGCCCCGCTGTCTATCGATTTGATCCAGTCACTGGCGTCAATGAAACCTGTGAATTGCAAAAGCTCGTCAGTGCGGCACTTCCGTGCTCGAGCGGTGGTGTGATGGTTGCCAGCCAAGACGGAATAGAAGCGCTTGATTTCGCGACAGGTGCGTTGACGCCATTCTGCGATCCCGAAGAGGGCCAGATCCACAACCGTTTGAACGACGCAAAGGTCGGCGTTGGCGGCGCGATATGGGTGGGGTCCATGCGGTTGGATGCCAGCAAACCAACGGGTGGATTGTTTCGGGTCACCGCTGATGGGCGTGTAGATCAAAAAGAGAGCGGCGTTACCGTATCAAACGGCCTTGGATGGTCTCCTGATGGAAAAACGTTCTATTTCGTCGATACAATTCCTGGCCTGATTTACGCCTATGACAGCGTTCCCGGAACGGGCGATCTAAACAACCGCCGCGTATTCGCGCAAATCCTGCAAAGTGATGGGCGTCCAGACGGGCTGTGTGTCGATAGCGAAGGTGGCGTGTGGTGCGCCATCTGGGACGGTTGGTCTGTTGTGCGTTTTAGCCCCGATGGGTTTGTCGATCTACGTATTGATCTGCCCGTGCCACGTGCAACCAGCCTTTGTTTCGGCGGAGACAATAATGATGTCCTTTTCATAACCAGTGCACGCACCAGATTGCCCGCATCCACCCTATCCGAGGCCCCTCTGTCGGGCGGCCTGTTCTCAATCAAGACTGGATTTAGCGGACTTCCAAGCACACTTTTTACCCCAAAATGGAATTAATATGAAATCGCCAAATGACCTGTTTGACCTCACTGGAAAAATAGCACTGGTAACCGGTTCAAGCCGCGGGATCGGTGCGGCGATTGCGCAGGGCCTTGCAAGCGCAGGGGCTCATGTCATAGTTCATGGCCAGTCTTTGGATGCGACAACAGGCACCATGCACACCATTTCTTCTCAAGGTGGATCATGCACCGCTTTGGCTGCTGATCTTTCGCAAAAGGGGGCGGGGCGAACGCTAATTGAAGCCTGTGAGACCGAAGCCGGTCAGCTCGACATTCTTGTGATCAATGCTTCGGCACAAATTAATGCGCCACTGACCGATCTGACAGACGATGACCTGACGTTTCAACTGAACGTCAATTTGCGTTCCACAATCGAAATGCTGCAATCGAGTTTGCCGCGCATGGCGGATCGGGGTTGGGGCCGTGTTGTCAGCATCGGGTCGATCAATCAGTTCGGTCCGAAACCTATCGTCACAGCATATGCCGCGACGAAAGCCGCGCAACACAACCTCGTCCAAAGCCAGGCGCGCGCTTATGCGCAAACCGGCGTGGTCTTAAACACTCTCGCTCCAGGCCTAATCGATACAGACCGCAACGCAGGTCGTAAGTCATCAGACGCTGCTGCTTGGGCAAGCTATGTCGCTGAGGCGAACTGGATGGGGCGGGCTGGTCACGTTGATGAAATGGTTGGCGCCGCCCTGTTTTTATCCTCGCAAGCGAGCAGCTTTATGACGGGCGAAGTTCTGACGCTTTCGGGTGGTTATTGATGCCGCGTTGAAATGAAGGGGCTTTGTTGCATAAATCGGGTGAAGGGCGTTTTTCCCCTTACCCCAGACAGACTTAGCCTACTGCCTCTGTGACAGGTATGCCAAGAGCGGTGTAGCGGTTGAGGACGGCGATGCGTATTTGGATTTCAGCGACCTGCCTTTCGAAGTCCCGCGCCATCAATGATTGGCCAAGTAATTTCATACAGTGCATCTTTGTCTCGACGCGGCTTCGGCGGTGATATCCGCTCCAGCGTCGCCAAAGGGTGCGACCCAGATATCGTTGTGCATTGACCGCATCATTGCGGGCAATTGCTCCATCGCTCGTCCACTGCCCGGCAGTGCATGCCAGCATGCACGAGAGAGGGCTTCCAGGGCTTGGCATTCTTGCGCGGTGGGATCACTGCATGGGCATCTCGTGCTGCAATCGCCTCGTGGCATTTACGGGTGTCATACGCCCCATCTGCGGTGACACTGCCGATGTCCTGATCGGGAGCGATTTGGCTCAGCAACTCGGGCAGCATGGGAGCATCGCCGATGCTGCTGCTGGTGACTTCGACTGCACGAACCTCCAGCGTTTCTTCGTCGATACCTATGTGTATCTTACGCCAGATGCGGCGTTTTAAACCACCATGCTTGCGCGCATTCCACTCGCCTTCACCTTCGGCTTTGATCCCCGTGCTGTCGATGAGCAGGTTCAGTGGACCTTTGGACCCACGATAAGGCAGGCTTACGTTCAGAGTCTTCTGGCGTCTGCATAAGGTGCTAAAATCAGGTGCCGCCCAATCCAACCCGACCAAACGCAGCAAGCTCTGGACGAACCCAGTTGTTTGACGGAGAGGCATGCCAAACAGGACCTTCAGTGTCAGGCATGTCTGGATGGCGGCATCACTGAATTTCTGTTGCCGACCGCGTTTGCCGCTTGGTGGCGGCGCCCAATCCATCTCAGGATCAAACCAGATCGACAACGATCCGCGCCGCTTCAAGCTGTCATTGTAAGACGACAAATTCGTGGTCTTGTACTC
>RCNC010004954.1_pt1 | contig 10148 bp, 8 predicted proteins | sample 2041301 | NCBI WGS metagenome assembly RCNC01 (sample SAMN09708231, study PRJNA481090) | Marine sediment metagenome, whole genome shotgun sequencing project. | biome: marine sediment; feature: ocean; material: sediment; isolation source: Sewage treatment plant 13A marine sediment (STP13A) ... | reverse complement strand
GGCCTGGATTCTTTACTGCCATATAGGGCTAAAATTCCTGTAAGATTATATTGACCTTATCCCTGATAACTATCGGCCGAGCACTCTTTTTGGTGCCTAACATGGCTTTTATTTTTTCCGTTGCGGCGGCATCATTTTCGTTTTTGGAACAATCCATAAAATGACAATACAGCTCTTTGTCATCTTCGAAATGATAACTCACAAAGTAAACATCTTCCCGGCTGATATCTAAATTGCCGGACTTGATATACGCTAAAGTCGTGTTTAATCGATTTATTTCTTCTTCCTGGAAAATGGACACCAATTGCGTATATTCACTTTCAGCTGATGGTTCAATTATGAGGATGCTGCCGTTATCTCTTACCACGCGTTTGGCTTCATCCAGTGCCTGGACACAGTCCTGATGATGCAAGGAATAGCTGAACAGTACGATATCATAAGATCGGTCATTGAATTCTAAATTCTCTCCGTAGCCGACGCGAAAGTCCACCGCGCTTATTTCCTTGCCGGCCTGATTGATCATGTCTTGATCCGGATCAATGGCGGTGAGGTGTTTAACTTTATCGGCCAACAACCATGAAAGCCTGCCATCGCCGCAACCGATTTCAAGCATTTGCCGGCCGCTCAGATCAACAAATTCTTCGATTTTTGGCAAGTCCGATGAAAACGTTTGCATATTTTGCTTTGTAATTACCGCCATCCCAGTCAAAGTCTATCCGAAGATCTCCTCGGCTCGGTCTACAATATGCGCGCCAATTGGAATTGCCGACGTAGCAGCCGGGGACGGTGCATTGCACACATGGAAGGACCGTTTGGTGTTTACGAATAGAAAATCATGAATCAGGGTGCCGTCGGGTGCTACCGCCTGGGCGCGCACCCCGGCCGGATAGGGCTTCAAATCGCTAAGTTTAACCTGGGGGCAATATTTTCTAACAAGTTCCAGATAACCACGTTTGAATATTGAATTCTTAAATTCGGATAAACCCGCTTTCAGGTTCTGCTGCATCACCTTCCAGAATCCGCTGAATGCCGCCATTTCTTTGATGTCGCGAAAACTCACATCTGTTTTTTTGTATCCTTCTCTTTTGAAGCCCAAAACTGCATTGGGTCCGACCGTGACGGTACCATCGACCATGCGGGTTAAATGGACGCCTAAAAAGGGCATATCCGGATCGGGTATGGGGTAGATCAGGTGGTTAATAATATCGTTTTTTTCAGGCGGCAGCCGAAAATATTCGCCCCGAAAGGGGATAATCTGAAAATCAGGCTGGATGCCCAGCATCTTCACCAGGCGGTCTGCCATTAATCCCGAACAGGCAATCAGATAGCGCGTATTGAACTCTTCTAAAGAGGTGCGAACGCACAATCCGTCGTTTTTTTCTTCCAGGCCCAATACTTTACAATCGAGCCGCACTTTACCGCCACGGGCCTTAAACAAGTCCGCCATTTTATCCGTGATTTTGCAATAATCCACAATACCGGTCTGGGGTACGAAAAATGCCCCCAGGCCGGTAATGTTCGGTTCGCGCTCTTTGAGTTGCTCACGGTTGAGCCATTCCGCCTCGATTCGATTCTCCCCAGCCCGCTCAAACAGCTTCTCCATCAAGATATATTCATTTTTGTCGGTGGCCACCAACAATTTGCCACACTTTTCATAGGGGATATCGTGCTCGCGGCAGAATTTCATGGTGGCTTCATTGCCCCGGCGGCAAAACTCTGCTTTTAAACTGCCCGGTTGGTAATAGACACCGGCGTGAATCACCCCACTGTTGTGTCCGGTCTGGTGCCCGGCGAAATGAGACTCTTTTTCCAGCACCAGAATTCGTTGATTCGGATAACGCTGCAACAGTTGCCAAGCCGTGGAAATTCCGACAATACCACCACCAACGATTAGATAATCATAGGTCATTGCGTTTAAATTCCGGGTGCTGCCAAGCAAAGGCGAACAGTAAACAGACGCGAACGTCGAACATCGAACGTCCAACATCGAACGTTGAATATTGATGACGCTACGCTTTATCGATTTTAAAACAAGCGAACCGCAGAATTTCGAAGGATGGTTTCGCTTCGCTCAGTCTTTTTTAAAATAGACAGAATACATCCCTTCGACATTCGATATCCATTATTCGATGTTCACTTTTTCAAAGTCTCTATTTCGATTAGACTGGCCGCTTCGGCGGCCAGCGCCGGGGTTGAACCCTGAACCCTGAACCCTGAACTCTGAACCCTGAACCTTGAACCTCTGAACCCGTGAACGGTTACGAGATCTCCTTCAGGGCCTCTTCCATGATGGACAGGCCTTTTTCCAACTGCTCATCCGTAATAACAAATGGTGCCAGGATTCGGGCAACGTTGCCGTAGGTTCCACAGACCAGAATCAGCAGCCCTTTCTCAAGGCAAATTGCGGCCATCTGTTTGGCTTCATCCGCCGCCGGTTCTTTGTTTTCGCCTTTGACGAATTCCAAGCCCAGCATGGCACCTATTCCTCTGATTTCACCAATAATATCAAATTCTTTCTGCCACTTTTTAAAGCGAGTCTGCAGCTTTTCACCGAGGGCTATGGATTTTTCCAGCATATTTTCTTCTTCAAAAACTTCCAACACAGCCAAACCGGCGGCACAGGCCACCGGGTTGCCGCCGTAGGTGCCTCCCAGACCCCATGAATGCACCGCATCCATTATTTCCTGTTTGCCGACCACCGCCGCCAGCGGCATGCCGGCTGCCAGGCTTTTGGCCACTAAGACCAGGTCAGGCTCTACATCCCAATGCTCAATGGCAAACATCTTGCCGGTGCGTCCCATACCACTTTGGATTTCATCCGATACAAAAAGGATGCCGTTGTCACGGCAGATCTTCGCAAGTTCCTGAAAATATCCCGCCGGTGGTACGATAAAGCCGCCTTCGCCTTGAACCGGTTCCACCACCACCGCCGCCACGGCTTCCGGATTTACATGTTTAATGAAGGCATCTTTAAGCGAGTCGGCTCCCGCAACATCACCAAAGGGTATGCGATAGACCTCCGGCGCAAATGGACCAAAACCTAATTTGTATGGTTTGACTTTGCTGGTCATGGTCATCGTCAGCAGCGTGCGACCGTGGTAGGCGTTTTCAAAGACGATAATAGCCGGCCGCTTGGTATAGTAACGGGCTATTTTCACCGCGTTTTCCACCGCTTCGGCGCCACAGTTCAAGAATACGGCTCGTTTGGGAAAATCACCCGGAGTGATTCGGCAGAGTTTTTGCGCCAGTTTCACCGCGGGTTCATAAGGATTTACCATAAAGCAGGTATGAGTGAATTTTTCAGCCTGGTTCCTGATGGCGGCAACGACCTTCGGGTGGCTGTGGCCGATATTCATCACACCGATACCGCCGGCAAAGTCGATGTACTCCCGACCCTCGACATCCTTTAAAATGGCTCCTTGGGCCGACTCGATAAAATTGGTTGTGACGCTGGCCACACCCTCAGAGATGACCTCTGACCTTAGTTGACTCAGTTGCTCGTTCGTAGATTGGCTCATCTTCTCTCCTTTCAGGACCTCATGAATTATTTTTGTGCATTTTGTGGCAAAAATTTTGCTCAACTCTGGTGATAATTAGGGCGTCCGAATTCTTGCAGATTCTAATACACCCGGTTATCGGGTTTGTCAATTTTGATGATGCGGTTCAGATCGACGGGCGTGTCGATGACCACCGCATCACATTTGGTCCTGTTTCGGAAAATAATCTTCGCAGTTGCCCTCTCGGTAAACATCTGCAGTGGCGCAGTGCAAACCGCCGCCGAAGGCACTCACGTCAATAAACGGTACCGGAATGACTTCCAAACCGAGCTTGTCAAACTGTTCCATCTGTTTTTTTTCCTGGGCATCGACACAGATGGTTTTGGGGTCCAGCATGAGTGTGTTCATCGAAAGCCATTTGCTGCAAAATGACAGGGGCGGGTAGTCGTCAAGAGCAGGTTGAGCACATTCCACTACTTCCCACCCATTCCTCCTGAAAAATTCTAACATATTCGGCGCCAGGGGCTTGCGTACAGGATTACTAAGGGCCAGACCCGGACGCAATAACACAAAGGTCGCATCGATATGGATCGGATTTGTTTCATAAAACCAGATTGAATGAAAGCGATGGTCCGGATAATGGCGGCGCAGCCACTCTAAACCGGCCCTGTTGGTTACTGATGAATGATATACGAATAAATCTTTGCCGGCTCGTGCAATATCCGCCGCATCGAAGCAGGGTTCTTTTTCAGTCAAAGCCCAATCCCGGTTGTAAATGGCCTGTTTTTTTTCCTCTTTACTCTTTTTCTTCCATTTATGCCAATAGTCATCCTTGTAGGTACCTTCGGCTAGTCGGGGTTTGGGCGCCGCCTCCCATCTGAAATTGGGGTCCTCTTTGAAATACCTTTCCAGCAGGGGACGATAACACAGATATTCATACCAACGGCTGCGTTGAGACATGGTGGCTTCCAAAATTTCATTGCCGACGGTTAACAGTACATCCCGCGGCGGCATGCAGCCGAACATGGAATCCTGGTGCCAATCGGGCGTCTGAACCTTTTGACTGAAATCCAACGGTGTCGGGCGATCAACGCGAATTCCCCGGTTTTCGAGAAGCTTTGCGAAATTGTCCAACTGTTCATTGGCTTTTTCTTCCATCTCTTTGGGTAAGGGGCCGTATGTCCCCAGGGGAAATCCGTGATTCGGCCAGTCGCGTGCGATGGCCGGCTCGGGAGCCGTTACCATGGTTCCGTCGGCGCGGCCGACAATGACATGTTTTAGAGGGTCCCACTCATTCCAGGAATTTACAATGGTCTTCTGTTCGGTCATATTTTCCTCCCCAAAGTCTGAAATCGTTGGATAAGCCGATGCTTTTCTTGAAATGCTTCGAGCTATAATACGAAATATAGAAGAAAGCTATTAAAATCGTACGATAAAAAAAATCAGCATTGGAGCTTGTTTTCGGCAAAAATCGGGAATCTTCAGGCGCAAGCTGAGTCAAGGCGAGTAATGGTGTAGAATTATAATTTACATATTTTGCGGAAATGATAACCATGGATGGCCAATGTTATCGCCAGCGGCAAGAGCTTCGGACAACGGAACAGCGTCCACACGAGCAGATTCCAGTACTGTACCCGCTCCTTACCAAAAATTCCGATTCTGATCGAGGTGCGAAAAACTGCCAGAAAACGCTGGAAGTCCACCGGGATGCCAATCTTGGGGGTTTTATATTCCCGTAAAAATGTTTTTACACGGCGGTAATAGGGCCGCGGCCGATAGATATTGTTTAAAATCTTTTGATACCCTTTGAGCAGCTGATTCAGGTCCATTTTCGGTATGATGTTGGTGGTGCCGTCCACGTTGTCTCCGGAAACCAAGCCCTGGAGCCGGCCCTCTTTTTTCAAGCGATCATACAACTTAGTTCCCTGGGGTGCTTGAAGCAGTCCCACCATGGCGGTTACGATGCCGCTTTTTTGAATAAAATCTATTTGTCTCTGAAAAATTGAGGGGCCGTCGGAGTCGAAGCCGACGATAAACCCGCCCTGTACCTGCAGACCGGTGCGCTGGATGCGTTTGACGCTATCGATCAGGTTGCGGTTTTTATTCTGTTTTTTATTGCATCCGGCCAGACCCTCCTCATCAGGGGTTTCGATCCCGATAAAAACGGTATCAAACCCGGCTTCCACCATGGTCGCCATTAAATTCTCATTGTCGGCCAGGTTAATGGAGGCCTCCGTGTTGAATAAAAACCCCTTTTTCGCTCTTCGCCATTCAATCAAGGCCGGCAAGAGCTGGGTCATTAGATACTTTTTGTTACCGATAAAATTGTCATCTACAAAGAAAACCTGTCCGCGCCAGCCCCCTCTATAGAGACTGTCAAGCTCTTCAATGATTTGCGCAGAGGTCTTAATACGTACCCGATGACCCAACAGAGAGGTAACATTGCAAAAGTCACAATTGAACGGACAGCCCCGGGAGAATTGAATGCTCATGGATGCGTAGTGTTTCAGATTGATAAGCCGCCACATGGGAGTGGGTGTTTGCGCAAGGTCTGCAAATTCATGGGTCGCATAAATCCGCTGGGCGCAACCACGTTTGAAATCCGCCAGAAAAGAGGGCAGGGTAAGCTCGGCTTCGTTGAGCACGAAATGATCAACTTCATCAAACAGCTCATATTCGGCCGTGAAAAGAGGACCTCCCGCCACCACTTTGACTCCGGCTTTTTTGCACTGGGTGATGGCTTGACGCGCCGACTTCCTTTGAACTGCCATGGCGCTGACAAAAACGTAATCCGCCCACGCCAGATCTATTTCAGTGAGCTTGGTTACATTCAGATCGACAACACGTTTTTCCCATTCTGCCGGAAGCATGGACCCCACGGTCAGCAATCCAAGAGGAGGAAAGGCAGATTTTTTGTGAATAAATTTAAGTGAATGTCTGAAACTCCAGAAGGTGTCTGGAAAAGAAGGGTATAACAGTAAAGCTTTCATGGGACCGCCTTTTTCACATTGCTGCTATTTTGGCATCCGGATAATGCAACCCTATCCGCAAAAACTACCTGAATTAGGCACCTCTATACTTCGCACCGGATGAAACTTTATAACAGAATTCAAACAAAATATATACTGTTTTTTCATACTATTCGTTTGCAATACCAAATCAAAGAACCTAAGAATCTCAACCCGATATGCGTTGACAACCGGCAGTGATTACCCTATATTGTTTTGCAAAGCAAAGTCTTAGCGCATTTGAGCGAAAACTATCAACGATTAATTTGTTTCTGTGAATTTCAAAGTCCGCTGAGAGTTTTCTTACCCTTCGACAATTTTGCAGGACAAGCGACCTTCTACTGGTTTTGATTCAATCGAGGTGGATAAATTTAGGCAGGTATAACCTTGAATCCGCAAAAACCGGCACTTAATGAAGAAAAATCCTTGAGAAATTTCAGTGCAGATCTTCATATTCATACCTGCCTGTCGCCTTGCTCCGACTGGGAAATGAGCCCCAAAAAAATTGTCGCTGAAAGTATCGCTAAAAAGCTGGATATCATTGCTATCTGTGATCATAATTCAGCGGAAAATGTTCAAGTAGCGCAAGGTTTGGGAGAAAAGCTGGGTCTTTGCGTTCTTCCGGGGATGGAAATCTGTTCCAGAGAAGAAGTCCACATCCTGGGAATATTTAGCGCTGTTGAGCAGGCCCTGGCCATGCAGAAATTCGTTTATGCACATCTGCCTGGTGAAAACCAGGCAGATGTGTTTGGGTATCAAGTGATTGTAAACGAAAAAGATGAGGTGCGCGGAGAGGTTTCGCGGTTGCTGATAGGGGCCTCCCGGTTGAGTCTGCAGGACATCGTCGTGAAGATACATAAGCTTGGGGGATTATGTATTGCCTCTCATGTCGACCGGCCGTCCTACGGTATTATCGGCCAACTCGGGTTTATTCCGGCAGATCTAGCCCTCGATGGTTTGGAAGTTTCGTATCGGGTACCACTCAATGAAGTTCGTAAAAAGATCCCCGGCGTAATGAATTTTCCGTGTATCTCATCTTCAGACGCACATTTTACGGATGATATCGGTAAAGTAAAAACTGTTTTTGCCTTGGCAGCACCTACTTTTGCAGAAATCCGTCTGGCTTTGAAAGGCAAGCATGGAAGAAGGATAGAAACCCAACCTGGAATTGAATATTGACGATTGAATATTGAAGATTTGTGGTATCGCTCTCCGAGGCGTAGGCGCTACAACCCCTACGAGCCGGAGGCTTCGCGCTGTCTTTTCTATTTAAATCGATACAATTGGTTTGTATATTAATTGGAATTTGGTGCTTGTAATTTGTTATTACCGGTTTATCCGGGTTAGTTTATTGCGGGTCAACTGCAGATAGATTCCAAAATCACTTAATTCAAAAAATGAGAAGGGGGGTAGAGATGACAGATCTCGACTTTCTGCGAAGTGTTGATGTGTTTAATGGGCTGGACGACGGTAAGCTTGCCGGGATCCTGGACCATTGCCGTGAAAAAGAATTCCGCCAAAATGAGAAGCTCTTTAGTGAGGGGGAGGAAGCCTCCTGTTTGTGGATTGTCAGCAGGGGACAGGTTGATCTGCGTTTTGATTTGCCGGATCGGCCCACTTCGACCAAAAATACCATCTCGTCGATTTTCAAATTTATGACTTTCGGATGGTCAAGCCTTGTGGCGCCGAACAAATACAGATTGTCGGCTTACTGTGCTACCAGAGACTGCAAAGTGATTCAGATCGTGAGAGAAAATTTGCTTAAAATTTTTGAAGCGGATTCTCAAATCGGTTATGTGGTCATGTCAAATCTGGTCAAAATTATTGGAGAACGCTTCAACCAACTTCAGGATTCAGCCTGGACATCCGGTGCATCTGGCAACCTGCGGTATCGTTGCCGGTGCCCGTGGCGTAATGAGCGCCCTGATGGATGAAATGGCCCGTGCCGACCGGCCGTATATCCGGATCAAAAGTGGCGGGTGCATCGGAAAATGCGATACCGAGCCAAACGTGACGGTAGAGATTGAAGGTGAAGATCCGGTGATTTATCAGAAAATGAACCCCGATAAAATACGAAAGGTTTTCGAGAAACATATCCTTGCGGGTGAAGTCCAGACTGATTATGCCCTGGCATAGAATTGGCTGAATTTCCATGGCCGCGTCATTTAAGAAGATATCTTACTGGATTTACGAACGTGCATTGATTCATTAAAGTCACGAAAAATTCAAGCTCCAAAATACAAAACTCAAACAAATACCAATCACCGAAATTCAAAATTCAAAACGGATTGATTAGCCGTGAAACAGTGAAAATATGGTTGGAATTTTTAAGTCATTGAAATTTGTAATTTGGATATTATTTGTAATTTGAGTATTGTGATTTGGAATTTTAGTGCCCTATCCGGCAAAGCAATTCTGTTTTATCTAAATCAGCTGTAGCTGACTTTGTCGTTACCCTTGGCTGGATTACGCCAATGTTGCAACGTTAGGGCTACCGGGATATTCATTGTACTTTGATTGTGTCTGATTCGTTGTATCCGATTCCAAGGAGACCATCATGATAAGTTTAGAATTTTTTAAAAATGTCGAAATCTTCCAGGGCCTCAACAATGAGCAGCTTGCTGAAATTATAAAATGCGGTCAAGAAGAGGAGTTTCAGCATGAAACCAGACTTTTTGAGAAAGGTGAGACTGCGGCCTATCTCTGGATAGTCCGGGAGGGTCGGGTAGAATTGCGTTTTGATTTTCCGGGGCTCGCTTCATCTGAACAAAATACAATATCATCAATCCCTGAAGCGGGCGTCTTCGGCTGGTCAAGCATTGTGCCGCCTAACAAATACAGACTTTCAGGATACAGTACCGGCGGCAGCTGTAAATTAGTCAAGGTCGAAAGAGGAAGCCTCTTAAAGCTCTTCGAAAAAGATCCGGATATCGGATACACGGTGATGTCGAAATTGGCGGCGCTTGTCGGCGCAAGGTTCCACAATTTGCAGGAAGAGGCCGCCAGTCGCAGAGGCCAGGATATTTTGGGCGGCTGGTAGTTGGGGCGATAAAAAGTTACTCTCAAAAACACTCATACCCCAATTGAGTCAAACTCAATTGGGGTGGTATTTGGTATGTACTCGGTACTGGGTATCGAATACCCAGTCCCACCTGAAATTACCCAACCACTTCTAATAATTCGCCAAGCAATCTCACGCCGAAACCCGTCCCACCAGGACCGCAGTAAGCGCTTGCCGTTTTAAGATAGGCCGGACCGGCGATGTCGATATGCGCCCAAGGCGTATCGGCGGCGAACTCCGCAAGAAAGAGCGCCGCTGTAATCGCGCCGCCCGCGCGGGAGCTGCTAATGTTGTTCATGTCTGCAAAATCGCTTTTCAACAATTCTTTATAATCTTCGGGCAGGGGCATCCGCCAGCAACGCTCATGGGTTTTTTCTCCGGACGCAATAATGCCGGCGGCCAATTCGTCATCATTGGAAAACACGCCGGCAATTTTATCCCCCAAAGCAACGACGCAGGCCCCTGTCAAGGTTGCCAAATCGACGATCAACTGCGGCTTGTATCTTTTGATCACGTACGATATCGCATCAATTAGAATCAGCCGCCCTTCAGCATCGGTGTTTCCAATTTCAATGGTTTTAC
>RCNC010003574.1_pt1 | contig 10148 bp, 6 predicted proteins | sample 2041301 | NCBI WGS metagenome assembly RCNC01 (sample SAMN09708231, study PRJNA481090) | Marine sediment metagenome, whole genome shotgun sequencing project. | biome: marine sediment; feature: ocean; material: sediment; isolation source: Sewage treatment plant 13A marine sediment (STP13A) ... | reverse complement strand
GTAACCTGGCTGATTTGGCAGAATCATTGCCGCGCGCGGACTTCAGCGCTCTCGAGGTGGAACGACTGGTGGTCGAGTCGAATGACATTGTCTATCGGCAAGCGACCTCGTCACCGGATCCGGCATCGATGTCCGCGGCTTTGGGCAAAGCATATTTTCAGATCCTCAATTTCATCGATGCGCATGCGCTGCAGGAGGCCGGAGCACCACTTTCAATCTCACGTTCGTTTAACGGCAGTGAGATGCGTTTTGATGCTGCTATTCCGGTGCGCGGCATTAGCGACGCAACGCCGCAGGATGCCGCGGGCGTTAAGATCGGCAAGTCTTACGCTGGCGCCGTGATTCGGGCCAGGCACAAGGGGTCATACCGAAACTTGATCCAGACGCATCGCAAGGTCACTGCGTATCTGGCGGCACATGGCATCGAGCGTAATGGCGATGCCTGGGAATCTTACGTCAGCGACCCGGCCAAGGTGCCGGAGTCTGAAATCCTGACAGACATCTACTACCCGGTTCGTTAGCTCTCGCTAGCTAGACAGATTTGACCAGAAACGGGGGTACCGCCATGCGGTTTTCGTGATCCAGTTGCATGTTTGACGAGTCGTCGTCACCGTCAAGAAGCATTTCACGATAAACAGACAGGATTGCGATCGCGCAATCGCCTGCTTCGACAGGAGACATCTTGCGCACTGACGCGCAAACCGAACCTTCGCCATTGAGTGGTGCCACGCGATGCATTGCTTTTTGCACCTCGACGAACGCGTTACGTCGAACCCGCGGCACTTCATCTTCGTCAATAGCGTCGAGATAATCCTCGTAGGCCGTCATAAGTCTTTGTTTTATATGGCCATGGCCAACCAATACTGAAACTGCGGCATGGAAGCTATTTACGGGGTACGACATGTCTACTCCAGCGTTTAATTATTATTAGACCGCTTTTATCCATACGGAGCGGTTTCAATACGCTTTTTTTGAGCGACTACCTCCTGTAGTCCCGGTCCTCTAAGCCGGCAAATCCCTTCTTACTCTGTGGTCTTTCAACTACCTGCGTACGATTCTTATAACAGACATTCGAAGAGTCGCGCAAGTCAGCCCGTACTCATGTCTACGATTTAGTGATCTCTATGCTCCAGTTTTCATCGCCAAGCTCCTTCTCCGAAATGAACAGAGAATCGGTCTGACCGACCGACCATTCGACGGCCAGAGTCTCTGACATCACGTAGTCGCAATGCGTTGCCAGTGCTTTTTCGATAGCAGCTGACCCTGAGACACCCAAGATTATGCGGTCGGCTACCTCGAGACCCGCTTGCTTTCTCGCATCCTGCACAGAACGCACGATTTCACGAGCCATGCCTTCATCGATCAGCTCATCGCTAAGGGAGGTATCCAATGCAGCCAGATAACCAACATCTTCGGCGCAGGCATAGCCTTCTGCTGAACTCGTTTCGATCAGCATATCCTCACCTGTCAGGGTGACTTCACCACCGGGGAACGCAAGCGTGAACGTCTCGCCACGCGCGACCGCGCCGGCGATAGCGGTGCCATCTGCTTCTTCCAGCGCCTTGCGAATCGCAGGCAAGTTCTTGCCATGCCCCTCTTTGCCAAGCTTCGGCAAATTCGGCTTGATTCGATAATTGACGATGTCCGCATCTCTGGCGATGAATTCAACATCTTTGATGTTCAACTCCTCCAGGACCTGGTCCTGATGCGCTACCAGTGCCCGCGCCGCCTGATCGTTAGGAGCACGCACCAGCAATCGCGACAATGGCTGACGCGTTCGCACGCCCGACTCGCTACGCGCTTCTCGCCCCAGCCCGACTATTTTTTGTACTACGTCGATCTCGAACAACAGTTCGTCATTCTTCCAGGTCGGGTCGGCCACTGGCCAATCTGCCATGTGAACACTTTCGGGCGCGTCTGCATCGTTACCACGCACGAGATTCTGATAGACGTTCTCAGCAAGAAACGGTACGAATGGAGCCATCATTTTATTTGCAGCAACCAGACATTCGTACAAGGTTAAGTACGCGGCACGCTTGTCTTGCGGATCCGTCGATTTCCAGAATCGGCGACGATTACGGCGCACATACCAGTTGCTCAACTGATCTACGAATGCTTCGATCGCCTCGCCCGCCGTCTTCGCATCATAATCGTCCAGAGCTTCGGTCGCGGTCGTAATCGTTTGATGTGCCAGCGCAAGCGCCCAGCGGTCGATTTCTGGTCGATCCTCAACGGCAATGTGTTGACTCAGATCAACGTCATCGATGCGCGCGTACAAGACAAAGAAACTGTAGGTATTCCAGAAGGTGTTGATAAACGAACTGGCGACATCAGCGACAATCTCAACCGAGATACGCTTTGGAACATCGGGCGACAGCCGCGCCAGGAAATACCAGCGCAAAGCATCCGCTCCAACCGAATCGAACACGTCGTATGGATTGATGATATTGCCAACCGACTTCGACATTTTCTTGCCGTCTTTGTCGACAATCAGGTTCAGACAAATACAATTTTTGAAAGCAACGCTATCGGATACCAGCGTCGAAATAGCATGCTGCGAATAGAACCAGCCGCGCGTTTGATCGATCGCCTCGCAAATGAAATCCGCTGGAGAATGTTCTTCGAAAACATCCTTATTCTCAAACGGATAATGCCACTGAGCATACTGCATCGCGCCGGAATCGAACCAACAGTCGATGACTTCCGGCACGCGTTGCCAGGTCTTGCCGTCTTTCTCGAATGTGATCTCATCAATCGCCGGGCGATGCAGATCAAGTTCGCTTAGCGACTGGCCCGAGAGCTCTTCGAGCTCTGCCACAGAGCCAAGCATGTGGTACTCACCCTCACCGTCAGTCCAGACCGGAAGTGGAGTGCCCCAGAAACGTTCACGTGACAGGGCCCAGTCAACGTTATTTTCCAGCCACTTGCCAAAGCGACCATCGCGAATATGCTCAGGCACCCACTTGATCGTTTTGTTGAGCTCGGTCATGCGATCACGAAACCTGGAGGTACGGATATACCAGGCATGCTTCGCGTAATAGATGATCGGATCGCCGGTACGCCAGCCGAACGGGTAATTATGTTTGTAGCGCTCCGAGCGGAACATGATGCCGCGTTCTTTGAGGATACGGATAAGTGGCTTGTCCGCGTCTTTGAAGAACATGCCAGCAACGGGCTCGACCTCGTCAACGAAATGGCCGCCGAGATCAACGCCGTGCACGACTGGCAGATCATTGGCCTGACCAAGCGCCAGATCATCTACGCCGTAAGCAGGCGCCGTGTGCACAATACCGGTGCCATCTTCGGTGCTGACGAAGTCAGCAGCGAAGACCTGAAACGCATTCTCTGAATCCACTTCGAGATAGTCGAACAAACGCTCGTAGCGCATGCCGACAAGCTCGCTGCCTTTTACGGTCTTGCTCACTGAGTGCTCGAGGTCACGCATCACCGCATCGCGCAATGCCTCGGCAACGATCAGTGTCTCGCGTTTGTCATCGACAACTACTTCGCAGTAGCTGTAATCAATATCCTCGCCAACCGCAAGCGCCAGATTCGACGGCAGTGTCCAGGGTGTTGTGGTCCAGACCAGGAACGAAGTGTTGTCTTCGCCGGCGATCTTGAAGCGGATCGTTATGGACGGGTCTTCAACCTCTTTGTAGCCTTGCGCCAGCTCATGCGATGACAAGGTCGCACCGATACGCGGGTCGTATGGCACGACTTTATAGCCGCGATAGACGAGGTCTTTGTCCCAGATATTCTTGAGCAGGCTCCAGACAGATTCGATATAAGTGTTATCGAGCGTGTAGTACGCCTCATCGAGATTGACCCAGAACCCCATGCGCTCGGTCATTTTCTCCCAGTCGCCGATATAGCGCATGACAGATTCGCGACAGCGTTTCGTGAATTCGGCAACACCTATTTTTTCTTCGATCTCTTTCTTGTCGAAGATGCCTAATTCTTTTTCGATCTCATGTTCCACGGGCAAACCGTGCGTATCCCAGCCAGCTTTGCGCGGCGCATAGTAACCACGCATCGTCTTGTAGCGCGGAAAGATGTCCTTGAACGCACGCGCCAGAACATGGTGAATGCCGGGTTTACCGTTCGCAGTAGGCGGGCCTTCGTTAAAACTGAATCGCGGCCGATCTTTAGACTGCTGCAGCGTTTTCTCGAAAATCTCGCTATCACGCCAGTAGTCCAGCATCTCTTCTTCGAGCGCTGGTCCGTTGTAACGACCCTGTACTTCCTTAAATCCCAAAACACCTACTCCAAAACAAAAAACCCCGAATCTGGTGACAGTTACCGAATGCGCACCAAACTAGTGCATATCGGTAACTGTCACCGGAATCGGGGCGAATTGAAAATTTTCGCGGTACCACCCGGTTTCGCGACCTCCTTGCGGCGGTCACCTTATGGATCATCGTGATCCGTCGCCCATTGCGTGGGCCAGTCGGCTGCGTCTACTGGATAGCGTGCTGAACACACCGTTCGGGCAGCAACTCAGGGGTGATTTTCGGCGGGATCCGGGCCCGGGGCTCACACTATCTCCCGGTCGCTGTTGCCTGAAGGTTCCGCGTACTCTTCCCCTTCAACGTCTAGCGGGGGAAACTAGCCTTGCAGGCTACAAATTACAAGGACTAATGGATGTTTCCACAGGCACGAATCATTGCGGCGAATGGCATCAATATAGCCGTTCACGAACAAGGCGATGGGACGCCGGTACTTTTCGTACATGGCTTTCCGGAACTCGCCTACTCCTGGCGATATCAACTGCCGGCAATAGCGGCCGCCGGCTATCGCGTTATCGCGCCGGACATGCGGGGCTACGGTGGCACTGACAAGCCACAGGGGGTCGAGCAATACACCGTGCAAAAATTGATCGGCGATATTGAGGGATTGCTGGACGCTCTGGATATCGAACGGGCGCACGTGGTCGCTCACGATTGGGGCGCCCTGCTCGCCTGGCAGTTAGCCCTGCTCGCGCCGGAACGAATGCTGAGTCTGATCGCTTTGAATATTCCGTTTATTCCGCGACCGCCTATCGACCCGATTGAGAGCATGCGCGCGGCACTCGGCAAGGACTTCTACATCGTTAACTTCCAGGACTCGGACGAGGCAGATCGACGTTGTGCTGAAGACCCCGAGAGGGTGTTCGAAGTAATGATGCGAAAGAACGTTATTTCGCGCGAACGATTTAATACTCTGCCCAAGGAAATGAGGAGTTTCAGCTTACTGGCAGCGCTTTCCAGGACTGAGTTGTCGGGAGACCCATTGTTGTCGCCTGAAGAGGCACAGGTTTACGTGGCGGCTTTTGCGGCCGGCGGATTCACAGCACCGATCAACTGGTATAGAAATTGGTCGCATAACTGGGCCTCGAGCGCCGACGTTGAACAAGTCGTAACCGTGCCTACGCTTTTCATCGAAGCCGTCGACGACGTCATCATTTCGCCTCAACAAATCTCCGCGATGAAACCGCATGTTCCCGACCTCGAAATTCGAACTCTTGAGCACTGCGGCCATTGGAGCCAACAGGAAAAGCCAGGTGAAGTGAATGCTTTGCTTCTAAACTGGTTATCAGCGCGGTCCGACTAGGACTACAGAGCTGTTTTTTATCTCATTGATGCAATATTCTGCGACTAGACTAGGTCTATAGTTAGTAAGAAACTACAAAGGAAAACCCAATGTTGATTAGGAAACCTGCTGATATTCGCCCTTCAGAGATCACGAGTAAGGACAATTACCTTAATCGACGGGATTTCATACGCGCCGGCAGTATTGCCGGTGGTCTGGCCATGGCCGGCCCAGCGCTCAGCGCAGTTGTTCCGGATCAGCGGCGCGGGAAGCTTACCGATCTTGGCAGCAGCGAATACAGCACAGACGAGACCATGAATTCCTATGAGGACGTGACGTCCTACAATAATTACTGGGAGTTCGGCGCGGACAAAGCAGACCCGGGCATGAATTCAGGCGACTTCGATCCACTGCCCTGGAAAATTACGGTCGATGGGCACGCCGAGAAAACCGGCACCTTCGACTTCGACGAATTCATCAAACCCTACGACCTTGAAGAACGCATTTATCGCATGCGCTGCGTGGAAGCGTGGTCGATGGTCATACCGTGGGTCGGAATATCACTTGGGGATATCGTCAAACATTACAAACCGACCTCAAAGGCCAAGTACGTTGCATTCCAGGCATTGCACGATCCGACCCGCATGCCCGGTCAGCGCAATAGCAGGCTTCTGGATTGGCCGTATCGCGAGGGTCTGACGATTGCCGAGGCGACCAACCCTTTAACCATTTTGGCCGTCGGGGTTTACGGCGAAGCCTTACCGAATCCGAACGGTGCGCCAATACGACTCGTTACACCCTGGAAGTACGGCTTCAAGGGCATCAAAGGCATCGTGCGAATGAGTTTCGTCGAAGAAATGCCGCATTCAAGTTGGCAAATGGCGCAGGCGAGCGAGTACGGCTTCTATGCCAACGTCAATCCGGAAGTTGATCACCCACGCTGGAGTCAAGCGAGCGAACGTCGTATTGGCGGAAGCGTTTTCGCGCCCCGGATCCCGACACAGATGTTTAACGGCTACGGTGAACAAGTCGCGCATATGTATGATGGTTTGAATCTGCGCAAAAACTACTAGGCTCAATGGACACCATTCGCCAAATCCGGTTTATCTGGAAGCCTACGATATTCTTGCTTTGCCTCGTACCTGCCGCCCTGGTCATCACTGATCTGTTCGAAATTACCGGCACGCTCGGCGCGAACCCGGTCGAAGCCATGCTGGATCGCTTTGGCACCTGGGCGATTCGATTCATCATGATTGCATTGGCCGTGACACCTTTGCGAAAACTAAGCGGCTGGAACTGGCTTACACGGTTTCGGCGAATGTTCGGCCTGTTTACTTTCTTCTATGTACTGATGCACTTTTTGATCTGGCTGATGCTTGATCGCGGCCTGTATTTCTCCCCACTGGCAGAGGTATTGCCGGCAGTCATCGAGGACCTGACCAAGAGGACTTTCATTACTCTTGGCTTCGCGGCACTCGTCTTACTAACGGCGATGGCGATCACTTCGACAGCGGCAATGCGACGACGCATGGGTCGCCGCTGGCAGAAATTGCACTACAGCGCGTACGCGGTCGGATTGTTAGGGGTCTGGCACTACTGGTGGCAAGTTAAAAAGGGCGCTGACGACGCAATCTATTACGCAGCAATTTTTGCGGTACTTATTGGTCTCAGAGTTTACTGGTATCTGCAGAAGCGGAAGAAAAAACAGCACAAAAAAAGCCCGGCATAAGCCGGGCTTTTTGATCGTGCTGATCGAACCAGTGCGACTAAAAGTCTGCCGCCAATCGCGCGTACCAAAACCCACCGTTGTTTCCGAATGGCGACGTAATCGCTGTTCTTGCACCGAGGAATGCCAGCGTACCGTCTCCCTCAAGATCCGGTTCAACATCGAAGACGTTCTCAACGCCGACACTCAATCTGATGATGTCACCGAATCGGTAAGTGGCTTCAATATCGACCAAAACTTCAGAGCCGTAGCTAGAGGGGTTCGAATCATCGCCCGGAGTGAAGAGACCACCGGTCGATTTCCAGCTGCCGTAGTTATTGAGACGCACATACCCGGCAAATGACTTACCCGAATTGTAATCAAAAGTCAGCGTCGTTCTGCTGTCCGGAATCTGGTTCTCGAGGTCAAATACCCGCTCGACACCAATTGTGTCTGGTGCCACTTTTTTCACTTTCTGTTCGTTCTGGTTGTGACGCAAGTCCACGACCATATCGCCGGAACCTAATTCAAAGCCGGCCGTAATGGCGAGATCGAAACCGCTTACTTCGGAGTCGAACGAATTGGCGAAGTAATTTGCCAGGCCGCCAAGTAGCAAACCTGCGTTGGGTACACCTGCTGCTGTCAGATCGATGACGTCCTGCGCTGTAATGGTCGTATTGAACAGCGCGAGTCTGTCGTCTATCGAAATATCATAGTAGTCGAGCGTAACACTGACATTATCGGTCGGTGACCAAATCGCTCCCAGCGTAAAACTCGTGGACTCTTCAGGCACAAGCGGCTGAGAACCCAGGACCATCGCGACCGTACTTCCAACCGGGTAAGTGCCGCTAGGAATCAGGTTGCCTGCTGTGTCGGCACTCGTCGTTGTATTGAGCGTATTGACCTGGCCTGGCGTCGGTGCACGGAATCCGGTGCTAGCCGTTGCCCGCAATGCGAACTGTTCGACTATCTGGACGCGTGCCGAGAGCTTGAAATCGGTCGTGTTACCGAATTCATCGTAATCTTCGAAGCGAACCGCAGCACCCATCGTGAAGTTGTCCGTAAAGTCAGCCTCGACATCGATATAGGCAGCGATACTTGCGCTATCAAAACTGCCGGCAGACTCCTCCGGGAACCCCTGGAAGCCATCCGAGCCAACACCAAAGATGAACGTCGGACCTGCGCTGTTCGACGCCATGTCGCCGGCGCTGATTTTGTATGTTTCTTCGCGCCATTCCGCACCAAACGCGAAGTTCAGCGGTGCTGCGAGACTGCCAACATCAAAGGTTTTAACAAAATCGGCATTGATACCGGTTTCCTCCTGAGTCAACTTACCTGGCCTGAAACTAGTCGGCGACAATCGACCCAAGCTGGGATTGATCGTTTCAGACAACGTGTAATCTGCCTCGCTCTCGGCAATGCGCCCACGAATGTCCCATTGCATGCCTGAACCCCATTCGCCGCGAGCGCCGACAACGAATGCCAGATCACTAATAGCGGCACCGAAATCCGGATTATAGCCGCCCGGAAATTCCGTAAAAATTGGGTTCAGAAGTACATAGCCACTCGGGCTTCCGACGTCCGCCGTCAGGTAGTCGTCAACAACGAGACCAGCAGCAATAATATCGTCAACAAGGCCCTGCTCTGCAGCATCAGGTATCCGATCTCCATTAGTATCAACAATCAAGGTGCTGCGGCCGTCGACCCCTGCGGCAGGATCCAGTACCGGGTGGCGGTAGAAGAAATCAGAGATCGTGTCATTATCCGAAGAAGTGACATAGCCGTAAATTTCCGCATTCTCACCGACATCAATTCCCAAGTTCAAAACGAACTTCAGGGTTTCGACGTCCGGATCGCCCCAGCGTTGACAAAGATCGTTCAATGGCACAACGCCCGGCCCGACAAAATCAACGACCGGCTGACAGTCGCCACGTTGTACACCACGCGAGGTCGTGTCTGCGGTTGAGCTCTCGATAGTTGCGTTAATAAAACCGGATCCACCGAGGCTGAACCCAGCATTCGCCGCCAGTGTCGTGCGCGAACCGTCGCCTTCAAAATACTCGCCGGTTTGGGCCGATACTGTGATGCCCTCGTCAGCATCGCTCAAGATGACATTGATTACCCCTGCGATTGCGTCGGAACCGTACTGGGCGGACGCACCATCACGCAATACTTCAAGTCGTTTGATTGCCAACGATGGAAGAGCGGAAAAATCGACCGCCTGTGCACCCTGGTTAATGGTACCCACCGGAGCCAGCTGCAAGTTGACGAGCGGCGAGCGATGGCGACGCGTTCCGTTTACTAGCACCAGCGTTTGATCCGGCGACAGATTGCGCAAGGATACGGGCCGGATAAAAGAGGTACCGTCCGCAATCGGAAAGCGCTGCGTATTGATGGACGGTGAGACTTTCGTCAGGCCGTCAGTCATGTCAAACGTCGCCTGATTTATAAAAGCATCACCGGCCAGAACATCGATTGGTGACATTGTCTCAGTTGGCGATTGCCCCTGCTTTCTGGTGCCGGTAGTTACGATCTCTTCAATCCGATCATCACTACCGTCGTCTGTTTGCGAATAAGCGGCAGGACTGCCGATTGTGAATGCGACAGCAATTGCCGCGTAGAGGCCAAGCTGCCTCCGGTCTTGTAGCTGGTTCATAAGTTCCCCCCCGGGATGCCCAAACCAAAGTGAATGTATCTCTATCAGTATAGTATGACTTAACGTTCGCGCTGATGTTCCAAAAAAAAGCCCGGCATAAGCCGGGCTTTTTGATCTAGCTGGGTAGAGCCTGGCTTACATCATGCCGCCCATACCACCCATTCCGCCCATGCCGCCCATATCTGGCATAGCCGGTGCACCACCAGCAGAATCCTGCGG
>RCNC010003573.1_pt1 | contig 10149 bp, 11 predicted proteins | sample 2041301 | NCBI WGS metagenome assembly RCNC01 (sample SAMN09708231, study PRJNA481090) | Marine sediment metagenome, whole genome shotgun sequencing project. | biome: marine sediment; feature: ocean; material: sediment; isolation source: Sewage treatment plant 13A marine sediment (STP13A) ... | reverse complement strand
AAGGCCAGCGTTGTTGCTAGCAGTGGCACCAATGGCAGCTTAACAAATTGTCTCAATTCTATTCGCCTGTTTTTTTCCGATTATCTTTTTTTTCAACCGCTTTGGGTGCTGTCTTGCCACGCACACGTTTCTTGGTAACCACTGCAGGCAACGCGTGCTCCAGGGAAAGTGTACGGCTATCACTGCCACTTTCAAAAATAACGCTATCCGGGCTCATCATGGTCAATTCCCAGTCTTCTATGGCATCACCCACCGACAACCTGCGGCGCTCTCCCTTGTAGGAGACAATGATGCCCGGCTTCGCACCCGTATAGACCCCCTGCAGGAGAACACTATCGATAGCGCCACTACCCCCGGAATTCACCGGGGCTACCACCTCCCCCGAGTCGACAGGAGGCACATAAGGCTGGCGATTTTGCCAAAACAACGGGCGGGCGGCCAGGGACTGGGATAACTCCTCCTCATCCTCAGCCGGCGACGGCAAGCTTAGCCGATCAACCCGTAAGGAAGCCTCTGCCGGCAGTATCGGGTCCGGATCGGCCAATAGCAATGACCGCGCTCCACTCCACACCAGTAGCAGCAACACTGCCACTGTCAGCACCAGGGCAAGCTTACGCAGCTGCAGCTCCAGGGTATTCTTCATTCGAGCCCACCTACTCTGCCCGCGACCCGGCCACTATTGTACTGCATCACTCGACCAACCTTAATGAGATGAGTTGAAATCTCACGGTAAGTTGCCTCTGGTCACCCACCTCTGCCGCCGCGGGTTCCCGCTGGCGTGCGCGACTCTGGCGGCGCTGCCTGGCGGGCTTTACCGACAGGGACTCGACCAATACCAGCGGTCGCATTAGCTCCAGGCGCAACAGCGCTTCATCGAGAGCGTCAATATTGCCCTGGGCCGATATATCGAGACTCAAGCGGTCAAAACCATCAGCCTTGCGGGTGGGCAGTATCTGGCTACCGGACACCGAAAGCCCGGCACTCGCCATCAGCTCCCGCAGATCCTGTTGCATGGCGGCCGCAGCCGTCGCACTGTCTTTACCGGCCGGATAGGCCAATTCCAGCAGGGAGCCGTAGGCCGCCGTACTGGCCACCTGCAACTGTTGGTAACTTTCGGATATGCCCAAAAGGCGCGCAGTCCGCGGCTGGATAGCCTCGATTTGCTCAACGAAGTCCTGCCTGAGCAACCAGAAATGAAGAATCCAGTACAACACCAGCAGCACCAGCAAGCCTAGCGTGCACCCCACCACCAAGGTGGGCCTATCGGCCTTGAGATCAAGCTTCATTCAATGTCATCCTGCGATGCCAGCGTCAGCTTCAACACAAAACGCTCCATCCCCGACCTGACTTTCCTGATCGCCACCGGGGCAACCACGCTGTTGTAAGCTGGATTATCCAACAACTGCTGCAACACAGCCGATGCATCCGCTGACTCACCTTCGATGCTTAGCTCTGGACCATTCATCACAAAGGACAAAAGCCAGGTATCATCTCCCAGAATCGACGAAAGTTTTTGTAACTCCCGGTGCACGGAGGGGTAATCCCTGACCAGTTGATTGGTGTAGGCAATCATGGCCTTGGAGGAGCCCAGAGTGGTGCGCAGTTCCACCGCCTCTTCCGACGTGGCTTCCACCTGCTCCTGCACCGCCCTCACTTTATTCAATTCCAGGTACTTTGCCCCTGCGCCCAGCAGGAACAGAACCATAACCGCGACCAGGCAATAGGCAGCAATGGCGGCAACACGACCCAGCCGACTGTGATTCCTGCGCTGCCGGGCAAACTCACCAAAGCCGGACACCAGCACCATGCGGTCAGCCACCTGCGCCCATACTTCAAAAGCGGCGGTCTCATGACTACCGGTGCACTCGGCAATATGTGCCATGACAGCACTCTTCGAGCTGATAACCAACTCCACATCGAGCGCCTCAACCCCTCGCTCAATAATGCGCCAACCAAAGCAGGTATCGCGTTGTGGAAAAGGGCTGCTGGAACTGACCTCCAGCGCCAGTACCGATTCGATTTCCGCCTCCGCCGCCGCGGGCAGGGACAATCTCTTGGATAACACCAGCTGCTCGGGAAGAACAATAGCCTCGGCCACGACCTCCGCTGGCGCCGCAGGAGCACTGACCGGCTTCCCGGCCCTGAAATAACGCAGCTCACCGTCATCCTGGTGCGCCTGGACGACCTCGTCTATGGCGTCCAGCACAGGAGACCCATCGCCCCACAGGAAATCACGCCATCCAGCTCGAAAATAGTGGACGCCGCGGCGCAGATCATAACCAAACAGGTTCCAGGGCTGACTAGTTTCCAGCATGCGCAGCCTCCAGTACCGCCAGGATATCCATTTCAGCCTGGGGCACCACTCTCACAGCTTCTGTGCGAACAAAACGCCAGGGGAGGCCATCGGCACCCGCCGAGGAACGATCAACCCAGCGGCGTCGGCGAAACAGGATTTCATCGGATTTCACCAGGGCGTCAACGCGAAACGATGACAATGCCGTCGATTCCTGAAAGCCCATGTCGAGCTCCAGCGGCGCCAGCTGCTCTTCCACTGGTTGATCAATACGGGATTTAACCACTTCGATAGCAAATTCTTCATCCACGTCGCCCAGGGCGCGCAATACAGACACGGGCGCCGACATCCAATCCACCCCGGGCTGCCCCGCTTCACTCACGTAGACGGCGTCGCGCACCGCCTCGTAAATAGTCCTGTCGATCCCCGGTACCAGCAGTAAATCCTCTATTGCTTCAAAGCTATCATGGCGTAATTCGGTTTCCCCGGCCTCGTCAGCCAAGCCAGAACCTGGCTCGGCATCCTCCTCGACAGCAGTATCTTCCAGGCCGGAACTCAATGTGCGCCACTCTACCACATTGAGGGCGAGCTCTTCCGCCACATTTTCATCCAGGTCGTCTATTGACGAGAACAACGCAAACAAAAGTTCCTGGGGGGCCTTATTGAGGTCAATCAAGCCCGCAAGGGGAGTGAAACTCACCGCCACATTATATTTCCCAACGGTAAAAGCCCCCTGGTGAGACGCTCGCTTGGCGAAATCGCCCTCCAGTTCCTGGCTTAATAGATCCATCAGTGCCAACTGAATGGCACCATCCGCCGCTGCGCCCGCACGAGCCTGGGCAGCATGTAACTGAGCCAGCTTAACGTCCACCCTGGCCTGCAACACAATGCCTCCCACCAGCAGTGACATGGCCGCAAGAAACCACACCAGAATAGCCAGGGCAACACCGTCCTGGGAGGGTTTGGCCCGCACACCCCTGCTCATGCCCTGCCACCGGGATGGGCATGAAAGACAGTGACCGGATACGATAAAAACTTCATGGCGTGCTGCTTACATCCGCGCTCAAACGGACCACCATCTCCGGCCAGTACTTGCCCCGGGCCTTGATATTCAGCCGCACCGCGACGGGGTTGCTGGCACGACCGGGCCATTCCTCGAGCCACTCCCCGCCAAAACTATCAAGGTATCCCAGCTCAAACTCTTCCACATCATGCAACAACACTCGTGATTCGAGCTCCTCCCAGCTGTAGGCCTCCACAGATTTCGCATAAGGGTGCCACGCCAGCCCCAGTTTTCCATCCGCAACGACCAGCCGCATTACAAAAACCCCTCCCAGGCCGGAGCCACCCAACAGCGGTGACACCCAAACCACACTTGTGGGGCTTCCCCAAAAATAGGTGCCGATCTCCGGCGCGTCACTGTCTTCGTCAATGAGCCCCACGCGCGCAAGGGGCAGCGCAGCGCCCAGCGAATTGCGAAGAAACTCACTGACCACGCGCACCTCATCCACCCGGTCTATCACCCGCCCGATTGTCGTTTTAGTATTGCCGAAGGTACGCATGGCAGCGATGGTAGCCACCATCATCATGGACAGCAGCGTCAGGGCTATCATTACCTCGATCAGGGTAAACCCCCGGGACCTGTTCACTCGAGCGCCTCCTGCCCAACCACAACCGAGTCCAGGGCGAACTTGCGGTCTTTGTCCCCATCACGCCAGCTGACGGTGACAGTTATTGCCTGCAGCGTGCCTTCCGCCAATGGTATTGCCTCTGGCAACTCTAGCGGTGACGCCACCACCTCCCAGGCAAAACCCCCTTCGGTTTCGCCTTGCTCACTGAGGCCGGAAGCGGGAACTACCGCATGTACCACGAGCAGGGAGCGGGCCAACTCAACGCCGTAGGCAGTTTGTTCATCAACACTGACTATCCGGGTCGCGCCACCCGCAGCCCGATACAGTACGCCCAGCGACATACCCAATATCGCCACCGCTACGACCATCTCCAGTAAACTGAAGCCGCGGCTATTTCCGAGTGAGTAACGAGAGGAAATCAAATGCGAGAATCCGGGCCCCATGGTTAAACGATTATTATAACTGAAAGCCGGGCGCACAGGCCCGGTCTGCATAGCTTTGTAAGCCACGGGTAAAGAAAGTTCCCGCGCGGGAAGAATGCCGCTATTGCGTTGCCGCTGCCTGTTCAGGTGATCAAGCGCAAGGCAGGCAGCATCCGGGGATTGTCAATCAGGCGACTTCAAACAGGCCCGCTGCACCCATACCACCCCCAATACACATGGTGACAACCACGTACCTTGCTCCCCGGCGCTTACCCTCGATGAGTGCGTGACCGACCATACGGGCACCACTCATGCCGAAGGGGTGACCAATGGAGATGGAGCCGCCATTGACATTCAATTTATCGTTGTCGATGCCCAGCTGGTCACGACTGTAGATAACCTGGCAGGCAAAGGCTTCATTGAGCTCCCACAGGTCGACGTCATTGACCGTCAGGCCGTGACGCTGCAGCAGCCTGGGTACTGCGAAAACCGGGCCGATACCCATTTCATCCGACTTGCAACCGGCAACGGCCAGTCCACGGTAGATACCCAACGGCTGCAGCCCTTTTTGCGAGGCAATTTTGGAGTCCATCACCACGCAGGCCGAAGCACCGTCTGACAGCTGCGAGGAGTTGCCAGCGGTAATGAACTTACCCTCCTTTACCCACTGCCCATCCTTGAACACAGGTTCCAGTGCAGCCAGGCTTGCAAGCGTAGTTGCGGGGCGATTGCAGTCGTCCCGGTCCACCACCGCGTCCTCATAGGTGGTTTCTTTGGTCTCCCTGTTGAAAACCGCCTTGACGGTATTCATAGGCACGATTTCGTCATTGAACAGACCGGAGCGCTGGGCTGCCGCCGTGCGCTGCTGGCTTTGCAGGGAATAGATATCCTGGTCTTCACGACTGATGCCGTAGCGTTCGGATACCACTTCTGCGGTCTCCAGCATGGGCATGTAAGCTGTCGCATCAATGGCGGTTACCGCTGCAGAAACATTGCGATAGCCATTCTTGTGCTTGGTCTGCACCAGGGAGATCGACTCGACACCGCCGGCTACTGCAATGTCGTACTCATTGCACATGATGCTTTTGGCTGCAGTAGCGATGGACATCAGGCCTGAGGAGCACTGGCGCTCTATCGCCATGCCCGCAACAGTATCGGGCAGGCCACCGGCGATGCCACTGAGGCGACCGATATTGTAACCCTGGGTACCCTGCTGGGCCGCCGCACCGAAGATGCAGTCATCCACCTCCGCTGCGTCAATACCCGCCCGCTCGACGGCGGCGCGGACCACATGGCCGCCCATGGCGGGCGCTTCAGTGTTGTTGAAACCACCGCGGAATGACTTGGCCAGGCCGGTCCTGGCGGTGGCTACAATGACTGCTTCTCTCATGTTCTTTCTCCTGATCGTTCTAATGCTGTATTGGATGTGCCGGAATCATCATCCGACGGCTATACCTGCTAAGCGCGCTGGCTGGAGACCGGTACAATCTCGCCGGTCATATAACTCGAGTAGTCCGACGCCAGGAACATCATCACGTTGGCCACTTCCCAGGCCTCTGCAGCGCGTCCGTAGGCCTCTTTTGACTCCAGTTCCTGCAACAATTCCTCCGAGGCAGACTTGCGCAGCATCGGATGCAATACGATAGAGGGAGCCACTGCATTAATACGGACATTGAACTCTGCCGCCTCCAGCGCGGCGCAACGAGTCAGCGCCATCACACCCGCCTTGGCGGCAGCGTAGTGGGCCTGCTCCTTCTGCGCACGCCAACCCAGTACCGATGCGTTGTTAACAATAACGCCGCCCTGCCCACGGGCCCTCATGACTTTCATCATGCAGCGCGTCATGCGCATCGTGCCGTTGAGGGTTACGTCAATGACCTTGTGCCACTCGTCATCCTCCATTTCAATCAGCAGTTTGGAAGTACCAAGGCCAGCGTTGTTGATCAGGATATCTACGCCATCCATTGTTTCCTCAGCGAAATTCACCAGCGCCTGCACTTCGTCCTCAACGGCGACATTACCGACCTTGCCGTACACCTCCTGCAGCCCTGACTCTTCCTTTAACTTGTCCACCGCTGCGGCCAGGCGCGCCTCATGAATATCACTCAGTACGACGGCGCGCGCGCCCTCTTCCGCGGCTCGCGTGGCGGCAGCGAAACCGATACCCGCGCCCGCTGCCGCGGTTATCAATACCGTTTTACCCTTGATCAGGCCGTGGCCCGCTACATATTCCGGTGCTTTCAAATCCATAGTGTTTACCCTGGTTCTATTTATGTTGATCCTGTCTACCTCGCCTCGCCTTTGGGCTCCCGAGGCATACCCAGACCCCGCTCGGCAATAATGTTGCGTTGAATCTGGTTGGTGCCGCCATAGATGGTGTCAGAGCGAACAAACAAGTACATGGATTGCAGGCGACTCAACTCATAAGGCCCACCTTCGAGAATCTCGCACTCGGGCCCCATCACATCCATGGCCAGCTCACCCAGGCTGCGGTGCCAGGTAGCCCAGAAAAGCTTGTAGATCAATGCTTCCTTTTGCAGGGCGCCATCACTAGCATTTTGCCCAGACAACATACGCAGGGAGTTATAGCGCATGATCTTTAACTCAAGGTGCGCCTGCGCTATGCGCTGACGGATTGCGGGATCCTGCGCTGCGCCATTCCCCTTGGCAACACGCACCACATCATCCAGTTCATTCTGGAACTGCATCTGCTGGCCCAGTGTAGACACGCCGCGCTCGAAGCCCAGCAGCCCCATCGCTACTTTCCAACCCTCGCCGGGCGCACCGACAATATCATCGGCATCACACTCTGCTTCATCGAAAAACACTTCGTTGAACTCCGAGGTGCCGGTGATTTGTTCAATAGGACGCACTTCGATACCGGGCTGATCCATTTTAATCAGGAAGAAACCCAGACCCTTGTGTGCTACCGAACCCGGATCGGTACGGGCAATGACAAAACAGTAATCGGATTCATGGGCCAGCGAGGTCCACACCTTCTGGCCATTGATAATCCACTTGCCTTTGGCCTCGTCAAAACGCGCTTTAGTCTTAACGTTTGCCAGGTCGGAACCGGCGCTGGGTTCGGAATAACCCTGGCACCACAATTCGGTGCCGGCTACGATACCGGGCAGGTACTTCTTCTTTTGTTGCTCAGTGCCAAAGGCAATGAGTGTCGGGCCAGTGAGGCCCTCGCCGATATGACCTACACGCCCGGGGGCGCCGGCGCGGGCATACTCTTCAAAAAAGATAACCTGCTGCTCAATGGTGCAGGCGCGGCCGCCGTGCTCCTTGGGCCAACCGACACAGGTCCAGCCGCCTTCGGCCAACTTTTGTTCCCAGACTTTACGTTCTTGTGGAAACATATGTTCGTCGCCCGGACCGCCACGGTATTTCAGTTGCTCAAATTCCCCGGTAAGGTTTTTGTTCAACCAGCCGGCAACCTCCTGACGGAATTGTTCATCTGCTGGGCTAAAGCTTAATTTCATGGTCTATCTCCCTCAATCCAGCAGGGCGCTGGCCAGGCGCTCCCGGTGCATTACGCCGTTACCGAGCAGGTGCTCTGAAGACTTGGCACGCTTTAAATACAGGTGCACATCGTATTCCCAGGTAAAGCCGACACCACCGAACAATTGCAGCGCATCTCCAGCGATGGCGAAGTACGCATCGGAACAATAGGACTTGGCGACACTGGCAGCCTCACTCAACTCGCCCGCCAAAGGACCACCTTCCAGTGCTTCCTGGGCGATGCAGGCCGCATAGTAAACGGCAGAGCGTGCCACTTCTGTTTTCATCATCATATCGGCGGCTTTATGTTTCACGGCCTGGTAACTGGCGATAGTGCGATTGAACTGCACCCGCTCGCTGGTGTACTCGATGGTTTTATCCAGTAACTGCTGGCAGCCACCCACCTGTTCCGCGGCCAGTGCAATAGTGGCCAGGTCAATGACTTGAGACAGCGCCGGCCAACCCTGACCCGCTTCTCCCATCAAAGCATCGCCCGCCAAGCTAACCTGCTGTAACTGGATGGCGGCTTGTTTGCGAGCCTGGTCCATGGTGGGCAACCATTGACATGTTACCCCGTCGGTTTGAGCTGGCAGCAGGAACATAGTAATTCCGTCTTCTCCGACGCTGCCCTCCTCTCTTGCGGCGACCACTAACAGGTCTGCAGTATGTCCGTCGATCACGTAGCGGTACTCGCCGTTAAGGACATAGTTATCGCCCTCACGTCGCCAGGTGGCAGTCACTGAAGCCGAGTCCCAACGACTGGAACCGCCGTTGAAAGCAAGGCTTGCGGTCAGGTCGCCTGCGCAGATCTGCCCCAACCATTGGCTTTGTTGCTCATTGGAACCTGCTACCAATAAGGCGTTAGCTGCAAGGCAAACAGTTGAAAAGAACGGCGAGCACAACAGGTAACGGCCCATCTGCTCCATCATGGCAACCAGTTCCACATAGCCCAGCCCCATGCCACCGCTGTCCTCTGGAAGATGGATCGCCTGCCAGTACATCTCGCCACAGATACGACGCCATAGCTCAGGATCATAGCCCTGCTCCGTGGCCATCGCACGGCGAACTGCCTCGCTGTCCGACACCTCTGCCAGAAATGCCGCAGCTGTATCGCGGATCATTTCCTGCTCTTCTGTGAATGCGAATTCCATAAGTGCTCCAATCAGCTCTGTTACAAGTCCTGCTTACGTTCCCCAGACCTTCTGTGCGGGAACTTCGCTGGCTAGTAATTCCTTCATAGCTTCGCCAATCTCTGCAGGTGGCCAGGCGGCGCCACGATCGACGCCATCGGTGGTGCGCCAGCCATCACAAATACAGATACGTCCACCTTCTGCTTCAAACACCCGGCCGGACACGTACGCCGCTTCAGCACTGGCTAACCAGGCCAACAGGTTGGAGACGTTTTCCGGGGCGAAGTGATCGAAACTACCGTCCTCTGGTTTGGCCATACGCTCGGCCATTTCCGGCACGGCTGTTGTCATACCCGTGCGCGCTGAGGGTGCTACGGAATTGGCGGTGATATTGTAGCGACCCAGTTCTGCGGCCTGGTTCAGGGTGAGTGCAGCGATACCGGCTTTGGCTGCGGCATAGTTCGACTGTCCGATGGAACCCTGCAGACCAGCACCGGAGGTGGTATTGATAATCCTTGCATCGACCGGTTTGCCTTCCTTGGACTGGCCACGCCAGTAATGCACGGCGTGGGAGCTGATGCAGAAATGGCCCTTGAGGTGTACGGCCATGATGGTGTCCCACTCTGCTTCGGTCATTGAGGCGAACATACGGTCACGATTGACCCCGGCGTTGTTCAGTACGATGTGAAGATCGCCGAAGCTGTCGATGGCCTGTTTGACGGCATTCAGGCTGTCGTCGTAGTTGGTTATGTCGGAGCTGTTGACGATTGCCTTGCCACCGGCTGCGGTGATTTCATCTACCACGGCCTGGGCGGCTTGCTGGTTGATGTCATTGACTACTACGGCACAGCCTTCGGAGGCGAATACCCTGGCGTGTGCGGCGCCGAGGCCGCCGCCGGCTCCGGTGATGATTGCTACTCGTCCTTCCAAAATTCCACTCATCTTTATTCCCTCAACTTTACTTCGACTACTGGTGGTTTTGATTAGTTCGTTGTCGCGCCGGGTGACTGCCAGTGCTTGTCCGGACTCGCCGTGAACCCATCCATGGGGGCTCGAGGCGCGCGTCCTTGCGCGCCACGGTCCGGACAAGCACTGTCAGTCATCCGACGCTGGCATCGCAGAATTTCAAGCAGCGTGCCGTTTAAACTTTCCTCGATCTGGGAGGC
>RCNC010003572.1_pt1 | contig 10151 bp, 9 predicted proteins | sample 2041301 | NCBI WGS metagenome assembly RCNC01 (sample SAMN09708231, study PRJNA481090) | Marine sediment metagenome, whole genome shotgun sequencing project. | biome: marine sediment; feature: ocean; material: sediment; isolation source: Sewage treatment plant 13A marine sediment (STP13A) ... | reverse complement strand
GTCGCACGCACCACCTGTTCCGCTTCCTGAAGCGGAGAGATAGCAGTGAGGTAAGCGCTCGGTGTCACCGTTCGAAAGTCCTGCTCGATACATTCGGGCGCGAAATCCGCGACGACGTGCCGATCCTCGACTTGAACCGGGTTAGCGTTTTCGAAATGCACGAGCAGCAGATGAAATACGTCCGTACCTTGCTCGATATCCAATGCCCGGGCGATTTCACCACGGGCATGCTGGCGCGACTGCCGCACGACTTCGCAGGAGTGTGCATGGCCGCGGCGCTTAATTTCATCTGCGATGTTTTGCACTTCAAGCACGTGAGATCGAGCCCGAAAATCCGACACAAACGTGCCACGACCGGCGATGCGATCGACATAACCTTCGTCGGTCAGTTCGCGCAATGCACGATTCGCGGTCATGCGCGAAACGTTCATCGACTCCACTAAGTCGTTTTCCGATGGCACCCGATCCTGGGGTCTCAGGTCGCCGTTCGATATGCGGCCAATGATCAGGTCCTTGAGCTGCTGGTATCTTGGTTTTACGAGCGCTGTCACGGTGCTTCCCCGATTTTTCGCAACGCACCTGCAAACGCGGCTCGAGTATCGGCCTGACCAACATGTTGGCCGTCGACGACCTGCCATTGGCCGTGAACCATGACGCGCTCGATTGGCAAGCGATAGCCCGAAAAAACCAGCGCATCGAGCAACGACGCCTCATCGTGACCAACCAGCATTGGGTCGTCGTCATAAAGCGCAACCAGATCGGCCACGGCACCGCTTTGAATACCCGCTATTTCTCGCGTACTGATTTGCGCGCCTCCGTCGAGTGCTCGTGAAAACAACTCCCGGCCAACATGTGATTGTTGCAGCGATGCGACGTTTCTCGATTGCGTTACAAGGCGTTGGCCGTACTCCAGCCAGCGAAGTTCCTCGAACGGATTTATGGAAACGTGGCTATCGGATCCGATAGCCATCCTTCCACCTGCGCTGAGAAAATCATGCAACGGAAACAGGCCATCACCGAGGTTCGCCTCGGTACTCGGGCAAAGGCACACAACCGCTGTTGAATGCGCCAGAGACTCGACTTCGTCCGCATCCATGTGCGTCGCATGTACCAGGCACCAGTTGTCTCCAACATTGAAGTTTTCAAGCAACCAACGAACCGGACGTCGGCCATAGGCTGCCATCGACTGGTCAACCTCGCGCTGTTGCTCAGCGATATGCAAGTGCATCGGCAGATTTTGGGAATCGGCGATACCGGCAATTTCGACGAGCGACTCTTTGCAGACGGCGCGCAGACTGTGCGCGCCGATGCCTACGTTTAGTGTTTCCGATGCTCGCTCACGAACCCGCTCATGATGTGCCAGGAAACTCTCGACATCATTGGCGAACAGCTTCTGGTGTCCCACTGGCTCGGGTTGATCGAACCCGGAGCGCTCGTACAGCACCGGGACGTAAGTCATGCGAATACCGCTGTTATGTGCCGCGGCGCAGAGCGCATTGAACATCGTATCGTCACGTTGGCTGCCGCCAGGCTCCGAATGTAAGTAGTGAAACTCGGCGACAGAGGTATAGCCACTCGCAAGCATCTCGCTATACGCCTGCTGCGCGATCGCCGTGAGCAAGTCAGCATTGAGCCGCCCTGCCAGCGCATACATGCGCTCGCGCCAGGTCCAGAAGTTGTCATGTCCGGCCGCGGAACGCTCTTCGGTCCTGCCCGCGAGCGCTCGCTGGAATGCGTGGCTGTGGGCGTTACAAAGACCTGGAATGATGACGCCCGCCACGAAGTCACCGGACTCGGCCGAGGTATTTGCAGTAGCGCTCCTGATCCGCCCACCGTCAAGCTGCAAGCGGACATTGTCTGCCCAGCCCTTTTGCAGCAACGCTTTACGAGCGAAAATAGACGACACCGGAGGCCCATTAAGTTGTATATACAGCTTTGGCCATGATACCGTCGAAAGCACACTCGGAGCAACGAATGACGGACTGGGATCTGCTGCTGACAGACGCGCACATCGCAACTATGCGACGCGACTCGCCTGGTTTCGGTGTCGTCGAGGACGGCGCGATTGCGATCGCAGATGGTGCGCTGGCGTGGCTTGGGTCGCGGACAGACCTTCCCGAGAAATCCGCCGCAGTTACCCGGTCCCTGGCGGGTCAGTGGGTTACGCCGGCACTGATAGATTGTCACACACACCTGGTTTTTGGCGGCGATCGCTCTGCCGAATTCGAGCAACGACTCCAGGGCGCAAGTTACGAGGACATTGCCCGCTCCGGCGGCGGCATACTTTCGACGGTTAGAGCTACTCGCGAGGCAACGCCTGATGCGTTATTCGAATCCGCGATGCGGCGCGTGCGAATGCTCGAAGCCGACGGTGTTGCGACTGTCGAGATCAAGTCCGGTTACGGACTCGACATCGATAGCGAGATCAAGATGCTCGAGGTTGCACGCCGAATCGGAACATCATCGAATTTGACGGTTCGCACCACGCTGCTCGCTGCACACACTGTAGCGCCAGAGTTCATGGACGATGCAGATGCATACGTCGACCTCATTTGCGACGAGCTACTGCCACTGGTCGCCGAAAGAAAGCTCGCCGACGCGGTCGACGCCTACTGCGAGACAATCGCGTTCGACGCCGACCAGGTCGCAAAGGTATTTAGCTGCGCACAGTCATTCGGGATTCCGGTGAAACTGCACGCTGACCAACTCAGCGACAGCGGCGGAGCGTCTCTGGCAGCAAGATTTGACGCACTCTCGGCCGACCATCTCGAGTACGCGCAGCCGCCGGGTATCGAAGCGATGGCAAATGCGGGAACCGTTGCCGTGCTCTTGCCTGGCGCGTTTCTAACGCTGGCCGAAACACAACAACCGCCTGTTGACGAACTACGCCAAAAAAGTGTGCCTATCGCAATCGCTACCGATTGTAATCCCGGCACATCACCGCTTTGCTCAGTGCGCGAGGCTATGGCCCTTGCAAGCCGACTGTTCAAACTTACGCCGCAGGAGTGCCTTGCGGGCGCAACGCGTGAGGCGGCCGTCGCGCTCGGCCTCGGCGAAGATCGCGGTACACTCGAAGTGGGCAAGCGCGCTGACCTCGCGATTTGGGACATCGATCATCCGAGGGATCTTAGCTACTGGCTCGGCAGCCCCTCGCTGGCAGGCTTGTTAATAGCAGGTCGGGATGTCAGTCTGACCTGATCGTGAGTCCCCCCTCCCCCCACCATAAGCGAAGCTTCGTCGTTACGCTCGGCCTGCTGACCGGCCTGTCCGCGTTGACAATTGACCTCAGCCTGCCGGCCATACCAGCAATGGTCGAAGCCCTCGCAACCAACCTGCAGCGCAGCCAGCAAATCGTCGGCATATTCATGGCTGGCATGGCTTTCGGCCAGATTCCGGCCGGGCTGTTTGCCGATCGTCTTGGCCGCATGCCTGTCCTGTATGTTGGCATGTCACTGTTCGCAGCAGCTGCGACAGTCGCCGCCACCGCGAATGATATCGAAGTCTTACTTGCCGCTCGTTTTCTGCAAGGATTCGGTGCCGCGTCTGCGCTCGTTGTATCGCGCGCAATCGTCCGGGACGTTGCAAGTGGCAAAGACGCGGCACGCCTGATGTCGTTAATGATGATGATCTTTACGGTGGCACCGGTAATCGCGCCAAGCATCGGCGCCTTGCTCGTTGCGCAATGGGGCTGGCGCACTCCGTTTACCCTGATCGCCGCGTGTGGCCTCGCGATACTGCTCGCAATTCGCAGTAACCTTTTCGAGACTCACACACCGACTACCGGACAACACCCCGTGCGCCAGCTGATCTCCAGCTTCGCCGAATTCTTTTCCCACCGGCAGAGCATCTTTGGCCTGCTGCTGATCGTCCTGCCACCTGCAGGATTTATGTCGATAATTACTGTATCCGCCGCACTTGTCGTCGAAATCTACGGGTTCTCGATACAGGCGTTCGGACTGGTGTTTGCGACAGCCGGGCTATCGATACTTTTCGGCGCTGCGGTCAATCGTATTCTGGTTACCCGATTCGACATGATGCAGTTGATCACGATCGCTGTTGTACTCATCGCAATTGGCGGTACGCAACTACTTGTTATTGCCTGGCTCGATAACGCCCCGTTCTGGTGGCTATGGTCGAACATCTGCATCTTCATGTTTTCGGTCGCCATTCTCATGCCCAATTCCATGGTCGTCGCGCTTGACCCGCTGCCTCGAATCGCCGGCGTGGCTTCATCGATTATCGGTACGCTGCAAAACGCCCTGGGGGCAAGTGGGGCGATTGCTGCTGCATTGATTTATGACGGCAGTGTTCGCAACAGCGTTGTCATCATCGCCACCGTATCCGCTATTACGATCGCGGTTTTTGTGCTCAAACCGTTGATCGCACCCGGACCCTTCATGCACCACCCGGACGAACTCGCACGGGATTGACGACCCTCGATCAGGGAAGTTCGGTCATTACCTCGGAGGGGGCCTTTCGGGCCTGGCTCGGGGTAAGTTTCGGATATCCGTAAGAGATCAGGCCCACGACGAGTTCGTTCTCGCTATCGATACCAACAATTTCGAAGAAGCGCGGATCACGTGTGATATCCGCCGTTATCCATTTGCAGCCGACGCCAGCTTTCCACAGATACAGCATTAAGTTCTGCACAGCAGCGTTGCAAGCTGCGAGGTCTTCCTGCTGCAATACCGATTCTGTCGACCTCTTGCAGGTAACAAGCAGCCAGCCCGGTTTTTCGGACCAGCTCTTCGCTTTGAATTCGGCCGCCTTCGCATCTTTATTTGCTGTGACGATTTCGCGCAGGAGATCCAGGCATGCAGCCATCGTTTGCTTGCCAAGCGTATAGAAGGCCCAAGGCTCTGTTACATGGTGATTGGGTGCCCAGGTTGCAACTTCAATCGCATCACGAACGAGTTTTGCCGGTACCGGCGTTTGCAGAAACAGATTTATCGTACGCCGCCCGCGCAGCACCTCGCCAAACTCACGCAGTTCGCTGCTCTCGAAGCCAGGTGCCGGTTTTTTCATTGCTCTTTCAAGAGCCCTTTCGAACACCGATTGTCATACGCCGCAACACATCATTTTTGAGTACGAAATGGTTATACAGCGCGCCGAGCACGTGCACGATGAGGAAAGCTGAAATGATGATCCAGGCGAATTCGTGGATTTCCTCCCAAAACTCATGTGATTCATCGTTTTCAACGATCGGTAGCGCAATTGAAAACAAGCCGAAAAACGGCAACGCATTGCCGCCCGTTGCAACCGTCATTGAACCCGAGATGAGCTGCACGAAAACTGATATGTAGAGCCCCCAGTGAACCAGCGTCGACGTCGCACGCTGCCATCCGGGCATACCGTCAGGATGCGCAGGCACGCCGTTCAGAAATCGCCAAACCAGCCGTACAGTCATTAACACAAGTACGATGAGGGCAACTGATGCATGCAGTGCCCGAACTTCGAATTTCTCCGGCCCGCGCTCCATACCAGCTTGTTGCAGGCCCAGCCAGAGCAGCACGAAGATGCCGATGGCGACTGACCAGTGCAACCATTTGGCTGTGGAACTATATTCGTTGGATGTGTTTTGTGACGCCATTTCCTTGTCCCTCTCTGTTTGTTACTCAGTAGCACCGTTTGCGATCGCACGATCATATGATCGGCCGAGGTAGACTCCGACCAATGCCCACACAATAGCAATCGCCGCCCCTACCGCAGCCATTGCACCCAGCCCGAGCCCGAGTGCCGCAGTTAATCCGGCAAAGGCCCAGCTCGCGAGTGTGTCCCCGCCGCGATAAACCACGATATCAATCACAGGCTTGGCCTTGAACCGATCTTCACGGTTGACCAGCGTGTACAGCATTTCGCGCGCAGGCCTCGTAATCGCGTAGTTGCCAGCCTTGAGCACTACCCAGCCAACAAGAACTGTGGCCAACATCGGGTTAACCGCCACAGCAAGCAAACCGATCGCCACGACCAGCGGCACCAGCGCCAGCGTCTTCGACAGCCCGAACCGGGACGCGATACGCCCTGTCGCAAACATGGCTGTTACGATAGTCAACGTGTTTACGGTCAGATTGATACCTGCCCAGATCTGTGCGCGTGCATCGCGATCAAAGTCCGTAAGCAAGTTCTTGATTTCGAAGTACGCGAACGAACCGATCGTCGTATAGAGAAAAATAAACACCGCGATGCCGAACAAGAAAGGGTTCCGAACGAATTCGGTAAATCCGGAAAACGGGTTGCCACTGACTATTGTCTCCTGACTATCGGCGCGAACCTCGCCACCAGGCTGCAGTTGTGTTGACTTGAGTCGATACAGTAAGCCAATAACCGGCACTATCGCGACCAGAATGGTCGCCGCGATCAGCATTAAGTTCATGGTTCCGATTGTCTTCGCCAGTGCGAGTGTCGCCGCGGATCCGGCTATCGTGCCGACGCTCGCCCCACTCGCGATAATCGCAAACAGACGCAACGCCTGGGTCTTGCTGAAAAGATCCGACATCAGGCTCCAGAACACCGAGATGTGGAACAAGGAAAACAAGCTGATCCACAGGTAGAAGGCCTTCTCGATGAAGACGGCATCACTAAGGGAGCGCGCGCCCAGATAGAACAGCACAAATGATGCTGCGAAAAATCCGTAGACGCCGGGGATCAGGTATTTTAGGCGCGTTCGCGATACTGCGAAACCATAAACACTCACAGCCACAGCGCTGAAAAAGAAATTGTAGGTCCAGAGCCGCGCAAGTTCGACGTCACTCCAGTCCGGGGCCAGCGCATCTCGCACCGGCTTAAGAATGTTGTACGCAAGCATCAATGCGAATATGAACAGGAACGACAACAGTGTCGCGCTCAGTTCATTGGGCTCGACCTTGATGGTGGCCCGGACGAATCGGCTTAATGGATTGCTGCGACCTGTATCAGTCATTGACTCTAGTCGAGCCCGAGCTCAAATCCTGCCTCGAGTTCTTTTTCAGAATAGGCGCGAAATGCGATCATCGTCTCAGTCTCGACGATGCCCTCGAGGTGGCGCATTTTGTCACTGATGACGTCAGCGAGATCTTCGTTGCGAGCAACCGTCACTATCGCGATCAGGTCAACACGACCGGCGACAGAAAAAACTTCCTGGACACCACTCATCTCCGTAATCTGGTTGGCCAGTTCCGGAATTCGGCTGGTCTCAGCCTTTATCATGACGATTGCCGTTACCATCGGTGTCTCCACACTCTCTCACTTAATCAAGCGCGAAGCGTACCATTACCGGCGGCTGACAACTATTGAGCTGCGACCATGCCTTTGGCGACAGCCAGGAGTTCGTCAGCGGGTAGCCGTACTTTGTAGTCCGCGTTCGAATAGGCAAATGCGATTATTCCGTCTTTGCCCACTGCGAACACCGATGGCACTGGTAGCATTCCGTGTATGGCCATCGACGAATCCACTATGTCATCGCCTTTCTCGCTACGCCTGTCGATCGCCTTTTGTGGCGCCTTGAACGCAATGCCAAACGCTATGGCGGCCTGGGCATCAGCATCGGAAAGTATCTGGTAGTCAAGATCAGCAATATCCTGTTGCGTTTCTTCTTTCAGGCTCCGATAGAGCAATTCCGGCCGATCACCACTAAGGAACAGGACATCGACTCTCAGGGCGTCAATTTCGCCGATAACGTGCCGAAGCTCCGACAGGTGCATGTTGCAAAACGGACACCAGCCGCCACGAAAAGATATAAGCAACGCCGGCCGCTCCAGTTTTCGCGGTTCAAACACGAAAGGTTCATGGTCGACTGTTTCAACCGTAAATCGTGGCGCGACATCTCCAGCAACCAGGGGTTGAATCTCTTCGGCGGTGGCAGCGACCGGCGTATCAGCATGCCCGTACTGCAACGACATGCTGGACACCAGGCTAAGCACCAATGCTGTCGAAAACAAACCAATTGCTGCTGATCGGGCATTGAATTGCCCGGTTGCGAAAATAGACATCTGTATCACGCTCCTTAATCGTCCGGTGAAACTGACCGGCGCAGGTAGCGGAATATTACATAGCTTTTTCGAGAAGGTCGCAAGCGCCAACTTCGGTGACACCGCGGCAACGATCCTTGGCTCGATACATTGCCTGATCCGCTTCGCGCAACAATCCGGTCAAAGTACTGGCGTTATCCGGGTAAAGTGCCAGCCCGATACTTGAAGCGCAGCTCAGCTTGTCTTTGCCGATTAGGTACGGTTCTTCAAGTGTCGCCGTCAGGCGCCTCGCCAGCTGCTCGGCGATTTCACCAGTGACATCCGGCACCAAAGCAACGAATTCGTCACCGCCAGGGCGACCAATAATGTCGCAGGATCGCAGGCTCTTCCGCAGACGCGTTGCAGCGATTGTCAGCAATTCGTCTCCAACTTCGTGCCCATAGGTGTCGTTGATTGTCTTGAAATCGTTGAGGTCGATGAAAAGCAGTGCTCCGGACGCGTCGTCGGCGCTCTCTGTCAGACGCATTGAAGCATCACGCTCGAAGCCACGACGGTTCAGGACTCCGGTTAGCGGATCCGACAGCGCGATCGATTCCATATGATCAACTTTGGCCTTGCCGTCCGTAACATCGACAAACGTAAGTGCGATATCGGTGCCAAAGGGTTCGCAGATCATTCGCAGCCACTTCACGGCGCCATTCGATTGATGTTGGATCTCTCTGTCGACACTTTCATTAGCGTCAATCGCGTTGCAGAAAACAGCATGAACGGCCTTTGCCTCATCAGGCTCCATAGCATTGGTGGCGATTCTCACAATTTGCTCACCGCTGCAGTCGATCAGATCATCAGTGTCCATATGCAGGAAGCGCGCGGCGGCGGCGTTAGCAAATACACAACGCAACTTCGCCTCGTCCTCTTCTTCATTCTTCTTCCAGCTAAGGCGAACGATGCCGTTCACCGAGTGGTCAATAAGCGTCCGCAGCAGCGCCTCACTGGCGCGGACTTCGGCCTGGGCTTTCTCTACATCGCTGACATCGCGAAACATCAGAACTTTGCCCTCAGACGAGGTTGCTCTGGTTGACGCCATATCGGACACCTGCACGTGCAGATATCGACCGGTTGCCGTCAACATGCTTCGCGGTTCACCACTGTCCAGCGCTTCGAAAACCTCTGGAGAGTCCCCACCCAATACGACACTCAGTGGTTCCATAAGTGCAGACGTTTCAGAGATGTCGAGCAGTGCCTCAGCACCACGATTCAGTCCAATAATGCGACCATGATCGTCCACCACAACAACCGGGTCCTGCATGTGCTGAAAAACGGTTTCATAGGCGAATGGAGTAAACTCGATGATTTTCTCGCCGAGAATCAACCAAGCGTAAATAGGCAGCATAGCCGTGAGTATTACAGGCACAAACGAAACCGTATTTGAGCCAAAGCCAAGATCGTAGGCTAACGTAGCGGAGAGCGGCGCAACACAAGCGGCAGCCAGCAGGAGCAAGCTGCGGCGATGGGCTCTCGAAACTGCCGAACTGTGCGTCAACAGAGATAGCACTGCAGCACCGGTTACAGCGTAGCTGTAGGGAGCGTGCATGAACAGGAACCACCGACCCCACTCCGCCGGGCGCGTCAGAAATTCGCCCGCCGCATTGGCGATAGGCGTGTACCACATGAATTCGTGAAAGTAGTTCGTTGCCGCAAACGCGATCGACACGATCGGAATTATCAGCATCATGATGATGCGGTGAATTGATGTCTTACGGCATGTGTACTCACGGAAACTAAAATAGGCCACAACCGGCAAGAGCGCCGTACCAACGAAGTGGCAGGTGCGACCGACCGAGAAAACATAGAATGTGGTCGACATTAGCTCGATTGCGCCGCCAACCACCCAAAAGCTGATAACAACGAATAGCACGCCGATCGGCACCGTACCGGCTTCTCGCTTCGCCACAATGAGGCGCAGGCCCAGTGCCAGATAGCACGCGGCGCTGAACATCAGGATGACTGACAAGCCGATTTCGAAGGTCACTTTTCCCTTACCCGAGCGTACGAAGTAGCTTGTTATGGTAAGCGGCTAAGCCCCCGTTTTCGCGGAACTGTTCCACAGCTTTTTAGTTCGCAAATCGCCATGCATGGTCGATTTTCCCCAAAAAGGACAAATCTGGCATCTGCTCAGATATCAATTTGCCCATAAGTTATTGT
>RCNC010003570.1_pt1 | contig 10153 bp, 7 predicted proteins | sample 2041301 | NCBI WGS metagenome assembly RCNC01 (sample SAMN09708231, study PRJNA481090) | Marine sediment metagenome, whole genome shotgun sequencing project. | biome: marine sediment; feature: ocean; material: sediment; isolation source: Sewage treatment plant 13A marine sediment (STP13A) ... | reverse complement strand
CCCCATTCATCAAACAGGTGATGCTTCCAACCGCGCAACAACATCACCGGATCGTGATAGGTAAGCTTCAAGTTATGACCGAAATTTTCCCGACGTCCTTCAAAATTTTTTGATTTCTGCGGTGGTGAATAAGCTGTTTTGTCAAAACTGACATTCAATAGCATCGCCGGATTGGGACACAGTTTACACCACAGACACATCTCATCCGGGTCCGCTGCACCAGGCCAGTCTGAATCTAACCCTTCAATGGACAATGCCAATTGGAAGTGCAGGTGTGGGGCCCATCCACCATTTCGGCTTTTATCCCCTAGGCAGGCAAAACGCTCCCCTTTCTCTATGAATTGTCCAATAAATAAATCTTCACATGCGGTGGGGTTGAGATGTCCGTACAGGGTATAAAATTTTTGCTGGCCTCCGAGTTCGTGGCGTAAGATCACCACGCCGCCGTAATCCAACGCATCGGGTCGGTTTTCCACCGTTTCAACAAAACCTTCCAACGGTGCAAAGACTTCTGCTCCGGCTTCATGAAAAATATCGACACCGAGGTGAACGGTACGGCGATTACTGGCTTTCCAGGGTCCGTTGCGAAATGCATCTGCGGTATAGACAAGACGTGGCTCATTGTAATAACCGAGGCTAACTTGAGCACTCACCACGCCTAAGTCTGCAGCCTCATCTTCTGTAATCGCAAAGGGGTTCTGCGGCAAAACACTTTCTTCAACCGATAAAGGGTTCATGGGTGCATTTTCTATATTCTGCTTTAAGATCGGAGCGAAATTCCCCCTTTCACCATCTATCCACGACATAACATCTGTAGCGCCATCACATACCGGAAGATCGCAGGCTGCGCGCAATCGTGCCTTGATCAGGCCCGGGTTGACCTGATGGCTTTCCAGAAAATCCCAGGCAGGCTTTTGGGATATCACGACGTATGGATCATCAGGATTTTCAATCTCCACAAAGTCCCCTCTTTCTTGGGTAATAAATTGAAAAACGCCAGTTGATTTATTGTAATACGCTGATGTATTGAAGGTAAGCTTATCCCACCTTCGTAAATACCCCAAATCAAAAGCATTGGTGTATGTGGGATCCAAATCAGGATTTCCTTGAAATAAATTGGTATTACTTGAACGTGATGGAAAAGGATTTATGAATCTTGAACGAGGTCTTCGTAATCTTCGGCTATAACTAATGGTAAGTTGTTCTTTCTTGGAAAACTCATAGCCTAAAAATAAGGAAGGGAACCAATCTACATACTCTTTATTACTTATTTCATTAGTATTCACGAGTTCTATTCCAATATCGGATGCCTCCATACGCAAACCTCCCAGAATATTGAACTTATTGATTTTAGTACCAAGCTGCGTGTAAGCCGCATTTACATATTCTTTATAATTAAGTTCATTAGTAAAGTCGGGGTCGCTGTTTAAAGTCCCATTTTCAAGAATGCCAAAATTGAAATCGGTATTAAAATTATTGAAGGTGCCACGATAACCCAATTCAAATTGCGATTTATTGTCCTTTCCGAAGGGCAGTACATAATCCATTTGAACCAACTGTCTTATTTGTCTTTCATCGTTAATGGTTTGCTCGGTAGGTAGTGCTGATGTTTCACCTATAATAATCTCGTTTATTATAGAATTTTCAAGTTCACTCCCGGTTGAATATTGATAATCCAATGTAAGTTCATGTCCATCTTTTTCAAAGTCCTTTTTATAATTTACAGAATATTGAATGTCTTCATCTTCCTCTTCCTCTGTTGTGAATCTGTTCCTTTCTATAGTAGGATTATTTGCCGCATCAAAGTTAAAAAAGTCAATATCAACAGTATCATCGCCAGTGTATTTTCGATAAACGAAAGAGTTAGTAATACTACTTGTAGAATCAATAAAATACTCAAATCCTATGTTGGTGTTAAAACCATCGCTTTGCCTTTGATAATCCCTATATTCATCCTGAAAGCTCGCAGTACTACCATCAAGATTGAAATTTTCCTGCTCATAAAGGGCATTTCCAGGGCCACTGCGATAACGATATGAGGTATTTGTGAAGATATTGAACTTCTCTCGTCTGAGATTTAGGCTAAGGTTACCGCCATAACTTTCTGGGTTACCAACATTTAAACTTGTTGAACCATTAACTCCTGCCGTTTTACTTTGTTTTAGAATAATATTTATTATTCCCGCCGTTCCTTCAGCATCATATCTTGCAGAGGGGTTTGTGATTACTTCAACTTTTTCAATGGCTTCTGCAGGCAATTGTTGCAAAGCTTCAGTGCTAAGTCCAGATAAGGCAGATGGCTTGCCATTAATAAGAATACGAACACTTTCATTTCCTCTTAAACTTATATTTCCCTCAATATCTACTGTAACGGAAGGAACATTATCCAAAACATCGGTAACAGAACCTCCTTTGACCGTAAGGTCGGAGCCTACATTGTATATTTTCTTATCCAAACGTAACTCAACAGTAGTTCGTTCACCAATTACTTCAACACCTTTTAGCTGTTCAACATCAACACCAAGGGTAATCGTCCCTAAATCAGTGGAGGTTCTAAATGTCTGTTCTTCTTTTATAAAGGTTTTATAAGAAATATACTCAATACGCACATTATATCTGCCAGGCATGGTCTGTACACTGAATTTTCCTAAGGCATCTGTAATACCTCCAGTAACTCTATCAGGATTACGCAAACTTTGAAGAATCAATGTTGCATATTCCAATGGCTGGCCAGTATCCTGGTCTAGCACTATTCCTGTTATATTTATTGGTTCTTGTCTTTGCCCTTGGGGTCTTTGGGCTATTGAAATGAATGAAGTGAATGCAATCAATAACAAGAATAGTTGTTTCATTTTTAATCTTTATCCGTCTTTTTATTCTTCTTCTTTTGTTTTTTTTCTTTCTTCTTTTTCTCTTTGTTCGTCTTTGCTACTCCGTTTTTCTGAAGCTCAACAAAAGCCTCGTACTTTTCCATTGGTAATCCGGCTTTGAGTTCTTCTTCTTGGCGCTCTGTGATTTCCTCCATTTTTTCGCGCATTTTATCCGGAGTCAATTTTAGTATTTGCATCTCTATGCGCTCTTGAACATATTTTTTAAGAACGCTGCTTAAAACAGCAGTTTCAAATTCATTTAATTCCAGAGCTGCTGCTATCTCAGGCATTTCATTATCTACAATTTCTTCAGCAGTCAAATTTTCTGGTTCTTTTTGTACTTCCTGAGCTTGCGGTATTCCACTTCTTCCACGGCCATAACCGCTGCCTCTACTGCCATAGCCACCGCCACCATAGCCATATTGTGCTTGTAATTCTACTCCTGTTAACAATAAAGTGAACAGGGCAACCAAGTATGCTTTATTGATTTTCATAATGTTGCTAGTTTATTAGATTTCAAAAATAGTTGAAGGTTTAACCCTTGAGGGTTAAAACTTTGTTAAAGAATGTTTATTCGTCTTCATTAGGATAACAAGAAAGATGCCAAAAATTAAAGATTCTTACGCTAGTGATAATAGAACAGAATTTAAGGAAGAAATCCCTAATTCTTTTTTAAAAGATCATATATCCTTTCTGTTGGTCTTCCAATCACGGCCTTATTGTCTTTAATAACTATGGGTCTCTCGATTAGCTTTGGATATTGAATCATGGCATCCAAAGTTTCCTCTTCGCCTAATTTTTTACCACGATAGTTTTCCTTCCAAATGGCCTCATTTTTACGAACAAGATTTTCTGCAGGAATATTCAAATAACCCAATACCTTTCTTAATTCCTCTTTGGTTGGAATGTTTTCCAAATATTTGATAATCTCAAATTGTTCCCCTGATTTCTCTAAAGCTTCTAGACCTTGACGGGATTTAGTACATCTTGGATTATGGTATATTTTTATCATCTTAATGGATTTTAATTAAATAGCAATGTTCATAACTCTCAATTCATTTCGTAATTGCGCAGCACTTTTAAAGTGGATTCCATTGATTCCCAATTCTTCAGCGGCTTGTACATTATCAAAATTGTCATCAATGAACACCGCCTTTTCAGGGGTAATGTTATAGCGTGTTAATGTAATGTCATAGATTTTTTGAAATGGTTTTCTTGTTTTTTCTGCTCCAGATACGACAATACCTTCAAAATGGGCCAGAAAATCAAATCGATCCAAAGCAACAGGGAATGTTTCTGCACTCCAATTGGTCAATGCATATAAATTATAAGCATTCGTTTGCTTTAGCTGCTGCAATATATCTACTGAGTCAGGGATAGGACCTCCCAACATATCTGGCCAACGATCATAATACATTCTTATCAAAGATTCAAATTCAGGAAATTGATTGACCAATAGTTCAGTTCCTTCTTTAAGAGGTCTTCCTGCATCATGGGCAACATTCCATTCCGAAGTACAGATGTTGTTTAAGAACCAATCTACTTTTTCTTCGTCACCATCAAAAACATCCCGATACACATATTTGGGATTCCAATCAATTAGCACTCCACCTAGGTCAAAAATGACTGTATCAATTGTGTGCATATATAAAACTTTGCGGTTTATTCTTCCTGTTTTTGCCCCATCATCATTAAAAAGGCTTTTAAGAACTGATCAATATTACCATCCATGACAGCATCAACATTCCCTGTCTCTTCTGCTGTTCTAACATCTTTCACCAATTTATAAGGGTGCATCACGTAATTTCTAATCTGGGATCCCCATTCGATTTTCATCTTGGAGGATTCAATCTCCTTCCTTGCTTCCATTTTCTTGCGAAGTTCAATCTCGTATAGCTGAGATTTCAACATCTTTAATGCAGTAGCCCTATTGTCGTGTTGTGAACGTGAATCGGAACATGAAATTTGTATTCCCGAAGGCTTGTGGACTAATTGCACTTTCGTTTCTACTTTATTCACATTCTGTCCGCCCGCACCACTTGATCTAGCAGTAGTTATCTCAATGTCTGCAGGGTTTACATCAATCTCTATACTGTCATCCACTAGGGGGTAAACATAGACTGAGGCGAATGAGGTATGCCTCTTTGCATTGCTGTCAAATGGAGAAATACGCACCAAACGATGCACCCCATTTTCACCTTTAAGCCATCCAAAAGCATATTCACCATCAATCTCTAGAGTGACTGTTTTTATGCCAGCCACATCACCTTCTTGATAGTTGAGTTCCTTTACCTTGTAACCATTTTTTTCGCTCCACATCATATACATGCGCATAAGCATAGCAGCCCAATCGCAACTTTCAGTGCCACCTGCGCCAGCAGTAATCTGTAATACTGCAGTGAGTTCATCGCCTTCTTCGGAAAGCATATTCTTGAACTCTAATTTCTCAATTAAGTCGGTCGCTTTGTTGTAATGGCTGTTTACCTCAGCCTCGGAAACCTCACCTTCTTTCAGAAATTCAATCAAAACTTCTAAATCACCAACTAATGCTTTTGCGGCGTTAAAGTCATCAACCCAATGTTTTTTGGATTGTATGAATTTCATATGCTCCTGAGCTTTTTTTGGGTCATCCCAAAAATCGGGGGCAAGCGTTTTTTCCTCTTCGTTTTCTATTTCAATAAGTTTGGCATCTATGTCAAAGATACCTCCTTAACGCACCAAGGCGCTCAATGAGATCTTTAGATTGATCTACGGTTATCATTGTAAAATATTTTTAGCAAAAATAGGATTTAACTATGGTTGTGCAATCTATTTTACATAAATTTAGTCCAGACTAATTCAAGCTAAAAACCATCATGAAAAACTTTTACATCTTCACATTGTTATTATTTGTAGGAATAATAAAAGGTAATGCGCAGTTTGCTGAAAAAAGCAAGGATTTTCAAAAATTCACCGGCCTGTTCGATTTTTATCACGATGACAAAAACGATAAGATGTATATGGAGGTCAATGATCTTGAGAAAGATTTCCTTTATGTCTATTCATTGAGTAGCGGTATTGGAAGTAATGATATAGGTCTGGATAGAGGACAACTTGGAAATGAACAAGTTGTATTTTTTCATAAAGCTGGTGGTAAGTTGATGCTGATACAACCAAATTTGAAATTCAGGGCATTGACAGACAATGAATTGGAGCGTAGGTCGGTGGAGCAAGCATTCGCTAAATCAGTTTTATTTGGATTTAAAATTGAAGAGGAAAAAGATGGTAAATATATTATTGACATTACTGATTTTTTAATGCAAGACACACATGGTGTAGTTTCAAGATTAAAGCGATCTAAACAGGGAACGTATAGTCTTGATAAGTCAAAAAGCGCTTTTGCAATGGATCGTACCAAAGCCTTTCCAAAGAATATCGAGTTTGATGTTACTTTGACATTTAAAGGGGAACCCAAAGGTGGGTATATTAGGTCGGTTACCCCAAATGCAAATTTGGTTACTGTCGCACAGCATCACTCTTTTATTGAATTACCTGATGATAAGTATCAGAAAAGAGGATTTGATCCCCGTTCCGGGTCATACCCAACTTCTTATTATGATTATTCTACGCCCGTGCAGGAACCCCTTATTAAAAGGTTCATTACAAGACATCGTCTTGAAAAGAAAGACCCTACAGCCGAAGTAAGCGAAGCAGTAGAGCCAATCGTTTATTATTTGGATAACGGTACTCCAGAACCCATTCGCTCCGCACTTTTGGATGGTGGTAGATGGTGGAACCAAGCCTTTGAGGCAGCAGGTTATAAAAATGCATTCCAATTGGTCATGTTGCCTGATGACGCTGATCCCTTGGATGTTCGTTATAATGTGATACAATGGGTACACCGATCTACAAGAGGTTGGAGTTATGGTAGTAGCATTACCGACCCAAGAACTGGTGAAATTATTAAAGGCCATGTTAGTCTTGGAAGTTTACGAATACGACAAGATTTCTTAATTGCACAAGCCTTAATTAACAAGCCATTTGCAGAAAGAGATGATAATTACCAGCCTATGTTGGATTTGGCGTTGGCCCGTATTCGCCAACTCTCTGCCCACGAGATAGGGCATACCTTGGGTTTTGCACATAATTATGCTGCTTCAACCAATGATAAGGCATCGGTTATGGACTATCCACATCCACAATTCTCCTTAAGTAATGGAGAGATTGATTTTTCAAATGTATATGATACAGGTATTGGTGACTGGGATAAGGTTACTGTTGCTTATTCATATACTGACTTCCCGGAAGGTTCAAATGAAAAAGATGGGTTGAATGAAATATTGAACAATGCTATAGGAAAAGGCTTAAGGTATATAACCGATCAGGATGCCAGGCCTATGGGCGGCGCTCATGTCTTGGCGCACTTATGGGATAACGGTAAAAATGTTAGCGAGGAGTTAAATGAAATGCTTAAAATCCGTTCTACGGCTATAAATAATTTTTCTATTGATAATATAAGAAGTGGCGAGCCTAATACTGTTTTGGAGGATGTTTTTGTTCCGCTATATTTTTTCCATCGTTATCAAACCGAAGCTGTAGCGAAAGTTGTAGGTGGTATGGAGTATAATTATGCAGTTAAAGGGGATGGTCAACAAACCATGTCAATTGTAGATAAAAAAATGCAGCGACAGGCGTTAACCAGCATACTGAAAACTTTGGATGCCAGTCTAATTGCTATTCCTAAAGACAAACTATCCCTTTTTCCACCTAGGGCCTTTGGTTATGGTAAAACAAGGGAATCACTCAAAGGAAAGACCGGTGTTTCTTTTGATGCATTATCTGCACCAGAGACGGCAGCTGATATGACGCTGGGACTCTTATTGCATTCCGAGCGCGCTTCTAGATTGATTCAACAAAAGGCTTTGATGCCTAATAATTTGAGTCTTTCAGATGTTTTGGATGAAGTAGTGGCAGCCACCCTCAATAAGCAACATAAAGACGATTATATAGCTGAAGTGCAACAGAACATTAACTATAGGGTGCTCTATCATTTAATGAACCTTGCGGCACATGATAAAGTACATCCCCAAGTGAATGCTTACGCGAATCTTAAACTAAAGGAGCTTAGAGGACAATTAATGCTTAAAAGTGATGCCAATGGACCTGAAATGGTGCGTAGAATAGATAAATTCATGAAAGCACCAGAGAAATTTGAAATTATCCAAGTGCCGACAATTCCTGATGGCTCACCTATTGGTATGGATTGCATGAATTAACGTTCAATGGACTTGCCACCCTGAAAATAGTTGATATAAAAGATCAAATTTTATATAACGCTAAACCCAATATTTAAAGTGAATATCAATTTAATTAGTGATACAGTAACCAAGCCATCATCGGGTATGTTAGAAGCCATGATGACAGCAGAAGTCGGTGATGATGTTTTTAAGGCCGACCCTTCGGTAAATTTATTGGAAAAGAAGACCGCAGCATTGTTTGGCAAAGAAGCGGCCTTATTTTTCCCCAGTGGTACTATGGCCAATCAAACCGCAATTAAATTACACACACAACCTGGTGAGCAATTAATTTGCGATAAATATGCGCATGTTTATAATTATGAAGGTGGGGGTGTTAGTTTTAACAGTGGTGTTTCATGTAAGCTGGTCGATGGTCATCGGGGCATGATGTCTGCCGAACAAGTTGAAGCTGCGATAAACCCACCAGATTTTTATCATAGTCCGCTAACAACTTTGGTATGTATAGAAAATACCACAAATAAGGGCGGTGGTGCTTGTTGGGATTTTGAAGAATTAAGGAAAATTAAAGAAGTTTGTGTTTCACATGGTCTGGCATATCACCTTGACGGTGCTAGGATATGGAATGCTCTTGTTGCCAAAAACGAAACTCCTGAACAGTATGGTAAGCTTTTTGACACGATTAGTATTTGCTTCAGTAAAGGATTGGGCTGTCCAGTGGGCTCTGTTTTGATGGGTAGCAAGCTTATGATGGACAAGGCTTTGAGAGTGCGAAAAATTTTAGGAGGAGGAATGCGACAAGCAGGTTATTTAGCCGCTGCTGCAGTATACGCTTTGGACCATAATATACAAAGGTTGGCAGAAGATCATCAAAAAGCCTTAGAAATTGGACGGATTTTGGAAAATCTCAATTTTATTAGAAAGGTCGAGCCTATTGAAACTAACATTGTCATTTTTGAAATTGATGAGGAAGTTATTACAGAAGAAGATTTTGTAAGCAAGTTGGCTGAAAAGGATATTTCAATAATTGGCATGGGCCAGGGAAAATTAAGAATAGTAACGCATATGGATTATACAGATATCATGCATGATTCTTTCTTAGCTACCCTGAAAAAACTATAATTCACCAAGATTTGCAAGTGATGAAATTCTGTTTTTAAGGTTTTTGATGCCATTTTCCATACCAGCTTCCGAATTATATAATTGACTATGGCCAATAACCTGGCCAGTAGCATTCTTGAGATTAAACAAAAACATTCCATCATGATTGGTTTTGCGTTCAAACCTTGTGCTGGTCTTATTAATTGGATTTAGGGATTTTACTATACTTTGTGCTTCTTGCTCATCGGTGAATTCCACACTTTTTAATAAGGTGTGCCCTCCTTGTGTTTTAAGGTTGAAACTGAACTTGCCAGCTCCTCTTTTTTTAATTTCTATCATAACCTATTGGACTATTCTTAAAGGTATAAAAAAATTAATTCTCTAGGATAAAAATTGTATTTGCCTTATTGAAAAATATTTATACGACAGGCGAACGTTAGTTAACATGCGCTAACCAAAATGCAAAAAGGGCTTCCTGTAATGGGAAGCCCTTTTTGCTTTAATAGATCTTGATTACCTGTATTTATTCAATAATTTTAAATGATATTGAATTTCACCATTCATACGATATCCTGAATATTCATCCAGCGCATGGCCTTTGGCATTTACTATTTTAAGCAAGGGAAATACGCCTTTCTTATTGTATTTTCCCATTACTTGTTTATTATGAGTCATTTGCTCAGGAGAAAGTAAGTCTTTATTTCTAGGCAGATCTATATATAACAATACATAATCTTCTGAGAGTGTTTTGAATTCTACTGAATCAAATAAATCTGTTTTGAGCATTTTACAGGGTGGGCACCAATCGCTACCTGTAAAATAGACCAAAACGTTCTTACCTTCCTTTTTTGCCTCCTTTAATGCATTTTCATAGTCGGTTAACCATTTAGAGTCCTTCACCACATCAAAATCAGCCTGTGCACTTAAAAAAATAGGTAAGAACGTTTT
>RCNC010003568.1_pt1 | contig 10156 bp, 9 predicted proteins | sample 2041301 | NCBI WGS metagenome assembly RCNC01 (sample SAMN09708231, study PRJNA481090) | Marine sediment metagenome, whole genome shotgun sequencing project. | biome: marine sediment; feature: ocean; material: sediment; isolation source: Sewage treatment plant 13A marine sediment (STP13A) ... | reverse complement strand
CTGACCCATATGTTCTCCGGCTCGCTCAAACTGAGCGATGCCGACGCCCACTTCGACGGTGTATTTCGTCGCGAGCTGCGCTCTGAACTAGCGGGGCTAAAGTTGCTCGGCGCCGTTCGACGCGACGGCGATACTTTGCATTTGACCGAACGCGGCTATTATCTGTGGGTAATCATGATGCGCGAGTTTTTCACCGGTGTTAATAATTTGCGCGAGGAAATGCGCCATGACATCGCAAGCGAGGTTCGGTTATCCACTATTGATGCAAACTAGCGTTGCCGACAGGGTGCGAGGTGTGAAGTTGCGCCCTATTCAGGGCGTCGCCGAAAACGAGGAACGAGATCATGACGGATTATACTGACAAGAAACCTTCGCGACTTTGGGCGCGACCACAAGCGAAATGGCGCCTGGGCATTCCTGTTGGTGCGCTGCTTGCGTTCGGGCTTGCCGCTGTCGCGACTGCCGACGACTTGGACGCAGTTGCAGCGCAATGTAACGACTGTCATGGCGATCATGGTGTCAGTCAATGGTCGGATGTACCGACGATTGCTGGCATGCCGGAATACGTGCACTCCGATGCACTGTTCATTTATCGTGACAATGAGCGCCCTTGCAGCGAGAGCAAGTACCGACAGGGCGATACGAGCCGTCCGGCTACCACGATGTGCCAGGTAGTTGCCGATCTGGATGACGGCATGCTGGAAGACCTTGCCGCGCACTACTTCGAGCTGCCATTCGTCGCCGCCCAACAGGAATTTGACGCCGATATGGCCGCAGCCGGGCAGACCGTGCATGACAAACTGTGTGAGAGCTGTCATTCCGAGGCCGGTACCAATGCCGATGATGAGGCCGGCATTATTGGCGGTCAGTGGATGGGCTACCTTGAAAATTCATTTGCTGAATATCTGGGCGGTTCTCGCGAACAGCCCGCAAAGATGGAAGAGAAAATGAATGAGCTCAGTGAAGCTGATGTAACGGCTCTGCTGCACTACTACGCCAGTCAGCAATAACGGATTATCTATACACCTTCGGGAAACCCCAATAGCCAATCCTCTGTCGTCGCGGTACTTAGTACCTTTACCGTGCGAGTAAGGGGCGAGAAATGGATATGGCTGCACGCTTCATCGACCTTCCAAGAGTAATCCTCGGGGTTGCTCTTCTGTTTTTGGCGGCAATTGCGCCGGCGCAGAGCGAAGGCTGTGCGGATTGCCATGACGATGTGCAACTGGCTTCGCCAGCGCACCCGGACATTGTCTGCCTTGACTGTCACACCAACGTGCCTCCCGAGCACGAGGCAGATGACCTCGAACCCTTGACCGATGCAGCAAGCTGCGTGCAGTGCCATTCCCGTACCGAACGCGAAGTCGGCCGCAGCGTGCATAGCGGTGAAGCAGGATGCACAGATTGTCACGGTGCACCGCATGCGATTCATGCGGTTACGGATGTCGCCTCTGCCGTTTCGCCGATCAACCAGATAAAGAACTGCGGTGGCTGCCACGATACGCCGGAGCTGCCGCTTGACCGATACCTGACGAGCGAGCACGGCAAGGCGCTGCTGTTGTCCGGTCTCACCGCCGCTCCGAGTTGCAGTAATTGCCATGGCGGGCACCGAATCTATGAAGTCGCCAATGAGCGCTCACCCACCTCGCATAAAAATTCGCCCGAGATGTGCGGCAGTTGTCATGTCCTATTGCTCGATGACTGGAAAAACCTGAGTGCGCATGGTCTTGCGTGGCAGGAGGATGAAGAGGGCCCTGTTTGCACGGATTGCCACTCGACTCACGGCATAGCCGATCCAACCAGCGCCGATAGCAGGTTGAGCTCGGCGGACACCTGCGGGGGTTGCCACGAAGAATACCTGACAACGTTCCGTGACAGTTTTCATGGCCAGGCCGGCAATTTGGGGATGGCGACTGGCGCCGTTTGTGCGGACTGCCACACGCCACACAAGAACCTCGCAGCAGATGACCCGCGTTCCAGCGTAAATCCGGCGAATCTTGCCGAGACTTGCGGCCAGTGCCACGACAATGTCAGCGCAAACTTCATCAGTTTCGATCCGCACAATGACCCGTCTAATCCGGACGACAATTTTGCCGTCTATATTGTGTGGTTCTTCATGACGGCACTATTGATTGGTGTCTTTGCGTTCTTCGGCATTCACGACCTGCTGTGGTTGCAGCGCTCCTGGGTTGGCGTGCTGCGCGGCGAGTTCGACGAAGAGCCTGCAATGAGTGGTCAATACGTCAGGCGTTTCAATACGATGAACATTCGTATGCATGTCGTGATCGTCACGACGTTCCTGCTACTCGCATTGACGGGTCTGCCGCTTAAATTCCATGCTGCGCCGTGGGCACAGCAGTTGATGAACCTGCTCGGCGGAATTGATTTTGCAAGAGTGATTCACCGGCTGGCCGCTATCGTTACCTTTGGTTACCTGGCCTACCATCTTGTGAACCTGTTTGTTCGCTGGGTTTTCAAGAAAGAGCGCGGCTTGTTATGGGGACCAAACTCCATGGTGCCGCAACCCAGTGACTTCAGAGATTTCTTCGCCAATATTCGTTACTTCCTGTATTTCGGCGAGCGCCCGGCAGGTGATCGCTGGACCTATTTCGAGAAGTTTGACTACCTCGCGGTATTCTGGGGCGTCATGATTATCGGACTTTCCGGGTTAGTGCTCTGGTTCCCGGGGTTGTTTACGACCTACCTGCCGGGATGGGTGCTGAATGCCGCACATGTCATCCACAGCGACGAAGCGTTACTGGCGACCGGATTCATCTTTATCTTCCACTTCTTCCACACGCATTTGCGTCCGGAATCGTTCCCGATGGATATCGTCATTTTCACTGGCAAGATGACGTTGGAACGCTTTAAGTCAGAGCGACCGCTGGAATATCAGCGGCTAGTCGATAACGGCGAGCTTGAAAGTTATCTTGTCGACGCGCCGACGGTCGAGGAACGCAGAAGAGCGTATATATGGGGTTCAATCTTTCTGACAATCGGGATCGCTCTCGCTATAGGTATTATCTGGGCGTTGCTCAGCCACTAAAAACGAAAATAACGGCCAGCCGCTTGACGGTCAGTGAGGACGAATATGCTCAGAAGTTTTATCGGCTCGATAACGCGAAATGTGATCAGCCTGACAGGCACTGCGCTCGCACTGGCAAGCCTGATTCTGATTGTGTCCCTGTTTGCAATTCAACAGCTGGGCTTTGAAGGCGGACCGTATCTCGGAATCCTGACATTCCTGATTCTGCCGATGCTGTGCATCACCGGCCTCATAATGATTCCGATCGGCAGTCTGTTGTGGCGCCGTAAACTGCGACGCACGCACGGCAGCGAAAGTACACCTGCACTGCCAGTGTTCGATCTGAACAGTGCCAAGACACGCAAGTGGCTATTGATATTTATCTGCATTACAACCATCAACCTTGTGGTTCTTGCAGGAGCAACCTACAAGGGCGTGCATTTCATGGAGTCCACCGAATTCTGCGGTCTATCGTGCCACTCGGTCATGGAGCCCGAATACACGGCACATTCGCGATCGCCACATTCGCGACTTGCCTGCGCAGATTGCCACATTGGTCCCGGTGCGGACTGGTTTGTGAAATCGAAACTGGACGGTGCGTGGCAGCTCGTATCGGTTGCGCTGGACCTCTATCCACGGCCGATACCAACGCCGTTGCACGACTTGCGTCCGGCAAGTGATACCTGTGAGCAGTGTCATTGGCCAACGAAGTTCATTGGCGACAAGCTGCGGGTCATCAAACATTATGAAGAGGACGAGACCAACACGGAGCTGACGACTGCTTTGTTACTCAAGGTGGGCGGCAGCGGTGTCGGTCAATCGTCTGGTATTCACTGGCACGTTGATCCGGACGTCAAGATTCGTTACCGGTCGGATGAAACACGCGAAGATATCTATGAAGTCGAATTCACGGATACGGACGGCGCTACAAAGCTGTTCGCCGATCGCAAGGCGCCCGAAGATGGCGGTGTGTGGCGAACCATGGACTGCGTCGACTGTCATAACCGCCCCAGCCATGTTTATAAAGAACCGGCCAAAGAGGTCGATCTTGCGATCGAAGGCGGGTTGATCGATCGCACACTTCCGTTTGTCAAACGAGAGAGCATGCGCGTTATCGACGCGGAGTATGAATCGCATGAAGCCGCGCGCGCCGTTATCTCGGATGAGCTAATGAAGTTCTATGTCGAGAATTACCCGGATATCGCGGCAGCGAACGGCATCGCAATTGCAGCGGCGGCGCAGTCGCTAGGCGACATCTATTCGGTCAATGTCTTCCCCAATATGAAAGTCTGGTGGAACACCTATCCAAACCATATCGGCCACGAGCAGTCGCCTGGCTGCACGCGTTGCCACGCGCGCAAGATGCGGACCGCAGATCGTGAACAGATTTCCGATGACTGCGAAAACTGTCATACCCTGTTGGCTGAGGGAGAGGAAGACCCGGAAATAATGACGGTGCTTCGCCCTGAATGAAGCCGGTCGGGCCAGATAGCACTGCCTCGCACCAGCTCTTTTACGAGCTGATCAGCGGTGGCAGCGGTCTTTTTCTGGCGCTGTTCATGTGGGGCCATATGCTATTAGTCGGCTCTATTCTTCTGGGTGAGCGTGGTTTCGACTGGATGGCAACGCAGCTGGAGACTTATCACATTGCACAACCTACCGTCCTTGCCATCTTTGCACTCTTCCTGATTCACGCAGTATTCGCCAGTCGCAAAATCCCTGCGCAGCTTCGTGAAAGACAACGTGTCACGCAGCTGTCGAAAGGTCTGCATCGCTCCTGGACGCCCCACCTCGATTCCCTGCTTTGGATCTGGCAGGTACGGACTGGCATGGTCATTCTGGTACTAGGTAGTTTTCACATCATTCTGCTGGGCGTCGACGTGTTTACACCACTGTATGGCAATCAAGCCGGCATTGAGTCTGCAACAACGCTCGCACGAGTAGGTGCCGGCCTTTGGCTGCCCTATGCCGTATTACTTCTTTGCGTTGAGTTTCATGCCAGCGTTGGTTTGTACCGGCTTGCCATCAAATGGGGTGCCGGAACCTTGCTGTCGCGACAGGCTTTGTCACGCATCGAACAATTCCTGTTTTGGTCCATCCTGGTACTGGGCACGATTACGCTGGTCGTGCTGGCCGGCATTCTTGAACCACCACTCGCGTTTCTACTGGACCCAGCGTCGCAATGAGTGAGCGCATGTTAACCACTGACGTTTTGATCATAGGCGGCGGTCTGGCAGGCGAACGCTGCGCCATCCAGGCAGCCAACGCAGGTCTCGATGTTCTCGTGCTGTCCCTCGTGCCACCGCGTCGCAGCCATAGCTGTGCCGCACAAGGCGGCATGCAAGCGGCACTCGGTAACTGCGCGAAGGCCGATGGCGACAGCCCTATGTTGCATTTTCTCGATACAGTGCGTGGCTCTGACTGGGGTGCCGACCAGGAAGTAGCGAGTATTTTTGCAGAAGAAGCGCCGTTCGCTGTGCGCGAGCTGGCGCACTTCGGCGTGCCGTGGACCCGAGTGCGTGGCGGCAGCAATCGTTACTTCATCAAGGGAGAGCAAGTTACGATTGAAGAAGCGCAGGAAAATGATGGCTTGATCATGCATCGCGATTTCGGCGGTACCGCGAAGTGGCGCGCCTGCTATGCCGGCGCCGGCACCGGTCATGCTGCGTTATACGCGCTCGACAGTGAAGTCGTACGTATGGGCATCAATGTTCGAGATCGAGCCGAGGCGGTTCGGCTTGTTCACGATGGTCAGCGCTGCAAGGGCATCATTGCGCGTTGCTTGCGAACCGGGCGTCACTTTGCGATCGCCGCTCGCGCAACCGTTGTCGCGACCGGGGGGTACGGCCGCATCTACGGCAAATATACGACCAACGCCACGATCAACGATGGCAGCGGGGCCGCAATTGCTCTCGACACCGGCATCGTGCCGCTTGGCAACATGGAAGCCGTCCAATTTCATCCTACGGCACTCGCACCGAGCAGCATCCTCGTTACTGAGGGCGCTCGTGGCGACGGCGGCTACCTGCTGGATAAAAACCTGCATCGCTTTATGGTCGAGGCCGAACCGGAAAAACAGGAACTCGCCAGTCGCGACGTCGTGTCACGACACATGGCGCAGTGCATGCGCGATGGCAACGGTGTCGACAGCGACGATGGACAGCACTTGTGGCTTGACGTACGCCATCTCGGCGAAAGACATCTGCGAACAAAACTCAGAGAAGTCTTCGACATCTGCCAGGACTTTGCCGGCATCAATCCTGCTGAAGACCTGATACCGGTGCGGCCGACGCAGCACTATTCAATGGGTGGCATCCGGGTTAACAAGGACGGCGCCGCCTACGGTTTGGCAGGGCTGTTCGCCGTTGGCGAAGCCGCCTGCTGGGATATGCATGGCTTTAACCGGCTTGGCGGCAATAGTCTCGCGGAAACGCTGGTCAGCGGCCGCATTGTCGGTCAACACGTTGCCGAGTTTGCGGCGGGCACTGAACTTCGCGTTAACACCGGTACCTTCTTCGACGTGATTGCGCTCGCCGAACACGAAGCAACGGGTTGGCTGGCACGCTCTGGCGCCGGTCTGAATGTATTCCAGATTCGTGACGCAATGGGCGAGATCATGATGCACAAGGTCGGAATCTTTCGAACCGGCAAAGAGCTGGCTGAAGCCGTCGATGAACTGCGCCAATTGCTCGCTGACTGCGATAACGCAGTACTGCGATGCGTGCAGCCGGGAATGAATCCGGAACTCACATTCGCATTAAGATTGAAAGGTATGTTGCGACTCGCAACATCTGTCGCAGTGGGGGCCTTAGCGCGCACCGAAAGTCGCGGTGCGCATTCTCGCACCGACTTTCCGGCCCGCGACGACGAGAACTGGCTCAATCGGACATTGGTTCGCTGGGCGCGGGATTCGTCCGAACCTGATTTCAGCTACGAGCCAACCGGCCAGATGGTGGTACCACCTGGCGACCGTGGCTACGGCGGCGGTGAACAGATCGCGATGGGCACAAGCGTCGCAAGCTACAACGCCGATGTATTGCAACAACAAGCCGCGGCGGGTCGCCCGCAGAGCAAAGAACCCATGGGCAGTCGCCTGCCAGAGGATGTGCCGGTATGAGTCGCCGCCTGACCTTCGAAGTGTTTCGCTACAACCCGGAAGATCCGGATGCCGTTCCGCACACCGACACGTTCGAGATCGATGAGACACCCTACATGTCGTTATACATCGCGCTGAATCGACTACGGGAGGAGCAGGATCCGGGGTTGCAGTTCGACTTTGCATGCCGCTCTGCCATCTGCGGATCCTGCGGCATGATGGTTAACGGGCGCCCTGCACTTGCCTGCCGCACTTTGACGGCGGAATTGCCGGACACAATCAAACTCTACCCCCTACCCGTGTTTCGCCTGATCGGCGACTTGTCAGTCGATACAGGCACCTGGTTCCGACAAATGGCGGAGCGCACCGAGGCCTGGGTGCATCAACGCCTGGCATTCGATCCGGAAGCACAAGAGGCGCGCATGAGCGACGAGACGTCGCAGAAGATTTATGAGAGCGACCGCTGCATTGAATGCGGCTGTTGTGTCGCATCCTGTGGCGTTGCCAACATCAATAGCGATTTTCTTGGGGCTGCCGGGCTCAATCGCATGGCACGCTTCATGCTCGATCCGCGCGACGATCGCGACAATTCGGATTGGTTCGAGGTCATCGCCACAGATGAAGGTGTGTTCGGCTGCATTGGCATGATGGCCTGCGAGGATATGTGCCCAAAGGAGCTGCCACTACTGGAGGTGCATGCTTACCTGCGACGGCGCATGTTAGCGACCGGGTTATCAAAGCAAGACGCAGACTAGTTGCGGGCAATTTCCTGTAATGCCCGCAGGACGTCACGCCGACTGATCTGACCAACCAGGCGGTTACCGTCCAGCACCGGAAAGCGCCGAAACTTGGTCTCGATGAACTCCTGCGCCAGGTCGATGATATTCATTTGCGCATCGACGGTCTTGGTATTCGTCGTCATGTAGTCGCTTACCGGGCCGCCCGAGTTGCCGTAGTAGCTCGCATCCAGTACTACCTTCATGCAATCGAATTCCGACAACATGCCGACAAGACTACCCTCATCGTCCACCACCGGCGCGCCAGCGATGCGCTTCACAACCAGCGTGTGCACTGCATCGAGTACGTCCGTATCGGGCTTGAACGTCACCAGCGTACGCGCCATGTAGTCTTTTACCAGACAGGACTTCGGGGTCATTTCTCGCCTCCCTGCCGCTTGCGGCAGTTACCACTGCAAAGTTCGCAACCACCGTTGTTCAATCCACCGCAGCTGCCACTAATCGCCCTGCGTCCATTCAGAACACCAACACTCATGCCGACAATAACGAGCAATATCAAAACGAAGCTCAATAAAAATGTAATCAGTATGGTACTCACCTAGCCTCCAAAATCGTCGAGCAGAATATTTTCCTGCGCCACACCGAGGTCGTCTAGCATCTTTAGAACAGCCGTATTCATCATCGGCGGGCCACAGAGATAATACTCGCAATCCTCTGGCGCCTCGTGTGCCGCAAGATACTCGTCATGCAACACGCGATGAATAAATCCGGAGTATCCACTCCAATTATCTTCCGGCTGCGGCTCAGACAATGCCAGGTGCCACTCGAAGTTCGGATTATCAGCGGCAAGCTTGTCGAACTCTTCCTTGTAAAAAACTTCTTTCAAACTACGTGCGCCATACCAGAACGACATGCGGCGCTCCGAATGCCGCCGCAGCAGTTGATCAAAAATATGTGCACGCATCGGCGCCATACCAGCACCACCGCCGATAAACACCATTTCGTTATCGGATTCACGCGCGAAGAATTCGCCGTATGGGCCCGATATCGTTACCGGGTCGCCGGGCTTCAGATTGAATATCCATGAGGACATGATGCCTGGCGGTATGCTGTCGTCCGGGCCGGGCGGCGGCGTTGCTATGCGCACGTTCAGTTTGACGACGCCTTTCTCCAGCGGAAAATTCGCCATCGAGTACGCACGCGATTCCGTCTTGCGTACGTCCGATTTGTAGCGCCACAGATTGTAGCGGTCCCACTCGTCGCGAAAACGTGCATCAATGTCGAAGTCCGCATACGCAAGGCTGTGCGGCGGACACTCGGTTTGTATGTATCCGCCGGCTTTGAAATCGAGTTCTTCTCCTTCCGGCAGAGCAAGTACAAGCTCCTTAATGAAGCTCGCAACATTATTATTTGAGACAACCTTGCACTCGATACGTCGAACGCCGAAAACTTCGTCCGGTACGCGAACCTGCATGTCCTGCTTGACCGTAACCTGGCAAGACAGGCGATAATGTCCGGCCGCATCACGGCGATTTATAAGCGAGGTTTCCGTTGCCAGGATCGCGCCGCCGCCGCTCAGTACCCGTACCTTGCATTGCCCACAGGTTCCGCCGCCGCCGCAAGCAGAGGCGATGAAAATGTCCGCGTCTGCGAGACCCTGCATGAGTTTGACGCCGACGGGCAAGTGCAGCTCGCGATCATCATTGACGATGACCTCGACTTCGCCGCTTGCCACGAGGCGCGAGCGTGCCGCGAGAATAACCAGCACCAACGCGAGAATTATCGCTGTAAAGAGCCCAACGCCAAGAAGTACTTCGACGATCAAAGCTGAATCCCCGAAAAGCCCATGAAGCCCAGCGACATCAGACCGACGATGATGAAAGTGATGCCGAGGCCCTGCAGTCCGTCCGGCACGTCGCTGTAACGCAGCTTTTCACGAATACCGGCGAGGGCAATGAGCGCGAGCGCCCAGCCGGCACCACTACCGACTCCATACACAACGCTCTGACCAAAGTCGTACTGACGCTCGACCATGAACAACGTGCCGCCGAGAATTGCACAGTTAACCGTGATCAGTGGCAAGAAGATGCCGAGCGCGTTGTAGAGCGCGGGCACATAGCGATCCAGCGCCATCTCGAGGATCTGCACAAGCGCGGCAATCACGCCGATGTAACTGACCAGACCGAGGAAGCGCAGATCAACGTCAGGCAATCCTGCCCATGCGAGCGCACCCTCGTCGAGCAAGAACGCGAAAATCAAATAATTGACCGGCACCGTAATCGTCTGCACTGCGACAAC
>RCNC010003567.1_pt1 | contig 10156 bp, 9 predicted proteins | sample 2041301 | NCBI WGS metagenome assembly RCNC01 (sample SAMN09708231, study PRJNA481090) | Marine sediment metagenome, whole genome shotgun sequencing project. | biome: marine sediment; feature: ocean; material: sediment; isolation source: Sewage treatment plant 13A marine sediment (STP13A) ... | reverse complement strand
TGAAACATTTATTGCTCCTTTCTCTGAATGGCTAAGTTATTCAACATACAGGTACACCCGTGATAGCTTATGGAAGCAAGATTACAAAGGCGTAATGAAATCAAAAATACAGGAATTCTCCCAAAATATCTCTGCAGGAAAGCTACACAAAGCAGTACACGGTCATATTGAAGTTGATAGAGATATATCTGTAAAAGACATGCTTTCAAGTTGCGGTGATTACATTCACAAACATTATGATGGTGATCCTGCATTAAACCTGGGAAGTTCAGTTGAGTTAGCGAAAACAGGCATTTCAGGAATAGTTAATATACTTCCCTTTACCTGCATGCCTGGAACTGTGGTTTCGTCTATTGGTCATAAATTTAAAAGAGACCATAACAATATCCCATATGAAAGTATTGCTTATGATGGCCAGGAGGACACCTCAATTGAACTGAGGCTCCAGGCATTTATGCACCAGGCAAAAGAATTTGCTCGTAAGAATGGCTACAATAGACCAAAAAACTGGCATATTGAAGAACTGGTTAAATTTTCTGACATGAAAGTTTAAATAGAGGGTATGAATGAGCTGCTATTTTTAGCAGATTATTTTAAATCCCTTACCATGAACATTTATAATTTCAACCAAAGGATCCTGCTTTAAATATTTTCGAAGTTTGGTAATGTAAACATCCATACTTCTGGCATTGAAGTAATTGTCATCAAACCAAATTGTTCGTAAAGCAAAATTTCTTTCCAGTACTTTATTTTTATTGCTGCAAAGCAACTTCAGCAACTCAGCCTCTTTTGTCGTTAACTTCTGGGTTTGGCCATCAATGGTAAGGGTTTGTTTCTGGGCATCAAAGGAGTACTTGCCCAGCTGGAAAACTTCTTGTTGGCTACCTTCTGTTCCATGTGTTCTTCGAAGTATGGCCTCAATTCTAAAAAGTAGCTCCTCCATGCTAAATGGCTTGGTAATATAATCATCCGCCCCTATAGAAAATCCCTCAAGTACATCCTGTTTCAATGTTTTTGCAGTAAGAAAAATAATAGGTATATCCGTGTTTATTTGCCTGATCTCTTTTGCAAGTGTAAAACCATCTTTTTCGGGCATCATCACATCTAAAAGGCAAAGATCAAAATGCTCCTGAATGAATCCTTTATAGGCCTTGTTCCCATTCGTAAACAAACCTGTCTTGTATCCTTTTATCTCTAAATATTCTTTAAGCAAAGATCCTAGATTTTCATCATCCTCTGCCAGTAGAATTCTGGTTTCGTCCATAATTTATTTTTTGAGTGGGAACCGAATTTTAAAAGTTGTACCTTTATTTACCTGGCTCTCAGCTTTTATAGAGCCATTGTGTGCTTCAACAATAGTCTTAACATAGCTCAGTCCAAGACCAAACCCTTTCACATTATGGACATTTCCTGTTGAAACCCGGTAAAATTTAGTAAAAATTCTCGAAAGATTATCCTTTGAAATACCTATCCCATTATCTGTAATTGAAATTAAGAGGTGGCTTTTTTCACTCTGGGTCGATATATTTATTTCAGGCTCAACCTTACAGTATTTTATTGCATTATCAATAAGATTTGAAAAAACATTCATAAAGTGTACCTCATCCACTGCAATATTTGAATTATTAGCTTTGAGGTCAATATTGAGATTTCCGTTTTTATTCTGTAATTGCAATGAGAAATTATCAGCCACATTTCGCAAAAGATCATGGGCATCAGCTGATGTGATATTCATTTTTATCTCACCCTTATCAAAAATAGCCATTTGAAGGACTTTTTCAACCTGATATCCCAATCGTTTCCCTTCCTCGTTTATTACCGTTGAAAGATGGTCAATGTTTTTCTCATCCCTGGCAATATTTTTGTCCGTTAACATTTGTGAGGCCAGCGATATAGTTGAAATAGGTGTCTTTAACTCATGTGTCATATTGTTCACAAAATCCGTTTTAATTTCCGATAGTCTCTTTTGTTTAAAAATAATATAAAGTGTACCTGTGAATATAAGCAGAATAATAAATATTAAAACAGTAGAGGAAATCCCCATCCACCCAAGGGATTTAAAAAGGAAACTTCGATTTTTAGGAAAATATAGTGTCAAGAAGTTCTTTTTTGGAATTAAGTCTCCTGGGAAAAGTTGCCACTGAAAAACTTCTGATCGGGTATATTTTTCAAAACCCGGAGTTTTATAAAAATTACTATTATCTGGTTTTCTAATAGCAAACTCGAAGTCAAGATCCAATCCTCTTCTTTTTAGCTCATAATCTATGGCCTGATACAATTGATTCGGGAGTACTCTTTCTTCTATCTGAAGAGGGTTCTCCATCATTTGTCCCATAATTTTCTCTACAATCATGGATTTATTCAGCAATTTTGAACGCTCCTCAATGATTCGATTCTTTATTATATTTATATTTGGTTCATGAATGCTAAAAGTATAATTTAATGCCTGGCTTTCATCTTCACCAGAAAAATATATAGTATCTCCGAAATGTACTTCCCTGGTCTCTATCTCATCACTTTCTCTATTGTGATAATAATATATTGAACTGGACCCATAGCTAACAACACCCTGAATTTCCGGATTCTGTTGTTTAATTAACATGTCAATAGGTATAGAATCACGGTATGGATCCATTTCATGAGCAACCCGTAATTTTGTTTCCTGGTTCTCCAATCCAATAATAACATCTCCCAGAGCATTGTTAACCATCTGAGAAAACTGTTGCTGCTTCAACCTCAACGCATTCTTAACCCATTGAGCCTGAACTAAAAGCAGACCAAAAAGAGCAAGCGTCATAAATCCAGTTAGTATCCAAATACCTTTTCTACTCATTGCTCTACAAAAATAGGGGATGAGAAAGAATAACGACTACTATTTAACAATCTTTAACATTACTTAGGATTCGTTAATTGTATCCTGCATTATCTTTGACCCAGATTAATTGCTCAACTTAATTATCACCAAATGAAAAGATCAACTCTATTACTTGCAATATTGTTTACCGGCAGCATACTTGCTGGAAACATATTTGGACAGGAAAGTAATAAGAAAATACACCTTAAGGTGATAAAAAATGGTGAAACTACTGTGGATACAAGCTTTGCTGCTGGAAGCCTGGAGGATGATGAACTTCATAAAAAAATATCAGAACTGGCAGGTGTAGAAATTAACGTGGCAGATGGAAAACACAAACATATGGTTCATGTTGATTCTCATGGAGACCATTCATGGACATCAAAAGAAGGCAAAGGAGAAAAGATTGTTATTGTCAAATCAGCTAAGGATGGAGAAAACCATAGTGCTCACAAAACTATGAGCGCATACTACACCACAGATGATAAAGGTAATTTCACAATTGAAGCAGATTCAAGTATTATTATTGACGGGGATACAATAAGCTTCGAAAAGAAGGGAAACATATTTATTATGGATGGTCATCATAGTACAGTTGATTGGGTTGAAAAAGATTCTGGCGATGTAAAAAATTTAAAGGTAATTGTTGAAAAAGTGGGTGAAGATAATGAGGATCATGATGTAATAATTATTAAAGATGGTGTTGTTATTATGAAGGGAGATGGAAACATTATTCTTGAGGAGATAGATGAAGATGATATCGATAACATTAAAATAATTAAAGTAAAAAAAGGGGATGATGGGGATGAAAAAACTGTAACCGTCTATGTGACTGATGATGAGGGCGATATGCACACTCACAATTCAGACGACGTACAAATATTTGTAAGTGATGGAAAAAGTGGCACAGAATTTGTTTCTAAGAAAGTAAATGTTGTAAAATCAAAAGGAGAAGGAGAAGACGAGATTGAAATTACAATAGAAGTTATAGAGGATGAAGATGTTAAGGTAGAGGAAGTAACTAAAGAAAAGTCGAAAAAAACGAAACAAAAGAAAGTGAAATAACGTAAGATAAGATAGAGTAAAAAAAACGCAGAAATGCGATTTCTTCATAGTTAGGTTAAATTTTAGGGTTTATTAAGGGAAAAGGGATGTCTTACATCCCTTTTTTCTATTTACTAGTTGAACAACAACTTCTCAGGTGATTTTAGGGAACCAGGATCCAATACAAAGGAAGCGCTAACAATATCTATTTTCTTCAAGTGTTCCTGGATAGCCAGAAGTTGAGATTGCAACAACTCCCCATAAATTTGTAAAAAGAAATCAATATTTCTCAGTTCAGGAAATAAAAATCCTTTTTCACCAGAATTTGAAATGAGATTATATAACAACATTGATTCCTCATCCTCATAAGAAGAAACTGAAAAATCCTGCACAGCCTCCTGCTGTTTGGCCAGAATTGAAAGATTGTTTGACCTGGTAAGATTTAATCCCAGATGTTGGTTGATTGTCCAGCTTAAATGGTAATCATTTTCATGCGATGAAATTCCAATTAAGGAGAATTCCAGCTCTGGCTTATATTTTAACTTAAGACTCTTCCCTTTTTTCACATTTCAGTCCTTTAGCACTTTGGTGGCCTATTAGCTGCCATTCTATAATTCTTCTGCAGTGCTGGTTTCATTATTTAAATAGTTATTTTGGATATATTTTAGTGCTTTTCTTGCCGCATTTTGTTCTGCCTCTTTTTTAGATAAGCCTGATCCACTACCGCCCTTTTTATCACTTACTAAAACCCGAGCTTTGAAATAGGGTACTTCCTGCTCTGGGTTGGTCTCTTCAAATGTTTCAAAGTTTACTTTTACTTTGTTCTTTTGGCCCCACTCAATAATCTGGCTCTTAAAATCTGTCTCGTGGTTAACCAGTTTTTCAATGTCGGTGTAGTCGTGTATTAACTTATCAATTACAAACTTCTTTGCCGCATCGTATCCCTTATCAATATATATGGCTCCCACAAATGCTTCCAGTGTATCGCCACTAATATTTTTTTTATGCTGATTTTGATATATAGGAGGTGAGATAAGCTCATTCAGACCTATTTTCCTACCTAGTTGATTTAAATACTGACGTTTTACAAATTTTGATCTAATTTTTGTAAGAAAGCCTTCATTTCTATTCGGGAAAGTTCTAAACAGGTAATCAGAAATTATGGCTGACAGGATAGCATCTCCAAGATATTCAAGTCGCTCATTGTTGGAACCTACCGTCCCTGGCAAGGATGGAGCAGATGATTTTGGCACCAGGGCCAGCTCATACAATTGAATTCTACCAGGTTTAAAACCCGTTAGATTCTTTATTTGCTTTGAAAAATTGTTCTGAGTCCGAAAGAGTCTGAACAAGGAGAATTAGAATTAAATATTAATTACTAAATTTCTTAAAAATTACGCTGGCGTTGTGCCCCCCAAAACCAAAGGTGTTGCTAAGCGCAATATTAACTTCACGTTTTTGGGCAACATTTGGTGTCAAATTCAGTTTTGGATCAATTTCAGGATCAAGGTTCTGCAAGTTAATAGTTGGCGGAATAATGCCTTCCAAAATAGCAAGTAAAGCCGCCATTGATTCTAATGCCCCTGCTGCTCCCAGGAGGTGCCCGGTCATTGATTTTGTGGCACTAATACTCATTTTATAAGCATGATCACCAAAAACTGTATGGATAGCTTTTATTTCTGATATATCACCTCGAGGTGTTGCGGTACCATGTACATTAACATAGTCCACATCTTCGGGTTGGAGCTGTGCATCATCCAAGGCATTCTTCATCACCAAAGCTGCCCCAAGTCCATCAGGATGCGGTGCTGTAAGATGATGTGCATCAGCCGACATACCTGCTCCTACAAATTCAGCATAGATTTTCGCCCCTCTTTTTTGAGCATGCTCCAGTTCTTCAAGAATTAGAGCGCCACCGCCTTCTCCCATTACAAATCCATCACGACTTACATCAAATGGCCTGGATGCAGTTTTGTACTCATCATTCCTGGTTGACATAGCCATCATAGCATTGAATCCTCCAATACCTATTTCGTTAATGGATGCTTCTGACCCTCCAGTAACAAACATATCTGCTTTACCCAGTCGTATGTAAGTAGCTGCATCAATTATAGTATTTGTTGAAGTAGCACAAGCTGACACTATACCAAAATTGGGTCCATGAAATTTATACTTCATTGAAATGTGCCCAGCTGCTATATCTGCAATCATCTTGGGAATGAAAAAAGGACTAAAACGGGGAGTACCATCACCCCGTGCAAATGCGGATATCTCTTCTGCAAATGTTGTTAATCCTCCAATACCAGAACCATAAATGACACCAACACGGTTTCTGTCAAGTTTGGTAAGGTCTACTGCACAATCCTGAATAGCTTCCTCAACAGAAACTAAAGCAAGTTGGGTATAGCGATCAAGCCTACGAGCTTCCTTTCTGTCAAAATAGTTTGACAAATCAAGGCCTTTTGCCTCACATGCAAATCTGGTTTTGAACTTCTCAGCATCAAATAAGGTGATCCAATCAGAACCACTTACTCCTTTTCGCAACCCATCCCAATATTCGGGTACTGAATTTCCAATTGGAGTAACGGCACCAAGTCCTGTTACTACAACACGCTTTAATTCCATCTGAAATATAGGATTACTAAAAATTTATTTGGCGTTTTCCTCGAGGTATGTTATTGCCTCGCCTACAGTACCGATATTTTCAGCCTGGTCATCGGGAATACCAATGTTGAATTCTTTTTCAAATTCCATAATTAATTCAACGGTGTCAAGAGAATCAGCTCCTAAGTCATTTGTGAAGCTAGCTTCAATGGTTACTTCATTTTCGTCAACTCCTAATTTGTCAACTATAATGGCTTTTACTCTTGATGAAATGTCTGACATAATCTTAATTTTAAATTAATATTTTATTTTATTTTTGAAAATACGATGCAAAGAAATGTAATTCAGCAATTATTTTCAAACAAATATAATTTTTTTTACTCTTAGCCACTTAAAAATACACTATTTTTTCGATTTTAGGAAGAAAAAAACGAAGAAAAAAATCTTATAAGTAACAGACAATGAAGAAGATTTTAATATTTGCCTCCGGGTCCGGAACCAATGCTCAAAATATTATCGAATATTTTAACAGATTGGTCGAAATTAAAGTAAGCTTGGTTTTTTCGAACAAAAAAGAGGCAAAAGTTCTTGAAAGGGCTAAGAAATTGGGTGTTGAAACTGTAGTTTTTAGCAAGGACGACTTATATAATAACAATCGAGTGATGAATTTGATTGAAAAAGAGCAACCTGACCTTATTGTATTGGCTGGATTTCTATGGCTCATCCCCACTTCTATAATTAAAAATTATCCAGATAAAATTGTTAATATTCATCCAGCATTACTGCCAAAATATGGTGGGAAAGGTATGTATGGTATGAATGTGCATAGAGCTGTGATTGAAAATAATGAAGTTGAATCAGGCATCACTATTCATTATGTGAATGAAAAATATGACGAGGGTGATATTGTTTTCCAGGCAAGCTGTCTCGTTGAATCAAATGATACACCTGAATTACTGGCTCAAAGAATTCATACCCTGGAGCATCAGCATTTCCCTGCAGTAATTGAAAAGCTTATAAATTCTTAATACTTACAATATTCAATATTATCAAGCAAGCTAATCATTACATGGCTGATCTTATCAAATTCAGCCCTATTATCATCACTTACCGGCTTAACGGGAGGCGCCTTCACTTTTAAGGGGTTTACGGGATGTCCACTTTTATAGAACCTGAAATCGAGATGCGGACCCGTAGAAAGTCCAGTACTACCAACATATCCAATAATATCACCTTGCTTAACATACTTTCCAGCCCTAATCCCTGGGCCAAATCGTGAAAGATGCAAGTATGCAGTGGTATAAATACTGTTGTGTTTTACTTTTACTATCTTTCCATTCGCCCCCCTATGTTGGGCCTCAATAACCTTTCCGTCTCCTATTGACTGGACCGGTGTTCCTACAGGAGCGGCATAGTCAATTCCATGGTGTGGACGGCGAATCTTTAATACAGGATGCAGCCTGCTATTTGAAAAACGCGAACTGATTCGAGAAAACTTCAAAGGGGCCTTCAGAAAGGCCTTTCTCAGGCTGTTTCCTTCCTGGTCGTAAAAGTCTTCCTTACCATCCTGAATTAATGGAATTGCATAGAAATCCTCATTGGCATGCCTAAAAAATGCCCCAAATATTTTCTTAATTCCTACTGATGTACTGTCAACAAACTCCTCATCATAAATTACCTTGTAGGAATCACCCTTTTGAAGGCCAAAAAAGTCAATTGACCAGGCAAAGATGTCTGAAAGCTCATTTGAAAGCTCAGGATTAATGCCCTGGTCTTGCATAGATACCCAAAGTGATGTTTGAATGGTTCCTGAACAGATTTTCAGATCTGAGACCACCTCTTTCATATTGTGATTAACACTTACCTGTTCCCCCAAATCGAATACGTAATAATCTATGGCATTATCGACATATACAAAATATCGAACTGTTTGCAAACTGTCTTTTTCAGTAAAGAATAGGTATTTATTCCCCCTTTTTACTTTTCTAAAATCAAAAGTATCGCTGTAATTATCAACTATCGATTGGATCTTTGGGTATTCAACACCCTGTTTGGTAAGAATATCAGCAAGAAATTGATTTCTCCTGACTTTCCCTTCGATAATATCAAAAGAATCAATGGGTATTCCATACATTGTTTCAACTGGGATAACTAACGAATCCTGAATGCTTAAGCTTGTCACAATTTGACTCGCTCTTTCCTCACAGGATGAAAGTGATAATATAATACCGTTAACAATCAGCAGTCGGAAAATATTTTTTCTAAAAAAACTAAGGGATGATCTCATTCTTATCTAATAACAATATTTACAATTTTACCGGGCACTACAATTACTTTAACGATAGTTTTACCCTCCAGCCATTTACTGGTTTTTTCATTACTCAAAACACTCTCTTCAATTGATTTTGCATCCAAACCGGCAGGGAGCTCCAGCTTGAACCTCATTTTACCATTAAATGATACTGGATATTCAACGCTATCCTCTTCAAGATATTGTTTATCAACCTCAGGGAAACTGGCATAGGCAATACTTTCCTCATGACCCAGTATTTCCCATAATTCTTCTGTTATATGCGGGGCAAAGGAGGCCATTGCAATAAGCAACTTTTCAAATACTTCCCTGTTGTTCGATTTAAGCTCTGAAAGTTCGTTTACGCATATCATAAAATTGCTTACGCCGGTATTAAAAGAAAACCTTTCAATATCATTTTTGATTTTATGAATTGTCCGGTTAAGTATTTTTAACTCTGCATCTGATGGAGATTCATCTGAAATGGATAGATTACCATTTTCATCAAAAAACATGCGCCAGAATTTTCTTAAAAAACGCGAAACGCCTTCAATTCCATTTGTATCCCAGGGTTTTGACTGCTCAATAGGCCCAAGAAACATTTCATACATTCGGAGAGTGTCAGCACCATATTTTTCAATCAGATCATCAGGATTTTGAACATTGTGCTTCGATTTCGACATTTTTTCAATCTCCCAACCACATATATATTTGTCATCCTCAAGAATGAACTCAGCATTCTTAAACTCAGGTCTCCACTTTCTAAAGGCATCGATATCCAGCACATCGTTATGTACCATATCAATATCAACGTGTAATGGTGTAGAGTAAGTTTTTCTATCCTTTACATTTTTTGATACAAACAGGGGTTTCAATTCCCTTATTTTGTATTTGTTAAATATCACCCCTTTCCTGGTATCCTCAATGGCCTTTCTTGTTTCTTCAATAATTTCTGCATCGACCTCGATAATATCAGCAATGGGTAACAGAAGCAGCTTTTTATCCGTGGTTTTAATATATTCTTCATAATAGGACTCCAGCTTCTCCAGTTTTTCCCTACTCTTAATCTCGACGATTAAATTGTCCTCCTTGTTATAAAAATCAAATTTTCTGTTTCCATCCCGGTAATTTCTAACAAATTTGTCAGCATTCCCCATTTTTTCAATATGTTCCCAGAGTTTGTACTCCCCATATTTTTCAAGGTTAACTCTATAAACAAAGCTTGAACGACCCTGAATTTTACCCTGGTTAATGAGCTTCTTATAAGGTTCATCTTCACGGGCAAGGCCAATATCAAATAAGAACTTATTCCAGAACCTAGAGTAAATCAAGTGACCCGTTGCGTGCTCATCACCTCCAATGTA
>RCNC010003566.1_pt1 | contig 10157 bp, 9 predicted proteins | sample 2041301 | NCBI WGS metagenome assembly RCNC01 (sample SAMN09708231, study PRJNA481090) | Marine sediment metagenome, whole genome shotgun sequencing project. | biome: marine sediment; feature: ocean; material: sediment; isolation source: Sewage treatment plant 13A marine sediment (STP13A) ... | reverse complement strand
AAAGTAGATACCATTACTGTTGCCAATGTAAAATGGAATTCTTCTTTAAATGATAGTTTGGTTGTGGTGAAAGAAAAGCAATTAAGTGACTGGTTAAAGCAAGAGTTGAAAACGGATAATATCATTATTAAACACAACTAATTACTGACTTTCATCAATATATAGCTTACGAACTTTTTTAAATAGTTCAGAGGAGTAAACAAAATTGGTAATGGCTTCATTATCAGTCTTAAAAATGGTTTCATTGGTGCCTTCCCATTCCTTAACACCATCCTTTAAAAATACAATATTTTCACCAATTTCCATTACTGAATTCATGTCATGAGAGTTAATAACGGTTGTGATATTATACTCATCAGTAATCTCCTGGATGAGGTTATCAATAACTATAGCCGTATTTGGATCTAATCCGGAGTTGGGTTCGTCACAGAACAAATACTTGGGGTTGTTTACTATGGCTCGGGCAATAGCCACACGTTTTTTCATACCACCAGAAGCTTCACTAGGAAATTTGTTTTGGGCATTCTGCAAATTCACTCTGTTCAGTACAAACTCAACACGGTCTTCCATTTCACTTTTACTTTGTTTTGTGAACATTTGCAATGGAAACATCACATTTTCACCTATGGTCATTGAATCAAAAAGGGCACTTCCTTGAAAGACCATTCCCATTTCTGCTCTCAGATTCCTTCTCTCATCAACCGTCAAATCAGAATATAGTTTACCATTAAAGATTATTTTTCCTTCATCAGGACTCAGTAAACCCAAGAGACATTTCATAAAGACCGTTTTTCCAGAACCACTTTGCCCTATGATCAGGTTTGTCTTACCATCTTCAAAAGTTGTGCTTATGCCTTTAAGAACATGAGCATCTCCAAACGATTTATGTAAATCTTCAACTACTATCATTTGCTTAACAACATGGAAGTTAGTATATAATTGAATAAAATAATCATTACACTGGTCCAAACGAAAGATGTGGTGCTTGCTTTTCCAACTTCTAATGCTCCACCTTTCATATAGAAACCGTGAAATGAGGGTATGGTTGCCAATAATATGGCGAACACTAAAGTTTTAATAAATGCATATGCTATATGAAATGGTATAAAGTCCATCTGTACACCTGTAATATAGTCGTCCATAGTTGTAAATCCTCCATACACACAGGCTGCTAATCCGCCAAGAACACCTAAAAACATAGCAATAGAAATTACAAAGGGATAAAATAAAAGGGCTATGAATTTTGGGAATACCAAATAGTTCAAAGAATTTATTCCCATAACTTCAAGAGCATCTATTTGTTCTGTGACTCGCATTGTACCAATGCTGGATGTTATGAAAGATCCAACTTTACCTGCCATAATTATGGAAATAAAAGTAGGCGCAAATTCTAAAACTACAGACTGTCTTGTAGCAAAACCAACAAGTGTTTTTGGGATTAGAGGGTTGTCTATATTTAAAGCTGTTTGAATGGTTACAACACCTCCAACAAAAAATGAGATAAATGCAACAATTCCCAAGGAGCCGATAATAAGGTCGTCTATTTCTTTAAATATTAAACCTCGCATAACAGACCATTTTGTTGGCTTCCTAAAGATTTCCACCAACATTAAAAAATAAACTCCGATATTGTGAAGGTATTTCATTGAGAATTTTTACATCTGCTAAAGTAAAAAATAACACTTGATAATTAACTATTATTTTAATAAAGGAAATATAAAAAGTGGTATTTTTGTTTGTCTTATAATCAAGGAAATGAAAAAAATAATATTCTACACGTTTACAGTTTTTATAATGTTTAACTGTAATGCTCAAAGTAATGTCGTTAAAGGCAGTGCACTATCTGAAGCTATAATGCAACAAGGCAAACCAAAATTGGTGGTTGGAATTGTCGTTGATCAAATGAGATATGATTATTTAACACGGTTTGATTCTAAATATGGAAGTGGTGGTTTTAAACGATTGATAAATAATGGGTTCAATTGTAAGAATAATCATTTTAATTACATACCTACGTATACAGGACCAGGACACGCATCAATTTATACAGGAACAACCCCAAAATATCATGGAATAATTTCAAACAACTGGTATGATAAAGAAATAAAGAAAGTTATTTATTGCGTATCAGATACAACTTATAATTCTGTTGGTACGGATGATAAATACAACAGATTTTCTCCACAAAAAATGCAAGTTTCAACTGTTACAGATGAATTAAGGATGGCTACACAAATGCAGGGAAAAGTAATTGGAATAGCTATTAAAGACAGAGGAGCAGTACTTCCGGCTGGTCATACGGCTAACGCTGCATATTGGTTACAAGGAGGTAATGAAGGTAATTGGGTTACGAGTACATTTTATATGGATGAATTGCCAAAATGGGTCGATAAATTTAATAAATCTGATGTTGCTGAAGGTTATTTCAAAACTTGGGATACTTACTATGATATTGAAACATATACAGAAAGTGGAGGAGATCTTAATGATTTTGAAGGAGGCTTCAATGGAAAAGTAACAGCAACGTTTCCTTATGATTTGACTAAATTAAAAGACTTCAATAATGGTTTTGATATTTTAAAATTAACTCCATATGGGAATAATCTAACTACAGATTTTGCCCTTGCAGCTTTAGACGGTGAACAATTAGGTAAAGATGATATTACAGATTTTCTGGCAATTAGCTATTCGAGTCCAGACTATATTGGACATAATTTTGGAGTAAATTCAAAAGAAATTGAGGACACGTATATCCGTTTGGATAAAGATATTGAACGTTTGTTAAATAAACTGGATGCTAAAGTAGGTCAAGGTAATTATACTGTATTTTTAACTGCAGACCATGGAGCTGTTGATGTACCAGCTTATTTGCAATCTATTAATATACCAGCAGATTATTTTATTTACGGTGACTTTAAGAAACAATTAAATGAGTTTGTTACCAAAAGATTTAAAGCGTCAGGTTTAATTGAAAGTATTAGTAATAATCAAGTATTTCTTGATAGATCCACGATTGCATTATTAGATTTAGATTTAGATGATGTCCAGGAAGTTATAGTTAACGAAATTATTAATTATAAACACATAGACAAAGCATATACTGCAACTACTATGAGCAGTATGAATTTTGATACCGGAATTGAAGCCTTGTTACAAAAAGGATTTAATCAAAAACGTTCTGGTGATGTGCTTTATGTACTAGGGCCAGCAGTTATATCTTATGGCAAGACGGGTTCACACCACGGATCTGGATTCAACTATGATACTCATGTTCCATTATTATTCTATGGTCATGGAATTAAAAAAGGTAGTACTGTAGCTAGAACAGAAGTAACAGATGTTGCTCCAACAGTTTCAGCTTTACTGAATATTAGTTTTCCTAATGGAGCAATAGGAAAACCTATAGAATTTGTACTAGACTAAATAAATTTTCTAAAAATATTTTTCCAACGAAAGTTACGGATGAAATTTCCTTGTTCTTTTGTGACAAGAAATTCCAGCTTGTCTTGTTTTGCTTTAAAAAATCCTTTTAAAGTATTAGTTGAATAGGAAAAACTTCTTTTATAAATACCACTTTTTAATGCAGAAAGACTTGAGAGAAGTAACCCTAATCGCATTTTATACAGTGCTTCACCAAAAACATATTTTGAATTGTTTTGATAGATCTTTCCAGTTGGTTTAAGATGTTTCACATGTAGGCTTTTATCTGTTTTAACTTTCCAGCCATAATATTGCGCTAGCAAAACATCAACCGAATCCCAGCCAATGGATTCCTTAAGTCCACCAATTTGTTCAAAACAGGATTTTCTGTAAGCCTTAAAAGGTCCTCGAACATGATCCTTTGATGACACTTTTTCGTAAACCCAGTTCTCCTTCTTTTTTATAAAAGCTAATCCACCAGCTACACCAATTTTTTTATCTGTTTTGAAGAGATTCGTTATTTTTTCCAAGTAATCAGTTGGTAAGATAATATCTGCGTCAAATTTACAAATGATGTCGTAGTTATTGTCCAATGTATTTAGTCCACTATTAAATGCCTTAATCACTTTACTCCCTGGAACATGAGCTTTAGATGAGGTTATGTTTATTGTTGTAATCCAAGGATACTTGTTACGAAACTCTGTAATTATTTTAGACGTATTATCAGTAGAGTTATCATTAACCACGACAACTTTTTTAGGAAGCATGGTCTGGTTAGCCAATGATTCAAGCATCGAAGACAAAAAGTCTTCTTCATTATGAGCGGGAATGACAATGTAAATGTTCAACGTTGAAAATTTAATAATTCAAAGTTAAACTCTTTCTGCATATACAATGTAATATCTAGGCGTAAACCATCTTAAAATTGGTCGTATTCCAATTTTTTTAGTTGGATTGGTCCATTTTTTACGTGCTTTTATGTGCCATCCTGTTTTTTCTAAAAGCCAGTCAAATTGCCAATCTTCAAACTCATGGTAATGTCTGTCCCATTTATCTGTTTTACTTTTGTAAGCCGAAGCAAACCAAAGTTTAAGTGGAACACTGGCTACTAATTTTTTTGCTTTTATATCCTTAAGTACGGTAAATGGAGACAGCAGATGCTCAAATATTTCAAAAGCTGTGACAACTTCTGCATCAGAATTAATAATTGCAGACGAATCAACATCTAAATCTTCACCACTTGTATTTTCTACTTCATAACCATTCTTTTTCATCAAATCGGTGAATGGGTTTTCAACACCCAGATCTAGAATATTTGAAGAATCAGGAATATGCTCCTTTAAAAATTGTAAGGTTAATTTATATCTTTTGTGAGGAAACTTTCCTTCGTACATATTTAGAATTTCTGCTAAAGCGGTAAGATTTAATATTTGTAAGCTATTGCATTTATATGCATTCCAGCACCAACGCTTGCAAATATAATAACATCACCCTTTTTTAGAGAATGCTTATCTAATTTCTTGTTTTTAATTAAATTGAACAATGTGGGAACTGTTGCCACAGAACTATTTCCTAATTTATGAATACTCATAGGCATAATATACTCTGGCATTGGAGTTTTGTAAAGTCTAAAGAACCGTTTTACAATAGCTTCATCCATTTTTTCATTAGCCTGATGAATTAGTACTTTTTTTACATCCTTGATGTCAACTCCACTTTTATCTAAACAAGACTTCATAGCAATAGGGACATTATTAAGTGCAAATTCGTAGATTTTTCTTCCCTCCATTTTTAAATAACGCGTGTCCTTATCAAGTTCTTGATTATTAGAACACCCGAAATAAAGATAATAGGCTTCATCATAAGTGAATGATGCAGATTCATGAGATAATATTCCCCCTTCTTCATCGGTTGCCTCAATTACAGTGGCACCAGCTCCATCAGAATAGATCATAGAATCCCTATCGTATTTGTCCACAACTCTTGATAAAGTTTCGGTTCCTACTACCAAGCATTTTTTTGCCATTCCAGCTTTTATAAATGCTTGAGCCTGAATTACACCTTCAATCCAACCTGGGCAACCAAATAGAATATCATAAGCAACGCACTGTGGATTTTTTATTTTTAAACTATGTTTAATTCTTGAAGCCAAACAAGGTAAGAGATCACTTTGTACAGTGTTTGCTCTAACATCACCAAAATTATGAGCAACAATAATATAATCTAATTCTTCGGGATCTATATTGGCATCTGCAATCGCTCTTTCTGCTGCCATTGCGCCTAAATCTGAACTTACTAAATGATCTTCAGCATAACGACGTTCAGCAATACCAGTTATGTCTTTAAATTTTTCAACAATAACCTCATTAGGATTATCAATAGAGGTACCATCTATGTTTAAAAATGTATGATGATGAAAGTCTTCATTCTTCTCTATAACGTCAGGAATATAGCTTCCCGAGCCGGTAATTTTGATATTCATAAGAACAATAAAAATTTATTAAGCGGCTAAATTAACTAAAATAGTTACAAAGGCACTTATTGTTTACTATTTTTTACGACGTTCAAAAGCAATAATTATCTAGGCATATGCTTCAATGGGTGCACATGTACAAACTAAATTTCTATCGCCATAAGCATCGTCAACGCGTCTTACACTTGGCCAGAATTTGTTGTCTCTTACAAATTCCAATGGAAATGCAGCTTGTTCTCTGGAATATGGATAATCCCAGTTGTCAGCAGTTAACATATCCAAAGTATGAGGTGCATTTTTTAAAATGTTATTAGGCTCTTCTAATGAAACTTGGTCAATTTCCTTTCTAATAGCTATCATAGCGTCACAAAACCTATCAATTTCCTGCTTACTTTCACTTTCCGTTGGTTCAATCATAAGAGTTCCTGCAACTGGGAATGATACTGTAGGCGCATGAAAGCCGTAATCCATTAATCGTTTTGCAATGTCTGAAACTTCAATACCATGTTCTTTAAAAGGTCTGCAGTCAACAATCAATTCATGAGCTGCACGACCGCGTTCTCCTGAATAAAGGGTCCGGAAGTGTTCTCCTAACCGTTCTTTCAAATAATTAGCATTTAAAATTGCCACTTTGGTTGATTCTGTTAAACCATCAGCGCCAAGCATTTTAATATATCCATATGATATCAAACAGGCTAAAGCAGACCCAAAAGGAGCACCTGAAATAGCATGAATAGCTTTTTCACCACCAGTTTTTATAACAGGGTTACCTGGTAAAAAAGGAACCAATTGTTTAGCAACGCAAATTGGACCAACACCAGGTCCACCTCCTCCATGAGGAATTGCAAAGGTTTTATGTAAATTTAAATGACACACGTCTGCACCAATATTCCCCGGGTTTGTTAATCCAACCTGTGCATTCATGTTGGCGCCATCCATATAAACTTGGCCACCATTGTCATGAACAATTTGAGTAATCTCCTTTATGGAGGCTTCATAAACACCATGAGTCGATGGATATGTTACCATTAATGCTGCTAAATTCTCTTTATGCAATTCAGCCTTTTCTCGTAAATCATTGACATCAATATTTCCTTCTTCCGTAGCCTTTGTAACAACTACTTTCATCCCAGCCATAACTGCACTAGCAGGGTTAGTTCCATGTGCTGAAGAAGGAATTAAACAAATATTTCTGTGATGGTCACCTCTGGATTCATGATAGGCTTTTATTACCATCAAGCCTGCAAATTCGCCTTGGGCTCCAGAATTTGGTTGCAATGAAGTACCTGCAAAACCTGTAATTTCTGTTAGTTGAACCTCAAGTTCTTTTAAAACTGTAAGGTAACCTTGAGCTTGCTCTGATGGTACAAACGGATGAATATTAGCCCATTTGTACATACTCAAAGGCAACATTTCTGCAGCAGCATTTAGTTTCATTGTGCATGAGCCCAGTGAGATCATGGAATGGTTTAAAGAAAGATCTTTACGCTCTAATTTCTTAATGTATCGCATCAATTCAGTTTCTGAATGATGAGAATTGAAAACATCTAATGTTAAAAATTCAGTTTGTCTTTTTAAGCCTTCTGGAATTCTATTCGATTCGTTTAATTTTTGAATAGATATTGGATCTTTTCCTGAAGCTTCAGCAAAAATTGAAATGATAGCATTAAGATCTGAAAGAGTAGTCACTTCATTCATTGAGATACTAACAGTGTCAGAATCTGGAAAATAAAAATTGATTTTCTTTTTAACAGCTAAAGGTTTAATCTTGTTAGAATCTACTTTTATTTTGAGCGTATCAAAATAATTTGAATTCAATTGTTCAAATCCCAATTTTTGCAATTCATTATCTAATGTTGATGCAAAATTATGAACTCTATCCGCAATGTATTTTAGACCATTTGGGCCATGATATACTGCGTACATTCCAGCCATAACAGCCAATAAAACTTGAGCAGTACAGATATTTGAGGTAGCCTTATCACGTTTTATATGTTGTTCTCTAGTCTGGAGAGCCATACGTAACGCTTTATTACCATTGGCGTCTTTTGTAACTCCAATAATTCTTCCAGGTAGATGTCTTTTATACTCTTCTTTTGTTGCAAAATAAGCCGCATGTGGTCCTCCAAATCCCATAGGAATACCAAATCGTTGAGTAGTTCCTACTACCACGTCAGCTCCGAACTTTCCAGGTGATTCAAGTTTTATTAGACTCAAAATATCAGCGGCTACTGCCACTTTTATGTCATTTTTATTTGCTTCAGTAATAAAACTCTTAATATCTGTTATCTGACCATGCTTACCTGGGTATTGAAGAATGGCTCCAAAGTATTCGTTTGAGAAATTAAATTCGTTTTCATCTCCAATAATCAGCTCAATACCAATAGGAACTGCTCTTGTTTTTAAAAGTGAAATGGTTTGAGGTAAAATTTCATTAGAAACAAAGAATTTATTTATTCCAGCTTTTTTCTGATTTCGTTCTCTAACAGTAAAAAGTAAGGTCATTGCTTCAGCTGCTGCTGTGCTTTCGTCTAACAACGATGCGTTGGCAATCCCCATTCCAGTTAGATCAGTGACCATTGTTTGAAAATTTAATAAGGCCTCTAGCCTACCTTGGGCGATTTCTGCCTGATAAGGAGTATATGCCGTATACCAACCTGGGTTTTCTAAAATATTACGTTGAATAACTGCAGGTAATATGGTTGGGTGATATCCTAAACCAATATAGGTCTTATATACTTTATTATTTTTCCCTAATTCATTAATGTGCACTAAATACTCCTGCTCACTTAATGGTTGTTCTAGGTCTAATTCCTTTGTAAGACGAATTTCATCAGGAACTGTCTCATAAATAAGTTGATCCATACTTTCCACACCAATAGTTTCTAACATTTGGCTTTGATCTTCCTCCCTAGGACCTATGTGACGCAGTTTAAAAGCGTTTGTGTTCATATAACTTAAAGTTATGAGTTGTGAGTGCAAAAATAAGTAATACTTTATTCAAATTTGTTAAGTAAAACCAAAGTTTTTAACCAATTAATTGCTTTATTAACACTTTCATTATTTTTGTTTAATGCGCTTATTGAAACAAATATTCGATTTTTATATCAATGCTAGTATTCACGTGGCTTTAGCTGTATATTCTTTGTCGTTTATTACTTTATATCAGTTAAACATTTTTTACGATGAAAGCATCTTGTATTTTATATTTTTTGCATCCATTACAGGTTACAACTTTGTTAAGTATTTTGGACTTGCAAAATTCCATTATAGAAGTCTGGCAAATTGGCTTCGGGTGATTCAATTATTTTCACTGATTTGTTTTGGTTTTATGATCTATTACCTTTTACTGCTGGAAAGAAACACATTAATAATTGTGATAATTTTAGCTCTAATTACATTGTTTTATGCTACACCATTTTTACCCAAAAATATCTTTTTAGATAATAAATATAATTTAAGATCTGTAAGTGGATTGAAAGTTTATATAATTGCTCTGGTCTGGGCATTTGTAACGATTATATTACCTGCTGTAAATAATGATCATCCAATAAACTTTGATGTTTTTGTAATGCTTTTACAACGCTACATATTCGTTGTAGTTTTAATTTTACCTTTTGATATTAGAGACTTGCACTATGATAGTCTTAAGCTGTCGACCATTCCTCAAAGAATTGGAATTAAAAGCACAAAATTTTTGGGGATTTCACTGTTATTAGTTTTTCTTTTGTTGGAATTTTTTAAGGACGATCTAGATTTAAATCAAATTTTAACCACACTTATAATTGCTATAGTTACAGGACTATTTATAGTATTCTCTAACATGGATCGAGGAAGATTCTACAGTGCATTTTGGGTGGAGGCTTTGCCAATATTTTGGCTAATACTAGTTTTGTTTTTTGACTAGTTCTTTTTCTAAACTTTTTTTAATTTCGTTTTTTTTCGACTCATCTAAACAAGTTACTTGAGACTTGCTGATACAGTCTGTCAATTTAGCGTTATTGCTTGAATATAGTCTGCAAGCCTTACAATATATCAAGTGGATTGTCAGCTTGATTTTTTCAATAAAAGAAGCCTCATGATACTGTGATTTATCACATATATTATTTGCTTCATCACATTTTAAAAAAAGTTTACTCATAATTAAAACCAGTTTTTTTCAAGGCAAGCTGCCATGGCAGTACGAGCTCGATGAATAATCACCCATAAATTAGACGCTGTAATATTTAATTCATTACAAATAGCTTCTGTTTCAAATCCTTGA
>RCNC010003565.1_pt1 | contig 10159 bp, 6 predicted proteins | sample 2041301 | NCBI WGS metagenome assembly RCNC01 (sample SAMN09708231, study PRJNA481090) | Marine sediment metagenome, whole genome shotgun sequencing project. | biome: marine sediment; feature: ocean; material: sediment; isolation source: Sewage treatment plant 13A marine sediment (STP13A) ... | reverse complement strand
ATGTGGGTGCCGTCTTCCCAGATGGGGTTGCCCTTGTCCATGTTGAACATTGCGGGGAAGTATTCATCGGCCCCGCCGATGGGAAAGCTGGTTTCCTGCAGATAGATCAGAACGCCACCCTGTTCCGTGAGATCCAGTTTCGGCTCCACTCCCACCTGCAGGGGAATGAGGATCATCTGCCGGTTGTTGACATAGTCCTCGTCGCCTGGATCCCGAACCGTCGGGATGGCCCACCAGTCCGCCGAGAACAGAATCGTCGTCCCGTCGGGAGACATTTGCGGATCCAGGTAGTGGTATCCGTCACTGGAGGTGTCTGTGGTCACCATGACCAGATCCCCGGTGGAGTGGTTTCCGGACACATCCAGGGTCTCGGCGGGATCCTCCTTGCTGGTACAGCCCACCACGAGGAAAGCGACCAGCAGGGCGAGATAAGGAAGCAACAGGAAGCGGTTGCGCAGCCACTTCATATTAATCGGGACCTCCATCGCGGGGAATCGGGAAGCAGACCGCCGCCCCGGATCTGGGATCCGGAGCCGCGCTCCACCGTGATAAGGAAAAATAAGGTAAGAACCCCTGTCAAATCAACCGTCAGTTCAAGATCCTCAGTCGAGGTTGAAGGCCGTGGTCACCCTCACCCAGGACCAGATCGGGTATTTTCCCACTCTGGCTGCCTCGAACCCGGCTTCCCGCAGGCTGGCGGCGGCCGCTTCGGTCAGGGTCCCGCCCGGTGTTTCCACGGTGACCAACTGGCGGACTTCCCCCGCGGGACTGACCAGAACATCGATGACCACATCTCCTGCAAGACCTTTGGCCACCGCCGATTGGGGATATTCGGGGGGAGGGCCGCCAAGGTGTTTCCCCGGGTACCGATTCAGTTTCTGGTACTGCCACAGAATCCCGAAACTGCGACCGCCGGTACACCGGGTCATTCCCTGGGCGACCATTTCCGCGGCGGCCGCCTGATCTCCCCGGGCGCGCGCTACGTCGGCCAGCAGATAAAAAACCGCCGCATCGTCCGGGCGGTCGGTGGCCGCTTCCTGGAGCAGGTCCTCCGCCCGCTGGAGAAGGCGCACACGGTTGCGGGACCAATCCCCCACATCGGCGGCCGGCCCCTCGACCGGCAGCAGATCGGGATCCCCCTGCCCGGCCAGCAGATACAACTGGCCCAGGGTGAGCGTCATCAAGGAGTGGCGATATCCGGCTTTCAGCCCAATTTCCAGTTCGATCATCCCGTCGGACCCCGAACCATCCCGAAAGTATTCGGAACAAACCGCCAGGTACTTTTCGATCCTCGGCGGCACATCGGTATCTTCGAGGCATACCTCCAGGCGGTGAGGCCGCCACGGGCCCTCGGGGACGGAAGTTTCCTCCAGATCAAGATTCTGAGCCACCGATGGCGGGGGCGCTTCGGTGGTTACCTGATTCTCACGGGAGGCGCAGGCTCCCAGACCCATCAGAACTACCAGGACCAAGAAAAGAACCGGCAAGCGATGCGAGGAGAAAGAGAGGGATGGCCGAATCGAGGGCATGAAAATCATTTCTCCTTGAGGGAGGGATCCAGACGCAGCGCTTCTTCCCATTCCCGGGAGGCTTCCTCATCGCGGCCGAGTTTCAGCAGCAGGACCACCCGGTTGTTGCGGTAGACCGCGTTTTGCTCATCCAAGGCAACGGCCTGATCGGCCGCCACCAACCCTTCGGAGAAATGGCCCGCTTCGAGAAGATTGAGAGAAACCCTCCCCCAGAATCCGGGTTCAGTCAACAGCCCATCGGCCAGGGGACCGTATCGGGTCACCACTGCCGTGGGGTCGGTGAGGTTTCCGGCACAGGCCAGGGACCAGTCGGCCTCTTTCAACCTTCCCTCGGCCTCGACGGCCAGGTTCCATTCCCCGGCCGACAAGCCCTCGGGAGCCAACCCGGCCAGAAAATCCAGCAGGTCTTCATCCCGGCCGGCTCCAGCCAGGGCCTGGCCGAGACGGGACCGGGCCCAGGGATCCTGATCGCGGTCCATAAGCCTCTGTAGCGGAGGGAGGGCCTCCGAGCATTTTCCGGCGGTCAGAAACAGGGACCCCAGCCCGCGATCGGGTTCGGGACAGGAGGGACAGAGTTTCCGGGCCACCTCGAACTGGGTGCGGGCGGCGGCCACATCGCCGAATTCCGCCAGGATCTGGCCGTACTCCAGTCGGGCCTCGAAGTCGTCGGGCGCAAGTTCCACCACCATCTGGAATTCCGACAAGGCACGGCCTCTTCGGCCCAAATCCAGCAGGGCGACGGCAAAATTGCGGTGGGCCACCGGGTCGTGGGGATGGTGGCGCATCACCGCCTCAAGGTGAGGCAGGGCCTCGGCCGGATTTCCCGCCCGCAGCAGGGCCAGTCCCAGCCGGCCCTCGACCTGCCAGCCGTAAAGAGGGTCAGCGCCCAATTGAGCCTGGAGGCGGCGTGCCTGAACCACCGCGGCGGTTGCCTGACCAGCGGCCAGAAGACTGTCGATCTCCGCCAGGCCGGCCTGCGCCTGGTCGGCAGCCCCCGAACGAATCGTCGCCCCGCAGGTACCGGGGACAACCACCGTCAGCAAACACGCCAAACCGATCAAGACCGGAGCAACGAGAAGGGTCCTCGGGACTCGTGAAGACATGGCACGCCCTCCCCAGTTGATATGAACGGGAAATTTGACCCATCATCTCACGTATGATAAAATACAGGGCACCTCAGGAAGAACAAATCTCCACCAGGTATTCTCCGGGAGAATCTCCTTGGCCCCGACTACAAGTTTCGCAAGTCTCAAATTATCAGCACGATACACTATCACACTCGTGCTTTTCATGATGACCTGGGTAGTCGTTTCACCAGCTCCCCGCGCCCTGGCCCTGGTCCGATTGGATTTTGAACAGAAATATTTTCAGCACCCGGGCCGGCAGGTCTGGGATTTCAGTATCATCCGGCCGGATTCCCTTTACCACATCTTTTACCACACCATCGGGGAATCCACACCCAACGCCGTGGAGGCAGACACCCTCTGGCACGCCACCAGCCCGGACCTGAAACACTGGAACCTCGAGGGGCCCATCCTGACCGCCGGACCGGACACTTGGGACGAGGGCGCCGTCTGGGCACCCGACGTCTTCCGCGACGACGCAGGTGAACGCTGGGGCATCGCCTACACCGGCTGCGACGCCAGCTTCAACCAACGGATCTGCTTCGCTTTTTCCGACGATCTTTATTCCTGGACCAAGGCGCCGGACAACCCGGTGGTGGTCCCCGATTCGGACATCTACATCTGGAATCCCAATGGTGGCTGGGGCAATTTCCGCGATCCCTACCTCTACCGGCAGGATGATCGGTGGCACCTGCTGGCCACGGCCAAACAAGATCTGGGGACGGCCACCGGCGTACTCTACCACGGCACCTCGACCGACCTGATCAACTGGCAGGATGAAGGCTACATCTTCGCCAACGACGGGAACGATCCGTGGCGGGTGCTGGAGAGTTCCCAGTACCATGTCATCGGGGATTTCCACCACCTGTTTTTCGGGGAGTTCGACACGCCGGGCATCAGCCTGGTCAACGGCCCCAACCCCACCGAATGGACCATGTCCAACCGACAGCTCATCGACTACGGCTACGCCCCCGAGGTGGATTCCTTCGATCCCGCTCACCGGATTTTTTCCAGGATCTCTCCCTATGAACAGCCCGGTGGCAACACCCTGGCCTACGTCGTCCGTTGCGACACCCTGCTGGTCGAGCCGGATGGTTCCGACCCCACCGTCTTCAAGCCCCACCCATTGAACGACAACTGGGCCGTACACTCCGGATTGTCCAACCTGGGCAACCCGGTGTTCGAGGACAACCCCCTGTGGCGGGGCGAACCCTCGGTGGGACTGGTCGGCCATGGCTACTACAGCAGCAAGGAATACTATCAGGGTCCGCTTTCCGGTCGGGGTAGCCCCGGCACCCAGCTGGGTGATGCGGCCACCGGAGTTCTCGAGAGCTTCCCTTTCACCGTGACCGGCCAGCGCATGGATCTTCTCGTTGGAGGCGGCAATTACCCGGCCACCTGCTATGTCGCCCTGGTGGACCTCGCGGACGATACGATCCTCTATGCGGAAACCGGACAGGACAGCGGGCTCATGACCCTGCGCCAATGGGATCTGGTCCCCTTCCAGGGCCACGAATGCGTCTTGCGCATCGTGGACAGCGAAAACGGGCCGTTCGGCTACATCAACGTGGACGAGATCGTCGAGCGCCTGGATCACCATCCACCTTCGGCTCCCACTTCACTGGTGGCCGCCTACCAACCCGACCGGGTGAACCTGGACTGGGACGACGCCCCGGAATCCGATTTCATGATTCACCGGATCTACCGTTCCTCGGAGCCAGGTTTCGTCCCCGGCCCGGGCAACCTGCTGGTTGAAGCAGACGTTTCGGCCTGGACCGACATGACCGCCAGTCCCTGGGGATTTTTCTACCAGGTCACCACCGTGGACGACCTGGGCAACGAAAGCCGCCCGGTGGCGCCCGGCAGTGTCTCGGGCCTTCAGCTTCCCGAGGCCGGACCTGGCATTCGGCTGGCCCAGGCGGTTCCCAATCCCTTCAACCCCGTCACCCGGCTGGAATTCGAGATCGACCGACCGGGCCCCGTCACTCTGCGGATCTATGACACCGCCGGGCGCCTGGTCCAAACGCTGGTCGATGAAACCCTCCCCGCGGGACACCACTTTGTCCTGTGGGATGGCCGCAATGCGCACGACCAGGCAGCGTCGGCCGGCCTGTACCTTTACCGGCTGCAAACAGCGGACGCCTCACTCACCAAGCGCATGACCCTTCTCAAGTAGCCCTCAGGCTGTTTCCAGGATTGACGTTGGCTGTTGCGGAGCTCGGTTTTTTCCCCACTCAGGCTATGGGAATGGGTCTTGATCTGTGCTATATTCCCCAGACAGTGCCCGTCTGGGGTGTGGCCGTGCAGACCTTCACCCCAAGGAGCCGTACGGGTTTGATCCCAGGACCCATGAGAACAGGACCAGGAAATGACCAGCGACCAGAACAAAATCCCGACCCCGCCCCCCGAGGAACCAGCCGACGAAATCCAGCCCGATTCCCCGGCCATCGAACCCGACGTGACCAAAACGCCCGCCGAGCCGGTGGCCGAGGAAGCGGCCGCCGAGGACATTGCTGCCGAGGACGTTGCCGATGAGGCCCCCGTTGAGGATCCGGCGCCCGGTGACGAGGACTTCGCCGCCCTGCTCGACGCCTCCGAAAAGGCCGAACCTGCCGACGTCAAGGCCGGCGACAAGCTTACCGGCACCATCATCCAGATCGATGGACCCGATGCCTTCGTCGATTGCGGCCTGCGCAATGAATTGCCCATCGACGTCCAGGAGCTCAAGGACGACGACGGGAAGATGAAGTTCGAGGTCGGAGACGAGATCACCGGCCATGTCCAGAAGGTCAAGGACGGCCTCAAACTCACCCTGGCCATCAATCTCAGGGAAGCCGGACGTGAGGCCCTGGCCACGGCCTTCGCCGCCGGCACTCCCATCAAGGGCAAGGTTGGCAGCACCAACAAGGGCGGTTTTTCCGTTGACCTCAACGGGACTCGGGCCTTCTGCCCCTTCAGCCAGATCGATGTCAGGCGGGCGGACAACCCTGAAATTTTCGTGGGCCAGACCTACCAGTTCAAGATCCTGGAACTCTCCGAGGACGGGCGCAATATCGTGGTCTCACGGCGGGCCCTTCTGCAGGCCGACCGCGAATCCCAGGCCAACGCCACCCGTGAGTCCCTGGCCTTGGGTGACAACCTGGAAGGCGTCGTCACGCGACTGGTGCCTTTCGGGGCTTTCGTGGATATCGGCGGCATCGAAGGCCTGGTTCACATCTCCCAGATCTCCCACCAGCGCGTGGGCGACCCCTCGGACGTTCTCAAGGAAGGCCAGCCCGTCACGGTCAAGGTGCTCGAGATCCAGAACCTGGGCATGGGCCGGTCCGAACGAATCAGCCTGTCCATCAAAGCCCTGGCGTCGGATCCCTGGCCTGAAACCGCCGGCGTGATGGAACCCGGCAAGGACGTGATAGGCCGGGTAACCCGACTGGTGGACTTCGGCGTCTTCGTGGAACTGCTCCCGGGAGTCGAAGGCTTGATTCACATCTCGGAACTGGCCAACCGGAGGGTCATCCACCCCCGAGAGGTCTTGAACGAGGACGAAGAAGTCACCGTCCGTGTTCTGGATGTGGATCTGGACCGGCGGAGGATCTCCCTGTCCCGCAAACAGGCTTCGGACTACGAAGAGGATTGACCCAGTTCGTGCCCTGGCTTCGAAACAAACCGGCCGCTGCCCAAGCAGCGGCCGGCTTTTTCCAGGGGGACCAAGGTCAGGCTCGCAGCTTCCGGACCGCCCCAATGATTCTATCGGCCGCGTAGTCGACCTCCTCGGTGGTCGTGAAGCGCCCGAGTCCGATCCGCAGGCTGGCGGCAGCCAGATCCTCAGGCACCCCAATGGATGCCAAAATTGCCGAGGGTTTCGTCCCCGTGCCTGAACAGGCGGAGCTTGAAGACACCGCCAGGACCGTCAAGGCCCCGAGCAAACGGTGGGCCCGGATCCCCTCGAAGCTCACGTTGAGGTTTCCCGGCAACCGCTCTTCGAGGGACCCGTTCAGATGAACTCCGTCCACGGCTGCGGACAAGGTGGTCCAAAGGCCGTCACGCAGTCGAGTGAGGCGTTCCCCTTCGGCCACCATCTCGGTTGTCGCCAGGCGGCAGGCCTCACCGAAGGCCGCGATTCCGGGAACGTTCAGGGTACCCGGGCGCAGATCCCGTTCCTGCCCGCCGCCGAACATGAGCGGAGCCAGCGCCACCCGCGGATCCCGCCGCCTGACGAACAGGGCCCCCACGCCCTTGGGACCGTAGATTTTGTGGGAGGAAAGCGACAGAAGATCAATCCCCATGGCCATGACGTCCATCGGGACCCGACCGACAGCCTGGGCCGCATCCGAATGAAACAGCACGCCCTGCTCCTTGCAGATGGCACCGATTCCGGCCACCGGTTGCAGGGTGCCGATCTCGTTCTGGGCGGCCATCACCGACACCAGGATCGTGTCCGGCTCTATCGCGGCCTCTATCTCCGCCTCGGTGACCCTGCCATCGGTCCCCGCCTCCACGACGGTGACCCGCCCACCCCGCCGGGCGAATTCCGCCACCGGGCCGCGGACCGCTTCATGCTCCAGGCAGGTGGTGACCATGTGCCCGTGGCCGCCGCCGTGGATTCCGGCCACGCCCAACACCGCCAGGTTGTTGGATTCGGTGGCTCCCGAAGTGAAGATGATTTCCCGGGCGGTACCCCCGACCAGGGCAGCCGTTTGTTCCCTCGCGTCCTCCACCAGGCGGGACGCCGCCCAGCCGAAAGCGTGTCCGGCACTGGCCGGGTTGCCGAAATGGTCCCGCTGGGCACGTTCCAAAACGGCGAGCACCCTCGGATCGACGGGCGTGGTCGCGTGGTGGTCGAGGTAAACGGGGGTGGTCAAGGCCATGAATCACTCCCGACTTTCCCGGGGCTTCCCGTGGATCAGCGACTGAGTTCCAGCATTCTTTCGATGGGCACCAGGGCCGCCCGGGCCAGGTCCCGGTCCACCGTGACCTCGGGAGTGCGATCCCTCATGCACAGGTAGAGTTTTTCCAGGGTATTCAATCTCATGTAGGGACATTCGTTGCAGTTGCAGGTCTCATCGTTGCCGGGGGCCGGAATGAGGATCTTGCCGGGGTTTTCCTTCTGCATCTGGTGGATGATGCCCGGCTCGGTCACCACGATGATCTTCTCGGCGGCGGTGTCGCGGGCGTAGGCTAGGATGCCCGAGGTGCTCCCGATGTAGTCGGCATGCTGAAGAACCGGCTCGGGGCACTCCGGGTGGGCGGCGACCACCGCGTCCGGATGGGATACCTTCAACTCGACCAGCCTCTTCTCGTTGAACATTTCGTGCACTTCGCAGGAGCCGGGCCACAGCACCATCTCCCGGCCCAGACTGCGGCAGACCCAGCCCCCCAGGTACTTGTCCGGTGCGAAAACCACCGGCTGATCCGCGGGAAAGGAGTCCACGATCTTCACGGCATTGCTGCTGGTGCAGATGACGTCGCTCATGGCCTTGGTCGCCGCCGAACAGTTGATGTAGCTGACGACCTTGTGCCCTGGGTGGTCCTCCAAAAAGGCGGCGAATTCATCGGGCGGACAACCGTCAGCGAGGCTGCAACCCGCTTCCAGATCCGGCAGGAGAACCAGTTTGTCCGGGTTGAGGATCTTGGCCGTTTCGGCCATGAAGTGGACCCCGGCGAATACGATGACTTCGGCCTCGGTTTCGGCCGCGCGCTGGCTGAGAGCGAGGCTGTCGCCGATGAAATCGGCGATATCCTGAATATCGGGCTCCTGGTAGAAATGAGCCAGGATGACGGCATTCATTTCCCGGCGCAACCGATCGATCTCCGCGAAGAGGTCGATTGAGGGGTCTACGGCGCTGGCCGCGAGGTCGGACATGCAATCTCGTTTCTGCAGGAGCCCGGGGTTCCCGCACAAGGGAACCCGGTTCGGGGATTCGTGCCACCGGCGGCGAAGAAACCCTCCATTGGGTGCTAATTTTGTCACAGGTAGGGATTTCTGCAAGGTCCCAATCCATTTTCCGATTGATGAAGTGTGGACTTTTCGGGGGCAAAGCCCTAATATTCATTGGTTGGAAATGCGGCCTCTGCCTCCTGGCGGGCATGGTTTTTTCCGGTGTTTTTCCCCGAGGAATGGATTTCGGATCGATTTCTCCGGGGGACGACCGGACTCGGTGGCCGGCCGTTCCGTTCTCCCCACCAGCTGAACGCGAGGATATCTCTGCAATGAACAAAGTTGCATCTGTCCTGACCGGCCATATGAGCCCGAAAGTCAGTCCGAAAGCCAAGCTGTGCCTTCCCGTATTCATGGTTTGCGCTCTCGTGGTGGCTGCCCTGTTCACCGGAGGGTGCTCCGATGATGCGGCAGAACCCCCGTTCCCGACCCAGCCCATCCCTGATCCCAACAACTGGCTGTTCACCGTCTTTGGCAGCGGCCCCAACGACGTCTACGCCGCCGGGGCCCGTGGCGCCATGTTCCATTACGACGGAAATGGCACCAATGACTGGGCTCCGGTACCCCTAGGGACGAGCAATGCCATCACCAGGATCTGGGGCGCCGGCGACGGCATGCTCTATGCCATCGGACACGGCGGAACGATCCTGCGCAACTCCGGCGACGATTGGAGAAATTGGAGCGGCATGTCTTCCGGGGTCACCAAGGACCTTTACGGGATCGGGCGCTTCAGGGGCGACATCTTCGCCTGCGGGTTTGAAGGGACCTTGAGACGCCTCAGCGGCAGCAACTGGAACGGCCTCCCCGGCCTGAGCTGGATCCTCGACGAGAACGGAGCTCCCACCGACACCCTTCTGTTCAGTGAAAACGTGGCCTCCCTCATCACTGTGAACAGTTTCTTCATCGGCGGAGCCTACGATGACCCCAGGTTCACCGGTGTTCCCGACGGCATGACCGGCACCAAGGGCGGCGTCTTCCAGGTGGCCGACCACACCACCTTCCCGCCACCCGATCCCGTGACCGGCGCTTTTTCCGTGCTGCCCGACTGGATTCTCCGGCCCCTGAGCGGTGAGCAGATCGTGGACGCCGAATGGATGCTGTCCAGCACTTCGGACCCGGCCGATCTGAGCCGCAACTATCTGGGGACCTCCGAAGGCTGGCTCTTCCAGCTTTCCGACGCCCGGGTCGACACCATCTGGACCTCATTCTACCCCGCGGTCACCAGCAACCCCAGGGCCGGCATCCAGGACATCTGGCTGGACGCCCCGGGGAACATATACATGGTCACCGACGAGGGTACGATCGTCTACCAGACCGTGGACTACGATTTTGTTTCCGAAACCGGGTCGCGGACCGTCCTGTTCGACGGGACCGTCAGTCTCACAGGGATCTGGGGAGCGGACCCCAGCACCTTCTACGTCGTGGGGTACATGGACGACATGCTAATGCGCTGTACCCACGATCCCGTTTCCGGTTATTTCAATTTCGTGAATATCGCCGTGGATTTCCCCGCCGCCAAGGCGTCGGATCCGGGACCGGTCACCGACAAGTTCGGTCGGCCCCTGTTTAGA
>RCNC010003564.1_pt1 | contig 10160 bp, 9 predicted proteins | sample 2041301 | NCBI WGS metagenome assembly RCNC01 (sample SAMN09708231, study PRJNA481090) | Marine sediment metagenome, whole genome shotgun sequencing project. | biome: marine sediment; feature: ocean; material: sediment; isolation source: Sewage treatment plant 13A marine sediment (STP13A) ... | reverse complement strand
AACCTGTTGCTGAACCCTGATATCTCTATGCGATAAATAAGGCTGAATAATATCGTAAAAAGAATCATCGTTTAGTTCAGAGAGTATGAAAATAACATTACGTACCACATACCAGGGAGGTTTCTTCTGCAAACAATCTTTTAGTATTGGTATAACAGAACCACCTGCTCCAGGAATCAATTTTACCAGCTGAAGTCTGGCATTCTTGTCAGTTGAATGCATCAACTGGTTTATTAGATAAATTACTGATCGACGACCTAGTGTCGTTAGTATACTGGCAGCAATCCTCTTGTTTTCAGTGGTATTTTTCAGATAAAACTGTATCAGCTTTTCAAGTGTTTCCTTGGCCGCGATACTTTCCTGTAGTTTTGAAATCGTTTCCTGAATAGAGCTGCTTTTTTCCAGGGTACCGGACTGGATATCGGAAAGGACAGAAGTCAGTTTAAGGGCTTCCTGCCAGTACTTTTCATCTGCTAATAATCGTTGTGTAATTCTATGAATCTGACTGCAGGCAACGCCAAATCCCTTTAGGTATTCAGTCTCGAATTCTAACCATCGAACAAATTGCGAAAATGCTTTATAGAGAATTTCAAGATCGTTGCTGTCAATAATCGAACTGGAAAATTTAGAGAGAATGAGAACACTGTTTTCACGAATCGTCAGGTCGCCGTCTACAATGCAATCATCAAATAGGCAGAGCAGCGCAATAGCTTCGGACCGACGTCCATCCTGATACATTTGATAAAGATATGGGCCTAGATTCTCAGAAAACTCACGATCGTTCAGAGCCTTAAAATTTCCTGAGGTAAATTCTTTCAGGGTGATTTCCACCCTGCTCTGAGCACGTGCTTTTTCTGCATCAAGCAAAACCTGTTTAGCTTTTGCAAGGGCTCTCTGTTGCCTGTTGTGTATTTCACCCATAACCGACTCGAACGTAATCTCAAGTATTGTCCATCAAAACCAGAATCCAATATTATTTTCTTTATCAATAATATAGCAAAACGCCTCGGAGATGAAGAGCACTGCAAATAATTGTGCCTGAAAAATTAAAAATGTATGTATCTGTTGAATGTTTATTCGAATAAGTAGAAGAATTTCAAAAAGTATTTGGCAGGATTGAGCAGTCCCGGTACTGCTGTTAAGACATGGCAGTGCCTGAACTGCTCAGTTTCTTTTTCTGCAGAGGCAGCGACCTAGTTATTTACCGGCTCGCCAAAGGGATTAAGGTTTTTCCCCGCTTGAACGTCCACAGTGATGTACATCTTCAGGTATGTTTCTCCCAGAGATCCTCCGAAGCCTTCCGTCAGCGTTACCATACAGGTCTTATAAGGTTTGACAAATGCAATCATTATCTCAGCCGATGAGGCTTCACCAACAAGTTTCCACTGGTTATTCGACATTGAGGTTACCAGGAAATCTTTCAATGAGTTGATTTCGATTTTTCCCATATATTCGAGTATGCCACCTCTAAATGATTCAGTCTTTATGGCAATACTTTTTTTACTGATCCATTTCATTTCAGCGGGTAGTACGATGTCTTCGAAATTACCAACAGAATTAGACATTGGTGCTATATCAGCGGGCGGGGGAGCGGCTGATTGCCTGGTACAGCCATTAAAAATAAACAAACTGTAGATTGATACCGCACTAATTAACAGAATTCTACTCAATCCCCTGATCATTATACATCCTCCTTGGTTGTTAATACTTTAAGTTTAGTGGTTATGGGGACTTAATGTACCTGTTATCCCTGTAATTGAAAACATAATTATTGGCTAGCAATGCCATGGTTCAATATTTAGTAAGATTTATAACGTTGATTGCCATTGCCGGATGGATTATTTACCGATCTCATCGGGACACCTATCTCAGCATATCTTGTTCTCTGTAATCTAATCTAAGAACAGCTCAATCACAACAGACAGAATATCTTTGAGCACTTTTAAGTTAAAATTGTTACATATTGATTGATAAGCATGCACCGGCAAAATTTAGTGCATCAGAGTCCAGTTTTCTCGGAACATGGAATGTTATATTATACCAACAAAACAATCGCTTAAAGATGAAAAAAATAGTTATAAACGTCTCCCGATTCCCCATCAGACTTGGTCAATTCTTGAAACATGCCTGTGTCGTCTCCGATGGTGTTGAAGGGAAATTATTAATTTCTAATGGCGATGTCAGCGTCAACGGAAAACTCGAATTTCGGAGAGGTAAGCAGTTATCTCCTGGAGATTCTATTGTCGTTGGTGATACAATCTATATTTGTACTACTCAGGAAACTTAGAACATTTTAACCTACAGAGTACCTGCCTAATCTGATAATTTTAAATTCCATCTTCTTCAAATGACCAGTAACTCACCTCTTGATAACAGTATTCCACTTGCAGAGCGGATGAGACCTGCAGACCTTGATGATTTTTTCGGTCAGCAACAATTATTGGCTGATGGAAAAATGTTGAAAGAGCTCCTGCTTTCCGGTGCCATACCTTCACTCATTCTCTGGGGACCTCCAGGTAGTGGAAAAACAAGTCTTGCGCGTATTATTGCCAAATCTACCCGTGCTACTTTTGTTTTTTTTTCTGCAGTACTTGCCGGGGTTAAAGAGGTAAGAAAAATAGTATCTGAAGCTGAACTGCGAAGAAAAACAGACCAGAATGACAAAACTATCTTTTTTGTCGATGAAATTCACCGATTCAGCAAAAGTCAGCAAGATGCATTTCTCCCACATGTTGAAAGCGGGCTGTTTACTCTTGTCGGTGCAACGACTGAAAACCCCTCTTTTCAGGTTATAGCCCCCCTTCTCTCACGATGTCGAGTACTTGTTCTTGATCCTCTATCTGACAGCGACCTGAAAAACATTATAAATCGTGCCCTTGGGGACAGTGAGAAGGGGCTCGGTACATTCAATTTAACCATCTCCGGGGATAGCCTTAATTTTCTGGTAGATCTCGCAGATGGCGATGCCCGCAATTGTCTCAACATTCTTGAAATTGCCGCAACCCTTGTGATTCACAAACCGTCAGTCAGCGATAGTTCGGAGATAACAATTGAAGCATTGCAAGACGCCTCTCAGAAAAAAACACTGCGTTATGACAAAGCCGGAGATGAGCACTACAATCTTATATCTGCACTGCATAAAAGCTTAAGAGATTCTGATCCCGATGGCGCATTATACTGGTTTTATCGTATGCTGGAATCTGGAGAAGACCCTATGTATGTCTCCAGACGCCTTATCCGTTTTGCTTCAGAGGATATAGGAATCGCCGATCCTCAGGCCTTAATCCAGGCCAATGCCAGCAGATCGACCTATTTATCACTTGGATCTCCGGAAGGTGAACTTGCTCTGGCTCAAACTGTTGTCTATCTTGCTACTGCTCCAAAAAGCAATAGCATTTATTCAGCTTCAAAAGGGGTAAAAAAGCACATTAAAGATACCGGTTCCCTTCCGGTCCCACTCCACATACGCAACGCCCCTACCGCACTGATGAAAGAGCTGGGTTTCGGTCGGAATTATCAATACGCCCATGACCATAAAGAAGCACTGGTAGAGCAGAGCCATTTACCACCAGAACTTGAGGGAACAATTTTTTACCATCCGACCAACAAAGGTTATGAATCGATTGTCAAGGAACGGCTGGCTAAATGGCGCAAAATCCTTAAACAAAGACATAAAAAAAATGAGTAACTATCCAAAACAGTATTACAGACTCTTTTACACCCTGTCGATCATCCTCATTATCATAACCGCAGCGGCTAAGACTCCCGCAGCAGATGAGGGGGTCAACTTCACCATTTTTTTCTCAGGAAATGTTTTGGGAGAACTCGATGTATGCGGCTGAGGTTCCAGTCAGTTGGGCGGTCTGTCCAGAAAAGCGTACAAGGTTTCTCAATATTCTGCTGAACATCAGACCCCTTACCTCCTGATTGATAGCGGCAATCTGCTCTTTAAAAAACGGGTTGTAGGCAAATCCTCCAGCAAGGAACTCAATACGGCGCAGACAATCCTCGATATCTATGCAGCGATGAAATATGATGCAATCGCTGTTGGTCCTTTAGATATAGCAGCTGGCATTGATCTTCTTAAAAATCCGGATTCTCAGTCATTGCCGTGGATTTCAGCAAATCTTTATAATCTCGATGGTAGCAGACCATTTCGTCCCTACCTGTCAATAAAAAGGGGAGGTCTCAAAATTGCTCTTATCGGGCTGACCGATAAAGTACAGAAAGAAGTAGCGGGGATTGTTGTAAACAGCTGGAAAAAAGAATTAGTAACGCTTCTACCGCCTATTGCTGCTTCTCACGATATTGTCGTTCTTCTGTCTACACTCCCCTACAATGTACTTAAAACCATAGCTGATCAGTTTCCTGATATAAAGATCATCATTGGAGCAGACAGGAGAAAAGGAAATATCAACGGACTATTATACAAAAATACCGTGATTGCTCAAACTGCAGGTCAGGGAAAATACCTTGGCCAGCTCACCATCAATTGGCGAAACCGGCAATGGGGAGAAGACCCGGTAATAAAAATCAAAGCACTTAAAAAACAGCAAATATCAATTGCCAGGCAACGCCTAAAATTAGAAAAAATTGGACAGACAGCAGTGTCAGACTACCTGCATAAATTAAAACTTCTCGAACAGAAAAAAAAGGAACTGGGTGAAGAAATGGCTGAGCTCGAAACAGCCGCAAAAAATGGCTTACAAGCAAATCTTCCGAGTCAGTTCTCAGCTGTCTTAATACCACTCAAGCCATCAATTCCAGAAGATCCCATGATAAGAGATATCATCTATTCAGCAGAAAAGAATATTCTTCAGAAGAAAAACAAATTGACACAACCCTAACTTTTCCAGGGTGAACCCTTCTCTGGTTTTAAAGAAAAAAAAGCCGGATCCTTGAAGAGATCCGGCTTTTTAAAACCCTCTAGCGGTCTAATCAGCAGCCAAATGCCTCTTGAAGATTCGGTACTGTCTGTTTCTTGCGGCTCATCATTCCATCAATCCACATGGAAGCGTTCTGCAGTTTACCATTAAACGCCTTTTCAATGAGTGGTGTATCTTCAGAAAGAACTACGAGATCGGTACCTTCTTTAACAACATCAGTCAGCATTAAAAGAACAGAATGACGACCATCTGCCTTTACTTCTTCCATCGCTTTCATAAGATCCTGTCGAATGTCTGCTACCTGGTCAAGAGTGGCCAGTTCAAGCTGCCCGACGCCAACCTTTTTTCCATTCATATCGAAATCTTTGTAATCGCGAAATAGGAGATCCTTGGCTGGCACACCATCTACAGAAGATTTTGCTTTGAGCATTTCCATGAAAAGCTCCTCTGTATCTTCCACTCCGGCAACAGCCTTGAGCTCAGCAACTGCAACCTTATCATCTTCAGTACAGGTTGGCGATTTGAAGTTAACGGTATCACTTAAGATAGCTGCAAGCATTCCACCAGCCACATCTTTAGGAATCGCCACACCAGCGTCTTTAAACATTTTATTTAAAACGGTACCAGTACACCCTACCGGTTCTGCACGAAACAAAATGGGGTTATTGGTGGTCACATCACCAATTTTATGATGATCGACAATTGCAATTACCTCAGCACCTGCAAGATTGTCAGGTCCCTGGCTAATATCACTGAAATCAACCAGCGCTACCTGCTTTCCAGATGCGTCTGAAATTTGCTCTGGAGCAGCGAGACCAAAGCGATTTAATACCATTTTTGATTCCGGGTTCAATTTTTCAGCATCACTTTGCATGCACGCTTTGGCATCCTGACCCTGAGCATTCATTAAAGCAGAAAGTGCAATTGCAGAAGTTACAGAATCAGTATCCGGGTTAGAATGGCCAACAACACAGATAGTCATGTTTATTCCTCCAAAAATTAAATTTTATCATTAAATAAATCCTTTTTCCTGTCACAGAAAAATGACATTCCATATATCAAAACAGTCGCTTAGAATAGTGTTTTCATCTTTTGGCGTCAAGTATAAAAGAAATTCTTACTCTTAATTGTCGAACATAGTTCACCTGTACTCATAGGTATCTATTTTTCGAAGAATAAATCCTTTTGTTTACTACAAAAATTTCATTTCCCTCGTGACTTCTAGGTACCTACAAAGTATAGTGTCTGTGAATTAAGTACCGGTATAACAACAACAAAATAAAACGGCTCAAAATGGAAGAACAGCAAAGCGGACCCAAAAGGCGGGTTGAACGAAAAGCACTAAAAGGACTCATGCCTCTGATCCTTGTCATTTTCGTTCTTTTGTTAGCCTCTCTCTATTTTATTTTCCCGCAGGACGATTCTGATAAAAACATATCTTCATCCGATGCTCTTGAAACGACGCTGTCCACTTCCAGTCAAAACTCGACAGGGCTGCCATCCTCAAAGCTTGATGGGACTCTAAACCCCTCCCAAAATGTAGACATTTCAGAGACTATCACCAAACAAACAGAGTCAGCGACTCCCGGGATTGACAGGGACAATGAACTGATCGTTTCCAACAAGGTATTCACCCACCCGGAATGTCAGGATAAAGCTGATACTGTTGACTCCTTTTTTCAACTATTAGATACCAGGGAATATATCCAGGCATTCGATCTCGGGGAAAAAAGCAATGTTTATTTCCCCTCCCTGATACAGCGACTTGTGGACAATCCACCGATTGTAACTGGTGAAACCAATGACCTGTTCACCATTCTCCAGAACACAGCACATTTCTTCAGAATAATTGGTAAAAAAAACATACTAATTTTAAAAGGAATACTTGACAGAGAAAAGGCAACCTTTGAACAGACCCTCGCCGATTTCTATGAACTGACCCAACAATCCGGATGTTTACAGGAACGTTTTAACCTGAACGTCCCTTCTGACTCCCTCTATCTATATTCAGGCTTCTTCCTCAACACCATGGGTGGACGATTATACCTTTTCAGGCGAGATTCCATGTCACGCATGGTAGTGAATTTTTATGCTATCGTGACTGTGGAAAATGCTAACCGTCAAGGACGAAACCAATATGGTATTGATATCAAATCTGCCATCGACAGCCTTATTGAAGAAATAGAATCCAGCAAAATCGACTTGAAAATGCGGGAATATTATCTTGATACCCTTTATGACCTGAAGGAGAAATATCAGTAATCTTGTCCCGCTCGGCATCAGGTTCATCTCAGGGTGAAGATAAGCAGATGGCTTGACCAATATAATTATTACGTAAGGTGATCAGCACCTCACGCTCCTTCAATGCGTTACCTTTAAATACTGCGTGCTTTTCAACCGGGCTAAAATACATGAACACAGAGACATTTAATGAAGGTTTTTTTTCTTTTTTGGCACAGACTCCGACACCCTACCATGCTGTTTCTAACCTTGAAAATGAATTGACCCGAAATCAATTCACCAAACTTGATGAGGGTACACTGTGGAAGCTGGAACAGGGAAAGCGATACTTCTGCATCAGAAACGGCTCACTTATCGCAGTTACTGTTGGCAGCAGCACAGATCTTTCTCAAGGTTTTAGAATTATAGGTGCCCATACCGACAGCCCTTCTTTACAGTTAAAGCCACATTCAAAAAGCGGCTGCGAACCTTATATCGTTGGTGGTGTGGAAAAATATGGAGGTGCTCTTTTGAGCACCTGGTTTGATCGAGAACTATCTCTTGCCGGACGCGTTTCTTATACAACAGCAGACGGTTCTCACAAAACAGGGCTCATCGATTTTAATAGACCGGTCCTCTATATACCCAGCCTGGCAATTCATCTCAACAGATCGGTGAATGAAGGGCAGGAAATAAACCCGCAAACACACCTGTCGCCCGTACTTGCCCAATCTATTGACGGTCAGATACCGGAAATGGAAGCTGTTATACTCGAACAGCTTTCAATGCAGAATCCTGACCAGAAGCCTTACAGGGTAAACGGTTTTGATCTTTTTTGTTATGACTTGAACAAACCCTCATATTTTGGTTTAAGTAACGAGTTTATATCCTCACCGCGCCTTGATAATTTACTCAGTTGTTACATCGGACTGAAATCTATTATTCAAGCCAATGAAGGGACGAATACCATTTTAGTCTGTTCAAATCATGAAGAAATAGGTTCCAGAAGCAATAGCGGTGCTCTCGGTAACTTTGTTTTATCAGCCCTCTCCCGGATCTTTACATCAAATCAGGAAAAATTAATCAGCCTGCACAACTCTTTTTTATTGTCCCTGGACAACGCCCACGCCAGTCATCCTAATTATCAGGACAGTACCGACAAAGATCACAAGGTGCTGCTTAATCACGGCCCTGTGATAAAAATCAATGCGAATCAACGCTATTGTTCTACTGGTATAACTGCATCAGTTCTCAGAATACTGGCAGCTGAAGCAGGAGTGACTTGTCAGGATTTTGTGATGAAGAGTGACATGGCCTGCGGCAGCACTATTGGCCCCCTGACCTCTGCACAGTTAGGCGTTGCTGCTGCCGACATGGGTATTCCTACCTGGGGAATGCATTCCATCCGTGAGGTAACCGGCAGCAATGATCCATTTGAACTGTACAAACTCGTCCGTCATTTTATAAACAAGAAGATATTACCACCTTTCAATGACTGATTTTTCCACCTTAACAAGATTCATTTTCCACCTGCTCTTTTACATTCTTTCAATCATCTCTGTTCCTGCTATCTGCTCTGCAGAAGTAGAAGAGTTTGTAGAAAAATATCATAACATTCAGATAAATCCGGACAATCTTCAGAAAATCCAGAAGTATGAGTACCTTATCACCTATTTCACCGGTTTTGCATATTTCAAGCCACATCATCTGGTAAGTCCTGAATTTATCAAAGCACTTATCATTGCAGAGTCATCAGCAAATCCACAAGCACAATCTTCTAAAGATGCCCGTGGGCTTGGCCAGATAACCTATGCGACTGCGAAAGATGCTGCGTCGAGCCTGATACAGACCGGTGTAAATTTTAAATACATAGACGAAGACCGTCTCAGAAACCTGCACCCTGGAGATCTCTATGATCCTGCAATTAATATTCTCTTGAGCAGTTTTCTCATAGCCAAATATAATTATAAATTTGATGGCAGGATAGAACTTGTCTTGACTGCATGGAATGCCGGAGAAAACACCGATTCCCTTAAAAATAGCTCACCCGCACGTTATTTTGAAACTGAAAATTTAATCGGTAAAGTCAATGGATATTATTTGTATTTTATCAATAACAAGTAATTTTTCTAAAAATCCAATTTTGATAAAATGAAGTGCGCTATTTCTTTGACACATAAGTCCTTACAAAATGATAATTTGATTATTTGAAGATTATGGTTGAATTATTTCTATTTAACCTTTAAATTTATTAATTAATTTGCTTGATGCAGTAACTGTTATATCTATCCTCTTTTTTCAAGATGGAAAGTGACTCGTAGAATCTTAACTCGAATACTGGAGGTAACCATGAGAAGTAAACGATTTCTTGGTATGTCAGCTGTCGTTGTCATGCTTTCATTTTTGTTTTTCGGTTGCGACAAAAATGTTTCCAAAACAACTGAAACCGCAAAGCCTGCTGCTGCAACAGCACAGCAGAAAAGCGCCAAGGTCTATAAAGGGCCCATCGTCGGCAAATCCAACAAGGCGAAAACCATTTCTATTACCGTCGGCAAAGGAGATGCTGCTAAAACGATGATGGTTCGTTTTGATGACAAGACCGTCGGTATCGAACATGCCAAAAAAGGTGAAGCGGCAATTATCAATTGGCAACAGCGTGGTGATGACAAGTTTGCCACCGTCATAAAACCCAAGCTTGCAAAACTTCCTGAAGGCGTAACAGAAATTCAGGTAGAAGAGCTCCATCAGCTGCTCTCTGATAAGGATTCTCTGACGCTCGTCGATGCACGCCCTGAGAGTCGCTTTGATCAGGCTCATCTTCCTGGTGCAATCAGTATCCCTGTACCCAAGCTTAAGAAAATGAAAGCTGAGGTACTTCCTAAAGATAAAGACAAACTGCTCATTTTCTATTGTGGTGGGTATACATGAGGCATGTCAACTTCAAACGCCGGTCTGGCGAAAAAGTTTGGCTACAAGAATATTCGTGTATTTCTCGCAGGAGAACCAGCCTGGAGCAAAGAAGGATATCCGGTCTACGCTTCAAATAAATTTATT
>RCNC010003563.1_pt1 | contig 10161 bp, 11 predicted proteins | sample 2041301 | NCBI WGS metagenome assembly RCNC01 (sample SAMN09708231, study PRJNA481090) | Marine sediment metagenome, whole genome shotgun sequencing project. | biome: marine sediment; feature: ocean; material: sediment; isolation source: Sewage treatment plant 13A marine sediment (STP13A) ... | reverse complement strand
ACAAGCAGACCCAATTCATTGGGATCAAAGGGCTTCAGCAGGTAATCCTGGGCCCCGTCCTTCATGGCTTCGATGGCAGTGGAGATGGATCCAAAGGCAGTGATCATGACAATGGCCACATCCGGGTCACTCTCCTTTACCCTGCGCAGGACCTCGAGACCGCTCATGCCCCCCATCTTGATGTCCACCAGCATGATATCGAATTGTTTTTCCATGAGCCGGGCCAGACCCTCTTCCCCGCTGGCCGCAGTCTCCACCTGGTGGCCGTCCCTTTCCAGCCAGGCTGCCAGAGACTCCCGCAACACCAGTTCATCATCGACAATCAGGATGGATGTTTGACTCATCAGGGTCCTCCATTGTTGCTAATCACTTTATTTCACACCTTTACCCAATTAATACAGATAGGAAATTACAAATTTCAAAAACCAAAGTCCAAGAAAATCCCAATCCACAATACCGAAATCAGCCTTCCGAAGCCAGAAGTTTGGGGTTTTGAACGTTGGTCATTGTAATTCGTTTGGATATTGACTTTTAATTATTGATATTTTTTACGCTGTTGACACCGGCAGTTTGATGGTGAACCTGGCTCCCTTGCCCGGCTTTGAATCGACTACAATAGACCCTTTGTGCTCCTGGATGATGCCATATACTACGGACAACCCCAACCCGACGCCCTTGCCTTTCTTCTTGGTGGTATAAAACGGTTCGAACAAATCGGAAATACTCTCTTTATCGATGCCGACGCCGGTGTCGGTAAATACGATCTGGACCTGGTCCTCTGCGGCCAGATAACCCGTCTCGATGCTCAACGTTCCGCCGCCATTGCCTTCTATGGCTTCAACGGCATTGGAAACGCAATTCATGCACACCTGCTGAAGCTGGTCCTCGGATCCGTTTATTTCCGGCAGGTCCGAGTCCAGTGCCTTGTCGATGGTAATATCATTCAGCTTGAGGAGATTTGAATTCAGCAGCAGCACTTTATCCACCAACTGGTTGAAATTCAATGGTTTCATCTCTATTCGGGACTGGCGTGAGAAGGAAAGTAGGTTGGAGACGATCCGGCTGATCCGCCGGGTTTCCGACTCGATCAGGTCCAGGTAGCGGTTGAACGACTCGATCTCTTTCTCGTCCACCGGGCCACCTTCCTTGATAATGCGCTTCATGAGCATGGTGAGGTTCAGGATACCGGCGTTGGGATTGTTGATCTCATGGACCACCGAGGCGGACAGCTTCCCCAGGCTGGCCATCTTGTCCTGGTGAATGAGCTGGGCATGGGTCTCCTTCAGCTGGGTTGTCCGCTCCTCCACCATCTGTTCCAGGCGGTGGGTAATCTCCTCTTCCTCTTTCTTGCGTTCGGTGATATCCCGGCTGATCTCAATAAACTTTGAAATTTTTCCATCTTCTTCCCAGATGGGATATATGGCCACCTCGAAATAGCGCTGCTCCCCCTTGCGGTTCAACCGGTTGAGCACCCGTATGTCAGGCTGCCGGTTGCGGACAACCTGATTCAGGGGGCAGGATAGGTCATCACTCAGGCAGGGGGGGTTGCCCCGCTCATAAACCTCGACACATTTTTTACCAATGACCTCTTCCCGCGTAAACCCCATTTTTCTTAGAAAGCCTTCGTTGACATCCACGATTTCCTTGTCCGGCGTAATGACGACAATCAGGTCCTGAATGCCATTCAGGATAGTCTCCACTTCCTCTTTTCTTTCCCGCAGGTTGCGTTCCTGGACACGGATTGCCTTCCAGAAAAGCTCGAAGGTGTGGTAGGCCAGAAGACGAATGGTGTCGGGCTTTGTCCACAGGATCTCTTTCAGAACACCACGGTCCGGCGTCAACAGGATGATCAGGTCGATACGGGATTCCGGTCGATACAGGGTCGTATAGTCGGCCTCCGTATTCAGACCCATTTTCTTGGCCAAAATCATCCCCGGTGTCTGCGGATCAGGATCGGAAACAGCCACGATACGCGACCGGATCTCGGCGTCCACGTACCCCAGGCTGGTTTTTTCCAGGACCTCCTTACAGTATGTCCCACCTCCCACCAGGGCGATGTTGGTAATGGACGAATGGCTTTCCTTATAGTGTGGTGTAAACATATACTCTATTCCGGCATTAATAACATTGCCATTTAGACCAGGCCAAAACTCTTAGCCTCGGCCGATAAATACAATCAAAGTGTAAAGTGATCTAAAATTATAAATGAACTAAAGTTTATGCATCGCTAAGCTCTACCGTTAATAAAATAGATGGAATTCCAACTTTAGGCACTTAACTGTTTTGATCTACTCATTGCGGTCCCTAAGGTATTAAGAACCGGCCCGCATTTTCACCTGGCGCGGTGTCTCGACGCCGAAACGCTTCATGCGGTTCCACACGGTCACCCGCGAGACGCCCAGAAACTCGGCAGCCTTTGATTTGTTGCCGCCTGCCCGTTCCAGGGCATCCATTAGTTCTCTTTTTTCGATTTCGTGCATGTTGTAAGATGTCTGTTTCACAGTTGCCTGAGGCTGTCTGCGGGGCTGATACACGTCCGCAGGAAAATGAAAGGGCTGCAGCATCGATTCCTGACAGGTGACAAATGCGTATTCAAACGCACTCCTGAGCTCCCGGACGTTGCCCGGCCAGGCATATTGCATGAGGGCATCCATGGCCTCCCGGCTGATGCCGTCGATGGGTTTCCCGCTCTTCAAACACATTTTCCTGAAAAACGCTTCCGCCAAAAGCGGTATGTCCTCGATTCTCTGGCTCAATAACGGCAAATGAATGGGAATGACATTGATCCTGAAATAAAAGTCCTTTCTAAAAACACCCTGGTCCACCAGCTGCATGAGGTCTCTGTTGGTGGCTGAAATGATTCGGACGTCCACCGGTATGGGAGTGCTGTCCCCGACACGCTCCACTGTCTTTTCTTCCAAGACACGTAGCAATTTAACCTGGGTGGAAAGGGGCATATCGCTGATTTCATCCAGAAAGATGTCGCCTTGATGAGCCGTTTCAAATCTCCCTGCCCTGTCCTTGTAGGCACCGGTGTAGGCACCTTTGACATGGCCGAACAGCTCGCTTTCGAGCAGAGACTCGGTGAGACTGGCACAGTTGACTTTGACAAAGGGCTTGTCTCTGCGCAGGCCGATATCGTGAATCGCCTTGCTGACGAGTTCCTTGCCGGTCCCGCTTTCGCCGTGGATGATCACCGGCGCATCCGATCTCGCGGCATTTTCAATGAGGTCGTACACCTGGCGCATGGCAGGAGAATTGCCAATGAGCCCGTGAAAACCGTCCTTGGAGCGCAGTTCACGGCGAAATTCCGCCAACTGGCTGTCTTTTTTCATAATCTCGGTGATATCGGTAACCGTTTCCACGGCTCCGATAATATTCCCGGAGTTGTCTTTCAGTATGGAGGCGTTTTTCAGCGCGTGAATAGGGGTTCCGCCCTTGGTCATGATGGTACACTTGCGCTTGTTGATACTACCTTTTTCGAACAGGGCGCACCAATGGCGCCCGTCTTTGGAAAGGGCATGCTTGCAGATGTTGCAATCGAGAACGGTACAGGGCTGCCCGATCAACTCCTCCCGGCTGTAACCGGTGATAGCCTCGAAAGCGCGGTTTACGGAAACGATGGCCCCCTGTGTATTCACGATCATGATGCCGTCGCGGATCGTATTTACCACCGTTTTCCAATATGTATCCAGTTCATGGTCGAACATAGGTCCTGAAATACCTTCCTGTAAAGCAATGCAGTGTAAAGCTTTAACACCTGTAAAAGGAAATTTGCTTAACAGTTTAACACTTTCCTGGCAAGCCTCATGTTTTCTCTGGGCCATCATCGCATCGAACCTGCCGTTTTTCAATGATAAAATAAATATCGGCCGATGGCCATCCAACCTGGCCCCGATTTTGCTATAGCCATTTCCTAATGAATGGAGACAATTACCTGTAAAATAAAAATGGACATGGATTACACACTTGATTTCAGGGGGTCCTTTACCCCCATCGTGCTTTTAAAAATGACCCAGATGTTTTCCGAAATGAAAGCGGAAGATATTTTGGAGATCCAGGGAAGTGATCCGGATACGCAAAAAGACCTTTTTAAAGTGCTGCCGAGTGCGTCCTACGAACTTATTTCAATGGACACCTCGGGGAAAAAAGGGTCGGACTATTTCTACCGCATCCGGCTGAAAAAACGAGCAAAGGAGTAGAGAGGAAAAACAATGGGAGAAAAAGCAATCAGACTGGAAGGCAAGCAAAAAAGTATCTTCATCGACAAGGTAAAGGAACTCCTGCCGGACGGCGGGAATCTCAACCTGTGCCTGACCTGCGGCGCATGCTCGTCAGGGTGCCCGGCCACAGGGCTGGGCGGCATGGACCCCCGAAAATTTCTGCGCATGGCCGCCCTGGGCATGGATGAAGAAATTATTGCGTCGGACTGGCCCTGGATGTGCACCATGTGCCAGCGCTGCATCTACGTCTGTCCCATGAAAATAGACATCCCGCAGCTCATCTACAATGCGCGCGGACTCAGACCCAGGGAAGAACGCCCCAAGGGCATTTTGGCTTCCTGTGACATGCAGCTGCGCAACGACAGCACCAGCGCCATGGGAGCAAGCCCCGAAGACTTCCAGTTTGTGGTGGAAGACGTGCTGGAGGAGTACCAGGAGGCGCAACCCGAATTTGCGGACATGCAGGCGCCCATCGACAAACAGGGAGCCGAGTTCTTTTTGAACCAGAACTCCAGGGAGCCAGTCACCGAACCGGATGAACTGGTCCCGCTCTGGAAAATCCTGCATCTTGCCGGGGTGGACTGGACCTACGGCAGCAAAGGCTGGGGCGGTGAGAACTACTGCATGTTCCTGGCGGACAACGATTCATGGGAGCATGTCACCCGGACAACGGTCGACAGTGCCAATGAACTGGGGGTAAAGACCTTTCTCAACACGGAGTGAGGGCACGTTACTTTCTCAGTCCGGGCCGGACTGAACAAATTCAATCTTAAGCACAATTTTGAAGTAAAAAATATCTACGAATACTACGCCAAATGGATCCGGGAAGGAAAGCTCAAAGTCAATTCCGACTGGAACAAGGATCTGAAGGTCAAGTTTACCGTGCAGGACCCCTGCCAGATCGTTCGCAAGAGTTTCGGCGACCCCATTGCCGAGGATCTGCGCTACGTGGTCAAGGCCGTCGTCGGCGAAGAAAACTTCATCGACATGCAGCCCAACCGTTCCAACAACTACTGCTGCGGTGGTGGTGGCGGGTTCCTCCAGTCAGGCAGGAAGGCAGAACGTCTGCAATACGGCAAGTTAAAAGACGATCAAATCAAGGCTACCGGGGCTGATTACTGCATCGCCGGATGCCACAACTGTCATGCTCAAATCCATGAACTGAGTGAGCATTACGGCGGCAATTATCCGGTGGTGCACCTCTGGACATTGATATGTCTTTCCATGGGGATACTGGGCCCGAACGAACGTGAATACCTGGGTGACGATCTTAAAGATGTCCTGGTCTTCCACCCTGAAACAGCCATGTAGGCGATCGTTATCAACCATCTGCCGTAGGATAGTTTGCGAACCAGCGATTGAATGGCGACAGTGGATGGTGTGTGACAGTTGAGGAGGAAAAATGATAGTTGCCAAACGAAAACCCTTTGATGAAATCAAAGAATACATCAAGGACTACAAGAAAGTCCTGGTCGCCGGTTGCGGCACCTGTGTGGCGGTTTGCCTGGCTGGCGGTGAAAAAGAGGTCGACGTCCTCAACACCGAGCTGGATATGGCCAGGAAACTGGACAACAACCCGCTGGAAACGGGCACCATCACCATTGAACGCCAGTGCGACGTGGAATACCTCGAAGGGCTGGACGATGTGGTAAAGGATTACGAGGCGATCCTGTCCATGGCCTGCGGCGTGGGCATCCAGTTCCTGGCGGAACGTTTCCCAGGGATTCCCGTCTACCCGGCAGTGGACACCACGGGCATGTCGGCCAATCTCGCCATAGGATTGTATGAAGAGCGCTGCCGTTCCTGTGGTGAGTGCGTTCTCGGCCTGACCGGGGGCATCTGCCCAGTCACCATGTGCGCCAAAGGCCTCTACAACGGCCCCTGCGGCGGGACCAACAACGGTAACTGCGAAATAGACGACGCGCAGCCCTGTGCCTGGTTTAATATCTACGAACGCCTGGCCACTCAGGGCCGGCTGGACAACATCCTAAAAATCAAGGAGCCGGTGGGTTGGAACGACCAGATCCCGCGCACACTGATTCAGCCGGGGTACGTAGAACCGGAAAAGGACGCCAAAGAGTAGCGGTTTTTTCACTAACAACCAACTGTTTTTGAGATAGGGTGATCAATATGAGTACAGAGGGAAATGGTTTTAAGTCAGGCAGTAACCTGGAAAAAATTCTGAAAGCGGGTCACTTTGCCTTTACCGGCGAACTGGGCCCCCCCCGCGGCAATGCCGTCGAAGAAGTCGTTGAAAAAGCGAAACACCTTAAAGGCATGGTGGATGCAGTCAACATCACCGACAACCAGACCGCCATGGTAAGAATGGCCAGTTGGGCTGCCAGCCTTTTGATTATGCAACAAGGGTTGGAGCCTAACTTTCAGATGGTTTGCCGGGATCGTAACCGCCTGGCCATGCAAGCTGACATTCTGGGCGCCACAGCCCTGGGGATCAAGAACATGCTCTGCCTATCCGGCGACCATCAGAAATTCGGCGACCACCCCAACGCCAAGGGTGTTTTTGACATCGATTCCATTCAGTTAATCGGGATGGTCAAAAAGATGCGTGATGAAGGCAAGTTTCTGGGCGGTGCCGAACTGGACGGCTCCCCAAAAATGTTCATCGGCGCTGCCGCCAACCCCTTTGCCGACCCTTTTGAATGGCGGGTTTACCGCCTGGCCAAAAAAATAAGTGCCGGTGTGGACTTTATCCAAACCCAGTGTATTTACAACATGGATAAATTTCGCAAGTGGGTGCAGCAGGCCAACGACATGGGGTTGACCGAAAAGGTCTATATTCTGGCAGGCGTCACCCCCATGAAGAGTGTGGGTATGGCCAAATACATGAAAGCCAAGGTCCCGGGCATGGATGTACCCGACGAGATCATTAAGCGCCTGCAGGGTGCCGAAAAAGGTAAGGTTGCCGCCGAAGGCATCAAGATGGCCTGTGAGCAGATCGAGGAATTCAAGGAATTGAAAGGGGTTCACGGCGTCCACCTGATGGCCATCGAGTGGGAGCATAAAGTGCCTGAAATCGCAGAACAAGCCAAGGTGCTGCCACGGCCTGAAGTATGACAACATCACCTTAAATAATGGACCATTCACTATAAAAGCGTCCCGGTCGACTGTTCAAACCGGGACGCCTTTTTTACATTTGCATCCGGATATATTTTATTGTAGGTTGATGGTCACCGATATAAATGAAAAAATATTTATTTGTTTTTTATTCACAAGGAGGAAAATATGAAATTATTCAAGACTTTAGCAGTTATTTGCCTGTGCACCTTAATGGTTGCCGGAACCGTTTACGCCAAGGATCTCAAAGGTAAAGTCGGTCTCGGGTTCAACTCACAGCTTAGTGAAAACGGGATGGATTCGGTTTCGGCCAAATACTGGCTCAACAATGATCTTGGTTTCCAGGGAATCTTCGGTTTCACTTTCAGCGACGATGTCGACGAACTTGACCTGGGCGGAAAGGTTCTGTACAAATTGATAGACGAAGATAACATGTACGTGGCCGGCATCGGCGGTCTGGGGATGAGCCGTGTGGATCCGGACCAGGGGGATAGCGACACCGGCTGGTGGCTCAGCGGTGGTGTGGGCCTGGAATACTTTTTCAGCGGGCTGCCCAACCTCGGCTTTTCTGCAGAATTAGGCCTTGTATTCTCCGACTACGGGGACAATTCCTCCTTTAATACATCGGCAGATACAGCCGTCTCGGCGGGTATCCACTACTATTTCGGCGGTCCTAAAGTCGCTAAATAAGCGGAACTGAACCGGCAGTTTCTTTTGCTTGCCGCAAAGGCGCTGGGAACGTAGAGTATCGATGGGTCGTTTTTTTACGATGGGTTTCTTTTCCGGTTAGAAAGCGGAAAAGAAACCCATTTTTCGTTTCTAAGGAATTCAAATGGGAACGTGCACCAACCACCCTGACAGGGAAACCAGTTTCATGTGCTCCAAACACGGCATCTACCTGTGCGAAGAATGTCTGGAGTGCCGCGATCCCGAAATATACTGCAAATTCCGCACTGCCTGCCCCATCTGGTTCGAGCACAAGGAAAGGAAAAGAGAAGCCCGACGTAGGGCTGAACTGAAAACCGAAAAGGGTCGCGCGGCTGTTTCAGAAAAAACGTGACCCCTGCCTGGTACCCATCCTTGTACAGATCCCCTTCCAATTCTTGACCTCTTTCTTCATATCTTATATATATTTTTTATTACGGTGAATTTATATCACACTTGAACTGAAACCGATTTTAAATCCGAACCTGATCTGAACTTGATCCGTCTGTTTCTTACCGTCGCTCATCATACCCGCTAACCCTTAATTCGCTTGACGGTTGGTGGCTCCACGCTCATAAGCGATACTCAAAGGAGGGCTTGATATGACTGTAAAAGTTTTAATCACACGCACGGTACCTGAGGATAAAGGCAGGAAGATGCTGAGCTTGTTCAAAGAAATGCGGTCGCTGGCCGCCGATCAGGCCGGATATGTATCAGGAGAAACCATGAAGAGCAGTGACCGCCCTGATATATATCTAATCATCAGCACCTGGGAAACATCCGGGGATTGGGAAAATTGGCTGCTGAGCAAACAAAGGCAGGCGATTCAGGCCAAAATAGACGCCCACTTGGGTGGCAATACCAACTATGAAATGTTTCATTACGGCTTCAGGTCGTAACGGCCACGAACTATTTGAATGAAAGGAATTATCATGAAAAAATCATTCGGCGCCAAAACGCTGGCCTTCCCTAACCCGGTGTGGTGTGTAGGATCCTACGACGCCAAGGGTCAGCCCAATTTAATGACCATTGCCTGGGGCGGTATCTGCTGTTCCAGCCCCCCGGCGGTCACAATATCCTTGCGAAAGGCCACCTACACCTATGGGAACATCATGGAGCGGCAAGCCTATACCATTAGCATTCCGTCGGTTAAACATGCCAGGGAGGCCGATTATGTGGGAATGATTTCCGGCAAGCGCGAGAACAAATTTGAAACTACGGGGCTGACCCCGGTGAAAAGCGATCTTGTGGATGCCCCTTTTGTAGATGAATTCCCGATGATTTTGGAATGTAAGGTAATCCACACCTATGAAATTGGACTGCACACCCAATTCATCGGTGAGATTCTCGATGTCAAAGTTGACGAGACAGCACTGACGGACAAGGGGCTACCGGATATGGATAAAGTCGCCCCCTTTGTTTACGGGGCCGGAATTGAAAGCTATCACCGGATCGGCGATAAAATTGGCGCTGCATTTGATATAGGTAAGAAAGTATCGAGTTGACTAATTCAGTGTTGCCTGGGACATGATATATTCCGACAGGGCAGTGATGGTCAAGCTGGGATTGACTCCCAGATTTGCTGCGATAACCGAGCCGTCTGCCACATACAGGTTGGGATAGCCGAACAGTTCACCATTTAGTCCCACAACCCCCTCATTCGGTGTTTTCCCCATACAGCACCCCCCCAGTATGTGCGCAGTTGCTGAGAGATTCATTCCCACTTCGAAAATTGAACTCAACGGAATACCGTTCATCTTTTCTGCCAGACTCCTGGTTACATCATTAGCAATTGGAATATAGGAGGGCGACCGCATCAAACCCGAGGGGACACTAGAGTTCATGCTGCGTCTACCCAGTCGCCACCAGCGACGTTTATAATTCAGTTTAAGATAGTTGTCATCTGTCTGCATTACCAGCACAACGGTAGTACTGGACGCTTTACCCAGGGGCCAAAGAAGTGAAACAAAACGAATCGGATGGCGCAGTATGCTTCCCAAATACTTCAGCCCCCGTGGCATCCAGCCACCACCATCTGTCATCAGCGTCAGCAAGCCAAGCATAACATCGGATCCCTTGTTGTAGCGTACCATTTCGATATGGGTCGTCTTATCTGGATAAATACCTGAAGTAATGGCGATCTGATCATTCCAATCGA
>RCNC010003562.1_pt1 | contig 10161 bp, 9 predicted proteins | sample 2041301 | NCBI WGS metagenome assembly RCNC01 (sample SAMN09708231, study PRJNA481090) | Marine sediment metagenome, whole genome shotgun sequencing project. | biome: marine sediment; feature: ocean; material: sediment; isolation source: Sewage treatment plant 13A marine sediment (STP13A) ... | reverse complement strand
TGCCATTCAGATTGTCTTCCCCTCGGTCGGGGTGACGTGGCTGTCTTTCAAGCCACTGGGTTTGCCGGCTTTGCCGGGCAAACTAAAAAAGGCCACCGCAGGTGGCCTTTGATCTACAACACGTAACTAAACCGAAACTACAAGTCGTAACCGCGCTCGTCGTGCAGCACGAGGTCCAGGCCCTGGGTTTCCTCGTCACCGTCCACACGCAGGCCCACCATCATATCCACCAACTTGAGAATGATAAAGGTGGCGACGGCAGTGTAGGCGAAAGTCGCCAGCACACCGGTAGCCTGCACCATCAGCTGGCCGCCGATGCTAGTGATGCCATCGGAAAAGCCATTGCCGCTGAAGATACCCAGCTGTTGCGAGCAGAACACGCCCGCCAACAGCGTGCCGAGAATGCCGCCGACGCCGTGCACGGGAAATACGTCCAGGCTATCGTCGATCTTCAGCGCGTTCTTCAGGTAGTTGGTCGCAAAATAGCAGACCACACCAGCAGTCAAACCGATAACAACTGCCGCTGCGGGGCCGACCGAACCGGATGCGGGAGTGATAGTGCCCAGGCCTGCCACCATGCCGGTGACAATACCCAGCACTGAAGGCTTGCCGTGGCGTATCCATTCCATCGCCATCCACGCCAGGGCGCCACAGGCGGCAGACAGGTGCGTTACCAGCATCGCCATTGCCGCGCTGTTATCAGCGGCAACGGCAGAGCCGGCATTGAAACCGAACCAGCCTACCCACAGCATACCCGCGCCGGCTACCGTCAGGGTCAGGTTATGAGGTGGCATTGCCACCGTACCGAAGCCCTTGCGCGGTCCCATCATCATGGCGGCAACCAGTGCGGCAACGGCCGCGGTGATGTGTACCACCGTACCGCCGGCGAAATCCTGCAGACCCATGGCACCCAGCCAGCCGCCACCCCAGACCCAGTGGCATACGGGTGAATACACCACGATCAGCCAGATGGTGCTGAAGATCAGCATGGCAGAGAAACGCATACGCTCGGCAAAACCACCCACGATCAAAGCCGGGGTAATAATGGCGAAAGTCATCTGGAAAATAGCGAACAAGCTGGCGGGGATAGTGCCATTGATGCTATCAATGCTGATGGAGGCGAACATAACGTTACCAAAGTCGCCGATAAACGCGCCCTGCTCAACGCCATCGCTACCGAAGGCAATGGTATAACCGACCACGAACCACACCAGCGACATCAGGCAGGTCAGGGCAAAACACTGCATCAATACCGACAACACGTTCTTCACCCGCACCAGGCCGGCATAGAACAGAGACAGGCCCGGAATGGTCATGAACAATACCAACGCCGTGGCTGTCAGTATCCAGGCAGTATCGGCGCCGTTGAGTTCATCGGCGCTGGCGCCAGCTGAGGCCAGCATAGTCACGACCAGCAGCAGGATACTCTGTAGAGGCTTTATTCTACGCGCTGCAATCACAGGGCCTCCTCGCCGGTCTCCCCGGTACGAATGCGGACACTCTGCTCCAGCGGAGCGACGAAAATTTTGCCATCGCCAATTTTTCCCGTACTGGCGGAGCCGCAGATAGCGTCTATGGCCGCATCGACCTGGCCATCACTGATCGCGATCTGGATTTTCACCTTGGGCTGGAATTCAACGATATATTCCGCACCACGGTAAAGCTCGGTATGGCCCTTCTGCCGGCCATAACCCTTCACTTCCTCTACCGTCATGCCGTTAATACCGATCTGGTGCAGCGCATCGCGAACGTCATCAAGCTTGAAAGGCTTGATGATTGCAGTCATCATTTTCATTTGGTTTCCTCACCATTACATAGCCCCATTCTTATGCTAATACGATTTATAGGGGCCAAGGGTCTTAATGCTCCGCCAGAATTCTTAACCAAAGGCGTCGCGGGATTCGCATCGTGCCACATTGCGGTGCAAAGGTTAACCGCTTTGGGCGCCTCAAGGGGCAAAAATCATTCCACAGGTAACAATTTGAGACGCCACACACTGCAGCTGGGAGAACGCATCACCCAGCGGCCCGTTTAACGTGCATCAATGGGGCCAACATGCTATCAATACGCGCTTCAGAGCCAGCATAAAGGTAACTTTCCAATGATCCACTCGCCAGCCCGTTGCCTACTCGCTACCACCCTGCTGCCCTGTGCTTTGGCCATGGCCCAGGACGACGCAGAGGTAACGCCCAACCTGGCCACACAAGAGCCACGGCATGTCATCCTGATCATCGGCGACGGTATGGACGAGCAACAGATCACCATCGCCCGCAACTATCTCAAGGGAGCCGCCGGGCAGCTGCAAATGGACAAAATGCCGCTGCGTTCGGCAGTGCAGGTGCTGACCATTGAAAATCGCCAGGGCGGCAAGCCCGTCTACGTTGCGGATTCGGCGAATACGGCTACCAGCATGGCCACGGGAGTCGTCACCAGCCGCGGGCGTATCAGCACCCGGGCGGGCAGCACCCGGGCGGGCAGCGATGACAGCATAAAGACCATTGTTGAATTGGCCGCTGAGGCGGGACTGCGCAGCGGTATCGTCTCCACCGCCAACGTAACCGACGCAACGCCCGCCGCGTTCGCCGCCCATATCAACTTCCGCCTGTGTGAGAATCCGCAGTCCATGGTGGACGTCAACTACCGCGGTATTACGCTGGGCGATTGCTCACAACACCTCAAAGCCAGGGGTGGCAAGGGCTCTATTGCCGAGCAACTGGCGGATTCAACACTGCATGTCATCCTCGGCGGTGGCCGCAAGCACTTTGCACCGCAGGCAGAGGGCGACAATGTGAGCGTCAGCGCCCGGGCCCAGCGCAACGGGTTTCAGCTGGTGGAAAATACGCGTGAACTGGAAGGCGCCACACCGGGTAAACCACTACTGGGCCTGTTCTCCAAGGGCACCATGCCGGTGCGCCTGCAGGGGGAGGACGGTCGCAAAGCGGAGGAGCCAGAACCCAGCCTGCTCAATCACCTGCATGATTACCTGGGTGACGTGGAACTCCCTGCACCCATGCGCTGCGAACCCAACCCGTCGCACGCCGGCATGCCCAGCCTCAAGCAAATGACCGAGGTGGCACTGCGGCACCTGAGCCACAACAATGACAGCGGCTTTTTCCTCATGATCGAGTCCGCCTCCATCGACAAAAAGTCTCACGAGCGCAGACCCTGCGGTTCCATTGGGGAGGTGGCGCAACTGGAGGAGGCCCTGGACAGTGCGCTGGCCTTCGCCGAACTCCATCCACGCACCCTGGTGATGGTCACCGCAGATCATTCACAGGCAGCGCAGCTAATTCCCTATGAAAGCCTGTTCGCGGCCTACCCCATCCCCACCTACACCCCGGGCATGCTGGCACGGATTGTGACTCCGGAAGGCAGCCACATGGCAATTAACTACGCCACCACCAACTTCAAAATGGAAGAGCACACCGGCGCGGCCGTTCCCCTGTTCAGCAATAGCGAGGGTATGGGCCGTATTCCCGCCTTCATACAGCAGCCACAAGTGTTCGATATAAGCCGCGACTACCTGGGCTTATGAGGCGATTACAGGTTGACCCAGCTATTGAGCGCGCGCAGCCGGAACTGGGTGCCGTTATGACTCAGCACCACCGAGTCCGGCAGGATTTCGTCAACTTTCACACCGGGAGCGGCGCTGCCGCCCACCTTTAGTGTCTTGCCATTGAGCACTACAGTAGAGCGTCCAGCTTTGTTGGTGTAATCATGTCGCTGGTACATCACGGTGGGAATAGTATTCTTGGTATTCTGCGACAGGCTGGCGACAAACGGCGCCGGATGCTCCACCAGACCCGTGTTTTCTATCTCGTCGCGCGCCTCGTCCAACATGCGCTCGATATCCACCGGCTGTTCATCGCGCCGCGCTGCGGCGGCTTTGTTTACCGGTATTTGTGTCTGTTCCTGCCGGGCCGGCTGCAACGACCGTGCTGCCGGCGTTTGTGGGGTGGCTGCTGCCGGCACCGCAGTTTCCCGCTGCTGGTAGAGTTTCTCCACAGCGTTGCTTTCCAGCGCCTTGGCAGCTGGCGCGGATGGCTTTGCCACCGGCTGAGTTGACGCTGGTACAGTTGCTTCCTCCACGCTGCGTCGCCGGGCACTGATCTCGGCTACCGGCACGGCATTATCCACAGCCTGCCCATTGCTCGCCGTATCCACACGCGAATCCAGTTGCGCCTTCACCTCGGGAGCGGCATTGCCGGTGTTTCCCGATAACTCTGCCACCAGAGCATTCGCATCACCCCCGGGAGATACTGCCGGGGAATCGCTGCCTCGCTCCAGTAACAACCACGCAATCAGGACCAACGCCACCACCAGTGCCACCCAGGGCAGCAGCTGTCGCTTGCCGGGAGGAACCTGCTCCATGGGGTGATGCGTGGCCAGCCCTGGCACCGGGTCGGAATCCTGGCGCGAGCGATTGAGGGCATCGAGAATCAGGGACACAGGCGCATCTCTTGCTGACTGTGTATGCAATGGGCTGCGGTCATTGGCTTGCTCTCTGTTGTGGTGAGGCCTGCAGCTGGCGCTGCGCTTCACTTGCTGTGACATCGACACCCAGTTGCTCATTGAGTTTCAGTAAGGTTCGCACGCCCACCACACCGTCATCATCCAACCTGTGCTGCTGCTGGAACAGGCGCACGCGCTGCTGCAGTCCGGAATTGAAACGCCTGTCTGCCAGCGGGCGCTCCCTGCCATCCAGCGTGGCGAACAGCTTGGCGACTTCGCCGACTACCGGGCTGTTGTCGCCCAGCGCAAGGGGGCGTTCGAATCCCAACGGTGGATGCCATAAAAAGGCATAGCGACCAGTCCACAGAGGCGCCAGTTCCGCCAGCGCGAGGGTTACCACGCCCTCCCCCGTCAACACGCGGGCCGTGCTGCCATCAATACCCAGCAGCAGGACTTCCGCAGCAAACCGCTGCGGGGTGATCATGTTCAACAACAAAGGCCTGTCGAAAACCGCCAACTCATCCCAGGTCTGTGCCTCGCCCGCCACACAGGCAACACCGGCATAAACTGGCTTGGTACAGGGGTCTTGCGGCATCGGCGAGCTGGAGTACAGTGGCCAGAGGCGCAGCATGGCTTCGCCTGGCGATAGCATGACCGCGGCCATTATGCCTGGTCCTGGCACCTTGCGCTGAGGGGATGCCGCAATGACAGGGTATTCTACCGCGCCTGCCGCAACAGGCTCCTGCAGCGGTGCTATGTTCGTAGGTACCGCAGTGACCTGCTCCGCAGCGGGCGCTTTTGGCGGGGGCAATACTGCGTGAGGCAGCTCCGTGTTTTGTAGGCCGGGGTACTTTGCCAGCAGCCACCAAGCGGCAGCCGCTGCCAGCAACAGCGTCGCAAGCGCAGCGGGCCACCACCGGGATCTTTGGTTCCCAGCGGGCTCACCCAGCACTTCCTTCACCGCCAACTGCAGCATGGAGTGGTCGGCGGCATTCTTGTTGCGACCATAGGCGCCCAGCAAGATGCGGTCACACAATACATTGATCACCCGCGGAATTCCCCGGGTTTTCTTGTGAATACCGCGCACCACTGAATTGGGAAAAATAATCCGTTCCGGGCTCATTCCCGCCACCTGCAAACGGTGATGGATATAGGCACCGGTCTCGTTCAGGTTGAGGGGCTCCAGATTGTAGCGCGCAGTAATACGCTGATTGAGCTGTCGCAGTTCCGGCCGCGCCAGCATCTGGGCGAGTTCCGGCTGCCCGATAAGAATGATCTGCAGCAGCTTTTCACTGTTGGTTTCGAGGTTGGTCAGCAGCCTGATCTGCTCCAGGACATCAAAGTCCAGGTGCTGCGCCTCATCTATCAGCAATACGGTTTTGCGACCCCGCGCGTGATTATCCAGTAGAAAGGTGTGCAGCTTATCCGTCAGGGTTTTGAGTGTGTGATTGTCCGGGTCGTATTCAATGCCCATCTCATCACAGGCACTGGCGAGTAATTCCATGGCATTGAGAGCCGGATTTAGAATTATCGCAATATCGGTGTCATGGGGCAGCTGCTCCAGCAGGCAGCGATTAATGGTAGTCTTGCCGGTACCCACCTCACCGGTCAGTAGTATAAAGCCACCACCCGTACCAACCCCGTATAACAGGTGCGCCAGTGCGTCCCGATGCCGGGCACTCATAAACAGGTAGCGGGGGTTGACCGCTATAGAAAAGGGCGCTTCATTCAGCCCAAAGTATTGGTAGTACATGCAGTCGCGAGCCGGTGGCCTGTGCGGTAGGTTCTGGTGGGCATTATGCCCAAGGGTGGGCAGCAAAGCTATGCCGCAGCGACTGGGCAAGAAAACAGCTAACGGCCCGAATCGCTTACAATATCGGATTTTTTGAGCGGACAAGCAATGACAGCGCAACGGCATGCGGTACGCCACGCCATTTATCTCTCATGCCTGATGGTGATACTGGCAAGCACGGCGGTAGCAGCTACCAAGTTCGCCTCCGCTCGCGCCGCCACCGAGACTATTCTCACGGTACAGTACCTGGTCTGCACCCTCCTCTGCCTGCCCGGGATACTAAGACCAGGACTGGCGAGCTTACGCACCAGTCGGCCGGGCCTGCACCTGTTACGGGGTATAGTCGGCGTTCTCGGCTTCTACCTCTTTTACGCATCCCTTGACCATATCCCCATGGTGGATGCCATGATGCTGCGCCAGGCAGCGCCTCTGGTCGTGCCGCTGGTGCTGTGGGTGTGGAGCCGCGAGCGGGTTGCGAGCAGTGCGTGGCTGCCACTGATAATAGGATTTGCCGGCGTCGTCGTTATCCTCAGGCCCAGCTCTGCAGGGCTCAGTTGGTGGCACGCTGCGGGCTTCTTCTCCGCACTGGCGCTGGCGATTTCCATGGTAGCAACCAACAGGTTGGGCTCCACTGAGCCAGCTTCACGAATACTGTTTTACTACTGTCTGCTGTCGCTGGCCTGCGTAGCGCCTTTTAGCAGCGGAAAATTCAGTGGCCTCACCGCCGCAGATTGGCTGGCCATGCTGTATGTTGGCCTCGCTATCTATGGCACCCTGGATCTGTACACCCGGGCCTATGGCATGGCCCCGACTGCAGCCATCGCGCCGATAAATTATTTCGCCGTGGTACTGGCTGGCTTCTGGGGTTGGTTGTTCTGGGGACAGGTGCCCGACCTTTTCTCTGTGCTGGGCAGCGCCATGGTTATCGGCGGTGGCCTGCTCACTATCTACCTGGCGCGGGAAAAACGCCGCGACTAATGCACCAACCTGGTGTGATTGTAAGCGGAGAACCAGCCAAACCAGAAAGCGCGATGCGCAGGCAAGCGGTGCCGAATACGACCATCCTCGGCCTGCAGATGCGCCTCCTCCAGTGTCCACCGCATACCCTTGGCATCCACCACAGTAGCCATACCGTCCCATTGCTTGAAATCCGTTACACCCGTTGCGTAGACCCTGTGGGCGCCGGAAGCATCAGTCAATACCGCAAAACGCTGCTCACCAACCTGGCCCTGGTAGAGGGTGTGAGCCGCCAGGTAATTCACTGATATTGCCAGGGGCTGGCCGGGATACTCAGGAAAAACAAGACCGAGAACCTCATCCTTGTTTTTCAGCCGTGAATCCAGCAAAGGGACCTGGAACATCAATTGATCCGTAGCGAAGTACTCACTGTAGGCGGCGCCCTCTGCGTAGTCACGCTGGTAGCCCGTTCCCAGGGCTAATACCTGTGTATCCGGATGGCGGCGTCGCCACTCACCCCAACGGGTGGTCACCACGCTCATGCGTTCCAGCGCGACATCGCTGGCGGCCAGTGGGCCAATCACTGGCTTGCCCCAAATCGTATTCCACAGTGACTGGGTCTCCTTGTCATACATCAGTTTGTTAGAACGGTACAGGAAACCGCTGGTGCCCAGGTGATAGGCGACCCCGTTGAGCTGTGTTTTGTAGAGGATCATGGTGCCACACAAAGTGCAGTAGACCCCGGCAACCGGCACACCACCCACGTCATCCACGAACATCTCATGCCATCCAAGAATGCGCCGTGGATAGGCTCGTGCATCACCATTTACCTCCAGACCGAACACGACATCGTCATCTGACAGGTAAGCAGCCTCCCCTGCCGCGACCATATCCGGGTTGCGCAGTGGGGGGATGCCATCCTGCTTTACACCACCCCACACCACTTCATCGAGCCGAATGGCATAGGGACGATCAGTGCCAAAGTAGGCCTCGAAGCGCTCATCAATCAAACCGTAAAATGCGCTCTTGAATTCAGGGTAAGCGGGATGCGGACTGAGGTCCTGGTTCCACAACCAGTGCTGCCAACGGTCGATAGCAAAGCCAAAGGACTGGCCGGTCTTGTCCTCCAATACATGGATCAAGCGGGTGGTAAAGGCGGGATCACGACTGAAGGTCAGGACTTCCAGCAACATAGCTGTGAAAGAGGGTTGCCAGTGAGACTCAACAAAGTCCAGAGCCTGCTGCCTGCCATCCTCTGAACCCAGCAGCAGTAACAGGAATTCGGCCACCACCCGGTCGTTGCCAACCTCGGGGGCAGGCTGTGCGTCGGAAGCGGCAGTAAGGCATGCGACCAGCAGTAGCGACAACAGAAATGATGCACGGTAGGAACGCACACAGTACCTCATGGCATGGGTAGTAACGCCAACGCTGGCGACAGAGTTTGGACTTGATCGGGAGTGACAGGTTCCCGGGTGACGGGAAGAATTAAAAGATAGACGAGCAACGTTACGGGAAGAGATAGCCCCCTGCTGAATGGCACCACACTGGCGCTGTTGCGTGGCAGCGCCGGGCTGCCATTGTGCTAGTCCGAACTGGCAGTAGCTGAGTTGTCGTAGATGTCGCGCCGCTCATTGTTGTAATCCAGGCCGGTTTTGCGCGTTTCCTCGTCACTGCGCCATGTCTTTCCCGCGCTGCCACGACGGGAACGGCTGTCAGAATCCAGGTTAGTGGCATCTACTCGCACTTCCTCACCCACGCCGGTGGCCTCGCAAGCCTTGTCGGTGAAGCTGGTTTTGCCTGTATTGGAGTCCACACACATGTAGACCCGAGCTGCAGACAGCTGCGGTACCAGGAGCAACATCCCAATCACAATCAACTTCTTCATGGTCAAACAATCTCCGGTTATCACGTAGGGTATTTACTATATCAATATAGAATAATATTTCGACAGCCATCTCTCTACATAAAAGTGACGTTTTCTCCAGTTAAGCGTTTTAATCTATTATTATTATGTTTATGAGTTTTTCCCGCCTATAATTTAACTATTTCTGTATATATTCACTTCTCACGAACTCCAGACGTCAAATGATGTCCATTACTTTAGTCAATTCAACTCGGGATACCCTGTAATGTCGCGTTTCACCCTCTTGCTCCTCACGCTCATCACCCTCAGCTCAACCGCCTCCGCAGAACCTGCCACCGCGATGTTCGCCGGCGGCTGTTTCTGGTGCATGGAATCCGATTACCAGGACCAGCCCGGCGTGCTCGACGTTGTGTCCGGTTTTACCGGTGGGGTCCTGAAAAACCCCACTTACTCCGGCAATCACCAGGGACACTTCGAGGCGGTCCAGGTCACCTACGACCCCGCAGTGATCAGCTACCAGCAATTGCTCGACCTGTTCTGGCTGAGCGTCGACCCCTTCGACAATCGTGGCCAGTTTTGCGACAAGGGCTCCAGCTACCGCAGTGCGATCTTTCCGGGTAGCGCCGGGGAACGCCAATTGGCTGAACAGTCGAAGGAGATAGTTGCGGCGCGCTTTGGACAACAACAGGTCCATACTGAAATCAGGGACGCCGGCGCGTTCTGGCCAGTGGAGGAATACCACCAGGACTACTACTTAAAGAACCCCATCCGCTACAAGTACTATCGCTGGAACTGTGGGCGCGACCAGCGGCTGCAAGAAATATGGGGAACGAGCGCAGAGCACTAAGGCTGTATTAAACGCTGGCGAGGGCAGCACTTGCTTTCGGGTTGGCTAACGCCCCAAATCAGTCTTTTGATCGACTGTCCCGACTGTTTGGCAACAACCCAAGCGCCTGGTTGCACCAGGCCAGAAACTGCTCACCCTGGGCAATTCCCGCAGCGAGAGCCAGGTACACCCCTTTACTGCGAATGGGCAAAGACAGAGGATCGGCATAGTGAAGCAGCCGGATTTTTTCATAGAGATATAACAGTCGCA
>RCNC010003561.1_pt1 | contig 10161 bp, 11 predicted proteins | sample 2041301 | NCBI WGS metagenome assembly RCNC01 (sample SAMN09708231, study PRJNA481090) | Marine sediment metagenome, whole genome shotgun sequencing project. | biome: marine sediment; feature: ocean; material: sediment; isolation source: Sewage treatment plant 13A marine sediment (STP13A) ... | reverse complement strand
ATATAGCGTCATAGAAAACCTTGATGGAATCGTTTCGAAACGGATTTCCCGTATGGATGTTGCCGACTTTATTCTGAACCAGATTGAGGAACCGAAGCTCTTCGGCAAGACAGTCCTGTTAACGTATTGATTTTGAATTCGAAGGTTACTGAAACTCTAGAAAGAGAGCTGATGTCTGACAAAAATGATTATTGTAGACTATTTTTGTTGAAAAATTCTAACAATTGATTGAGGGCTGATTGTTGAACTGGAGATAAATCATCACTGAACTTGGCTCCCACGACGGTTTCATAAATGGCCGCGGTGCTGACATCCTGGTTTTTTGCAGCCCAGACTCTGTCGATAGGGAGGTCAAGCAGGTGTAATCCTTTGTCATCCACAATATCGATAATTAATCTCTCAGGAATAGCTCTATATCCAGTACACCCAAAAGCCACTCCGCTTGAACTGAGATTAAACACTCTGCAAGTCCCCTGGTGGTCAACCACCAGAGTGTTGCTCAAATTTTGTCTGCGATGTTCTCTAGGGTCAGCAGTGTTTGGCACAATAAATAACCCAAGTTTTAACTCAATTAGGCCAAAATAATCGGCAGGATGGTATTGAATCCTGCCAATTATTACTAATCAATAGTATCCTACTTCTTTTTTCTTTTAAAAGAGAAACCTGCAAGCCCAGCGAGACCAGTGCCGAACAATAACATTGTGGCTGGTTCAGGCACCGGGGCAACTGCATTTGCATTTATTCGAATCTCACCCTTAATACCTGCAATTGCACCCTGCAGGCCAGCTATAGGTTCAGATAAACCAAGCAGCAATGTGCCCTCATCCCAATCACCAAAATGCATAGAACTGATTCCTGAAAAGATACCGGTGCTAGATATGCTTCTTGCAATATGGTTACTGGCATCAAGCAACTTATCACCAGAGCCGCCAGCTAATGAAAAGGTGCCAAGCTTAATACCGTAATCGGTCTTCCTGATATCGAAGGCCTGATGAGGTTCATCTTTAAATTTAGAGAAACCTTTTACGCCGATTTTATAATCAAGCGTCCAGTCGTATATTGTATCCCAGTCTAGATTGGCTACCTCCATTTCATGATGGATAAAGCCAAAGCCCCAGGAAGATCCAAATTGCGGTTCATCACCGCCCAAATAAATACCAGCTCCATGAAACTTCAGTGTACTGGTTAACGGCAACGAGTCGGCAGCTGCCAAACTGCCGATCGACAAGAACATTGCGCATGCAATTGAAAAGGATATTTTTTTCATCTTATAAAACTCCCAAGCTATAATTAGCAATGTTTTATTCTCTTAATACAGAAGTAACAGACAGAAAGTTAGGAACATCTAACATTCTGTATTGCAATTAATATACCACAATGTGGTAATATGCTTAAATATCAAGTATTACATGAAATTATTGAGATTTTCTCGTCGGTGGATTGGAATATTTCTTTTAATTCGAACGGAATACTGGAAAAAATTCCAAATTAATGGAAAAATAGTTGTTGGTTTCGACCCGGAAGTGGATTGAGATTTTCGTTTTAATCTCATTATTTGAGTGAATTTATCAGCACTAATTTAACTAGATATGGATTTTCTTTGTAGATATATGGAAAAAAAGATTTGCTGCATGGTCTGAAAGTCCTTTTTTCGCTCATATTTTAAAACGTTCCTGTCTCTCCTGCAAACCTGTCATTCCCAATGGTCAGAAATTTTGGCTACTGGGACCCTTGTAAACTAAACTTTAGTGAGTGATAATGAATTATAGAACATTGACTATGTCGTCATGGCAGTATACCTGGAGCAAATACTGTAAAAGTTCAGCACGACGGTGAATATGAAAATAAATAATTTTTTAATCTTTGTAGCAGTACCGCTATTCTTTTTTTACTCATGTGCTTATGGTGCGGAATTCCATGTTGGACCAGGGCAGACGTATCCTGCTATTGGTGATGTGGCCTGGGAATCACTTGATCCGGGTGATTTAGTCTATATCCATTGGCGAACTGATGCTTATCATGAAAAATGGGTCATTGGTCGAAGCGGTACCGAGCTCGCTCCGATTATTGTCAGCGGTGTGAAGGGTCCAAACGGAGAATTGCCTGTAATCAGCGGCGAGAATGCAACCACTCGGCCTGCTCTTAATTATACCAATGAGAGCCGTGGACTTATCAAGGTTGGGAGTTCAAATATACCTGCAGATACAACGCCAACCTACGTTATCATAGAAAATCTTGACCTGCGTTCAGCCAGGCCTCCGTTTACCTTTACCAATGATCATGGACAGCTGGAGACATACAGCAATAACGCCGCATCTGTTTACGTGGAAAAGGCGCAGCATCTTACGGTACGAAACTGCATAATCCAGGATTCTGGAAATGGAATCTTCATCGGTGCCTTTGATGGTGCTACTCAAGATATCCTCATAGAGGGAAACAGAATTTTTGGTAATGGCATAGAGAACAGTTATTACCAGCATAATACCTATACTGCAGGTATTAATGTCACCTATCAATACAACTACATGGGAGCACTGCGTGGGGATGCTGGAGGAAATAACCTGAAGGACCGTTCTGCAGGTCTGGTCGTTCGGTATAATTGGATAGAAAACGGTAATCGCCAATTAGACCTTGTTGATGCGGAGGATTCAGACAATTTGGTAAATCATCCCGCTTATGGAAAAACGTATGTCTATGGCAACATCCTCTTGGAAGGGGATGGAGAAGGCAACAGCCAGATGGTGCACTATGGCGGAGATAGCGGCAATGAATCCATTTACCGGAAAGGGACACTCTATTTTTACAATAATACCCTGATGTCTACACGGACCGGAAATACAACCATGATTCGTCTGTCAACTGATGATGAATTTGCAGATGTACACAATAATATAGTCCACGTATCAGCACCGGGCAGCCGCCTGGCCCTGGTTGCCAGTAACGGGCAACTGGAAATCAGGAATAACTGGTTTAAAACAGGATACAGGGTCTCCCATGATAGCTTTACCGGTATTCTCACTGACAACAGCAGTTCAATTGTCGGGGCTGATCCGGCTTTTGAAGATCTGACACAAAACAATTATCATCTTCAGGAAAATTCAGGGGCAAAGGATGCGGGGACAGCGCTCCCCCCTGAAGTACTTTTAACCCATCCACTTACCACTCAGTATGTTTCCCATACAGAGAGTGAGGAACGACATGATGATGGCTCTGTTGATGTCGGAGCCTTTGAATATTGGCATATTTTAGCTGGTGATGTCGATAACAGCGGCAGTATTGATCTCGCTGATATCATTCTGTCCCTGCAGGTTACTGCAGGTTTATCCCCGGAATCAGTGCTGAGTGATGCTGACATAGGTGGGGATCAGAAAATTGGTATGGAAGAGGCTCTGCATCTACTCGGAATCGTACTGAGTTATTAGAAACTTACAGGGTGGCTAACGGTACTGACTGGAGGCATGTACTCGGACCAGGATCATTATCTCTTATTTTATCTGTTAAAACAGGAGAATACACAGAAAACCTCAGGCCGGGGTTGTCTTTCTCATCGTTTATCATTCGCTGAAGTTAAGCCGTTACTCAGATTTCATGGACAGGCTGATTCTTTTACGAACCAGATCAACATCCAAGACTCTGACCTCAACATGCTGTCTTACCTTTACAACGTCAGCTGGATCGCGAACAAAACGATCTGCAAGCTGACTGATATGTATGAGTCCGTCCTGGTGTATACCGATATCGGCAAAAGCACCAAAATTTGTGACATTGGTTATGATGGCAGGTAATTTCATTCCTGGTTGCAGGTCTTCGATAGCCTGGATATTTTCAGCGTAGGCAAATTCCTGAAAACGGCTACGCGGATCTCTTCCAGGTTTGTCGAGTTCGGCCATGATGTCGACAAGTGTCGGACGACCAATGTCTGGAGATATATATTTTTCAATTTGAATTTTGTTTCTGAACTCTTGAGACTGAATCAACGAATCCACTGTGGTGCCGAGATCGTTTGCCATGGTATTTACCAGTCCATATCGCTCTGGGTGCACTCCACTTGAATCCAGAGGATTATGGGCGTGCCGAATCCTTAAAAATCCAGCAGCCAGCTCGAAGGCTTTTGCACCAAGCCTTGGTACTTTAAGGAGTTCTTTTCTACTATTAAAAGGCCCATTGCCGTTCCTCCAGCTGATGATGTTATGCGCAAGAGCAGGGCCAAGTCCGGAGACATGCGACAGCAGTTCAGCACTGGCGCTGTTCAGTTCCACACCGACTCCGTTTACACAGCTCGTCACAACTTCATCAAGACTGTTCCTGAGAGCGGCCTGGTCAACGTCATGCTGATATTGGCCAACCCCAATTGATTTAGGGTCAGTTTTAACCAGTTCAGCAAGTGGGTCCTGAAGTCTTCTGCCAATGGAAATTGCACCGCGCACCGTGAGATCGAGGTCAGGAAACTCTTGTCGAGCTGTTTCTGAGGCTGAATAAATTGATGCTCCATCCTCGTTTACCAGTGTTATTATCGGCTGGTTGTCGAGCTGGAGTTTTCTGATGAATTGTTCTGTTTCGCGGCTGGCAGTACCATTGCCTATGGCGATAGCTTGAATGTCATATTTCTTTACCAGGCCGATAACCATTTTTGCAGCCTGATTCTGCTGGTCTTTTCCGTGGGTCGGGTAGATAGTCGTGGTATGGAGAAGCCGGCCCTGAGAATCCAGACAGACCAGCTTCGCTCCCGTTCGATAGCCTGGATCCAGGGCCAGGACACGTTTCTCTCCAAGTGGCGAGGCAAGAAGAAGTTCCCTGAGATTTTTTGAAAATACCTCTATAGCTTCAATGTCTACCTGCGCTTTGAGTTCGTTTCTTAAATCATTTTCAAGGGAAGGGGCCAGGAGGCGTTTATAGCTGTCTCCAATGGCAGTTTTAATTTGTTCCTGATGTGGTGATGGTTTTAGATGACGACGGAACAGACAGGTTAATGACACCTCCTCTTTTGGCCTGATCGACACCCTCAACAGGCCAAGAGACTCACCTCTGTAAAGAGCAAGTAAACGATGTCCGGCAATTCGAGAGACGGGTTCCTGCCAATCAAAATAATCATTGAACTTGAGTGCTTTATCTTTGTTTTTAACAACAACCCGTGATTGGATTATCCCTTGTTTTTGAAAAATAGAGCGCAGCTCTGCTCTTGTTTGCTGGTCTTCGTTGATCATTTCCGCAATGATATCAAGGGCTCCAGAGAGTGCCTCTGCCAATGAATTGACCTGGTTTTTTTCGGAAAGAAAAAATTCTACCGAAATTTTTCCATTGTCCTGCTTAAACAGCTGTTCTGCGAGGGGTAAAAGCCCTCGCTCTCGAGCGATGGCAGCACGTGTCCTTCTTTTCGGTCGATGTGGAAGATAAAGATCTTCAAGGACACATAGGTTATCAGCGTTATTGAGCTTACTTAACAGTTCATCAGAGAGCAGGTTGTTTTTTTCCAGTGAGGTGATAATTGTTTGGCGTCGCGTGTCCAGCTCTGTAAGTTTGTCTGACAGATTTTTAATGGCCAGGATTGCAACTTCATCAAGTGAGCCGGTTACCTCCTTGCGGTAACGGGCAATAAATGGAATAGTTGCACCATCATGGAGTAACTGGGATACTTCTTTAACGCTCAAAGGGTTGATATTGAGCTGCTGCCCGACTGATATAGTGTAATCTCTTTGCATGGCGATTTTGAACGAAGAAAGACCTTATGATTAGAATATGGTATTATCTGGCGGAATTTTGACCCGGATAATAGCTTCCAGTTAATCACAATTCAGAAAAGATAGCTGTGAAAAACTGATTGTGAAGGGGGAGAGGGTTATTGTCCCCAACCGATAACAATTTATTTTTTAAAAGTGATATAAGATACATGAGACAGAAAATTATTCTCGTTTTAGCCGTGTTACTTGGGCTCTATGCTTTAATTGAAAGAAATGAATGGTTTCTTGAACCTTCGATCCAAAATACTGCTGGACAGTCTGATACTGTCAGCCATTTATTTGAAAATAAAATCAGTAATGTGCAGGTTGAAGGTGCAGGGTTTGTTAAGGCAATACTGAGAGATGATTTGAAAGGGAGCCGACACCAGAAATTTATTTTGACACTGCCATCTGGTATGACGGTACTCATTTCTCACAATATAGATCTGGCACCTCGGATAGATACTATCAGCAAGGGGGACAAGGTCGGTTTCTATGGTGAATATGAGTGGAACGATAAGGGAGGAGTGGTTCATTGGACTCACCATGACCCCAGAAAAAAACATACTGGCGGATGGCTGAAACACAATGGCCGCATGTATCGCTGAATAGTCTGCGGTCAATCTCACCAGCAACCGAGGAAATAGCCTAAGGATATATTATGAGTATTGAAGAGCAGGAAACACTCAATTTTTTAACTGAACTGTACAATAGCACCGCCGGTGATACCTCCCGGCAGGTTTCCATGTATGATATTGGTGCCGTGCTCGGTCTTGAAAAGAGCAGTGCTGGAGCTGTTGCCGAGGAACTGATTGTGGATGGCTATGCAGAGCTGGTCACCTTGTCCGGTGGCATAAGTATTACTTTAAATGGTCTGAAAGAACTGAATATTGCTCCCGAAGAAGCACCGGAGACATCTGTTCATACGTTGGGTGCTGAAAAAATCCTGGGTGAAGATGGTGTGAAAGCTGTTGAGGAGATGCTGGCAATGATCAAGGGGTGTGTTACAGGCAATGATGCTTCATACCAAAACCTTGAGGAAATAGTGATTGATATCAAAACTGTTGAGTTACAGCTTCTTTCACCAAAACCAAAAACAGAAATCATTCGAGAGATTCTGAAATCCTTGAATGGATGTATGAGTGCAACAGGAAACACTGTCGTTTCGGATCAAATTGCCGCCATGACAGGCAGTTGATGGCGGGGAGCGAACGCTTTATTTTTTCGATATTTCCTTTGGACTTTTTTTATAGCAACATCAGGATACCGCCACATAGGACGAAAAAAAAGACACATAGAGCATATACCTCAGGCTAAATAGAGAAAGTAGTATTGATGTAGTGGGCTATTGTCTGACGAAACCGGAATGGTTGAGGCCCTGTCCTTGTCATAATGAATGGTGGGATAAAGAGCTGTTCTCTATTTGCACCCGTACATAGTGAACATGACGTTTTTGCTGTTGTTACATTAGTCCTGCTTTTGTATACCTTCTCTTTCATCTAAAATTATCGTTATTCTTTTGTAGGGCCAGACCTTGAAGGCCATTGATCGATGTTGCCTTTGAAGAACTAGCCCTATTTTCTTGGAGATTTTATTGTGTTTACTGGAGAGCTCATTGCCATAACAACCGTACTTTGCTGGACAATCAGTGTTCAATTTTTTGGCGCTGCTTCAAAAATGGTTGGTGCGATCCCGGTAAACCTTATCAGGATTGGAGTGGCTCTTCTGCTGTTCAGTATCTTCTTATTGGTAAGAGATGGCTCCATCGTTCCGACTGATTTTCCCTTGCACAGTTGGTTGCTGTTAGGTTTATCAGGTATTATCGGTTTTTTTATTGGCGATATTTTCCTTTTTAAAGCCCTTGTCGAACTTGGACCACGGGTTGCAATGTTAATTCACAGTCTCGCAGCCCCAACTGCTGCAATCATTGGCTGGCTATTTCTGAAAGAGCAGTATGCATGGCATCAATGGTTTGGTATTTTTGTTACTTTAACAGGAGTCAGTCTCGTTATTCTTGAGAAAAAAACAAAAACTCCCATAGTCCGAAAATTATCAGCTGGGAGGATTTTCCGGACGGGAGTTTTATACGGTTTTCTGGGCATGCTTGGTCAGGCAGTCGGCTATATTTTGAGCAAAGCTGGGATGCAGACCGAATCCGGCTATCTTGATGCTTTTGCAGCAACAGAGATCAGAACAATAGCTGCCTTTGTCTGTTTTATCCTCTACTTTACCGTTACCGGCAGATGGCGGGACGTTTTGAATGCGCTTAAAAACGGAAGGGCCGTTGCCTACACTGCCGTTGGTTCCTTTCTTGGACCATTTATCGGGGTTTCACTATCATTGCTGGTGCTTCACTATCTGGCAGTAGGTATAGCGGCCACATTTTTATCCCTGGTTCCTATTGCTATCATACCTTTTTCAATTTTTATTCATAAAGAATCTGTTTCCTTCAGATCATTTGCAGGTGCTGCAATTGCTGTCTTCGGTATCTCTATGCTGATGGTCTGAAATAGCAAGAGCGTCTCGTCGAAATACACGACAAGACGCTCTTAAGTGTTAGAAAGAGTTGTAGTATTATTGTTTAAGTTCAGCCGGTTTTACACCTTGCTCTGCCATGAATTTTATCATCTGGTTCATCGCTTCAAGATGTGCTTTTGGATCAAGAGTCCCTTCTGTTGAAACTTTTTTCCAAAGCTCAGTTTCACTCATGTTTTGATGACAGCCCATACAGGTTCCGGCTCGAAGGAAATTGTCAAGTTCCTGTTTATTGAAGGATCGAGACATCGGCCAGTGTGTGCCAACGGTTGCTATCTGCGTGCCTTCGCGGGTGACGATCTGAGACCAGTCGAAGGTCAGTTTGGGTATGGCCGGGATCTGGACGCTGTATTTTGCCGGAATAATTTCGCGGGTCGTCGCATCCATGAGGTCCACTACTATATCTTCAGCCTGACGCTGACCAAAGGTGCCATTACCAATACCCAGCCCTGCAACCTTGGGATTGGTGTGACAGGATTCGCAGGTTCGAGCCTTTCTCTGGGCGGTGTGAGGTTGAACGGGGGCCATATCAATGGCCAGTGGCACATGTTCCTGCCCCAGCTGCTTTGCCTCACCTGCATTTTCAGCGAGTTCATCTATTGATGGAATCTCCTCTGCATTGATAAGAGGACTTTAAGCGGCACCTCCTGCAGCAAGCCCGGCCACTGCCAGAGCTCCTTTTGCGATAAAGTTACGACGTGAGTCATTTTGGGGTACATCCTGTGGTGGCGTCAGGGGATTATCATCACTATCATCAACCATTAAAAGATCTCCTCTGGTGCTTCAGATACCAGGAAATTAGACAATGGCCCTGGGTGATCATTTTCAGTTTTTGAACGGATAAACTTTTCTGCCCAGACGGGCGATGGAGCGCTTACATCATATTTAAACATCGGATCATGAGGGTCATGGCATTGTGTACAGCTAAATGTCTCCCGATCCATGGTACTGGCAGAGTTCCATGTTCCTATCCATTTACCATGGGTGCCGGACAACCAGTCATTGTAGATCAATCCATGGCAGCGAGCACAAAGTTTCTCAACGGTTCTAACCATTATTCCGGAGCCGTCGTTGGCCACGTAGTTGTTTCGATCACTGATCTGATGGCAATTGTAACAGCGATCATTATTGCCATGATTGAGCTGGATGTTAGCGTGGGCAAATCGAGGATTACTGGTCTGCTCTGATCGTGGTATTGGAACCCAGTAAGCATGGCAGATATGGCAGTTGCCAACTATTGACTTGTTTTTTACTATCTCACCGCGTGCAGTTTCTACCCGGTACCATGTGGCTTCAAGGGAGTGGGAGATTTTGGTTGTAAGAGAGAGGAATTACTTTGGTAAATAAACCCACCAGTACATACGAGACAGACAACCGTAAGCAGGATCAACCCCCAACGGTTCGAGTTTTTTGATGCCATCGTGGTATGCTCCAATAGCTATATGAGATGTTTTTGGAGTAATATTCATTAATAACATATAAATGGTGGATCTCAAGGAAATAGTTGTTAGGCATCTCTTACTTTATGCTATCGTCAGTCTCTGAAAAACCAAAGACCAAAAAATCTCTATAATGTGTCTGATAAATGAAAGTCTATTCCTCTGTGAAAGCAACAGATAGGATCAGACGATTTTTTCGATGCCGCTATAAAACAAATAAAGTGAGAATAGCAGCAGAAAACTGGCGCAGAAGGCAATCAGCCTGCGGTAAAAGGCATCAGTAAAAAAGTGCCGACCTTTGGCAATACCCAATGAAATGATACTGTACCAGGCGAGATCGGCGAGGATATGTCCGGTATAAAAAGCAATAATCCCGGCGAGCCCAAATTTAATCGAATAAACAATATAGCCTATACCAATGGTTGCCCACCATATGGTCCAGTAAGGGTTGGCTATACTCAGTAATATAC
>RCNC010003560.1_pt1 | contig 10162 bp, 12 predicted proteins | sample 2041301 | NCBI WGS metagenome assembly RCNC01 (sample SAMN09708231, study PRJNA481090) | Marine sediment metagenome, whole genome shotgun sequencing project. | biome: marine sediment; feature: ocean; material: sediment; isolation source: Sewage treatment plant 13A marine sediment (STP13A) ... | reverse complement strand
GAAGCAGCCCTGCACATGCCCGAACAGGAAGTGGAGCGGCCGCTGTGGCAAAATGTGGTCTATTTTGCCGTCATGGTGGGCATCCTGGTATCTGCTACCTGGGGCAAGCCGACCGAATCTGTCGGACTGTGGCACACAATTTATAGCGTCAAATGGATGCTGACCAGTTTTTTTGCGATTGTCTTCGGCGTATTGCTGGTAAAATGGTTCCATGTCAAGGCTTATAAAGTTGTGGCGGCTGCCGCTGCCGTTCTGGTCCTGGCGGTTATTTTCCCCCACGAGCCGCTGATTGCCTTTTCGGCCGGCATCATTGCCCTGGTGGTCCTGACCAGCACTACCCGGGGGGAAACCGAGTCCTGGTTTCTGTCCACCTGGGATTTTACCAAGCAAATTATGCCGCTTTTGTTTGCCGGCGTGCTGGTGGCAGGACTTTTGCTGGGACGTCCCGGTTCCGAAGGGCTGATTCCCTCGCAATGGATCAGCGGCCTGGTGGGCGGCAACTCCCTGTGGGCCAACCTTTTTGCCTCGGTGGTGGGGGCTTTCATGTATTTCGCCACCCTGACCGAGGTGCCGATTTTGCAAGGGCTTTTAGGTGCCGGCATGGGCAAGGGACCCGCCCTGGCGCTGCTGCTGGCCGGACCGGCATTGAGTTTGCCCAATATGCTGGTAATCCGCAGCATCATGGGAACAAAAAAGACGGTGGCCTTTGTGAGCCTGGTGGTGGTGATGGCCACCCTCAGCGGGATGATCTTTGGTCATTTTTTTGCCTGACAGCCAAGGCAATGGTAGGTGCGAAATTATAACCGTAAACATGATGTTGGATTTTCACGAAAAGCAAAAGGAATAAGATTATGTCTTCAGATGAAGTTTCCCAGATCAAAATAGGCGGGGGCCGCATTGGTATCATCGGGCTGAAATCCATTTTATCGGAGATGGCTGAATTGTGTGCCGGCCAAACCGATGAAGAGATTCGCGCCGAACTTTTAAAACGGCTCAATAAGCGCAACTATATTCCCGATTCGTCGAAAGACAAATACGGTCAGGCTTTTTTAAGGGAATTCAAAAAGCTTACCGGCCAACCGGTTTGGGACAGCGAGCCGGATGGAGTGGAGATCAAGGTCCTGGGCCCCGGCTGCGCGAGCTGCAACAAGCTGGAGCAGGATTTGATAGCGGTGATGGCCGAGATGGGTAGGGCGGCTGATCTCGAGCACGTAACCGACATCACAGAGATCGGCAGCTACGGTGTGATGGGCACCCCTGCGCTCGTGATCAACCGAGAGGTCAAGGCGGTAGGTTCAATCCCACCGAAAACAAAGCTGAAGCAATGGCTGCAGGATGCATTCGCAAAAACAGTCAAATAACCATTCAACCAATAAGTAATGCAGAATAAATTTGTTACCAAGGAGGAAAGTATCATGGAAATCAAAGTACTGGGACCCGGTTGTGCGAAATGCTCACAGGCGGAAAAGGTTGTCAATGAAGCTGTCGCGGAAAGTGGTGTGAACGCCCAAATCGAAAAAATTAGCGACACCATGGAAATTGCCGGTTACGGCGTATTCGGCACCCCCGCCATCGTGATCAACGGTGAGGTCAAAAGCGTGGGCAAGGTTCCCAAAAAAGAACAGGTCATAAGCTGGTTAAAACCGTAAAAGCCCCACCGTTTATGGGGCTATGTGTGCCCTATGAATGCGCAGACGATTTCGACGAAATCAGGGTTTGATTCCCTGCGACAGCTGCGGGTGGTTGGTGACCGTCACATGTGTATCCCCTGCTCGGGCTATGGGCAATAACCCGGAGGAAAGGAATGCAAGCCATGCTACTGAAAAGCTTTACCCGGAAAATAACCCGGGCCGAATGCAATCCCAGTTTCGAATCGGTGCATTGCATTGCCCGGTTCGACCAGGATATCAAACCCGTGCTGCCCTATCTGAATACCGTGCTGGGCGGTTTCGAATACCTGGAAAATCCGCCGGCGGTGGTGTTTAAATCCCGCGGCCGGCTGATCACGGTTCAGGGGCGCAAGATCGCCATTAACGCACTAAAAGATGAAGCCGAAGCCGACAAAATTTTAGCCTGGCTGCAGCGGGAAATCAACGACGCCTGGGAAAAACACGATCAGATCCGCCCCAGCTTTGAAGGCGCACCCAAACCCAAAGTCATCGAGATCCTCAAGCTGCTGCCCAAAACGAACTGCCGCAAATGCGGGCAGCCCACCTGCATGGTTTTTGCCACCCGTGTGGCCGAAGACATTAAAGGGCCTGACGACTGTCCGGAGATGGATGATGACAACCGGGCCATGCTGGACGATTATATGAGCCAATTTCACTTTGAGGTATAGCCGTCCATGGTTGCCTTCCCGCAGACAACACTTTTGACGAACGCAGGAAAGGCAATTGAGAACGCTGAACATTGATATGGCCGCAAAAAGGCACAAAAAGCGCAAAAACAGAATTTAATACTTAATAATTTCAATTAGATATGAGGTCGGAATTCGATAATTTCGACTTTTTACGAAACCATCAACCTGAAACTGCTTAAATTTTTTAACCGACGTTTTTGAGGCCCCGGTTTACGGCCGAACAAAACGCCAAATCCAACATTAACTTAATTTTTTATGGAGGTGTATCATGCAGGATTTTCAAGAACTTTTCGAAATTGGATTAAACTTTCACGGTCACAAATGCCCGGCCATGCCCATGGGGCTCAAAGCCGGTCTGGCCGCAATGCAGGCGCTGGGCGTGGAACGATCCAAGGACAAGGAGCTTTACATCAAATCCGAAACCGGCAAGGGCCATGCCGCCGGTTGTTTCCTGGACGGCATTATGACGGCCACCGGCTGCACCTACGGCAAATCCAACATCGAAAAACTGTATTACAACAAGATGGCCTTTACCATGATCGACACCAAAGCCGGCAAAGCAGTACGGGTGTCGCTCAAACCAGACTTTTTTGAAATGGCCCTCAGCTCCCCCTTTGTGCAGAAACGCAAGGCCGGGGTGCCGCCCCAGGACATCGAACCGGAAATCACCGATCCGCTGGTGGAACGTATCAAGGGTCTGCCAGATGAGAAATTTCTCGATATTGGCGAAGTTCACACGGTGGATTTCAAACCGGGTAAGGGGTTGTTTGAAGTCAAACGCTGTGAAAGCTGTAGCGAAGTGACCTTTGTCAACAAACTGCGGATCGCACAGGACGGCAAGGTGGTTTGTATGGGCTGCTCGGGATACGAGGGGTAAATTCGGACGGAGGGCGGATCATCATTCCGCCTTCCCTTTATTTTTTCTTTGTCTCGGATATAAGGAACGAGGAGTTTGCTATGATCATTTCTGCTGTTGCGGGAGGCATCACGTTTATTTTTACGGCCTTGTTGACCATCGCAGGGGTCGGCGCGGCATTTATTTTAATTCCCGTGTTTATCGGCCTGGGCATTGACGTTCACGTGGCCATGGCAACGGCCCTGCTGCTCAATTCCATTGCCATGATTTTCGCTTCGTACCGCTTTATCAAAAACAAGCTGGTGATGTGGAAGGTGGCCATTCCGATTTTAATCATCGCCACCGCACTTTCACCTGTGGGCGCCTACGTCAGTGTGGGCCTGAACCGAGAGGTGCTACTGTGGCTGTTTGTCGCCTTTTTGCTGTTTGCCGCCGGCATGATGCTGTTTTACAAACCGGCCAAAAAAGACGTGGAAAGCTCCAAAAGCAAGCAAATCATCTCCGGTGTGTCGGTGGGCGCATTCGCCGGTTTTCTGGGCGGTCTGCTGGGCGTGGGTGGGGGCAACTTCATCGTCCCGGTCCTGGTCTGGCTGGGGTACAATCCCAAAAAGGCTTCGGCCACCACTTCATTTATTGTCATTTTCTCATCATTTTCGGGCTTCCTGGGGCATGCCACCATCGGCAATATCAGCGCATCGCTGTTAAGTTTCACCGCCGTCGGTTCCGCCCTGGGCGCGGTTGTAGGGGCCTGGTTAATGACCGAAAAACTCAAGCGCGAACATGTCAAGCTTATCATAGGAATTGTGCTGCTGGGCATTGCCGCCAAGATGATCTGGAATCTGCTGGCATAAACAAAGGAGAAAAAAAGACCTATGAAAGCCACTGCTGACATAACTGCCGATAATCACCTGAAACATTCACCGTCACCGCAGCCTCATCACCACGATGATGAGGCTGATGATGATCATGGGCGCAGCCACGGGCACCATCACCACGTGGACGTGGAAGACACCAGCGGCTCACGGCTACTGGCAACCATGGTGCTGAATTTTATTATCCCGGCGGCCCAGGTCGTCGGCGGAATTTTAGCCAACAGCGTGGCGCTGATTTCGGATGCGGCCCATAATTTCAGTGATTTTGCCGCCCTGTTGATATCCTACATCGCCTTTCGCATCAGCCGCAAGGGTGCCTCGGTTCACAACACCTTCGGCTATCGGCGCGCTGAAATACTGGCGGCCCTGATCAATGTCGCATTGCTGGTGGCAGCCGCAGCCTTCATCGTTTTCGAGGCCGTCCAGCGCTTTCAGCATCCCCAGCCGGTCATCGGACGTCTGGTTATGGGACTGGCGGCCGTCGGTATTGCCGGCAACGGGTTTTCGGCCTGGCTGCTGCACCGCGATTCCAAGCACAGCCTCAATGTGCGCGGCGCCTTTCTGCACATGCTGGGGGACCTGCTCACCTCGGTGGCGGTTTTCATCACGGGGGCGGTCTTGCTTTTAAAACCCTGGTACTGGCTGGACCCGCTGCTTTCTGTTCTGATTGTCGGTTTTATTTTGAAAAACTGCTGGCAAATTTTAAAGGAGTCCGGTGCGATCCTGATGAATGCCACCCCGCGAGGACTGGATCTTGAAAAGATCCGGCAGCATCTATTAGAACAGCCGGGTATTGCGGGAGTTCACTACCTGCACGCCTGGAATGTGTCTTCAACCAGTGTGGCCTTTTCCTGCCACATAGAAGTCACGGACCGGCCCGTGAGCGCCACTGAAAAGCTTGGTGTCGGAATTCGTCACGACCTGATGCATCAATTCGGCATCGACCATCCGATCCTGCAGTTTGAAACCGTCCAGTGCGGCAACGGCGGTATGTTGTGTGAAATTTCGGGTTGAAGCGACTGCTACGATAGTTAGCGGCCACGGAGCAGATATCCCGTTGGCCGGGAGAGATAATGATTCATGAAATAAGCTCCGGTGAAGTCTACCAGATCCTGAAAAATGCAGCCACGAGAGACTCATGAATTTGAAAAAGATTCGCATTGAACTGGATACTACCGAAATCCAACAGCTTCTTGGTATCGCCCTGGAAGATGACAGCGAGCAGGCCCTGACGTTTATCAAGCGTAAACTGGTCAAGCGTCTTGAAAGGGCCTTGCAGCCCCGTTGAGTGCCGATGTTTGAGGCCAGTTACGGGCCTAATCAGATCGAGCGGATCGGCAGGTAGCTACAGGGCTAAGGAGGAGGTATGAAATTCCGATGGAAACTGCTCATCCTGCTTTTAAGTGTGGCGGTAATTCCCCCGCTGGTGTTGAGGAAATTCGGATCCCGCCATTTGCGCATCCTTCAAAAAAAACTGGTCTCACAAACCCGCCAGTGCCGTGAACAGGATGCCAAAGCCCGATTGCGCTTTGTGCTGGAAAGCTATTCCACCATGCTGCGGGCAGAACTCAAACAGGACGAGACGCTGCTCCGGATACAGGCTATGGAAGTGGAACGTTGTCTGGCACAGGACCCGTCCTCTTTGTCGGCCGGTCCGGCTTACTTCCTCAAAAATAAAAAAGAACCCCTCAAAGATACGGCTACCCGGCAGGCGTTCACAATTTTAGCGGGTGTCAAAAGGCAGGCGGTGGTTGCAGATATCGCCCGGCTGGCTAAAATGACACCCATGTATCAAAAACTATCCAGCCCTGTGTTTCTGCGTCATCAAACCCTGCTGACCAACGGCCTGTTTTGCATTTATCCGGGCAACATTTCTTTTCCTGCCGATTTGGATCCTCAAAACCAGGCCTGGTTCCGGAATGCTTTAGCAAAAAATCCCACACTCTGGTCCTTGGGGTATGCAGACCCGGTTTCAGGCGAAGTCGTGGTTTCCGCCTCCCTTCCGGTAAAGAGGCCGGACGGAAGCACGGCCGGCGTCACAGCGCTGGTACTCCCCGTCAAGCGTCTGTTTGAAAAACACCGGATATTCCAGAACAGTCCTCCACAAACCCGCCCTTTCCTGGTGCGCCTGACCTCAAATCCGCAGACCGGCCATTTCGGCCTGGAAATCATTACCGAATACGGCACTGGTAACAGGGGCTTAAAGGATAAAGGTCTCGGGAGTAAGCAGCGGTGGCTGAACTCCGGCAACAAAGAGCAGTTCCAGGCCCTAACAGCGGGGTTAAGAACCTTTTCGACTACGGTACAATGGATGCCTTATCAAGGACAAGACAACCTGTGGGCGGCCAGTCCCATATTTAATTCCTATGCCCTGGTGCTGATCACTCCCCGCGAGGTCATTCAGAAACCGGCGACGGAAACCGAAAACTTCATGCAGCAGCTTATGGACAGCCAGTATCGCTTTTCACTGGTTCTTCTGCTGGCAACAATTCTGATTGCCATCCTGCTGGCGGTGCTGTTTTCACGGACCGTCACCAAACCTTTGCAGGCTCTTATGCAGGGCGTCCGCAAGCGGGCGGCAGGCCATCTGGACACCCGGGTGGATATCCGCTCCCGTGACGAATTCGGAGACCTGGCCGATGTCTTCAACAGGCTGGGCCCTCTGCTGGAAGAAAATGTCCGCATGGAGCATTCGCTGGCCCTGGCAACCGAAGTGCAGCGCAACCTTTTACCCCAAACTGATCCGGATGTTGCCGGACTGGATGTTTCCGGCACCAGCATTTTTTGTGACCGGGTGGGCGGCGATTATTACGATTATTTGGTTATCGGCGAGCACAAGGCCGGCGTATTCGGGGTGGTCATTGGGGATGTAACCGGACACGGCATCCCGGCGGCCCTGTTGATGGCGACCGCCCGGGCACTGCTGCATCAGCGCGCCGCATTCCCGGGCTGTATCGACTGTGACTTGGCTGATACCAACCGGCAGCTGTGCCGTGACATAGGTGATTCGGGACGATTTATGACCCTGTTTTACGCTGAATTCGATACCCGGGTAAAAACCGTGCGCTGGGTCCGGGCTGGCCACGATCCGGCCATTGTCTATGATCCGCATCTGGATAGCTTTGACCAACTGGATGGCCAGGGAATGGCCTTGGGCGTTTTAAAAAAAACGGAGTATGCGGAGTACCTGCGGGAGATCATACCGGGGCAAATATATGTTTTCGGCACCGACGGGCTGTGGGAGACACGCAATTCAAAAGATAAGTTGTTCGGCAAAGACCATCTGCGTAAAATAATTCGTGCCCATGCCGCAGAATCGGCCAAAATCATCCGGGATGCCATACTGCAAGCCGTAGCGGATTATCGCGGAGACCGGCCGCAGGAGGATGATATCACCCTGGTTATTGTTAAAGCTGCAAAGTGACCGTATCAGGAAAAATTTATGCATAAAAAAACAGTCCTATTCATTTTAATTTTTTGTTTGTGGCCGGCTGTCTTGAATGCCGCACCCTTAAAAAATGTGATGATCATCTCCATTGATGCCCTTCATCCGGCAGCGCTGAATGCCGGGACAACACCGACTATTTACAGGCAGATGCAGCAAGGCGCCTATACCCTCAATGGACATAGTACGAATCCTCCTAAAACCTTGATATCCCACACGGCGATGTTTACAGGACTTGTACCTGATGAAGATGGGCAGCTGGATAATCAATGGCAACCCGGTGAAGCAACTATAAGTCGACCGACGATTTTCAACAGCGCCAAACGCAGTGGTTTTTTGACCGGATATTTTTATTCGAAACAAAAACTGGGATACCTGGTTAATGATGCCATGGATGTTCACCGGTGGTCCCGGGAAGACACTATTGATCTTGCCGAAGTCTTTGTAAAAAAACCGGGCCGCCATTTTGTGTTTCTTCACGTCAGCGGGCTGGATTTTGTCGGGCCCGAGTACGGATGGCTGTCTCTGGAATACATGGAGGAATTGTCCTATATAGACGAGTACCTGACGCCATTAATACGATTGGTGAAAGAACAAAAGAATTACTTAATTATTATTACCAGCGATCATGGCGGTCATGATAAAATTCATGGGAGTCAGCATCCGGACGATTACAAACTGCCGTTTATTACCCATTCTGACATGATAAAGTTGAAAAATATTCAGAATACCAGATATTCGGTTGCTGAATTGAAAGACATTCTGGATCGAGTTTTAAAGTAGTCATCAGAAAGGAAGGAGTATCGATTGTGACCATATTTCGGAAATTTACTATTTTTCTTCTTTTGTCAGGCCTTGCGGTCCTGCTTGATCCGTCGTCGACTAAAGCCGATGTAGAAAAATTCAGTGACGTGCCCGCTAAGGGCATGGTCACCATGATCGACCTCGGGGCCGATAAATGCATCCCCTGCAAGATGATGGCACCGATCATGGCGAAAATGGAAAAGCAATATGAAGGCAAGGCCGCTATAGTGTTCATCGATGTATGGAAACACAACGAGCAGGCGAGACGATTCGGAATCCGGGCTATCCCGACGCAAATATTTTTCGATCAAAATGGCAAGGAAGTCTTCCGCCATGTTGGATTCATGAGTGAAAAGGCGATCGTCAACCAGCTAAAAAAAATGGGAGTTGAATAATTTGCTCGAGTCCATATTTTTAACTGTCAACGAATGGATGGTCAGCGGAACCGCTATCGCCGCCGTTGGGTGTCTCGCCTGGGGTATGATCAGTGTGCTGTTCAGTCCCTGTCACCTTGCCTCCATTCCCTTGATTGTGGCCTATGTCGGTGGTCAGGAGCAGGCCTTAAACCCGAAACAGGCCGGCGTTTATTCATCTTCGTTTACCCTGGGCCTGTTCGTCAGCATTGCCCTGATCGGTATCGTTTGCGCCTTGCTGGGCCGCATGCTGGGGGATGTCGGCAATTACTGGCAAATTCTGGTGGGAGCCGTTTTGATTTGGGTGGCACTGGGGATGCTGGGGGTTGAAAAGTGCTCCATGTCGGGCAGTTTGCTGTATCGACTGAATTTGAAGGGTTTATCGGGGGCCTTCGTGCTGGGCCTGGCCTACGGAATTCTTTCAGGTTCCTGCACCTTCGGTTTCATCGCCCCGATTTTAGCAATCATCACCATCCAGCAGCAAATTACAACCGGTATCTTCTACATCCTGCTGTTTGCCGTCGGCCACTGCCTGCCGATTGTGGTCGCCGGAAGTTCAACCGCAGCCGTGCGCAAACTCATGGAAAACAGCGCCTGGCAGGGAGCCGGCACCTGGTTTAGACGCGCTGCCGGAATTGTTATCGTTCTTTTAGGGGTGTACTTTATCCTTAATCCGTTAATATTATCCTAACCCGGATGAACCGGAAAAGTTAGAAGTGAACTAAAATTTGAAGTGAGCTAAAGAAGCACTTATCATGTTGTTGAAAAATTATTCCAAAGAGATATTCAGACCTGAGTGCAACCCCGGTTTTGAATCCGTGCACTGTATCGCACATCTGGAACAGAATATCGATCCGGTGCTTCCCTACCTCAATACCGTTTTAGGCGGTTTCGAATACCTTAAAAATCCGCCGGCAGTGATTTTCAGAACTCAGGGTAAATTGATCACCGTGCATGGGACCAAAATCGCCATCAATGCCTTGCAAGACGAAACCGAGGCGGATAAGATCCTAAAATGGCTGAAACGGGAAATCAACGAGGCTTGGGAAAACCGCGACAACATTCAACCCAGCTACGAAGGTGTACCCAAACCCAAGCTGATCGAGATTCTCAAACTACTGCCCAGAACCAATTGCAAAAAATGTGGCGTGCCCACCTGCATGGTGTTTGCCGCCCGGATGGCGGAAGGGGTCAAGGGACCGGAAGATTGCCCGACGTTGGACGTTGATAACAAACAGCAGCTTGAAGAATACATGAGTAAATTTAAATTTGACGTTTAATTTAAAAGATTGTGTAAACAAGCCCGTTAATTTTATCGAAATGCTGATCGGACGTTATCAGTTCTGCTCCCTGTTCCATTGCTTGTGCGGCGATCCAGATGTCATTGGTCGGAATTGGCGTCCCTTGTTGTCT
>RCNC010003559.1_pt1 | contig 10162 bp, 11 predicted proteins | sample 2041301 | NCBI WGS metagenome assembly RCNC01 (sample SAMN09708231, study PRJNA481090) | Marine sediment metagenome, whole genome shotgun sequencing project. | biome: marine sediment; feature: ocean; material: sediment; isolation source: Sewage treatment plant 13A marine sediment (STP13A) ... | reverse complement strand
GATGGCGAGGAAACTTGGGGCCGACGAAAAAATGTGGGTTCTGGATGGGGGGTTCCTGGAAGCTTCCGATCCATCTACCATTGTCGACTGTACCGGCCCATCTCCCGTTGTGACCCGAAGCGGGGCCATCCCGTTGAACCGTATCAGGTGTGTTCTGCCGGAGATCGATGAGAAACTCTGAGTCCTCAGCCGAACCGACCACGATCCGGTTGCTTTTTGTCTGCACCGGAAACACCTGCCGAAGCCCTATGGCCCAGGTTCTGGCTTTGGGTCGGGGGCTGACTTCCGGTGGAGTCCGCATCGAAGCCAGGTCTGCGGGAACCCATGCAAGGAACGGACTTCCGGCCAGCGAAGGGGCTCGCTTGGCGGCTCTCCGTCACGGATATTCCCTGGAAACTCATGAGTCGTCGGAGCTATCTGAGGAATTGGTAGAGTGGGCGGATTGGGTGTTGGCCATGACTCCAAGCCATCTGCACCAGGTTCATCTCCTGGGGGGTCAGTCCAAAGCGGAGCTACTGGGAAGCTATGGGGCGGTGGCGGAGAACGCCGAAAGGGAAGAGGGCGGGATCCCGCCCTCGGTTCCCGATCCGTTTGGTGGAGATGATCAGGTCTATGAAGAGACTTTCCTGGTTCTGGAAGACTACGTACATGCAGCCGTTGAGCGGCTCTTAAAGGAAATAGCAGGATGACTCTGTCCATTACGGCCCGAACCCGGGTATTCGCCCTCATCGGGGATCCGGTAGCCCATTCGTCTTCCCCCACCATTCAGAATGCGGCCATGAAGGATCTGGGTCTCGACGGGGTTTATGTGGCTCTTCAGGCCAAGCCGGAGGAAATGATCGGCTTCGTCCGGGGATTGGCCATGAGCGGGGGGGGCGGGAATATCACCCTCCCTCACAAGGAGAAAGCGGCGACGGTGGTGGACGTTCGCTCCGAAGCCGTAAAACGCACCGGGGCCTGCAACACCTTCTGGTATGAGGACGGGAAGATCCACGGGGATAATACGGATGTGGAGGGCGTTGCCCGGGCTCTGGAGGTGTTTCTTGGCGGTCCGCCGGAAGGCCAGAAGATCCTGGTACTCGGTGCTGGTGGGGCGGCCCGGGCCTGCCTGGTGGCCCTTATGGACGGGGGAGTGGAAGAGGTTCATCTCCTGAACAGGACCAGGGATCGGGCCAGGGTCGTTGCCCGGCGGATTGGCGGGGCCAAAGTTCGGGTTTTGGACGATGCCAGAGACACATCAGGTCAGTCCTATGACCTGGTGGTCAACACGACCCGGTTGGGCCTGGACCCGGGGGACCCCCTTCCCCTGGACCTGACGCAACTCGGGAGAGCTGGGGCGGTCTTGGACGTGGTCTATCTTTCGCGGCCGACTCCCTTCGTCGAAGCAGCTCGGGAGCTGGGCATTCGGGCTTCCGACGGCTTGGAAATGTTGGTGCAACAGGGCGCAGTCTCCTTCGAGCGGTGGTGGGGTGAGAAGCCGTCCCTGGAGGTCATGAGAGAATCGGTTCGGGCGCAAAACGGATCTTGAAAGCCACGGGCCTAGGCGCCGACCTTCTGGATTTGTTTCTCCCACGCTGCTGCCTGGGCTGCGGAAGCTGGATTCCCAGGGAAGGGAGGGGTGGCCTCGTCTGTGCCCGGTGTAGCACCCTTCTTCGCGCCCCGCCCCCGCCCCGATGCCCCCGGTGCGATGCCCCCCAAGGCACCCACCGGCCCTCAGGAACGCCATGCCTGGAATGTGCGGACTGGCCGGAAATCCTGATTTCGGCCCGATCGACCGTTGTCATGGAACCCCCTGCCGATGCCCTCATACACGCGCTAAAGTACGGTGGATGGCGATCGATGGGAGAGGAAATGGGTAGGAGGATGGCGAAGATTCGAGAAGGTATGGGAGAGTCACCCATTCTCATACCGATTCCAACCACTCCAGCCCGCCAGAAAAAACGGGGCTACAATCAGGCTCGAGTTCTGGCGGAGGTCGTGGCCCGGGAGTGGGGGGGGCAACTGCTGGATGTGCTGGAGCGCCCTGCCGGGGGGACCCAAGTCAGGTCAGGGCCCGCGGAAAGAAAACTGAACGTCAAGGACTCTTTCCGGGTAGCACCCTCTTCCCGCTCCCATATTCAGGGGATGGAGGTTATCCTGATAGACGACGTGCTGACCACCGGAGCTACGGCCTCCTCAGCTGCGTCAGAGTTGGGTCGGAGCGGCGTAGGATCGGTTCGGCTGTTGGCCTTTGCCCGGGCACTACCCCTGGGCTTCGAGGCCCGGGAGATTCGGACCGGCTGAGGCCGAACGAACAAGTGCTTTAGAGTTTCAACCACCTAGATGAGATCGAGGAGATACGATTTATGTCCCTGCGAGTTGGTATCAACGGTTTTGGGCGCATCGGGAGACTGGTCCTTCGTGCAGCCAAACAGGCTGGAAGGACCGATTTGGACTTCGTGGCGGTGAATGACCTCACCGACAACAAAACGCTGGCTCATCTGCTGAAGTACGACTCTGTTCACAGGGCCTACCCAGGCACGGTCGAGGCTACTGATGCTGGTTTGATCGTGGATGGGGACGAGATAAAGGTCTTCTCCGAGAGAGATCCTTCCAAGCTCCCCTGGAACGACATGGGTGTGGATGTTGTCATCGAAGCCACCGGCGTGTTCCGGGATCGGGACGGTGCATCCAAACATCTGGAAGCCGGGGCAAAGAAGGTGATCATTTCGGCGCCTGGGAAAAATGAGGACGTCACCATCGTCCTGGGTGTGAACCAGGACCAGTACGATCCTGACAACCACCACATCATCTCCAACGCCTCCTGCACGACCAACTGCCTCGCTCCCGTTGTAAAGACGATCCTGGATTCCTTCGGGATCCGCAAAGGGCTCATGACCACCATCCATGCCTACACCAATGGCCAGGTCATGCTCGATATGCCTCACAAAGACCTTCGGCGTGGGCGAGCTGCCGCAATGTCCATGATCCCCACGACCACCGGTGCGGCCCGGGCTACCGCTCTTGTCATCCCCGAAGTGAAGGGGAAAATCGACGGTATGGCCATCCGGGTCCCCACCCCTGACGTGTCCCTGGTGGACTTCACCGCAGAAGTTGAGAAGGAAACTTCGGCAGAGGCGGTGAACGACGCCCTTCGGACCGCGGCGGCGGGTCCCCTGAACGGCTTTCTGCACTTCTCGGACGAGCCCCTCGTCTCCATCGACTATACCGGGCACTCGGCCAGTTCCATCGTGGATGGCCTGAGCACTGCGGTCATAGGTGGGAACCTGGTGAAGGTCCTGGCTTGGTATGACAACGAGTGGGGGTATTCGTGTCGTGTCGTGGATCTGGCCAAGTACGTGGGGGACCGACTCTAATACCTGCCCTCTGGGGCTGAGCCGACATCCTTTGGGGAGAATCCCTCCAGGCCCATACAGATTGTGTAAGGCGCCTGGAGGGATGCCGTATATAGTTCCGATGATGATCAGGGAAGAGGTGAGTCTGACTTCGGGTAGGAAGGCCGACACAACGGCCGAAGAGCGGTTGCCCCCGGATTTTTCTCAATGGTTCCGGGACTATCAACCCACTGTGTACCGGTATGTCCGTTTCAGAGTGGCAAACCGAGAGGCGGCAGAAGATGTCACCTCGCAGGTTTTCATGAAAGCTCTGAGGGCCTTGGATCGGTACGATCCGGCCCGGGCCGCCCCCAAGACGTGGCTGCTGCGGATCGCCAGAAATGCAGTCACAGACTACCTCCGTTCCCTGAGGAGACGATCGTCTCTTCATGTATCCCTGGACCGGGTCCCCGATCTTGTCGCGGATGTGCCGGACCAGGAAGAACGGGTTCTTCGGGAGGAGCGTATCGAGGTCCTCCTGAATGCAAGCAGGGTTTTACGAAAACCGGACCAGGAGATCCTATCTCTTCGGTACGGCGCCGGGTTGGGGAATCAGGAGATTGCCGATGCCCTGAACATCTCGGCCAACGCAGTGGCGGTCAGGCTTCACCGGGCACTTACCCGGCTGAAGGCGGTCGTAGACAAACAAGGCGGGGAATGAGGGAATACCATAGATGACGAATAGCAGAGATCCGAAGGATGCGGACTTCCGAGCCACTCTGCCGGCGGATTTGCAGAGCCTGGACAGGGAGTTGTCTGCCATCCGTATCGAGGAGCGACCCTCTTTTGCACCTGAATTGAAGGGTGAGCTCGAAAAAGCCCGGCAGGAGGGAGCGGCCTCGGGACAGGGTCGGTCCAAACCCTGGGTGCGGCTTTTGTTGGCGGCAGGTTTTGCGGGACTCATGGTTGCTGGGGTTTCGGTCCCGACAGCCCGGGCTGGCGTCATCGAGCTCGTTCAGACGGTAGCCAAAGAGGTGTCCGAGATTTTCTCTCCGGTTCCGGAAGTCACGCCTGAGGTTGCCCTACCTCCCGCCCAGGTCGAGGCACCCGAACCTGAGCCCGAACCGGCCCCGACGGCTCCCGAGCCACGTAGTGAGGTTTTGGTGACCGCCGTGGACGCCACCGCCGAGGTTGAGACATCCGAACCGGATTTCCCGACTCTCCCCAGGGTCGACATCACTTTCCCGAGGATCGCCTCCCGGCAGGAGGCGGCCCGGATCATCGCCTCTCATTACCCGAAGGAACTGCAGCAGCAGGGAGTCGAGGGCTCAGTCGAACTCTATTTCTGGGTGGATGGTCAGGGGAACGCGGAAAATATCCAGACCCGTGAGGGGGGATCAGGGATTCAGGAACTGGATCGCGCTGCCATGTTGGCGGTTCGGGAGATACGATTCGAACCGGCGACCCGGAATGGAGTGGGTGTGGGCACCTGGGTGCAGGTGGACGTTCGCTTCGTCGCCCTGACGGGGGCTGGATTGCTCGGGTATGACACCGTGGGTTCCGGTATCTGAGCCGACCGAAATAAGATGGGCCTTCGCCCCCCCGGTCTCCAGTTGTGAGGCCGGGGGGGCTTCTCTATCTTTTTCACCCTACTGTCGAGGTTCCACCCAACCCTGTGGAGTGATTCTGAAATGGCCGCGAAAACGGTTGCCGACCTGGCCGACCACCAGATAGCCGGATCCCGGGTCCTTGTCCGTGTGGACTTCAATGTGCCCTTGGACAAAGAAACAAGGATCACGGACGATATTCGGATTGTCCGCGCCCTTCCGACGCTGAAATACCTTCTGGAACGAGGGGGGCGGCTGGTGGTCCTTTCTCATCTTGGTCGGCCCTCTGGCGGGAAAGACCCCGTCTTCTCTCTGGAGCCTGTGGCCAAACACCTCGCCACCCTTTTGGACTTTCCGGTTCGCTTCTGCTCGGAGCTGGTGGGTCCGGTGGCCGTGGATGCGGTGAACGGGCTGGGGGATGGCGAGTTGCTCCTGATGGAGAACACCCGGTTCGAGTCAGGGGAGAAGAAAAACGACCCGAAGCTCGCCCAGGCCATTGCGGGACTAGGCGATGTCTTTGTGAACGACGCTTTTGGGGCGGCCCACCGGGCCCATGCCTCCACGGTGGGGGTTGCGGAGGTTCTTCGGTCCAAGGGGCGGGAAGCCGTGGCCGGCTTCCTCATGGAAAAAGAGCTCGAGTTCCTCGGGAAGGCCCTCCACCGGCCGGACCGGCCCTTCGTCGCAGTACTGGGCGGGGCCAAGATCTCCGGAAAGATCGAGGTCATCCACTCTCTACTTCCAAAAGTCGACAAGCTTCTGGTAGGGGGGGCCATGGCCAACACCTTCTTCAAGGCCATGGGCTTGGAAACGGGGGCCTCCCTTGTTGAGGATGAGCGGGTGGAAATGGCCAGGGAAACCCTGGAAGAGGCTGGGGAAAAGCTCATTCTTCCGGTGGACTGTGTCGTGGCAGCGGAGATCACGGAGACGGCGGAAACCCGGGAGGTGGACCGGACCGATGTGGGGATCGAGGACATAATCGGTGACATCGGGTCCGGCAGCAGGGAGCTTTTCGCTCAAGTCCTCTCCGGTGCCGGGACCGTGGTTTGGAACGGGCCCATGGGTGTTTTTGAGATGCCATCCTTCGCAGGGGGGACGCTGGCCGTTGCAGAAGCCGTGGCGTCGGTGACGGATGAAGGGGCCACCACTGTGGTTGGTGGAGGGGACTCGGCTTCGGCTGCTGAGGCGGCGGGGGTTGCGGATCGTTTGAGTCACATATCTACCGGAGGAGGAGCTTCCCTGGAATTCCTTTCCGGAGCTGTTCTTCCCGGCGTTGCAGCCTTGGATGAAAAGGGAGACGAATAATGACTGGAAAGCCTGTCATCGCTGGAAATTGGAAGATGAACCTGAACCCCGATGAGGTCCGGAAGTTTTTCCAGGATTTTCGGCCCAATCTCTCCTCTGGCTCGGCTCCCGAGGTTCTTGTCTTCCCAACTTCGGTTTCCCTCTTCGCGGCCCAGGTCGCCCTTCCCGCCGACCCGGAGGTTGGCGTAGGAGTCCAGAATATTCACTGGAAGGCCGGGGGGGCCTTTACCGGTGAGATCTCAGCCGCCATGGCCAAGGCCTCTGGTGCCGAGTTCACCCTGATTGGTCATTCGGAACGTCGACATCTGTTCGGGGAAACGGATGAGGAAGTGGGCCTCAAGGTGGGTGCTGCTCTGGGTGCCGACCTGGTCCCAGTTATCTGTGTGGGTGAGAAGTTGGAAGAACGTCGGGAGGGCCGGTTGAGCGAGGTCATCCTCAGGCAGCTCGATGCTGTGCTTCCCGTTCTCGGGAGCCATCCGACGAAGCGGATCCTACTGGCCTACGAGCCGGTCTGGGCCATTGGAACCGGCGAAACGGCCACCCCCGAAGACGCAGCCGAAGCTCACCTGATTCTCAGGGGTCGTCTTGTGGAGGCGCTGGGGCGCGAGAACGGTGGCACCATCCCCATCCTCTACGGCGGAAGCGTTAAACCGGACAATACCGCCGAGTTGCTTGGAGCCCCGGAGGTAGGGGGAGTCCTGGTGGGAGGAGCCAGTCTGGACCCGGTCTCTTTCTCCAAAATCGTCGAAGCCGGGGCCGGGGCCTGACCAAGGCCGGTCCGGAGGAGGGATCGACCTTTTGTGTTGGGGGCCCCTCGGGGCCAGGAGCCGTTGACATGGTTCCTCGGTCCGGAGAAGTTTACATGCTGTGCAAAACTCGAACGGGACTGAGGTAATGTACTATTTTTTGCTAGGGCTTCTGGTACTTGATGGTTTCTTTTTGGGTGTCGTCGTTCTTCTCCAATCGGGGAAGGGGGGCGGGCTTGCTGCAATGGGCGGAGGTGCTGCTGCGACCGAAGGGATTCTCGGCGGGCGGCAAGCCACGACAGTGCTTACCCGGGCCACGTGGATTTCCGGTGGCGCGTTCATGGCGCTCGCGTTGATACTATCCATCATGTCATCGAGGGCCCAGATACCCCAGTCCATTCTTCTGGATGACCTTCAGCAGTCTGCCCCGGCTCCCGAACCCATTCTTCCTGGCCTTACCGATACCCCGGTGGGTGAAGCTCCGGTGGGTGGAGCCCCGGCGGGAGAAGCTCCGGTGGGTGAAGCTCCGGTGGGAGAAGCCCCGGTGGGTGGAGCTCCGGTGGGTGAAGCTCCGGTGGGTGGAGCCCCAACGGGCGGAACGGGATCCGGAGGGGTCCTCTAAGCTCCTCTTTTTGGATAGCTAGTGGGACTGGGCGGGCTCCTGGGACGACTTGGGGGGTAATCCCTTTGTCGGCTGATTCGGGCTTTTGGGTTGCCAACGCACAGCCCACGTATAAACTGAACTTTCCAACAACAAATAACCGATAGCGGGAGATACCAAGGTGGCACGGATTGAGGTGCCTATGCCTCAGATGGGTGAATCCATCGCTGAGGGCACGGTCTCGAAGTGGTTGAAGAACGTCGGTGATATGGTCGAGCGGGATGAGGCCATCCTGGAAATATCCACCGACAAGGTGGACGCCGAGATCCCCTCCCCAACCGCCGGTTTGTTGGTGGAGATTCTGGTTCAGGAAGGTGAAACCGTTGAAGTTGGGACTACGGTGGCTTTCATCGATCCCGATGCCGAAGCCGCTGTTGAGGTGAGCCAGCCAGCCCCGGCCGTGGATGTGGCCGAGGTCGCCCAACCGGCTCCCCCTCAAGACCCAGCTGATACCCCCGCCCCGGAAGCATCACCGGCCGGGGGTGAGGAGACGGCGGAAGACCGACTCCGAGCCCGATCCACACCGGTAGTCCGGAAAATCGCCGAAGAGCACGGTGTGGACCTCTTGAGCGTATCCGGGACGGGCCATGCTGGTAGGGTCACCAAGGAGGACATTCTGGCCTTCATCGACGACGGGGGGAAACCCAGGTCGGATGAGGCCCGGAGCCCGGCTCAGGAGGCCAAGAAGCCGGAGCCAGTGCCCCAACGACCAACCTCTGTGCCGTCTGCGGCCATTGCTCCCAGTTCTGCCCCCTCGGACTTCTGGGGGACCTTCTATGGGCAGGTCCAGCACCCGGAATTCCCGATTCGGGCCGGTGATCGGGTGGAGGCCATGGATAAGATCCGCCGACTGACGGCGGAACACATGGTTCTCGCCAAACGGGTATCACCCCACGTCCACTCATTCATCGAGATCGACTTTTCCCGGGTGGATTCCATCCGAAAAGCGAACAAGGCTCGTTGGGCTGAACAGGGATCCAGGGTGTCCTTCACGGCCTTTGTGGTCTGGGGCGTTTCCCGAGTACTCAGGGAATTCCCCGTGGTCAACGGTACCATCTCCGGTAACAACCTGGTTTTCCGGGGGAACGTCAATGTGGGTGTGGCGGTGGACCTGGACCCGGGCCTGATCGTTCCGGTCATCCATGATGCCGATGAGCTGAGTCTGGTGGGTATCGGAAAACGGATTGTAGACCTGGCGGAGCGGGCCAGAAGCCGGCGTCTCAACCCCGATGACATTCAGGGATCCACCTTCGCTATCACGAACCCGGGGGTTCTGGGAACCCTGGCGGGCATGCCTGTGATCCCGAAGGGCACCAATGGGATCCTGGGGACCGGAGCCATTGAGAAGAGGGTCGTGGTGGTGGAAGACCCCGAGACCGGGATGGACTCCATGGCCATCCGAAAGAGGTCGATCTTCACCCTCGGCTACGATCACCGCATGGTGGATGGAGCCGATGCGGCCCGCTTCCTCTCCCGCCTCAAGGAGATGATGGAGACTTTCCCGGAGGATGCCTGAACTGCCCCTCCCGCCCCTCGAGGTCAGAAGGCTTGGGAGGATTCCGTACGGTGAAGCTCTAAAGTACCAGGAGGAGTTGGTCCGCCTTCGCCGCAAAGGCGAAGTGCCGGATCAGCTCCTTCTTCTTGAACACCCGCCGGTCGTCACCATGGGGACCTCCTCGCAGGAGTCCCACCTTCTCCTCTCCGAAGTCGAGCGGGCCCGGAAGGGAATCGAACTATTCGAAGTCGGGCGAGGCGGGGATGTGACCTATCACGGGCCTGGTCAACTCGTGGGCTACCCCATCCTGTCCCTGGCTCCCGATCGAAAGGACCTTCATCGGTACCTGAGGGATCTGGAAGAGGTTTTGATCACGACTCTGGCCTCATTCGGGATTCGGGCCAAACGGGAGGATGGGTATACCGGCGTTTGGGCCGAGGAGGGGAAGCTGGCAGCCATCGGCGTTCGGGTCTCTTCAGGGTGGATCACCTCCCACGGGTTCGCGCTGAATATCGATCCGGATCTGGATCACTTTTCCGCCATTGTCCCCTGTGGAATCCATGACCGGTCCGTGGCGTCCATGGTGGAGGTCCTGGGTCGTCCCGTTGAGCCGGAAGAAGTGGTCCCCCCCCTGATCGAGAACTTCAAAAAAGTGTTTTCCCGGCGAACACATGTTGTCTAGGCAACAAATGGCGGGTGGTTTCCAAGGCCTCTGAGTCTTCCTGCCATTCTAAGGAATTGTGAATTTCCATTTTCGAGAACCGCTCCGGAGACTGACATTCCTCCCCCCGGAATTATTTGTTTACGACTCTCGAAAAATCGGGAATAAGACAATGGTTAACGATCTTGTAAAACCCTGTAAGCAAAGCTGTTACGCCATAAAACATATTTTTGGACCTCGGAATACATGTGATCCTTGACCTCTCGGGTTGCTGGTCTCCGTTGGAGCCCCCCTTATCCTGAGGCTTTCCCCTCATCCGGCGGCAGGTTTTCGATCAGCCCGTGATTCTTGACATTGCCGTGAATCAGTTCGGCAT
>RCNC010003558.1_pt1 | contig 10163 bp, 6 predicted proteins | sample 2041301 | NCBI WGS metagenome assembly RCNC01 (sample SAMN09708231, study PRJNA481090) | Marine sediment metagenome, whole genome shotgun sequencing project. | biome: marine sediment; feature: ocean; material: sediment; isolation source: Sewage treatment plant 13A marine sediment (STP13A) ... | reverse complement strand
CTTCTTGGTCAAGTCCTGGTTTGAAGTTGGCACTTAATTGAACCTGTTGTCAGTAGTCTGTGGTCCGAAGTCCGTGCTCAAGCTATCAGCTACCGGCAACCGACTACTGCCCACTGACCACGGGCAATCTCTCTGATTTCCTCACCTTCTTACCTTCCCAAGTTCTGACCACCTTCTGTAGCTCTGACCTCTGACACGCTGGATTCTGTTTCCGACCTCTAAACCGCCCGCTACGCTCAAGACGCCAAGAAGGTCTTTATCTTCGACCCTGCGGGTGGCCGAATCCTAAATGTGATATAATTCTTTGCGATCTTTGCGTCTTTGCGGTTCAAGGTTTTTGGTCCGAATTCCACATTCCCCATTCCGCATTTGCTTCACGCCGTGGCCTCGTCAACAATTTCAGCAATATCCTTGACGATGATGTCCGACTCCTTATCCATCAAACCATCCATGAGCATGGTCGCACAAAATGGGCAGGCCGAGGCCAGGGTAGCAGCACCGGTTTTCATGATCTCTTCGGCACGGTCGATGTTAATGCGTTTGCCCAGGGTTTCCTCCATAAACATTCTGCCGCCGCCGGCGCCGCAGCAAAAGCCTTTTTCACCCGTGCGTTGCATTTCCACAAGGCTGCCAGAACTGTTCATGGAACGCAACAAATCCCGCGGTGCCTCATAGATACCGTTCCAGCGGCCCAGATAGCAGGAGTCGTGGAAAGTCAGGGAGCCCTGATTCTGGTTGTTGGGTTTAAGGCGCCCCTGCTGGTGAAGATCGAGCAGATATTGGGTGTAGTGAACCACGGGGTAGCTGGCCCCGAACTGGGGGTATTCGTTTTTTAAGGTATTGAAGCAGTGGGGGCACCCGGTCAATATGGTTTTGGGGTTGTACTGGGTCAGAACCTCAACATTTTGCTGAATCAGCATCTGGGCCAGGTATTCATTGCCCGCCCGCCTGGCTATGTCTCCGTTGCAGGCCTCTTCTGGACCCAGGATGGCAAAATTGACCCCGGCCCGGTTCAGCACACGGGCCATGGCCTGGGCGATCTTTTTCCCACGGTCGTCAAAAGATCCTGAACACCCCACGAAATAGAGCACATCCGCCTCGGGGTTGTCGGTCATAAGGGGCACGTCCAAATCTTTAGCCCAATCGGCACGCGTGTCCGCGGCAAACCCCCAGGGGTTGGCCTGGTTTTCCAAATTGGTGAAGGTTTCCTGGACTTCCGGCGGAAAACTGGCCTCCATGAGCACCTGGTGCTTGCGGCTTTCGATGATGAAGTCGAGATGTTCGATGTTCACCGGACAGATGTCTTCGCAGGCTCGGCAGGTAGTGCAGGACCAGAGCACATCCCCGGTGATGGGCGAATCCTCCCTCAAGAAGGGCGGCACGGCTTCAGCATCTTTGGCCAGAATGGCGTTCGCATTGTCAAACAGGTCGAGTTTGAAATCATGGATCAGTTTCTTGGGCGACAAGGGTTTCTGTGTGTTGGCTGCCGGGCACTGCTCCTCGCACCGACCGCACTCGGTGCAGGCGTAAAGGTTGAGGACGTTTTTCCAGTTCAGTTCCACGGTCTTGCCCAGGCCGAAGGTTTCCAGGTCCTCGTCTTCGATGTCGGTTTTAATGATGGCCTTCTCGCGTTCAAGGGGTTTAAGGAATACGTTGGGGGCTGCTGCCAGAAGGTGCAGGTGCTTGGAGCCGGGAATGTAGATCAGAAACCCGATGATGGTGGCCATGTGGACCCAGTAGGCGATTTCGTAACCCACAAAGATTTTATCTGGGGACAACTGGTCCAGGCCAAAGAGAGGCACTATGAGCCCGGAAAGTGGAAATACCCTGGAATAATCAAAAGCACCCGCCTCCACGGGCAAGAGGGTCTGAAAGGCGTTGATCAGCTGGAAGGTGATGATGATGAGGCAGGTGAACAGAATGATCAGGTTGGCATCCATGCCCAGGGTCAGGTAACTGGGCCGCACCATGACCCGGCGGTATATGGCGTATAAAAACCCCACCAGCACGAAGGCGGCCAGGATATCGGCCACGAACAGGTAGCCGCCGTACAAGCCTGGGATCAGATGGGACACGTCAAAAGCAGGGCAGACGCCCTTGAGCATCAATTCCAGGGAATGGGGCTGGACTGCCAGAAACCCGAAAAAAATAAGGGTGTGAGCCAACCCGGGCATGGTTTTACGGCGCACGTTGGCCTGGCCCAGAACATCTTTAAAAAGCACCAGCACCCGTTCCCGCACCCGGTCCAGTTTGAACTCAGTTTGGCCCTGCACCGAAAGCATCAATTGATAAAGGTGCCGCACCTTCAGGAAAAAGAAGGAAAATCCGCCTACTATGGCCATGAACATGACAAATGATTTGATGATAGTGTATTGTTCCACTGTAATTGCTCCCACAAATTAATATTGAAATTATGAATTTTTTCTTAAACCACAAAGACACAAAGGACACAAAGAAAAAAAACATTAATGAATTATTAATCACGAAAATCTGAAAACATGAAATAAGGATTAAAAAATTTTCGTGCTAAAAAATTTCGTGTTTTCGTAATGGGTGGGTCAAGTCCTGATTGAAAGTTGTCACCTTTTATAACATGACCCATGCATTAACATTGCCTATACACTGCTATCCGATCTCTTAACCGCCCGCTACGCTCAAGACGCCAAGTGCGCAAAGAGTTTATCTTAAAAACGATCTTCTTAGCGACCTTTGCGTCTTTGCGGTAAAATGGGTGGCCCAATCCTCTAAATTCCAAAATCCAAAATCCGAAATCCGTATTCCGAATTCGGGAGTCGTTCTTATGTGTTCCACGTTTCTATCAGTCTCCAAGAGAGAAATATGACCCTTTGTGCTCTTTGTGTCTTTGTGGTTCGGATTGACCTTCATGGGGTTGTGATGCCTATGCGGTTATTTCCTTTAGCTTGCGGGTAAGGGCCGGAATAATATCGAAAAGGTCGGCGCAGACAGCATAGTCACATTTGTGCATGATGGCTGCGTTGGGATCCAGGTTAATAGCCATGATGATGCCGGCAGTTTTCATACCCGCGAAGTGTTGAACCGAGCCGGATATGCCGCAGGCAATGTACACCTTGGGGCTGACGGTTTTCCCTGTCTGGCCTACCTGCAGGGTGTGGCTGACCCAACCTGCGTCGACGGCTACTCTGGAGGCACCAACAGCCGCGGATATGGGGTGGGCACATTCAAAAAGGATGTTGAAATTGTCACTGTTTTCCATACCGCGGCCGCCGGATATGATGACATCGGCCTCGGTCAGGTCCACGCGGTCTGACAATCCTTGCTGAACCTCCAGGACCCTGAGTTTGGATTTTTCTAAAACAGCTTGAAACATCTCCAGAATGGCTTTGCCGGGCGATGGTACGGCGCTCAGGGCATTGGGGCGCATGCCGTACAGGTGATACTCGCCGTGGGTCTTGAACTCGGCAACGGCCCTGCCGCTGAACTGAGATTTTACAGCCGTGTGTTCGCTCAAGTTGACGGCCGTACAGTCCATGACCAGAGGCGCTTCAAGGAGGGCGGCTATTCGTGACAGCAGGTTTTTCCCCTGAACACTGGCCAGCCCCAAGAGGGTTTTTATGGTGTGGTGCTGAAGTGCCTGAATCCCGGCCCGGGCCCAGCGGTCCGCATTCCATTGGATGGGCCCGCCTTGGGAGGTGATTTCAATAACCCGGTCGATGCCGTGGGCCTGCAGGGTTTCCAGGGATGCGGCTGCCGTGCCCTCGAACACCAAGGCAAACAACTCTGCATCGCTGTCATGGGCAGCTGATATAACACCCAGACAGGCGGGTTTGACCTTGCCGTCCTTCATTTCTATTAAAACAGCGACTCTTTTCATCCCTCGAGTACCTTGGCTTTTTCCCGAAGGACGTGAACGATGGTATCCGTAATTTCATCGGCCGTGCCTTCAATTGTTTCCGGGTACCGCTCCTCTTTTACTGACTCGATGTTGATCATCTCCACCCGGGAGGCCGGAGTCGCTATCCCCAGGTCGGATAACTCGATTTCAGTTAAGGGCTTTTTTCTGGCCTTCAGAATGTCCGGAAGCTTGGGGTAGCTGGGTTGGTTCAAGTCTTTCCCGGCTCCGATCACACAAGGGGTTTCCATTTCGATATGTTCGAGGTCGCCGGCCTCCATTTCGCATGTGACCCTGATTGTTGTATCGGTCATTGCAAATTTTACGGCATTGGAGACCACGGGAACGTTCAGGCAGGCAGCCAGGTGGAACATTGTTTGAAACCCCTCGTTGTCTACGGATTCTTTACCGGTGAAAACAATGTCCGGGTCCCCATCCCTTTGGATGGCGGCGCAAAGAGCCCGGGCCGTGGAGATACTATCGTGGTGGCGTTCTGATTTTACGAGAATGGCGCGGTCGACCCCCATGGCCATGGCCGAGCGCAGGGTAGCCTCGGCTGTCCCCTTGCCAAGGGTAACGGCAATGACGTCGGCATCAACTGTTTGCTTTTTTAAACGCACAGCCTCTTCGACGGCGTTTTCATCATAGGGGTTCATGATGAAGGTGATGTTTTCATCGAGGCAATCATCTGTCCCTATCCGGATCGTTGCCGCCGTGTCCGGCACGTGCTTGACACACACGTAGATATTCAATTTTACTCCAGTATTAAGATCCCTGTTCCCTTGACCAGATATAGGCCATACGTTTTTACATAACAGCAAGGTGTTAAGTGACCTAAAGTTAAAAGTGATCTAAAGTTGAGGTATTGCTACGCTCTATCGTTTATAAAAAAGGTAGTATTCCGCAACTTTAGTCACTTTAGATCACTTTAACTTACTTAAAAACGTATCAGTTATCCGTTCACAGAAAAGCTACTATTATAGTTGATTTCACGGTTGCGGGAAAAGAACCCCGCGTCGATCTTGCGCCCGAGATGGGGCAGGGTGTACTGCAGGGGTTGCTTGTCGTGGTCCAGGCCCTTTTCGCATTTGTCGATCAATTCAGCCATCATGTGGCCGGCAACCGGGGCATTTTTGTATTGATTGCCACTGGAACCGATGGCCATGTAAAACCCCTTCATACTTGATTTGTCATAGATGGGGATCCAGTCATCGGAGCAGTCGTAAAGATCGCACACACCCCGCGGCTGGTTGGGGATGGCCATGTCGGGTACACGGCGGGCACAGCGGTAGGTTTGGGCATTCCACTGTTCCACGGTCAACTGATTGTTTCTGGCGTATGTTTCCTTGCCTGCATAAAAAACATCCGGGTCGACCCATTCCTGGGGGTCGCAATCCGGGTCTTCGCTGCCGATCAGGAACATGTTGCCCACTTCCGGGCGGTAGTAGCAGCCCGCATCACCGTCAGAGGTGTGGTAGCCGTCATTTAGATAGTCGTAGCCTTCCGGAGCCGGGCAGTGCATGACCTCATGGCGCAGGGCCTTGGTCTTGATGTTGCACTCTTCATAGACCCCTTCGGCCATTTGATTGATCTTGTAGGAGTGCGGCCCAGCCACATTGACCACTACCGGCGCATCGATTTCCGTACCGTCGTTCAAAGTGATGCCCAGAACCTGGTTGTTTTCACTGCGTACGGCAATGACTTCGGCGTTGAAGATAAACTCGGATCCTTTGGCTTCGGCGGCCCGCATGATGTTGTGGGCGGAAAGTGCGGGATCGCTCATGTAGCCGCCTTCGGGGCAGTAAATACCGCCTTCCAGCATCTTTTCGGGTTCGTTGAAAAAATCCGGGTCTTCCGGGCGCTTTATCGGCCAGAACTCGTGCAGGTCGTAAACAGGGACCATCTCCTTGATCTTATCCACACTCCACTCTTCGTATTCGACGCCCACAGCGTCATAATTGCTTTGGACTTTGCGCCAGTCGTGTCCCTGGGATTTGAGCAGAATAGAACCGGTTTTCATGTATTTGGCCAGGCCTTTTTCATCCTGGACATTTCCGAGATAACTTTCCCAATCCAGCCAGTATTTGAAACCTTCATAGGCCATGGCCACTCCGTCCTCGGTGGAATAGTGGGCGCGGACGATGGCGCAGGAGGCTGCGGTGGATCCTTCGCCGGCATCAGACAGCTTGTCCACCGTGAGTGTTTTGTATCCCATTTTAGCCAGCTCATAAGCGACGGGGCAGCCGATGACACCGGCGCCAATAATGATGGCATCGTATTTTTTAGTCATGTTTATTCTCCTTTGTTTACCCAGTGAAATGCACGTCAGTGCCGTCGTAGACGATTTCACCGGGGTGCTTTTGTGGTTTTTATATCAAACGAACAGATATTATGCCATCCTGCCCAGCCATTTTTCAAAAACGGCCTGGCCGGCCGGTTGAAGCTTGAACTCCTGCCCGGCATGCAGGATCGCGTCAACCATGTCCCGGGCATACCCCCGGGAACAGGTCAGCAGGATTCCCGGCGTTTCATCTGGTTTGCCTGCAATCACCATCTGGCAGGGAACATGGGCAAACGGACCCTGGAACAGGTGCGGCCCGTCAACCGCAGGGTCGCGGAAATCGATCGCCGATAATTTTTCAGCAATTGAAAAAACCTCCTTGCCCAGAATGGCCAGGAACAGGGTGACATCAGTGGTGTCGGTAAAGGCCGGATCATCCGGTGTCTCCAGGCATTCACCAGCAAGCTGCCACAGGGATATCTGGGTGCGGTTCATGCGGTTGGCCAGGATATTGTTCCCCAAGCTGCATTGGCCTGGTTCTGCAGGGATGTCCATCTCAAAAGGCTTAAACCGGGTAAGGTTGTTGTCCTGGAGATCCCAACGGGGCCGGTGGCTCAGGTCAACGATCCAGGGTCCTTGCCCTTCACCCTCGTATTCCGTAGCGACGGACCAGTGGTCTTGTACTTCCACTTGTTTGGCTTCCTGGGGAAAAACCACTGGCGATCGTCTCTTCAAATCAATCATCAGTAACACCTCTCTGCCTGAATAAATCCGCCCAAGGCGGAATTAAATATCCAATAATCAAGTAGGGGTGCCCCTTGTGGGTACCCGAACAACCATAAGCGATTGGCTTAAACGGGCAGATACAAGGTCTGCCCCTACTTAAACATTGATCATTCGTTATTGGTTATTGGTTATTCGCTCTTTCCTTAATATATCTGATCTGGAGATTAGCTAAATATTAGCCCGCCCAAGTTTCAGCTTCGCAGCCTTCCCCCCTTTGGGTCGTAAAAGGGCATGGGAACAACTGTGGCGCTGACCAGTTGCCCCTGACATTCATCTTCGTAAATGGACAGTTCCGTGCCTACGGCATTCAAGGGATCTTCCACCAGGGCCATGCCAACGACTTCCTGAAGCGTGTGGCTGTAGCGCGCGATGCAGACGTGCCCGCGAATTCGGTCATCCACCACAATGGAACCGTCTTTGGGTGGTGTGCGGGTGTCTTTCACTTTAAACCCAGCCAGTTTCAGGCGTTTTTCCTGGTTTTCGGTCTGCTGCAGGGCTACGGAACCCACTGTGTCAGCAATTGGTTTTTCGCGATTCCAGAGGCCGCCAAGGCCCACATCGTGCAGAGTGGTGCGTTGCTCGGATTCAGATCCGATGATCAGGTGCCCCTTTTCCATTCTGAGAACGTTTTGGGCCTCCAGACCGAAATTGGTAATCCCAAAGGGTTTGCCAGCTTCGCACAGGGTGTTCCACAGGGTTTCCATCCATGAACTTGGAACGTGCAGCTCATAGGAAAGCTCGCCCACAAAGCCCAGCCGCATGGCCCTGACAGGGATGGTGTCGAGGACCGTAAACTCTTGATAAGCGGCAAAGGGAAACGCCTCATTGGATATGTCTGTATCAATGATTTTGGACAGCACTTCTCTGGCCTTGGGACCGGCAAGGTTGATGACACCGAAGGCATCGGTGAGGTTTACCATGTTGAAATCCCAGCCGTCATAACGCGTGTGAAAGCGGATCCACTCCACGGTGCCGCCGGCCCTGGCGGTAGAGGTGGTGAAGTAATAGTCGTCGTCACCTCTTTGAACAATCACGCCGTCGTCGATGATGCAGCCGTCTTCGTTGCACATTGCCGAATATTTGATTTTGCCGGGGACGATCTTGGCCATGTCGCCGACATATATCCGCTGCAGCGCTTTGAGGGCGTCCGGCCCGAAGATGCGAAATTTACCCAGGGTCGTAGCATCGAGGATGCCCACATTGTTGCGGGCATTTTCGATTTCACGGCGGCAAGTAACATCATCTGAAAAATACCGGGCCCGGTTCCAGACGCCTATTTTGCGCATGATGCCGCCATCCTGTTTCTGGAGGTCGTGCATGGGCGTCCGTTTGCTCATGAGGTGGTTGGTCCCCGCGTAGGTGGCCAAAAGCGTTGGGACCAGCGGCGCCCGCATGGTGGTGGGTCGGGTGATTGCACCGTGATCGGTATGGTGCTGGGCCACCAGCAGCGGCAGGTTGTGGCCGGGGATGCCGCTCTGGCCGGGGCCTGTACCGGCGGCCGTGAAACGTTTGATCAGTTCGGTGGCATCGAATCCCATGGCAATGGCCTGCTTGATGTTTTTTACTGTGGTGTCTTCATCAAAACAGATAAAGGTCTTACGGCCTTTCACGGGGGCCATGACCAGGTTGCACCCCTCTTCGGGCTGGGGGCGGCCTGCCAGTGTTTGCCTGGCATCGTTCAATGCGGCCTCGGATCCTTTGCCACAGCTTGTAACTGCCGAGAGACCGGCCACACGACCGGAGGCTTCAATAGCCTGGGAGTCGTTGAGACCTAAAAGGCGTCCTGCGGCATATACGCCAACAGGCAGGCTGCGGGGCAGGAAAAAACCAGTGTGCTGGTCAAAGGCCATTTCAGCCTGCGCCAGGGAGAGGGGCCCGGTGACCGGCGTCATACCGGCAGAGGCCACAAGCAGATCACACTCGAATTTCTTCTCAAAGGTTCCCTGGAGAGTGGTCAGGGAAACTTGTTTTAAAGGACTGCCGTTGGCTTTTTGAGCTACCCAGCCCCTCAAATAGGGGATCTCCCTTTTTTCGAGTTCAGCCACCATTTCTTCATTGGAAGGGTTATCTCGGATGTCGGCAACAGCGGCAACATCGAGCCCTGCATCGCACAGATCAATGGCCGCCTCTATCCCCAAGTCGTGGGCAATACTGAAGACCGCACGATTTCCGGGCAAGATTCCATAGGTGTTGGCCAGGCGATGGGCGCAGGCAATCTGCATTACACCCGGACGCTCGTTGTTTTCAAAGAGCAGGGGGCGCTCGATGCAACCGGTGGCCACCACAATGCTTTGGGCGCGGATTTCAAGATAGCGTTCGTCGAAAGGATCGTTTTCAGTCCCTATTTGAAAAGCGGTGACCAGATTGTTGCTGTAGGCCCCTACCATGGCCGTGTGTTTGAATACACGGATATTGGGCAGCGCTTGTATGCGCGCTTCCAGTTCCCGAGCCCTTTGATAAAGGGGCAGGTCTTGGTTGAATTTTGATTGACGGTAATCATAGTATCCGCCCAGCCAGGGCCGGGCCTCCAGGAGAATGACCCGCAAACCGGCTTCTGCGGCGGCAATGGCCGCAGTCATGCCGGACGGCCCACCCCCAATGACACAGACATCGGTAGATGGGAAGATTTCGTCGAACTCGCCCGTCATCCTGAAGTCGGGTGAAATCCTGCCCAGGCCAGCGGCTTTTCTGACCTGCTGGAGGGCAATCGGCCAGATGCGGGCCGGTTTGTGCATGCTGCGGTAGTAAAACCCTGCCGGCATGGCCCGGTCCAGGCTGTCCATGAATCCCATGGCATCGAGTTCCGGCGACCCTTTGACATTCTGGGCCTTTACCTGCATTCCGTTGTTCAGCAGCATTTTTTCGGTATTGACGTTGGGAATACCATTGATTTCCATGCTGGTGTTGCTGCATTCCCCGTCCAGGCTGTAGAGCCCGCGGGGACGGTGGTACTTCAGGCTACGGGAAAAAATACGGATACCGCCGGCGAAAAGTGCGGAAGCAATGGTATCGCCTTTGAAACCCTTGAATGTTTTTTTCTTGTAGGTGAACGTAAGGGGCTCATTTGTATTGACCCGCAACGTCGGTGTGTCTTTTCGCCCGTTCATAATGGCGCCTCCAGTTAAATTTGAACTCCCCGCACCTTGTTGATGCTAAACCAACGTACTACAGGGATAAAGAATTTAGTATTTCAAATAATAGCGACCTAGTCGCGTTTCATAAAAT
>RCNC010003557.1_pt1 | contig 10164 bp, 7 predicted proteins | sample 2041301 | NCBI WGS metagenome assembly RCNC01 (sample SAMN09708231, study PRJNA481090) | Marine sediment metagenome, whole genome shotgun sequencing project. | biome: marine sediment; feature: ocean; material: sediment; isolation source: Sewage treatment plant 13A marine sediment (STP13A) ... | reverse complement strand
GTCTATACGATTATGATTCTTTCGGTGTGCGTCTCGAGGACTGTCTGTATATGACAAAGGACGGCCCGGCCTGGTTTAGCGTGCCACCGGTTAACCTTGATGATCCGGTTGGGAAAATGGGTTAAACACCATGCGTGCCGTAGTTTACGAGGCATTCCAACAAACGCCTTCCATTTTGTCAGTACCTGACCCTACACCTGACAATGACGGGGTGGTACTACGGGTGATGGCGGCAGGTCTTTGCCGTAGTGACTGGCATGGCTGGATGGGTCATGATCCCGCTATTGTACTGCCACATGTGCCAGGGCATGAACTGGCCGGTTTGATCGTTGCTACTGGAAAAAATGTTCAGCATTGGCAGGTCGGTGATCGTGTAACCGTGCCGTTTGTCGGTGGCTGTGGTCGTTGCCCGCAATGTGTTTCAGGCAATCACCAGGTCTGTGATGATCAGTTTCAACCCGGGTTCACTCACTGGGGGTGTTTTGCGCAGTTCGTTGCCATACGGCGCGCGGATATCAACCTGGTCAGCCTGTCTGAAACCATGTCTTTTGAAACCGCCTCCAGCCTGGGTTGCCGGTTTGTCACCTCGTTCCGGGCGGTTGTCGACCAGGGTGCAGTCCGCGCCGGACAATGGGTGGCCGTGCATGGCTGTGGTGGTGTGGGCCTCTCAGCCATTATGGTTGCCAATGCCCTGGGAGCGAATGTAATTGCAATCGATATTGGTGCACTTCAACTGCAGATGGCTACCCAATTGGGTGCTGTCGCCACGGTTGATGCTTCGCAAACAGATAACGTTGTGCAGGCAGTCAGGGAAATCAGCGGAGGTGGAGCCCATGTTTCCATTGATGCGCTCGGTAGCCAGCAAACCTGTTTCAATTCGATTGCCAATTTACGCAAGCGTGGCAGGCATATTCAGGTGGGCTTGATGACGGGGCAGCACCATCATCCCAAAATCCCAATGGACCGCGTACTGGCGGATGAACTGGAAGTCATCGGTAGCCACGGTATGCAGGCGTATCGCTATCCGGAGATGATGACGATGATCGAAAAAAATAAATTAGTGCCTGAAAAGCTGTTGGGTGAGTTAATCAGCCTGGAAGACTCACTCAGTGCGCTTGTGAATATGGATAAATTTGGCAGAGCGGGTGTGACGGTGATCAACAGATTTGACTGAAGAGGCGCCCCGAGTTCCCTGAGCCTGCAAGCCCTACACGGGCCGTCATGGCACCGCGTCAAATCGGTATTTTTTTCTAATTCTACATTCAAATTGTTAGCGGGTTGACGTATCAGTGCAAATATGCGGACTCCCAATACGCTAAAATAGCCACGCAGGCAGGTGATGACCTGAACCCTATGAGGAGCGAGAAATGAGTTCATCAAAGTACGCAACACGCTGCGTGGAGCGTTTTCTTGATTACGTGAAATTTGATACCCAGTCTACGGAAGACTCGGATACTTTTCCCAGTACCCCCGGACAGCTAGTTCTTCTGCAACACCTTCATGACGAATTGAAAGCACTGGGTCTGGATGATGTCAGCATGGACGCGCATGGTTACGTTTTTGCGACGGTTCCAGCCACGAGTGTGAAACCCGATGTGCCGGTGATCGGCTTTCTGGCACATGTGGATACTTCGCCAGAAATGAGCGGGCAGGGTGTTAAGGCCATTATTCACGAGAATTACAATGGGCAGGACCTGGTATTGCCTGATGATCCGTCGGCCGTCATTGGGTTCGAGGAAAACCCGCATCTTGCAGGCCAGATCGGCAATGACATCATCACTGCTTCTGGCACGACTCTGCTTGGCGCCGACAACAAAGCCGGTGTGGCGGAGATCATGACTGCTGTTGAGTACCTGCTGTCACATCCTGAATTTTCCCATGGCCCGATCCGTATCGGCTTCACACCGGATGAAGAAGTCGGCAACGGCACGGCGCATTTCGATGTTGAGCAATTCGGGGCGCTCTGTGCTTATACAGTGGATGGTGAAACCCTCGGTGAACTACAGGTTGAAACTTTCTCTGCCGACTCTATCATCGTTACCTTCCATGGCTTCAATACCCACCCGGGGTTTGCCAAAGACAAAATGGTCAATGCCATTAAAGTTGCCGCAGAGTTTATTACCCGCCTGCCCACAGACAGCCTGTCACCGGAGACCACCGGCGGCTATGACGGCTTTGTGCATCCATACGTGATGGATGCCGGTGTTGAAACCACCTCGGTCAAATTGCTGGTACGTGATTTCGAAACCTCAAAGCTGAAAGAGATGGAAAGCCTGGTTGAACAGCTTGCCCTGGAGGCCGTCGCGGTATATCCGGGTTCACGTGCCGAGATCAATGTGGAGGAATCCTACCGCAACATGAAAGAGGTGCTGGACCATCACCCGGACGTGGTCGAAAATGCCTGCGAGGCGTTTCGCCGTGCCGGCCTGGACCCCCGTATCGAGCCTATCCGTGGTGGAACTGATGGTTCACGCCTGTCGTTCATGGGCTTGCCGACGCCTAATATCTTTGCCGGTGAGCACAATTTCCATTCACGCTATGAATGGATATCGACCAGTGATATGCACAAGGCGGTCGAGGTGATTATCGAACTGTGTCAGGTCTGGGAAGAGCGGACTGCATCGTAACAGCTACTGGAATAATAATATGACAACCAAGAGTGGTACTTTCAGCCAGTTCCCCCGGTCTTTCTGGGCCGCCAATACGATGGAGATATTTGAGCGGATGGGCTGGTATGGTTTTTATGCCGTTTCATCTCTGTACCTGACCGGGTCGGTTGAGGATGGCGGGCTTGGGTTTTCCTCGGCCGACCGTGGTGTCATCCAGGGTATTGCCACTTTCTTTCTTTATCTTTTTCCCGCGGTTTTCGGGGCACTGGCTGACCGTTACGGCTATAAAAAGATGTTCCTTGCATCGGCGGTCGTGATGGCTCCGTCCTACATAATCCTGTCCCTGCCTACGGGTTTCTGGCCATTCCTCGGTGCCTATTTCCTGGTGGCGGTGGGTCATGGCATGTTCAAGCCAGTGGTTATATCCACTGTGGCAAAAGCGACCAACGAGGAAAATGGTTCGGTGGGTTTTGGTATTTTTTACATGATGGTCAATGTCGGTGGGTTTATCGGCCCGATCGTCGCGGGTGTTGTGCGTGGTTGGAATTGGAACCTGGTGTTTTACGTCTCAGCCGGGTGGATCGTCATTATGTCCATTGTTTGCCTGTTAATTTACCGGGAACCACCACGCGACTCAGAAGCTGAGAGCCAGCGATCCCTCGGTGAGGTTTTCAAAGGCATGGTCGAAGTGGTCGGGAATTTGCGTTTTTTCATCCTCGTCAGTGGTCTGCTTGTGATGCTGGTGATGGGCTCTAAATGGTGGAGCTTTTCACTGGTTGGAATGGTTGCAGCAGCCTGGCTGGTTGGCAATCTGCTGCTGGATGTCCTGTTCAGGGCCAGTGGGGCAGGTGACATTAAACGCCCCTGGTATTTGCAGCCCATGGCCATTGGCGAAGGGCGCTACCTGCTATTCCTGTTACTGATGGCGGGCTTCTGGATTTCATTCAACCAGATATTCATGACGCTTCCGGAATACATCCGTGACTATGTTGACACATCGGATCTGATTGCCACGTTCGGGCCGTCTGCTGCCTGGTTTGCCGGTATTGCCCAAAGCCTCGGTTTTGATACGACCAACTGGTCACGTGCAGTACTGGAGCACGGCCAGATCAAGCCGGAACACCTGATAAACCTCAATGCTTTTGGCATCATTCTCTTCCAGGTGTTGATCTCCTGGCTCATGCGTAAGACTTCACCGCTAACCAGTATCATCATCGGTGTGTGCGTGACCATTGCCAGTTTTGGTCTTTACCTGGTCGGTATGAGTGGTTGGGTCGTCGTTTCCGCCATTCTTGTTTTCTCTTTGGGCGAGATGTTGGCCAGTCCCAGGTCGAAGGAATATGCGGGGCGTATTGCACCACCCGATAAGGTCGGCATGTATATGGGCTATTTTTACTGGTGTATTGCACTTGGCCACCTGTTCGGCGGGTTGCTGTCCGGCCTCACCTATCAGCACTACGGGCCGCATGGAATCAATCAGCCCGGCCAGATGTGGCTTCTGTTTGCCGGCCTGGCTGCAACAACAGCGGTTTCGCTGGTTATTTACAACCGCTGGGTCACAAAAACTGCACAGTCGAAGGGTCGGTAAGAACGCTGTATTGGGTAATTATCGTGGTGTTGACCAGATGATTACCTTGTGTGAGGCACCGCAAGACAGGTAACCTTTGCGCGAAAGGCGCACAACGAAATATTCAAATATCACAGGTGTTCGGTTAATGGGATTAAAAAATCGGGATCCATTCGAGGTATTCAATAAATGGCTGGAAAAGGCAACCCGTAAGGAAATTAATAATCCGAATGCCATGACACTGGCGACGGTCGGCAAAGATGGGCGACCTTCGGCACGTATGGTATTGCTGAAAGATGTTGGGCCGGAAGGGTTCACTTTTTATACCAACCTTGAGAGTCCAAAATGCCGGCAACTCGCCGAGAATCCCTACGCAGCACTCTTATTTCACTGGAAAACACTGGACCGTCAGATTCGCATCGAAGGAGCAGTGGAGCAGGTTTCGGATGAAGAGGCAGATGCCTATTTCGCAACGCGACCACGGACCAGCCAGCTAGGCGCATGGGCTTCCCACCAGTCACAACCAATGGACGGGTGGGCGGATCTGGAAAAACGCCTGGCGATTTATACTGCAAAGTTCCATATTGGACCAGTGCCGAGACCGGACTTCTGGTCCGGGTTTCGCCTGAGACCGGAGCGCTTTGAATTCTGGGATGAGGGCAATTTCAGACTACACAAGCGCTTTGTTTTCACGCCTTCGGAACCCGGTAGGGATAAGTGGCTGGTACAGCAGGTTTATCCATAACTTTAAAAACGAATGGAGCCGGTTAAAGGAAGACCAGCAAATGTCGTCCTCAACTAAGCAGTGGGGGCGCCAGGACGGGTATTATCTTACCGGGACACGGCACAAGTACATCCCTGTAGCCTCATCCTCGGCTTCCTGCCTCGTAAGGTCCCGATAAGACAATACCCGCCCCAGCTTCAGCCAAAGGTGTGTTAGTTCTTTTCGAAGCCATTGCAGTGTGCTTTACACACAGAGCCGAGGGTGTGCGGTACCTTACTTCAGGACCGTGGAGCGACATGGATGTCGCGATCGAGCGACACATGGATGTGCTTGAGCGCGTCCTGAAGGAAGGTACCGCACGACCTCGGCTCCCCCGCAAGCTAACGGTCAGTTGGTCTACTGGTAATTTAGAATTAAGCAGTCAGCGGGCCACCTGTATATCATACGAGATCAATGGCATGACGTTTGAGGTCAGCCAGTTTTAAAATTCGCAATGAGGCTGCGTGGGTTGCCTGCAATACTACCTTTGGAGCTTTGCCCGCCTTCAGTGCTTCCTGCCATCGGGCGGCGCACAGACACCATTGATCACCAGGTCGCAATCCCGGGAAGCCGAACTCGGCGTGTGGTGTTGACAGGTCATTTCCCCTTTCCCGGGAAAATTCGAGGAAGTCTGCGGTGACACGGGTGCATACCGTATGTGAGCCAACATCCCCGGATTCGGTGTTGCAGCATCCGTCGCGGTAGAAACCGGTTAACGGGTTATCGGAGCATAGGGCGAGTGGTTCGCCAAGCACATTCAGTTTTGCATCCATCGAGATTTTCTCAACCGGGTTAAAGTGTCCCGATCAAGTCTATCACTTGCAGCGGTCACCGAAACAGAAACCGGTTAATGGGCCTGGCGCAGATTCAGTCTTTTGCAAAACGAAAACGTTCAGGCTTAGCGATGTCGGCCCAATCGGATGCAGCCATGATAATGGAGTGGGTGAGCAAGCCCGCATTAAACGCTACTTTATTGGTTTCCACCCCGATCGTTACATCTGCATAGAGTTCGAATGGCAGTATCGGTTTACCAAACGGTGGAACGGCACCCGGTACCAGACCGACAAGCTTGTCCAGTTCTTCTACGGTTGCGAATCGCGTTTTCCTGATGCCGAAATAGCGACGGATGGCCGTGGAATCCAATTTACGATCTGCGGGCAAAACAAAAAGCCGAAACACATCATCCGTACGTAGCAGAAGCGCCTTGGCACCGACATTTAACGCTTCGCCCCTGGCGGCAGCAGACTCTTCCGAGGTCCGTGTCGGTTGGTGTTGCACCTCCCGGTATGGGATATTCGCAGCATTTAGTTGATTTCGAATTTTTTCCAGTATGTTTTGCGACATAGTGATCAAATTCCGGTTGAATGCTCTCGTGCTTCATCGGATGGGTTGACAAGAAACCGTACCAGGCCGCCCCAGCGTTTGTCTGTCTGGAATGATCGCCTGAGATAGAAGTTTCTCCTGTAAAAGTGTGTTCGCACCACCTCGAAACCGTAGTTTGACATTCTCATGCAGAAGTCCTCCAGCAAAGCGCTACCGAGGCCACCGCCCTGAAGTTGCCGCGCAATGACGATACCGTCCAGGTAGACTGCCTTTTCGCTCTCAACTTCAAAGCAGGCGCCGCCAACAAGGCGGTCGAGGCCGTCGACGACGACAAGAAACCGGTCAAGTTCGGAGACCGTTTTCGGAAACCGCTGATTGAGGAAGAGTCGATATAACTGTCCTATTTCTGAGGGTTCCGTCGCCTCCCTGACAAAATAATGGCTGCCGTCGCTGGCGGTTATGCGCGACTTGACGATTACCTGCTTGATACTTCGGTCACCGATCGCCAGGACTTCCAGGTCGGGTACTTCCCGGGTACGCGGAAACACCAGGTGACCAAATACACGACGCTTATCTTTGCTCTGCATTGTCGCTTGCAACTCCGACAAGGCGGGTGAAGAAATGGCCGGCATTTCGGGTTTTTCATGCAAGACAGAGAGGAGATAATCGAATGCCAGGCAGACTTCAACTGACGCGTCGCTAAAATACGTGTGGCGATACATGTAATAGCGTGCAGTCTCCCCAAACCGATCAATTCGGTATAGTTTGAACAGTATGTCGGTTTGTGTTTCCTTCGCCTGGGGTGTGGCACCGGGATTGGCGCTGTGCCACTCCTCATAGCGCTTTACGGCACACTTCAGAGGCACAGGAACGTAATAGACGCTTCCGAACTCTTCCAGGTATATCTTCAGCTTTTGACAGAGCGTATCTTCATCGGCTGTCTGTTTTACCAGGAGGTCTGACTCCAGCTTGCGCAATAACTCCAGTCCCTCATCCATACCAAGTGCTTCGATACAGGCGTCAAAGACCCAGTTAAGGTCGAGCATACCTTTCGCCCAAGGGTAGTGCATTGCGGTTTGTACATAAAAATTCTTGACCAAAGGTCTGACAATGGACAGAGGGCCGTCGTATTCGTGCCCGCCACCAAGAGAAAGAATAATCGCTCCGTGGCGGTAGTCCGGCTCAAGTACAACCACGTTTGTTGGAGACGGATGGCCGGGTACGATCTGGAAACCGCTGTTACGACAGGTTGCGAAAAACGCCGACATGCCGAGCGTAAACAACTTTTCGATAAAACCCGAACTTTGTCTTACGAGGACATCCCTGCGTGAGCTATTGAACTCGCGGATGCGCTCCCAAACCGTCAGGTCATTGACGAATGCAAGCGACAACACTCCCAGGTCCGGCCGACTACAACCCATACGCGGTAGAGTTCCCGGCCCATGGGGGTGATCGGACATCGCCATTAGCCAGCAGAGTACCTTTCGTGTTGGCTGGGCGGTGTAATCCTCACGCACTGTCACCATCAACTCGTAGTGATTGCCCTCACTGGTATTGACGCTAACGCGATAAAGGTGGTGACCGCGTTGCGATAACAAGCGCGAAAACCAGATACCGCCAAGCGCAACATTCTTCAGGTCGAAGTTGTGAACATCGAAAGCGAGTGCGATGGATTTATGCAAAAATGTGGTCTGAACAAAAGCCTTGGAAAGCCGGCCGATTTCATATTCGCTAATACCCTCCTCAAAAACCATGCGATCGGACCAGAAAGATTCGTCGTACAGTTCGACCTTCCCGCTAAGGTCTATTTCGTACCATTCCGAGAGGTCGACGAGAAGGGCTTCAGCCATGTTCATCAATCCCGCATCCGTCTGGTGTACGGCCCAACTGGCGAGCTCGCCCCTGATCGCGTAAAAAAATTGCGGGTTGGTTTTCACAAAGTCCGCCATCAATTGCAGCAGCTTGCCGATCTGGTCGACGATGACAGCTGTAACCGGCCATGACAGACACGTGCGGTAGTGCAGCATGCGCAAACGCAAGGCTTCGAGTCGCCGGGGTTCGATTTTCTGATGTCTGATCTTGTGGATAAACTCATCGTTGAGGAATGACAGGCCTGAATTCAGAAACGCGGGATAAACACTGCGGTAGTCGGGCATTGGACGATTGAGCAACATGACGCTGTATGCCTGGCAACGTATGTTTTCAACGGGATGACGGGCCAAAGCCTGCAGCCTGCTCCTGATCAACTCTGCCAAACGGTCGTCCGATTCGCCAAGTTTGGTTTGTAGCTGGTCAATTGCAGCCATTGCGATGGGCTCTGCTTTGAACAATGCATCTGTAGAAAGCTGGTGAATTTGCCTGAGATGAGGGCTGCTGATGGCTTCCGGGCCGGCTTCAGCGAATTCTATTTCTGCTTCATTGCGGTACGGCAAAGACACGTGTGTGGCTATGCCTTTTATCTGCGCATCCCAACCCTCCTTGCAGGGGCAAAACGCAAGCAGGGCAGGGTTGCCAGCCCATAGAAATGGTTGACGGGTGAACAGACCGAGATCGAGTATGTCGCCTTCGATTTCGTACTCGAGGTCACCAACCAGCACGTTGCTGCCCTGTTTGCGGATTGGCAGGTAACGATCACGGCTTATGTCGTGAAGTCCGTCATCTGTGCACTCGATATGGTCAGCCTCAAGGATGCCCAGATCGCGAAAGAACCAGCGTGGCACGCGGATGCTCAGGCCGGGGCATGTGAACTCAACAAAGTCCCGCACATACAGTTCGTCAATGACCGCTTTGAAGTTTTCAACCACCTGCTTACGGCGAAACGAGCCTTTGGGTGTCAATTCACCCTGATGAATATCGAAGTCGCGGTCCAGCAGGGCAATGTTGACGACACGCTCGTATGGCATCAATTCCTGGTTTGCCGCGGTAACGATATTCTTAAAATAGAGTTTTTGCTCCTGCTCTCCCGAGGTAAAGCTGAGTAGTTGATCTTGCGTATCAGGCACGATCAGCAGGACGTTATAGTCACGGCCATCTCCAACAAGAAAGACATTCTTGATACCGGGAACGTCATTGAATTTCTGCTCAACACGCCGCGGTGCAACGGTTTGCCCCCGGTTGTTTTTGTAGATGTCCTTGAGCCGGTCGACAATTTCATAGTGGCCATCACTGCTCACCTGGAAAAGGTCACCGGTTTTCATCCATGGCACGTCGGTCCGCGCATTGAAGACAGCACGTCCAGGGTCGTCACCATCGAGTTGTTCCAGGTAGCGCGCCATGTAAGGCCCGCCTATCTCGAGTTCGCCATTTTCAGTGAGGCGGGTGACCATTCCAGGGAGGGGGATGCCAACAGAGTTGTCACGGTAGTCATGCGGTGGTGTCATGGTGATGCCGCCGCTTGCTTCAGTCATACCGAACCCACAACATAGTGCGACCTGGTTCCGGTGAAAAAACCTGAATGTCTTGGGTGCAAGAAAACCCGCAGCGGAGAGTCCCCAGCGTAACTTTGTGCCAACGACCGAGCGAAAAACTGCCTGTTCGACTTCCGCCGGTGCTGCCGGGTCGAGTTGTTCAAGACAAAACTCCTGGATCTGGCGCCAACGCAGAGGAATTCCAATGAGCCCGGTGGGTTGTACCTCGGAGAGGCGCTTCAGGAATGTATCCCTCGAGGTATTGCCGGCAAAAACATAGGTTCCGCCCCAAAATATCATCCCCATCATCTCGAGAAAGCGACCGAAGGTATGAAATAGAGGCAGATAGCAGAACAATACCTCGTCGCGCCCGACATCGGGTAATGCTGCCGCACGGGCGAACCGCTTGGTCACCAGGTTGTAGTTGGTGAAGGCGAGTCCTTTTGGCTCACCCGTGCTACCGGATGTAAACATGACTGTGCTGACTGCATGCAT
>RCNC010003556.1_pt1 | contig 10165 bp, 3 predicted proteins | sample 2041301 | NCBI WGS metagenome assembly RCNC01 (sample SAMN09708231, study PRJNA481090) | Marine sediment metagenome, whole genome shotgun sequencing project. | biome: marine sediment; feature: ocean; material: sediment; isolation source: Sewage treatment plant 13A marine sediment (STP13A) ... | reverse complement strand
GATCAAAAGCCAGAGCACCAAGTTGATGCTCCATTCTGGAAAATTCCAAAGGGGGAAAATGATGCTGGAGGCTTCAAGGATGATAAATGAAGTACCTGCGTAGATGGCCAGTGAACGGAGAACTTTACGGCGTTTCAGTTCCTGCCAGAATAGGGATAGTTTGTTAGGGCTGCTGGGCATGATAGGTTGGGCTGATTTATTGCAAGTTACGGTGTCTGGGCATATGAGTCAAATAATGATATAATTCAGAAATAGAGCCTAACTCGGATACCTCGTAAATATGACTGCCGGTAATGGCTTGAATTTAATGTTACTACCTCAATAGGTTCAGGACACAGGACCTCCCGAACCTATGCCTCGTGGATTTAGCATGAGCTTAGCTATTCAGATATTTTTTCGTAATCACCTAAACACTCATAAACATTAGCCAATTTGTGGTACAAAAAGGGATGGTCAGGAACATAGGCATTAAACTGGTGCTTGTATTTCATGAAAGCACCCATCTTGGTGATGAATTTTCAATCCATGGTTACAATGGACCAGCCCCGATAATTCGAAGACACAGTAAGCTCTGAAAACCATCAGCAGGTCTTGCATTTCATACTTTTAATAGATTAGATAATTTTAATGTTACAATACCAGAAGCAGTTGGTTCAGGTTTTGATTGCTCCATCTTACTTTCACAATATATAAGCCGGGATGCTGGTTGACAGGTATTGAGACTGACAATGAGGCCGGATCTAAAAGCTGATGCCCGGTTAGCTGTCCGGATGCATTATATATTTCAACATGAACAACCTCCTTGGGTATGGACTTGAACCGGAGGGTTAACTGCTCCGAATTCTGCACCGGATTCGGCCATATGGTGAGCTCCGCCTGCTTCGAATCAACACCAGGATTAATGGGTATTGCAGTTGGCCCGATATTTTCTGTAATGGCTTGTATTGAAGCGACAAACAGATCCGATCTGCTATCAATTGAATTGTATGATCTTCCTGCCACATAAAGTTTCGATCCATCATTGTTCAAAGCAGCGCTCAAAATAATATCCTCGTCACCCTGTACCTCAAAGACCAACTCGCCATTCGTTCCGAATTCCGGATCGGGTTGCCCCATTGAATCCAGGCAAACAAGCGCTGCATCCTTATCCCCACCGGTCCCTGCTACGATGGTTTTTCCTTTCGCTATCTCTTTGACTGCATAGGTTTTATCATTCCCTCCGGGAGTAAACTCAAAATGTTTATACGAATGATTTTCTCCTCCATAGGCCCAATCCAGCTCACCATCGGAGGTCGTGCGCAATACAAAAATATCATTCTGGCTTGATGTTTCACCTGACTTTCTATACTCACCAAAGAAAAGTAATTTACCACTGCTCAATGAGCTCATGCCATGTACAGAAAGAGCATATCCATTATTGAAGTTAAAAGATGAATAGCCATCAAATCTTGGATCAGTACCAAAACTTAAGTCTATGGTTCCATCCGCCAATAATTTTGACACATCAAAATACCGGGTGGTATTGCTTTCATTATCCAACCAACCTGAGATAAGAATATTATTGTCTTCCAGTACCAATAAATCGGTATTGTAGTTATCGGAACCATACATATTCAGCGTAGTTATACCGTTTACCTCTAAATAACTGTTGATATCACTCCCCGAGGCTAAAACCCGGGCAATAAATTTTGTATACTTAGTATCGTCACCCGTTGGTTTATAATGTCCGGATACTACGTAGCCCCAATTTCCATCCGAATCGGTTTGAACATCGATATTTGTTAGAAATTCCGTTGCAAATTCTTCCAGATCAACATATCCTATTCCATCAATACCAAAATCCCTATCTATAGTTCCATCAGGGTTGATCCGGATAATGAATCCCCGGTTAGCAGGTGTAAAATGACCCGCCACCACAATTTTTCCATTGTCGTGGATTAATAAATCTTTAACGATGTGGTCATCGTCCCCAAAGTTCGAAACAACTGCACCTGCATCGCCAAAACTGCTATCTTTTGTACCATCCGGATTAAAACGCATTACAAAGAATTTTACTTGAGTACCAAATTTAGTTGATCCGGCAACCACCAGTTTCCCGTCCTGCTGTATGTCTATAAAAACATTATCACCAACAATACTTGCCGGTTCTACTAAAATTCCTGTATGATTGAAGGTAGTATCAAGTGTGCCAGCCATCTGAGCTGAAATACTTAATGTACATCCAACAACTGCCAATAAAAGAATGACTTTTTTCATGATGAAGAAGTGTTAGTTTATTTCAATTAGTAACATTTTGGTTACAAGCAGATCGTTAGTCTGTAAAGACACTATATAAATTCCGGGGTACATTTGTGAAATATCCATCACAAACTCATTGCTCGATATCTCCAATTCAATTTTCCGCACACAGACGACCTTACCCGATACATCAGTGAGGGAAACCAGGGAACCATTTAATTGCTCGTATTGCCCTTTAATCTTCAGATAATCAGAGCTTGGATTGGGATAGATTAGCAGATCATTCCCCTTTACCTCTGCAAGCCCTGTCGCTGATTCCTGAACGGTGACATCTAAAATCGAAAGCTCACTTTCTCCACATTCATTTCTCGTTTTAACGCTAATTCCCTGATGGCCAATAGTATTCCAGATAAAGTCTACCTCATGGGTTTCACCATCTATGCTGCCGTCTGATGTATTCCAGTGGTAACTTTCGGCATCCGGGATCAGATCCACCGAATAAGTATAGCTTTCGTTTATAATAGGATTTGTTTCTCCAAGAATTTCAGACGGCTGAGCAGGTACTGTATGAAGCGAAATTTGTATACATTCCTGGGATCCCTCGCCTGTGCCATTTGAAGGTGTTACACATAAAATCCCGATTGAATCCCCTGGAGTGATCATTACCGAATAGCTACCCTGTCCCGAATCAATGGTCCAGTTCCCGGATAGGGTCCAGGAATAGGAGTCTGTATCTAAAGCATCTGCATAATAGACACCGCGTAATTCCTTACACAGCAAGCCGGGTCCGGAAATAGTTACGGGACCTGGAAGTTTATTGCTGCTTACTTGGAAACAATTAACAGGTCCCTCTCCGCAATCATTCATAGGAGTAACACATATGGATGAGGAGGCGTCTCCCGCAAGAACTTCGATGGTATCGCTACCCTGACCGGAAATGATTTGCCATCCCGGCGGGACCGTCCAGGTATAAGTTTTCGCCTTGGAAGCCACGGCAGAATAGCTCACGGTTGAGCCGGAAATAACACTTTCCTCACCGGTAATCGTTGGCATGTCAGGTATTCCAAAAACTGTCGCGGCCACACATCCCTCCGCTCCGTTGCACCATCCATTTGAAGGCGTGGCACATACATTTCCTGAGCTAATTCCCACCGTTACAGAGATCGTGGAAGTTCCCTGCCCCGAATTAATGGTCCAGTCCGAGGGCACTGTCCATGTATAGGAATCCGCATTGGAAGCCTGGGCAGTATATTCTACGTTTGATCCGGTACATACTGAAATACTACCACTCACGTTTGCTTCGCCGGGCAGGGCATGCACGATCACTGCATGGCAGGTCAGAGTGCCGGATCCTGCATTATTGGAAGGAGTTACACAAATATTCCCCGAATTACTTCCCGCAGTGATTACAAGCGAAGACGTACCCTGTCCCGAATCGATTACCCACCCTGTAGGAAGCTCCCATAAATAGGAGCTTGCATCACTTGATGAAGCGGAAAAAGTAGAAGTTGCACCCTGGCAAATAGAATCCGCGCCTGTAATGGTGGCATCCCCCACAACATCCTGGACAGCAGTTTCCATGGGGTAGGCATTCACCGCCGGAAAATCCATATAGGTATCATCTGCACTTGTATTTCCTGATTGGAAAATATCAATTCGAAAATCGTAGGTATTATGGTCAAGACCATCGAATGCGGTGGTATAAGTCAAATAAGTGGAGCCGGTAACAATATGAGGTGCAAAAGCATCCGCAGCAACCCATGTGCCACTTGCCGAGGGTTTATAATAAATGTCCAAATTTACATTCAGTGGTGAATAGCCATCATTAATCTCCGCATTCCATATGAGTGATGAACTCCTGAAATACCCATCGCCATCCACATCAACTTCATTGGTCCAATGAACATTATAAATATAGGCTGCAGGTTCCACATCCTGCCAATCTGCTTCCATTGGATAATCGTTTAAGTCTGAATCATCGGATGGACCATAAGAGTCATCCTCAGCACTTTCGCCTAATCTGAAAATATCGATCCGCCAGTCGTACAGATTGTGGTCAAATGCAGTATTTGGGTCAACATAGTAGGTGTCTGAGCCAGAATTCCCGGTAATGGTGTGTGTGGAGGTAGTATGCAGCAAGTTCCATGAACTGCTTGTTGGCAGTTTCCAATATATATTTTCATATACTGTTAAGGTTGAATATCCATCATTGACATATGGATCCCAGTTTAAACGAGCACCCTGGGTATAACCGTCACCATCCGCATCAACTTCATTGGTCCACCAGGCATCTGCAATTCCTCCGGCAGGTTCAACATCCTGCCAATCTTCTTCCGTTAAACGATTATTAAATTCAGCATCATCGGATGGGCCATAGGAATCATCTGGTGAAGTATTTCCTGATTGGAAAATATCTATTCGAAAATCGTAAGAGTTATGATTAAACCCATTTAACCTACCATAAGAACTAAAGTTTCGTAATCCAGTGATACTATGCACTGAAGTAGTTATCAGTAAATTCCATATTTCAGATTCTGCGTATTTCCAATATACTTTTTCATACACTGTTAAAGTGGAACTCCCATCTGAAACATTTTCTTCCCAGGAAAAAAAGCCACCTTGAAGATACCCATCATTATCATTATCCATTTGGTTGATCCAATAGGCGTCGTACATAAGGGCGGTAGGTACAACATCTTCGGCAGCGGTTTCCATGGCATAATCGTTAAGATCTCCATCATTTGCCGGTCCATAAAATCCGTTGAACAGGGTTGGCTCCGTTTGATAAATATCGATGCGCCAGTCGTAGAGGCCATGACTCAGGTTGTGCAAATTTATATGATAGGCATCTGAAGAAGAATTATCGGTAATGGTATAGGTAGCTGTGGTGGTTAAAAGTGTCCAGCTGCTACTCGCACTGGGTTTGTAATAGAGCATGATAAACACATTCAAGGATCCTGTACCACCTATTACATCGGCATCCCAGTTTAGAGTTGCACTTTGAACATAACCATCACCCTCCGCATCAAATCCATCGGTCCACCAGGCCTCATAAATAGAAACGGATAAAGCTGCAGCTCCTTTTTTAATTGCATTTGATTCAGTTGCTTTTTCGGACAATGAAATATAAGTAGCCGGCCCCACACCTTCTCCCTGTACTGAGGGTATGCTGATTCCCTGATCTGCAGGCTTAGTATCTTGCATCAATTCCCCGCTTACCTCAGAAAGAACAAGGGGTATATCCCCTGAAGAATGCCTGCCTGTATCCTTAATAATTCCCGAGGGTATTCCGATACCCTCAGCAATTACAGCTGGTTTTGCCAACCTTCTTGCATCCAATGAATTTTTTTCCTGTGCAGCTTCGCGATGGTTTAAGTATATACTTTGAATCGGCTTATCATTATTTTTACTCTGTGCGTTGCTGTGAAGATGGCATGTACTTAAAGCCAGCAGGAAGAGCATTTTAGAGGCAAATGTGCTTGGTTTCATTTTTCAGGTGTTTTTATGTGTCATTGAGCAGGGCCAGTTTCTATCAGTTATATAAATAGAAAGAAATACACCATGACTATCCACCTTGAATTGGACTTTTATTACCTGTTTTGAAGAGCTTGGATTAAAAATGCTTGACTTCCTAAAGCACTGATAGATATGCAGATAAAATTTTCACTATCAGAAATGTTTCAAAAAATACAACAAATGTATCAGATTACATGAAACAATGGGATGATCAGGTATGCTTGTTTTTATACTCGGAGGGTTTGCAACCGAAAAGTTTTTTGAATTGTTCCGCAAAATAGGAAGGATTATTAAACCCAACTTCGTAGGCAATCTCAGTCATTCTTGTCCTCCCGGAAAGAATTAATTGCGCAGCGAGTTGCAAGCGATAGTTCCTGATAAATTCAGATACAGTACTACCTGTGATGGCTTTTACTTTCCGGTGTAGCTGAACCCTGCTCATAGCCAGTTGATCCGATAAAAATTCTACCGAAAACTGTGCATTATGAAGATGGCGCTGAATAATTTCCTCAACCTGCTTGATGAATACATCGTAATCACCGGGAACATTGAGCGCCTTACTTTTTTCAAGTAAATGATCATACCTGATGGCTTCCTTCAGCCTGATCCGCAGCTGCAGAATATTTTCAATTTTAGTAAGTAGCTCTTTGTTATTAAAAGGCTTATCCATGAACGCTTCAACACCTAACTGCATGGCAGCCAGTTTACCTTCTTCGCTTATTCGTGCTGAGAGAACGATGATCGGAATATTGATCGTTTTGGGCTTGCTTTTAAGTTGCCTGATAAATTCCATCCCGTCCATTCCTGGCATAACCAGGTCCGTAATAATCAAGTCAAAACTCAACTTTTCTATCTGTTTGAAAGCTTCTGCACCGTTACTTGCTTGTAAAACGGTGTATCTATCCTGCAATAAATTGACCAAAATTTCCCTGAGTCCCCGGTCGTCTTCCACCGTGAGTAATTTAATGCCTTTGCTTTCCTTTTCCTGAGATGGTGCAGCAAGCTCCGCATCAGTGAGATCCATATCTCCCCCGGGCAAGAAAACCACTTTAAAAGTGGTGCTTTGAAGATCATTCACCTGGGTATTTTCCTCGGCACAAATGGGTAAATACACTTCAAAGCTGGTAAACTTGTCTGGTTCGGAGTTCACTTCAATCTTCCCTCCATGCATTTCAACCAGCTGTTTTGTCAAAGCCAGACCAATACCAATCCCCTGATGCTTGATGCTTTTTGAGGTATAAAAACGACTGAATACTTTTTCCTGTTCTTCCTGACTAATTCCAATCCCATTATCAGTTACCGTAATTTTTACCAGGGTATTTTCACCTGATCCAAAAAGGCTTGCTGAGAATTTCACTTCTCCCTCTTCACCCGAGAACTTGAAAGCATTGGACAGAAGATTTATTATTATTTTTTCGAACATTTCGACATCTACCGAAACGATTAATGGTTCTTCAGGAATGCTCCATCTAAATATTTTCGCTTCGTTTATCGCATAGGATTGAAAGGTGTTCAGTATGGGTTCAAGTATTTTTCCCAGGTATACATTGTTTTTCGTCAATTCTAACTTATGGGCATCCAAACGGGAAAGGTCTAAGATCTGATTCACCATGGTCAGGAGACGATGCGCATTCCAAGAAATAACACTCAGTAGCTTATTTTTTTGCGTGTCGGGAACTTTATTCCTTAAAAGATCGATAGGTGATAGAATTAAGTTGAGGGGGGTTCTGATTTCGTGGGAAATATTTGAGAGTAGTTCTGACCTAAAATGGTCCATCTCTATCAATTTTTCCTTCTCCTGGTCTTTGGCTAACAGATCAGCCCTAAGTTTTTTTCTCCCCATCAAAGACTTATAAGCTAAAAAACCTATGAGCATTAAAACAAGAACGTAAAGGCTAACAAACCCAACACTAAAATACCAGGGTTTGCGAATTAAAATCTCTAATTCCGCAAGTTGGGAAGATTTTACCCCATCGCCATTCATCCCAATAACCTGGAAAATGTATTTCCCCGAGGACACATTGGTATAATTTACCTGGGTAGAATTCGTGTTTATCCAATCCTGGTCAATTCCGATAAATTGATATTGAAATTTGTTTTTTTCAGTATTGACGTAATTGGAAATCATGAAGGAAATCGAAAAAAAATTCTGATTATGGTTTAGGATGATTCTTGGCTGACCGGTCAGTAAATTTTCTGAGTTACCCTGTACCTGGAAAGTGGAAATGTTTGTTTTCCCGGCATAGTGATCCGTCCTGATTGCCGATGCCTCAAAATAAGTAACGCCGCCTTTTCCTCCAAAGAAAAGTACATCCTTGCTTGATTTGAAGAAGGCATTGTCATTAAAGCTGCTGCCCTGCAGTCCATTGGAATAATCAAAATTAGTAAATTGAAAACCGGGCAAACTAATATTGGATAGTCCACTGTTGGTGCTTACCCATATATCCCCTCGTGAGTCCTCGAGTATTCCGCAAATGTAATTGTTGGGTAGGCCCTTATGTTCATAAAAGCGAATAATTGTATCGCGCGAGGGCAAATAATAGTTGAGTCCGCTACTGGTTCCAATCCAATACGCTCCGTTATTAGATTTAGTTATGCAACGTACTATGCTATTAGAAATGCAGTTAATGCTGTTTGGTTCATTACGCAGATGAAGTTCGACACTGTCTTTTCGACTCATCTTGTAAACCCCATCGCCAATGCTGCAGAGCCATAAGTATTTTTGATCTTCAAGGTAGAAAGAGGCCCAGTTTTTAGTTTCAATTTGTTTGTTTTCATAGGCCTCAAGTGTATTGGATGCTATGTTATACCGAAACAATCCTTTTTGGTAAGTACCTAACCATAACACCCCATCCCATAATGCCATCGCATTGATATCTTCCTTAAGAGGTTTGGCCGGATCTGTGAGAACTGGATCTACCTCTACAAAGGTCTCGGTGTCAATATCGAAATAGCACAGAATGTTATGATCGGTCCCCAGCCAGATTTTTCCAGAACTATCATATTCCATCGAATAGATAATACGGAAACTGAAACCCTGATTTATAGGAATGTAATTTTTTATAATTTGATCTTCAGGATTATACCGGCTTAATCCATTCTCAGTTGCAATATATACCCGGCCTTTTTCATCTTCTTCGAAAGCCCAAACAGTATTATTAATAAGTCCGTTATTGAAGGATGTTCGCAGGTGCGCGAACTGATTGAATATTTCCTGGTACAAACTCAATCCCTTATTCCCAACCCAAACACTTCCCTGTTCGTCAATAAAGAGGGCCTGAATGGTATTACTTACCAAGCTAAAAGGGTCGCCGATGTCGCTCTTATAATGCCCGGCCAATTGTCCGTTTGCATCTAACACAAATAAACCGTGGGTATAGGTGCCCACCCAAAGTTTACCTTTGTCATCTTTAGCCAGCGAAGTGACCACATTTCCTCCTTCAGGAAGTTGGCTGAAAAGCTTTTTTTCGCCGGTAGAAGCATTCAAGTAGCCATACCCATTTGTCGAAGTGCCATACCAAACCCCTCCATTGGGATCCACAATTAATGAGATGATTTTATCGCCTGTTATATCCTCCTGTGCAGAATTAAAGTGAATAAGCTCCTTACTCCCTTCTTTCAGGCAGTCTAATCCCGCCCAGGTGCCAAACCAAACATATTTTGCCTCTTGTTCAATAGCGATACGCCCAACATTATTTGAGGATAAGGCCGGAACTGTTTCAGTTGTGATGGTTCTGATCAATTTGTAGCTGGAATCCAGGACAAATACACCATTACCCCAGGTTGCCACCCATAGATTTCCCTGAGAATCTACCTCAACTTGATTGATATTAAATTCCTCAGTACTATCTTTAAGAATAAGCTTTGTGAATAGATCGGGTTCAGATTGATATACATTTAACCCCTTTCGGGTTCCAATGATCAAATCCCCGTTTTTCAATGGCAACAAATCCCAGATCCAGTTAAATGAGAGCGAATTGGGGTTGTTGTATTGATTTCGATACGTTTTCAGTGTCTTGCCATCATAGCGGATTAGGCCATCTGAGGTGGCCATCCATATATAGCCCTTGTAGTCCTGAACAATGTCATTTATATTCTCCTGCGACAGCCCTTGCTCGGTGCCAATATGCTTAAACTTCAGATCACTTGATTGAGCAGGCAAAAAGGTACATATGAAACAAATAATGAGAAAAATAAAAAGTCTTGTCATATAGATCCCAATATAATAAGAATAATTATAGTTTATAACCTTTATCCATTCCAGGAAAGTCAGGTGCACCCTTACCAATCCTAAGTTTCAGCTTTGGGTTATGTTCATCATAAACCTTCAGGAAGATTCGTTTGTCATCCTTGCCTTTGCCGATATATGCGATCTTCAATGATCTTGCGGAAACAATACTGAAATTTGTAT
>RCNC010003555.1_pt1 | contig 10166 bp, 19 predicted proteins | sample 2041301 | NCBI WGS metagenome assembly RCNC01 (sample SAMN09708231, study PRJNA481090) | Marine sediment metagenome, whole genome shotgun sequencing project. | biome: marine sediment; feature: ocean; material: sediment; isolation source: Sewage treatment plant 13A marine sediment (STP13A) ... | reverse complement strand
CAAGGCGTGCGAAAAATTTTACCGGAGGCGCCCTGAAAGAAGTGCCCTTGGGGTGCATATAGTTGATATTCCGAGGATAAAATTTTTCGCGCAACGCAGAGATCGGGCAAAATAACCATTTATGGATGGGCACGAGGTATCACCCACCGGCACGGCCGTCGTCACAAGGACCGTCATCGTCCATGCCCCGGGAGTGTTCCGCCGTAAAGCTGGCCGTACATGCCTGCATGACGTCCTCACTGGACAGGCACGCCATGGCTTTGTCGTAATCCGGTTCCTTGGAGATCTCGTCCACCAGTTGGGTGTAGACCACCTTGCCCTTCCCGTCGATGACCACTACCGCCCGCGCCATGAGTCCGGCCAGCGGACCGCCGGCAATACGCATGCCATAGACATCGCCGAAGCCGGGGCTTCGAAAGGTGGATGCGGAGACCACGTGATCCAGCCCTTCGGCTCCGCAGAACCGCGCATGGGCAAAGGGAAGATCGGCCGATATGCACAGCACCACCGCATTTTCGGTGTTGCCGATTTCAGCGTTGAATTTTCTCACCGACATGGCGCAGGTCGGTGTATCGATGCTCGGAAAAATGTTCAGAACAACGGTTTTTCCCGCGTAATCCTTCAGCGAAACATCGGACAGGTCGCTGCGGGTCAAGGTAAAATCCGGGGCATCCGTTCCCCGCTGAGGAAGATCGCCGGACAATTGTACGGGTGATCCTTTAAATGCGGTTTGAGCCATGTTGTCCTCCTTGGAAGATATGGGTAAGTAGCAGCGATTTGCTGCCTGCATCAACCATCAATAAACATGCCAGGGCAAAAAAACACGCACCACCCAATGGCATTAATATTGCTTTTGTAGTTATGATAACTCATTTTTCACAAACTTCAAATCATCGGGAGACTATTCATGGGCCGTAAACGCTATCACGTCAAATCCGCCTGCCCCCAATGCGGGTGCAGCTTTGCGCAGGTATTGTCCAAAGAAGAGATCAAGGAACGCTATGGAGATGCACCGAACATCGAACTGGAGTGCGGTGAATGCATGCTCCAATTTGAAACCGAACGCAAAAGCGCCTGCCCCGAGTGGGACGATGAGTGCCGCCTGAATGAAGAAAAGGCCTGATCCGCCGGGCGTTTCGTTCAGTTTTTAGGTTGACAGCACACCAATGAAGCAGGCATGTATCGGACACTAGCGATCCTGCTAAATACCCATTTTGAGACACCCCTCACGTCAGGAAAGAAAGGCATATCCAACCATGAGCTACGATTATAATGCGGATGATGTATTTGAGATGGCTGAGCAGATTGAAAGAAACGGTGCCGTCTTCTACAGAAAGGCCGCCGCCGATATCAAGGACCCGGACGCCAAAAATTTTCTCTCGGACCTGGCGACCATGGAAGATAACCACGAAAAAACATTTTCCAGCATGAGAAAAAAGCTCACCGAAGCGGAAAAAACATCGACCGTGTTTGACCCGGGAGGCGAAGCGGGATCGTACCTAAAGGCCCTGGCCGACACCCGCATCTTTTTCGAAAAAGAGATCGATACCCAATCTTTACAGGCGATTCTCAAGGCCGCCATTCTGGCGGAAAAAGATTCGATTGTATTTTATCTGGGGATGAAAGACCTGGTACCGGAAGGCTTGGGCCAGTCCCGATTGGACGGCATCATCAAGGAAGAGATGTCCCACATCAATCTGCTCAGCCGCCGCCTGATCGCCACCAAATGACCGGTCGTCACGGTCTATCGTTTTAGTTACGGGAAGCACCCTCGGCTATATGACTCGGGCGCTTCCCTCAGCCTTCCTCTGTTTGTGGTGTTTCGGCTGTTGCATGAGACACCAGTGTGCCAGGTTCGCACCTGATACGCTTATCCATCCTGCCGAACACCATGCGGAAAAACCCTTGATGGAAAGGTAACCTGATGAGAACCCTTTGCCTGCAGTTGACGGTCGCTCTGGTCGTGTTGGCCCTGCCCGGTATGGCATCGGCGGAAAAGGCGCCGGCGGCTGGAGAACTGCTGGTGGGCATTCGCCTGGACGCTCCCGAGCCACCTAAAACGCGCGCCTATCTGGGACTCACCGAGCACGGCAGCTTCGATGCCACAACCATCGCCGGACAACTGCTCATTATCGAGATTTTCAGCATGTACTGTCCCCACTGCCAGCGGGAGGCACCGGCCGTCAACCGCCTGTATCAGGCCATTGAGGCGTCGGAGACCCTGCATGGCCGCGTGAAAATAATAGGGATCGGGGTCGGTAATTCCGCCTATGAAGTCGACCATTTCCGCAACCACTATCAAGTGGCGTTTCCCCTGTTCCCTGACGAAGACTTTATTATTCACCAATCAGTGGGAGAGGTTCGCACCCCGTTTTTCATCATCGCCGACATCGGACCGAACGACAAAGGGCGGGTCTTGTGGACCGGTGCCGGAAATATGGACAAGCTGGAAACCTTCATCAACCGCCTGAACGGCTTTTTAAGCCTGGATTGATTGTCGAGCCTGTCGGATAACCTGCCTTGCCCTGACGATCTCAAATCTCCCGCTGGTTAGGTTGTTAAATTAATTTGGGAACACTCAAATTGATTTAAATTAACGGTGAAACCGATGAACAATACAAAACTGCTGATGCACGTGTTGGGGTGTGTCGCCATGCTGTTGGCTGCGATCAGTCCTGGCCCAGGCGCAGCCCAGGAACAAACCCTCCAAACCATGATCTATGATCCCGGCCAGCTCAAGCCGGTGGACAGTGTGTTGAAGGTCAAGGTCGGTGATCCGGCCCCGCCCATTTCCCTGCCGTCTCTGACGGGTGAAACCGTTTCCCTGGCGCAGTACCGGGGAACCCACAACGTCGTGATCTCCTTTGTCCCTGCGGCGTGGACGCCGGTCTGTTCGGATCAATGGCCCGGATACAATATTGTCAGGGACGTTTTCGTGCAGCACGATGCAATCCTGTTGGGCATCACCGTCGACAATCTGCCAACCCTGCATGCATGGACCCGGCAGATGGGCGAACTCTGGTTTCCCGTGCTGTCGGATTTCTGGCCACACGGTGAGGCGGCAGGGCGGTTTGGTGTGTTGCGCACGGACGGAACTGCCGAACGGGCGCTGTTCATTATCGACAAAGCCGGGATCATTCGCTTCATCACTGTATCCGATATCAATCGACGCCCCAATCTGAAAGACATCGTGGGTGCGTTACAGGCGATTCAGTGACCCATGAACGATTAAACCGTCCCACGCTTTCTGTCTTACGAGACAACTGTGTATCACGAAAACATGAGACCCTGAATGACGGACGTTTCCTTTAACCATCTCAAGAAATCCCGGCCACCTCCTTCACCACACACGTTTCCAAGAAAACCGGCGTGACCGGCACAACGGGTTGCCCAAGGACGTAAGAAAACCTATTTTTTAAATATTTTCATTAAGTTGCTTGGCATATCAACCAACATCAGAACTTTGGCACGCATCTTGATATTCTCTTGTAGTGATGCTGTCGGCCCTGACCGGCCGGCGGCTCCCAACCCCTTCGGAGAGCTTGAATCCGTGAAACCGTGTGACCACCATCTCAGACAAGTCATTCTGCTGGCCGAGCGCATGATCAAACTGGCCCACGATGGCGACGACGACCGTGAGGACACCGGATGCGGCATTCTTTACGGCATGCTTCGCGACTCGGGCTACAAAATCAAACAACTGGCCGAAGCGGAGAAACGCAACCACATCGCCAAAGGCTGGTGGGATGAACCTTGCTGACGTAAGATCAGCATCCACATATTAAATCCTAAACATCTAAAGGAGGAAACCGCTTGGCATCGATTAAAGGCACACAGACAGAGAAGAACATTTTGACGGCTTTTTGCGGTGAATCTCAGGCGAGAAACCGCTACACCTATTTCACCAAGCAGGCTAAAAAAGAAGGTTTTGTACAGATTGCAGACATCTTCGAAGAGACCGCCAACCAGGAGAAAGAGCATGCCAAACGGCTGTTCAAACTGCTGGAAGGGGGCGAAGTGGAGGTCACCGGTGCATTTCCGGCCGGGGTGATCGGCACCACCGTCGAGAACCTCAAAGAAGCGGCCGGCGGCGAGAACTATGAGTGGACCACCATGTATCCGGGATTTGCCAATGTCGCACGGGAAGAGGGCCTGGATCACGTGGCATTCATCTTCGAGGCCATCGCAGTGGCTGAACGGCAGCACGAAAAGCGCTACTTGGACCTCAAAGCCAACATCGAAACCGGGCGGATGTTCAAAAGAGCGCAGAGCGTCACCTGGCGCTGCCGTAACTGCGGCTATCTTTTTGAAGGCACCGAACCCCCCGAGATGTGCCCGGCCTGCGCCCACCCCCAAGCCCATTTTGAAATTCTGGGTGAGAACTGGTAAACGGCATCACCCCATTATCAACCGTTCAACCAACCGATAAGGAGAAAAAAATGGCTGAAAGATATGAGGTTTACAAGTGCGATCTTTGTGGCAACATCGTTCAGGTGCTCGTCGGCGGCGGCGGCGAGTTGGTATGCTGCGGAGAGCCCATGAAGAAGCTGACGGCCAACACCGTTGACGCGGCCAAGGAAAAGCACGTGCCGGTGGTCGAAAAGATCGACGGCGGATACAAGGTCAAAGTTGGCGGCGTCCCCCACCCCATGGAAGAGAAGCACTGGATTCAGTGGATCGAGCTGATCGCGGACGGCAAATCCTACTTCCAGTTTCTCGACCCGGGCAAGACGCCCGAAGCCGTGTTCAAAGTCGATGCAGCATCGGTTTCCGCCCGGGAATACTGCAACCTTCACGGGCTGTGGAAAGCGTAACCCTGCGTCTCTATAAAAGTCGGGAGACGGTGCCCCCCCTGGTAACCGTCTCCCGAGAACCGAAGGCCGGTCCTGGCTTACCGCCAGGGACGGCACGTGATCTGTGCCCGCAGGATATAGGCCACACGATCAACATCCACAAGGAGGTGCCTCATGGGCAGCTGGAAATGCGGGAATTGCGGATATGAGCTGCAGGCGGACAGGCCGCCTGAGAAATGTCCGTCATGCAAGGAAAAATGTGATTTCCTGGACAACACCTGTTACACGCCTGACTGCCAGTACGAAGGCAAGGATCCAAGAATCAAATAGGAAGAAAGGGAGCGGGAAATGGCGAAAACGCTCATCGTGTATGCCACACGCACAGGCGAGACCGAAAAAATAGGCAATCTCATCGCCGAAGGGATTCGTTTCTCGGGCCATGAGGCAAATGTGGTCAAAATGACCGAGATTAAAAAAGAGGAAGACCTGAAGGGGTACGATGCCGTGGTGTTCGGCTCTCCGACCTACCACGGGGAAATGGTCCAGGGAATGAAGACCCTGCTGTTCATGGCTGAAAAGGCCGAACTCGAAGGCAAGGTTGGCGGTGCCTTCGGCGCCTTTGGATGGAGCGGCGAAGCCCCGGACCGCATTTTTGACACCATGAAAAACATTTTCAAGATGACCATGGTGAGCATCCCCTTGCGGCTCAAGTCGGCCAACCTGGGCGGCGGCCTGAAAATGGCCCAGGATTACGGACGGGAGATTGCCGAAAAACTGACCTGACAATCGATGTAAATGGTTCATCAACACCACCCTATCCCAGATTGCAAAAAGGAGGATGCTATGTCCACACCCCAACATTGCCCCGGCTATCAGACTTTTAAAACCCTGAAATCCTTTATCTGCAAGTGCCCTGAATGCGGCGAGAGCAAAGAGATCTTCTCCGACGAGTTCAACAAGGATCACACCTGCGCAAAGTGCGGCAAGCCCATCGACTTTACCCAGTGCACCCTGGATGGGGGCGCATAGCCTGCCGCCACGTGCTGTTTGCTGCCCCATTTTCACTGCAACCCCATGGGTTCCAACCCACACGGCCCCGTTGATTGACTCGACAGTGCCTCAAGGGTTGGGGACCGCCTGAATGAACACAATAAATGACCCACTATTTATAGGCCTGCCGACCCGGTCGGTTGGCTGCCGGCATCGATTCTATGAGGAATTGGTATGGATGTTGTCATGTTATCGCGGCTCCAGTTTGCCGCCGCCACCATGTTCCACTTTCTGTTCGTCCCCGTGGTGCTGGCTTACCAGATTTACGCCTACAAACTGTTCAGCGTCAAGGTGACCGAGGACGACCTGGCCCACAAGATTATGTACTGATCGTCAACCGTGCATCTGGCGCATCAATCGGGTGGCATGCCCGGTTGATGCGTTGAATGCTTAGCATTGCGACAATTACCGTCAGAACCGGAGTATTGCATGAGACACCGCCTATTGGTTATTATCGTCACCGCTATTGTGCTTGGTCTGTCTGTGGTCATGGCCGCTGCCGTCAACCAGGGTCAGGAGAATATCGGCATTTTCGGCGGTAAATCGGGCAACGTGCCCTTTCCCCATCGCCAGCATCAGGACCGAATCAAAGACTGCAACGTCTGCCACAGCGTCTTTCCCCAGGAAACCGAGGCGATTAAAAAGTTGAAAGAAACGGGCACGCTGAAAGCGAAAAAAGTGATGAATCTTCAGTGTATCAAGTGCCATAAGCAGGAGAAGAAGGCCGGCAAGCCCCATGGCCCGGTGACCTGCAAAACCTGTCACGTCAAATAACGAGAAGAACATCCAACCATGCTGATCTTAGGACTTCAGGGCAGCCCCCGCAAAGGTGGAAACACCGACACCCTTCTGGCGTCTTTTCTGGAAAAGGCCAGCCAGGCGGGCGCTGCCGTTAAAACCATCCAGGTGGCCCGGGCCGGCATTGTGCCATGCATAGGGTGCGGGTACTGTGAAACGCACGGCACCTGCGTCCTTGCCGATGATCCCATGTCAACGGAGCTATACGGCCTGCTGCGGGAAGCGGATCTGGTGGTGGCCGCGACGCCGGTCTTTTTTTACGGCATCTCCGCCCAGCTCAAAGTCCTCATCGACCGGTGCCAGACCCTGTGGTCTCGAAAATACGTGTATAAATTGAAAGATCCGCTGGCGGCCACCCGAAAAGGACTGCTGTTCAGTGTCGCGGCGTCTCAGGGGCGCCAGCTGTTCGACGGCATCCACCTGACCGCCAAGTACTTCTTCGATGCCATCGACGCCCAGTTCAGCCACGCGCTGACCTACCGGGGTGTTGAATCCAAAGGTGCCATCCGCCATCACAAAGGCCTGGCCGCCGACATTGACGAGGCGATCCAAAAAACCGTCCTGCCCCTGGTCAAACGCAAGAATGTTCTCTTCATTTCACCGACAGGCGCCTGCCGGGCACCCATGGCGGCTGCCATGGCCCAGCAGCGGTTCGGCGATGGTATTCGCACCGGATTCGCCGCCCTGCATCCGGCGTCCGAATTGTCTGCGCCGATGAACCGGGCCATGCAGCAAGTCGGTGTGGACATGGGCTACCGCAAACCGCAGACCATTGAACAGGCCCTATACGGCACCACGCCCGATCTAACGGTCGCCATCGGCGACGGTGTTGATAAGATACCGCTTCCGGGTATCAAAATGGTGCAGTGGTCGCTGCCCGAACCGGTTTCACCGGATGAGGCAGTCATTGACCGGCTGCGCCCGACGATCGAGGCTCACGTCGACACCCTGATGGAATTTCTTGAATGAACTAAAACGCATAGGAAAGGAGCATTGCATGGCCGAACCCCACGAAATGTACCAGTGCCAGACCGCCACCTGCGGGTATATCTATAATCCCGATAAGGGAGACCGCAAAGGCAAAATCGCCAAAGGAACATCGTTTGACGATCTTCCCGACGACTGGAAATGCCCCATCTGCGGCGCCGGGAAAAAGATGTTCAAGCCCCTGGGATAATCGCCGGCAATTTCGATTGGACACCAAGAGACCCTTCATGCTAAGGAAAGGGACACCTGTTTCAACATGAACGCATCATCCATGATGGCATGATTTACAATTAACGCTTAACTTTACGGAGGTAAAAATGGACAGGTATGTTTGCACACTCTGCGGCTATGTTTACGATCCCGAAGCGGGCGACCCTGACAATGGCGTGGCTCCCGGCACCAAATGGGCGGATGTGCCCGGGGACTGGGAATGCCCGGTCTGCGGAGCGGGTAAAGACGATTTCGAAAAAGAGGAGTAGTCCACTTCTTCTGGACGGAATCTACTCTTTTTCAACCACTGGCACCGGATGCCCTTTTTCTGCTCATGGGAAAAGGGCATCTCGATTATTGATCAACCCACATAAATTGAGAACACCCGGTCGGCCAGGCGCGCCTGGCGACATCGACCGGCGTTGATCCACAATGCCGCATGCAAAACGGCAACAGGAACCCGCATATGCTACCGACTAAAATTGCAGAAGGCGTCTATGATGTCGGCGTCATCGACTGGAACATCAGAGATTTTCACGGCTACTCCACCGACCGGGGAACCAGCTACAACGCCTATCTGGTGGTTGATGAGAAGGTGGCCCTCATCGACACGGTGAAGGCACCTTTTACCGACCAGCTGATCGGCAACATTTCCCAGATCATCGATCCGAAAAAGATCGACGTGGTCGTCAGCAACCACTCCGAGATGGACCACTCGGGTGCGCTACCGCGTATCATGCACCGGGTGGGAGAAGATAAACCGCTGTATTGCTCCAAAATGGGTGCCAAAAACCTGGCCAGCCATTTCCCCAAGGCCTGGAACTATCACCCGGTTGAAGAGGGTGAAGAACTCAGCCTGGGGAAGCGGACCCTCACTTTCATGGAAACCCGCATGATCCACTGGCCGGACAGCATGTTTACCTACCTGAAGGAGGATCACATCCTCTTTTCCAGTGACGGGTTCGGCCAGCATTACGCGGGGTTCGACAAATTCGACGACCAGGCCGGCACGGATCTCATGGAGCAGGCTAAAAAATACTATGCCAACATACTGTTACTCTATGCACCCCGCATTCTGAAGCTGATCGAAAAAGTGGTGGCGTCGGGAATTCAGATCGACATGATCTGCCCGGACCACGGCGTCATCTGGCGCAACAACCCCGGCAAGATCATTGATGCCTACCTGAGATGGAGCCGGCAGGAGCAGGAGAAGAAAGCGGTGGTCGTCTATGACACCATGTGGAAAAGCACCGAAACCATGGCCAACGCCATCGCCGAGGGCATCTCACAGACCGGTGTCAGGGTAAAGCCCATCCACATCCGCAGTTCCCACCGCAGCGACATCATGACCGATGTGCTGGATGCGGCAGCCGTGGTGGTGGGATCACCCACCCTGAACAACCAGATGTTCCCCACGGTGGCGGACGTGCTGGTTTACATGAAAGGGCTCAAACCGGAGAACAGGATCGGCGGCGCCTTTGGCTCCTATGGCTGGAGCGGTGAAGCGGTGAAGCTGGTGACGGCGGAACTGGCGGCCATGAAGTTCACGCTGATCGAACCCGGCCCCCGGCTTCAGTACGTTCCCGGTGACGCCGGTATCGATGCCTGCATCGAATACGGTAAAAAAGTCGGCGACGCCGTAAACGCCAGACGATGAAAATACCAGTCCTCGATATCGGCACCTGCACCCTGTGCATGGGCTGTGTCGCCGTCTGCCCGGAAGTGTTCCGCGAAAACGATGCCGGATACATTGAAGTCATCGAGTTGGACGCCTATCCCGAAGAATGTGTGAACGAGGCCATCAAATACTGCCCCGAAGACTGTATCAGCTGGGAAGAGCAATAGTGAGGGACACATGAAAAAAGTAGCGCTTTTCGTTTTTAACGGAGACCCGGTCTGTTTCATCCATGTCCTGCTCAACGGGCTGGACATGAAAGCCAAGGGCATGGACGGCCGAATCGTCGTGGAGGGGGCGGCCACCGCCCTGCTGCCCGAACTGGCCAAACCGGAAAATCCCCTTCACAAGCTGTGGGAGAAAGCCAAGTCCCAGGGTATTGTGGAAGGGGTGTGCAAGGGGTGCGCCCACAAAATGGGCACCGTGGAAGAAGCCGCCAATCAGGGTCTGGCCCTGCTGGACGACATGTCCGGCCACCCCTCCATGTCCCGGTATATCGAAGCGGGATTTGACGTGGTATCCTTTTAGTATCTTAATCCTGAAATTGGTGTTTTTTATGTCAGAAAACAGAATCCCAATAACCTAAAAAATCACAATAGCCAAAAAACAAATGACAAATGAACTACCCCTCCGCAAGCAGCGGGGTATCACCA
>RCNC010003554.1_pt1 | contig 10166 bp, 8 predicted proteins | sample 2041301 | NCBI WGS metagenome assembly RCNC01 (sample SAMN09708231, study PRJNA481090) | Marine sediment metagenome, whole genome shotgun sequencing project. | biome: marine sediment; feature: ocean; material: sediment; isolation source: Sewage treatment plant 13A marine sediment (STP13A) ... | reverse complement strand
CGACTCTTCACGCCACACTCCGCTTACACTACTGACTACAACGAGTGGCTTGCCACCATCTCGCGCTCGGTTCGCGACCTTGTCTTCGGGCTGTATATCATATAAATCCGAAGAAAGCTTCGCATAGGCCAAACCACTCCGGTGCGAATGCATGATACCTTTTGGGGCTCCCGTAGAGCCAGAGGTATACTGCACAAACGAGAAGTCGCTGCCGGTTGCCCGGGTTTTAATGTCGCAGCAGAGCTTGTTTTCATGCTTTCCCTGACAGGAGTTCTTAAGACAGGTGATATTTCTGCCATTATAGGGGCTGAGAATCTACACCGTGCTAATGCATTTAAAGAAGACGATACAGCAGGTATTATTTTTGGTGATGATGCTTTAGCGACAGCCTTGGAAACAAAAGCTACCTTAAAGCCAAATGGAAATTATTCCTGCAGCGAGAAGATAACAGCGTCTTTAAAAGATGATTTTATTGCGGGCATCGCAAAAATAATCATTAAGTTAAACGGGGACAATAAAATTGACGGAATAATTATTGACAATCAGCTCGGACAGATTAATTACAGGATTCCAGCACTTGCGGCAAGGGTTCAGCACAGCATGGCACAACAGATGTATCCTGAAGAAACGGCAAGGGGAACATTCAAACGCTTTAAGGATGCATTGGAATTTTATGATCAAAACATTCAATCATTTGCCTTTGACATTAAGTCCCTTAAAAAAGATCCGGCGCTGGTAAATAAAATTGCCAGGGCTTATGTGGAATCCGGAAAATACAAGTCAGTGGTTTCAATTTACCTGTCTTCTGATCTAAATGCCGATATTACAATTCATCAAGGAGAAGACTTTGACTTTAAAGCGCCCGGGAAGGGAATTGTGGACACGCATACAAGCACGCATGGCTGCTTTGGTGATTATATTCAAGCGGTTGCGGAAAATGGAGATTTCTTCGGAGATATGGACGGAAAGGGTGTCTTTCTTTATGCCACACGGGGAGCAACCAGGCATATAACCACCCTGCTGGCCAGAAACAACCTGACCATGTATGGTATCGATCTTCTTTTTGAACACCAGGCAAATTTTGCCATGATACCCCTGACGCTGGAACAGGTTTTTTGGGATGCCAAACCCGACAAGAAGAAGACTGTAAAAGATTTTATTGAAAACCATATGGTAAATAATATCCATACGCGAGGTAACTGCTCCGTTGTTTGCATACAAAGGCTTCCTTATGACCTTCTCCACGGAGCATTAAAGGAAGATAGCATTCAGGGTTTTCCGGTAAACCGAAACCTTGATAACTTGCGGCATGCAAAGATTATCCTTAACGATTCTGTTGGCTCCGGGATGACTCGCAGCTCCGTATTGCAAATTAACTGAAAAACATGATGAGACCTTTGCAAAACGGCTGGTTTGAAAATTTTATCTGCTACAACAAATACTTATCAAATATAACCACTTATGGATACTTTAATACGTAGGAGCAAAAAATGAAAAATTATAATCCAGAACAGGCTTTATGGGAGGTACGCAGAGAGTTCGGAGAACACGGCGGTGTTACCCCATCCATATCCCGATCCTCAACTTTTACGGTTATAGAACCGGGGACTATGCCGGAGATCTTTGATGGAATCAGGGGTCCTGATAAGGGTGGGTGTTTTCTATACAGCCGTCATTTTAATCCGACAGTGGACACACTGTCACGGTCTCTTAGTGCCATGGAAGGAAGTGAAGCAGCCGTATGCACTGCAAGCGGTATGTCTGCAATCTCCTGTACCTTACTGCAACTCTGTAAGCATGGAGACCATATTGTATCCAGCAACACTATTTACGGTGGAACACATGCTTTGCTGGATGAACTCTTTCCCCAGATGGATATCACGACTACTTTTGTTGATCCAACGGATACTATTGCATTTGAAGCAGCTATTACTAAAAAAACACGTGTCATTTATACTGAAGCAATAGGAAACCCGACACTCAATGTCGCTGATATACCTGCATTGTCAAAATTGGCGAACAAGCACGGTATTAAGCTTGTTGTCGATAATACTTTTACACCAATGGTTATTTCTCCTATTCAACTGGGCGCCGATATCGTAGTATATTCAATGACTAAATTCATAAACGGTGCCAGCGATCTCATTGCAGGTGCAATATGTGCTGACAAGGATTTTATATATAAACTCATGGACCTTCACACAGGTCGAATCATGCTTTTGGGCCCGACTCTTGATCCACGAGTAGCCTTTGATGTTATCCAGCGCATACCGCATCTTGCGATTCGCATGAGAGAGCATAGCACACGAGCCATGGCTATAGCTGGCCATCTTGAAGAAATTGGGGCTCCGGTAACATATCCGGGGCTGCCTTCTCATCCCCAGTATAAGCTGGTGACATCGTTGATAAATAATAGTTATGGTTATGGAGGAATACTTACAATTGATTGCAAGACCCGGTCAAAGGCTGAGGAATTGATGTCTATATTACAAAACAAGGAACGATTCGGTTACATCGCCGTATCTTTAGGTTATTTTGACACGCTGATATCCTGTTCAGGCTCGTCCACTTCTTCTGAGATTCCACCTGAAGACCAGTTAAAAATGGGACTTTCACCGGGTCTGCTGCGTCTGGCAATTGGGTATACCGGCAGCCTTGATTCGCGAATAGAGCAAATAGAACGGGCAGTTAAAGCAGTTGGGCTGGCTTAAAGTTTTGAATTCTATTTAAAAGACTACACATTTTTCAAAACAAAGTCCTAAAAGTGGGGCCATTTCAGAGTAGCAAATAAAAAGAATCACTTGGTCAATATTTCATGTTACGGAGTACGGGTTATAAAAAAAGGATTGTTTCCGACTAACAACTCGTAACATAATCTTTCAATGTAAAAACAACATTCCGGCTGATCGATAACGAATTGTCGTGATGTACTAAACGCCTAATGGAATACGAAAAAAAACATATATTTGACAATATCATTGGCCAAAGCGATCCAATGAAGGAAATCTTCAGTATCGTCGAAAAAGTTTCAAACAGCAACACCACGATCATAATTAATGGAGAAACAGGAACAGGCAAAGGGCTTATTGCCAGAGCAATTCACGAAAGCTCTGATCGAAACAACAACCCTTTTATTCAGATTAATTGTGGTGCAATTAGTGAAGGTCTTTTAGAAAGCGAACTTTTCGGTCATGTTAAAGGGGCATTTACCGGTGCAATAGAAAATAAACCGGGAAAATTTGAACTGGCGGAAAGAGGATCAATATTTTTAGACGAAATCGGTGATATGAGCACAGACCTCCAGGTAAAAGTTTTAAGGGTCCTGGAAGAAAATGAATTTGAGCCTGTAGGCGGAAGCAAAACCATAAAGGCAAATGTAAGGGTAATCGCAGCTACTCATCGGGATTTGGAGGAAGAAGTCCAAAAAGGAAATTTCCGGGAAGATCTGTTTTATCGCCTTTATGTAATACCAATGGTGCTTCCACCGTTAAAAGAAAAAAAGTCGGACTTACCTTTGCTGGTTTCTCATTTTCTTGACCTGTTTTGCCGGGGGAGAAAAAGGGATAGCATAACGATTTCAAACGAAGCTATGGAAATATTTATGAATTATTCCTGGCCGGGGAATGTAAGGGAGCTTAAAAACCTGATTGAAAGGCTTGTAGTATTAAGTGAAAGCGCTGAAATAACGCCCCGGGATCTACCAAAAAAACTTAAAACAATAAAACGGCCGGAAATTGGCGTTTCTGCTGAAGGAGTAGATTTCAATACTGCGGTAACTGAATATGAAAAAACCCTTATTATCAATGCTCTTGAAAAAACCAACTGGGTTAAAAACAAAGCGGCTAATTTTCTCCAGATTAAACGAACAACCCTGGTGGAAAAAATAAAAAGGCACAAAATAAATAAGGAAGTGTAAAACACAGAACAAATCTCACTGTTATTGATAAAAAGTGTTATTTTTTGGTACAGAAACATCGTGCAAATACAATATCACGACACCTGTATTTAGCAGTTTACAGGCATTTTTCGAATAAAATATCCCTCGCGTGTTATGGAGGCATCTATGGAAGAATATAAAATCCTGTTTGTTGATGATGATAGTGCTATACTTAGCATTGTAGATAAATATCTTTCCAGGAAAGGTTACAAAGTCTGGCTTGCGGAAAGTGGCGCTGAAGCTTTAAAATTATTAAAAGACCAAAAATTCGATATTGTCTTTACCGATTTCAAGATGCCAGGAATAGACGGCATTGAACTCCTTGCCAAAATAAAAGAATACAGTCCTGAAATCGAAGTGATTATTGTAACGGGGCATGGAACCCTGGACTCAGCCGTTAAAGCTATGAAAACCGGAAGCTATGATTACCTCCAGAAGCCCTTTAAACTTGATCTTTTAAAAATAATCATTGATCGAATTGTCGAAGAAAAAAAGATTAAGCGGGAAAATGTATTGCTGAAGAAAAAAATAAAAGAAAGACATAAATACGACGAAATGGTTGGAATCAATCTAAGGATGCAGGAAATTTACGAAATAATTGACAGAATGAAACTCCACAGCCCCAACGTGTTAATCCAGGGTGAGAGCGGAACGGGAAAAGAATTAACCGCCCATGTCATACACAATAACAGCGAACGGAAAGACAAACCCTTTAACCCTTTTAATTGCAGCAGTTTTGTAAAAGAACTCCCTGAAACAAGGAAGCCCGATACCTTTATAGACCTTTTAAAACCTTATGAAGGCGAAACCATCTTCCTGGATGAAATCACTGAAATTCCGCCTGCAATCCAGAGTGAATTCCTTCGAGCGTTGAATCGTAAACCAATGGCATCAGGCAGCAACAAAGTAAATATTGACTTTGACCTAAGGATAATCGCTGCTACAAATAAAGACATTAAAGAAAGCCTTGAAAGCGGAAGCATAGAACGAAAATTCTTCAATTACCTTAATGCCGTTTCTATCAACATACCGCCATTGAGGGATCGAAAAGAAGATATCTGTCTGCTTGTAATCTATTTCTTAGATAAATTTAAAAATAGGAGTCCAAAGAAGATTTTGAATGTATCCATAGACGCTATGGATTATTTATTAAAATATAATTGGCCTGGCAATGTGATCCAGTTAGAAAATGTGGTTGAAAGATCTTTTGCCTTTGGAGTAGATCCTACTATTCAAGTTGAGGATCTTCCTGATGAAATAAGGGCCTTCGGAAAAATTGCAAAACCATATTAATCTTACAACGACATTTATCGCTACCCATAATATGGTTTTTTAAACTTTTTTGTTTGATGATTACATAGGGGTTTCGGGATGCGACCCGTAACTCGTACAAGGAATGATAAATGATTGTTAGAAATTTAAAAGATAAGGAAGTCATGGAAACCTCCTACATTGCCCATGGCGGAGCGGTTGCACAGATGATATTAGACCGTCGCACCCTTAAAGAAATCGGTTTCCTTGCCATAGCGACCCTTGAACCAGGCAGAAAAATCGAGGAACATATTGATCCTATGGAGGAGATATATTTTATCCTGAGCGGATCGGGCGAAATGCAAGTAGATGATGAAAAAAGACAGGTTGTTCCAGGCGATGCCACCTGGATCCCCACAGGCTCAAGACATTCGATTTTGAATACAGGCGAGGAGAATTGTATAATTCTTGTGACAGCATCGTCAGCGTGGATGTAAGCGTTCACAGGTACCGCATCTGCACGCGATCAGGGCAAACAGCATAGCAAAAAACTATAGCTGATCGCCCTGATCACGCACATATGCAGCACTTGTGAACGCTTACAGGGCGGAAATTGTGCAACCTTTTTGCCAAATGAGCGAGAACGGGTACGCTCGCATAAAGAACTGATTTATTGGCGAACCCTAAGGGGTGACAAAGATGATTATTAGAAAAGCCGACTTTGCCGGGAGCTGGTACCCCGGTAGTGCCGGAAAATGCGAAAGGGAAATAAACAGTTTTCTTTCAGAAAAGATAAAAGCTTCGTCAATTGAAAACCCGGTGGGCGGAATTGTGCCCCATGCCGGCTGGTATTTTTCAGGAAGTATTGCATGTAATGTGATACATTCCCTCAAAAAAAGCAGCCCTCCCGATGTTTTTGTAATTTTTGGAATGCATCTTCATCCCGGCTCACCATGCTATATTATGAAAGAAGGCGCATGGGAAACACCCTTTGGTGATATCCAAATCGAAAAACCCCTGGCAGAAGAACTGGCAGGCAGATTTTCCTTTAATATTGAAACTCCTGACAACTTTACCCAGGATAATACCATTGAACTCCAGCTTCCTTTTATAAAGTACTTCTTTGATGATGTTAAAATTGTTCCAATTGGTGTTCCTCCGACAAAAGACTCTCTTAAAATCGGAAAGGCTGTTGTTGAAATCGGAAGCAAGCTTGGCCTGAAGATCAATATTCTCGGCTCCACAGACCTAACCCATTATGGGCCCAATTATGGGTTTGTACCCAAAGGAACGGGGCAGGCAGCCCTTGACTGGGTACGAAATGAAAATGATCGCCAGGTTATCGATGCAATGACAGCCATGGAGCCAGAAGGGGTGATAACCAAAGCTTTGTCAAACCAGAATGCATGTTGTGCAGGTGCTGCCGCAACAGCTATAGCTGCTGCAACAGAGCTTGGGGCAAAGCAGGCGGAAGAGATAACCTATGCCACCAGCTATGATAAAAGTCCTGGTGACAGTTTTGTAGGATATGTGGGGATAGTGTTTTAATTAGCTAAGGGGTCTGGGAGTTTTTCAATCGGGAATACTTTCTACAAATTCTTTAACTCTCTTTTCTATCTCATCACGGACAGTTCGCATGAAATCTATCGATTTTCCTGCGGGGTCCGGCAGGTCCCAATCCTTTACATTGGCTCCCGGGACATAGGGACATTCTTCACCGCATCCCATGGTAATAATCATGTCCGGTTTTACATCGGAAATTGCGGATTCTAAAGATTGGGTTTTTCTAAATGCCATATCTATTCCCTTTTCTCCCATTGCTTCAACCATGACCGGATTAATTTCAAGCTCCGGCCTACTGCCACCGCTTAAAGCTTCTATCTTATCGCCGGCAAAGTATTGGGCAAAGGCTGAGGCCATCTGACTCCGACATGAATTCCCGATGCATGCAAAAAGAATTTTTTTTCTGCCGAGAAACGGTTTCAAAAGGCTGCCAACTTTTTCTTTTACATCATCAAGGACTTTTGGGTGCTTTTGAATATCTCCTTTGTTTTCAATCCTGCGGTAAGTCAGGCTGCCGTAAAAGTCGGCTCCGGCTGCATCGAAAAAATATTGCGCAGTCAGGTGAAGAGCATCGAAGAGATTTTTCCCCTTGGTCGCGCCTAAAGAAAGAAGAAACCCCTGTCTCGATTTCCTGCCCGGATCGATCAGGTTCAGTTTGTATTTCCTTGACCACAGTGTTTGGCTTCTGTCAATTAGAGCCTTTAGTTGTGCTGTAGCCGAGTAGAAAAAAATGGGTGTAGCCGCCACAATAACATCAGCCCGCCAAAGTAGAGAATAGATTTCCATAGCCATATCATCATCGTCAATAACACACTTTCCGTGTTTCTCACAAAAACCGCATCCTCTGCACGGATTAATATTCTTTTTAGCAACCTCTACGATATGGGTTTTAACCCCTGATTTTTCAGCTTCGTTCATGAATGCTTTTAGAAGATAATCCGTGTTACCATTTTTCCGGGGACTTCCCTGTAATCCAAGTATCAGCATGTATGTTATAACCTTTTTTTGTATTAACTCAGGTTTGATGAATTCGCAAAAACTATTTCACCACTGAGTTCGCAGAGAACACAGAGAGTATTTTGTTTTATTAATTATTTATCTCTGTGTGCTCCGTGCCCTCTGTAGCAAATTCGACTTTTACGCCATCAGGCTCTTAATCAAATCAACCAGCGGCGGCTTTAAAGTTCTCCATTTTGGTTTAATCGCCTTATCTTCATGCCAGGTAAATTCTATTGCATCGTATCTTTCCGGTATCAGTTTTTCGTTTTTCTCACCATACATCACTTCAGGATAATACTCCACATATAACATACGGCTCGGGTCGATATTGAATTCTTTTGTGACTTTTGTTGCAATATGACCGGAACAGCTTTTGATGCTAATATTGCTTTCCGAAATATCCGAAACAACAGCTATGATGGGCCTTATATAGTCAAGCCCTTCCCCGGTGCCCTTTTTAAGATCAAAGATCTGCAGCCTGCACTTTCCATTTCCAAGGCGCAGCTTACCGCCAAACCCTTCCCACGAAAATATATCGTCATATATAATCATAATAATAATTCCGGCTATCGGGTTAACCCGCTGTATATCCGTAAAAGCTTGTCAGGGAGTTCACGAACATCTGAAATAACATTGTGCTTCACATCTCCATACAGATCGTCCAGCTTTGAGTATTGAGCCAGGTTAACCGTTATGGAGTGAACGTAAATATTCTTTGAGTGCGCTTCGGATATGGCCTTGCGTGTATCTTTAATAGCATAATTCTGCTTGTAGTCAACATCATTCGGAAAACCGTCGCTTAGAATTATCATCAGGCGGACTTTGGAAGATACAAAGTCAAATTTATCTGCAGCATGGCGAATTGCCGCTCCCATCCGTGTGCTTCGTTGCGGAGCCATGGCACTTATCCGCTGACGGACAGAAGTTCCCATGTCTTCGTCGAATTCTTTTATTTTAAAGTAATCGACTCCCAGGCGGCCAGTTCCCGAAAACCCTGCAATGGCAAAGGCATCTCCCACTACTTCAAGGGCCTCGCAAAAAAGCACAATCGCTTCTTTTTCAATATCAAGAACAGAAGCACGGGAGCCGTAAACAGTATTTGCCGTGGACCTGGAAAGATCTACAAGAAGCAAAACGGCAACATCTCTTTGCTCTTTTATCCGTTTGATATACAGCCGGTCGGAAGGCGTTATTCCCGCCCTTTTGTCCATTACAAAATCTAAAAGGGCTCTGTAATCGAATTCATCTCCTTCTACCCATTGCCTTAATATTTTAAGGCCTTCCGGTTTTAAAAGTTCAAACGCATATTTAATCTTCTTTACCAGAGCATGGTGCTGCTCAAGGACATCGTTATAATAACCATCCTGATATCCATTTAGTGATTTTTCAACAACCCTTACATGTTTATTAAGATAATCTTCAATGTTGCAGTCCCATTCTTTGTACCAGAAAGCCTTGTCTGTATCAGTATCAGCAATGGCGATATCAATGGTTTGAGGTTTCGAAGGACCAATGATTTCCTCTATTTCTATTCCTCGAAATTCATCAACCCCGATCATATCTTCTATATCTTCAGGAGATAAAACTCCGTTATTTGCTTCAAGGCGCTTTCTTATTTCCGATTTATAAACTTTAAATCCTTTTGCTTCAAGCCTTGCCTTGATAGTTTGAGCCATTTCAAAATTGCTGTTTGCCAGGTAAAAAAGATCAGGTCGAAGTTGACGCCCAAATGGAAATTTTATGGGCAGATAATGTTCCGCCACCTTATCCCCACCCGGATTCTTTTTTAAAATAGCCTCTATTTCAGGATAAGTGTAAATTACCAGATGAGCACATGCTTCAACAGTATTATCTTCTATGATCATTTTTTCAAATCGACCGGCAGCTTTTTTTATATACTCTTCATCTACGTGTAAATTTCCATCTGTAAAGCTGCCAAGGGCAACCCGTAAATACAGAAGATAGACAGGCTTAACACATCTTTCTTCTTTGAAGATGCGCATAGCTTCTTCTTGAAGCATTGGCAGAAAGTTTCTAACAAGGCCGGGATATCGCCTGGCAAACAATGTTCTGATACGACCTTGCTCAAAAATTGTAAACAGGTCGGATGCAAGCTCTTTATTGGGGAAAAGCAGAAAAAATCGCTGCAGGTCGGATATTTTATCCTGCGCGCGCTTCTTTTCTGCGAAAGGGCTGACCCGGGAGCATTTTTCGATCACTTTCTCTAAATCAAAATCGAATGTGTTAAACTCAAAATATCCGGATTCAAACCGGGCAAGACATTTATACAGTTTTATGTTTTCTTCTTTTTTTTTAAAGGAACTTATTTCATCGGGCAGATAAATAAATTTCCCGTCGCAGCAAGCGCCCGGGCTGACGTCGCCCTTAACACCGTAAGATTTCGACAGCATGGACA